>ERZ795059.6333-NODE-6333-length-10519-cov-10.322917_pt1 | contig 10519 bp, 9 predicted proteins | sample MGYA00375143_ERZ795059 | MGnify/ENA primary metagenome ERZ795059 (study PRJEB30188, sample SAMN05720168) | activated sludge metagenome | isolation source: Anaerobic digester | place: USA | collected 2015-01-07 ... | reverse complement strand
CTGGTCCTGAAGTGTTCCGAACTTCACAAGACCGAATCCGGTATTAGGTATCTGTGCCTTGACACCTGTAATTATGACATTGTTAATACCCTGCTTAAGATTGCTGTGCTCTCCGCTCATGGAGCCGGAAAGATCGACAAGAATTGCTATATCCGCCTGCTGAATATCTGTGCTGAAATCAAGCTGTTTTTTTGTTTCAAAGCCCGGCTTGTACGGAAGAACCACATAAAACACATCTTCAGGTATTTTGTCGGCATTGTTGTTCGGGTCGGTTCCGTATGCGATCTCGGCAAGATCATCAAAACCGTCAGAGTCGCTGTCTTTCATTTTAGGATTTGTTCCATACTGTGACTCCTGATAGTCAGTCAATCCGTCGCTGTCAGTATCGGAATTGTACGGATTGGTGCCGTTTGTCTTTTCATCTGCATCGCTTATTCCGTCATCATCTGAGTCAAGGTCAAGACAGTTCGGCTTTCCGTCTCCGTCACTGTCAGAACACGGAAAGAAAGGGCACTCAACATTATTCGGCACACCGTCACCATCGGCATCAGCATTACGGTCAAAGCAGGGATCGTCCTTATTCGGATCGTTGGATGAATTACCGGAATTCCCTGTATTGCCGGTGTTTCCCGAGTCGCCTGAATTTCCGGAGTTGCCGGAATCCCCTGACTCATTTCCATCATCAAGCAGTTCTCCTGTTTCAGGATGCTTACAGCGGAATATCTCAAGATCGCATTTATAAGGGAACGGACAGTCTGAATCGGCGATACACTGTTTTTTTTCTTCTTCATCATCTGATCCGCATGCAGAAAAAATTACAAAAAAAGATACAAACAAAAACGCTGAAACTAACTTTTTCATTTTAACCACCGCTCATTTTTAACCAGCACTGTAACAAAGTATATAGGTAAACATTTAAAAATCAACGGGAAAATTGTATAGAAACTCTTTTGGATTATTTTGTATTTTTCAACAGCCCTTCATAATAGGCGATCATGTCTTTTTTCATAAGTTTCTTTTTTCTCAAGGTATTAAGTTCCACTTCATCGTGGGGTGTAAAGGTCTTTTTTGCCGCAAGCTCATTTGAAAGTTCATCATACCTGGAATGTTCTTCTTTCAGTTTGCTGATCTTTTCTAAAATAACTTCAGTGGAAAGATTTTCTGCTTTCATTCACCCCTCCTCAAAATTGTTTGAAACATAAATGTTACAGTTTTTATCAATGTCCGCCGGATTAATTACATGGTTAAGTATGAAAGGATCTTTAGTAATATCAAGCAGTTCTTCTCCAAGCAGAGATAGCTGCCGCTGATGGTCGAAATGATATTCTTCCTGATGTGTCGAGTTAATGTCAAAATGAGATCGCAGTGCTTCAATAAGAGTTGCGCCGCATTCTGAACCGAGGATGAGTTCAATTTTTGAGTTCAGATAGTCTTTGAAAATATCCTTAATGTTTTCAGAGCTTTCTTTTATAAAAACATCTTTTACGAGCAGATTGTTCTCTTTATCAAGAAGTCCAAGAAAATATTCACCTTTATTAAAAGGGATCACCACTAATCTGTTTAGGTTCCCTTCTGCCGGGCTCAGTGCGGAAATGATCTTGAAAGAACTGACAAGGCGCACCTTTTTCAAACCCAGTGAATAGATAAAACCCAGAAAGAACGAATTTGCGGTTTTCAGTCCAGTGAAAGGTCCGGGACCGTTACCGATAATGACTTCAGGCAAAGTTTCAAAACGAATGTCAGGTTTCAAATTAAGAAAGAAATCAGGCAGTCGGCAGCTCATTTTGGATCTTTCAAAATTTATGCAATGAAAAATGCAGCTGTTTTCCAGCGTTCCTCCGAAAAGTATGTTTTTTGTGGATCCGTCAAAAACGAGCAGGTTTTTCAATTACACCCTCGTAAAAATTGAGATATACCTTGAAAAATCGTTAAAAATGGCAAAAGCCATTAACAGAAGAAGCATTACAAGTCCTGCGGTCAGCATTTTCTCCTTTATTGAAACAGGGATCTGCTTTCTCACAATCCCTTCGATAGTGTACATCACAATGTAACCACCGTCAAGGATGGGAACAGGAAAAAGATTAATAATTCCAAGATTTATGCTGATGACGGCAAGAATGAAAAGAAAGTGTTTGAGCCCGGCTTCAGCCGCTTTTTTTGAAATGTCAAAGATCATAATAGGGCCGCCGAGACTTTTCGCCGACATTTTTCCTGTTACAAGATACCAGAACCCCTTGAGTGTCATTGAGATCATGCCGAAAGTCTGCTCTGAAGCATATTTGAAAGTGAATTTAAAAGGTTCAGCTCTTTTAGCGTAGATCTCAGGAACATCATAATTGAAAGCGAAATTTGCTCCCCATTTGATGTTTCTGTCAGTAAGTCCGGTCATCGCATTTTCTTTTTCTTCAAAGGATGCTTTGAAAATTATTTCTTTCTTCTCGTAGTTTCTGACAAGCCCGATCGTTACATCATCTCCTTCCTTGAGCTTCTGCATTATTGAGTAGAATTGATAAGGGATCGTGATTGTTCTCCCATTCACAGAGTTTATTATGTCTCCTTTTTCCAGACCTATTCCGGAAGAAAAGGATCCTTCCTCAACTTTTGAGACAATAAGCCCGCCGTGAACTAGTGACGGCACCGCTTCATTTTCGAACGAAACCGCATATTCTTCCCCATTCCGTTTAAGTTTGATAGTTTTAAATGAAGCCCCTTTAAGCCGTTTTTCAACTTCGTAGAACCTTGAAACAGGAGCTCCGTCTATTGAAATTATAATGTCACCGTTTTGCAACCCTTTAAATTCACTGAGCAAAGCAATGGATGCGTCTCTCGGAAGCCGTGCAATACCTATCTCACATCTTTCTATCTCTTCATTAAAGACATCAGAATATGTTCCTGTTTTCGGAATGACTGAAAGCGTTGCTTTTGAACCGTCAGGTCTCACAACTGAAATTTCTGTTTCAGCACACTTTTTTTCTTTCAGTGACGAAGAGATCGAGATCTGGATATCTTCCCAGACATGAACCGGTCTCCCGTTGATCTCTGTGATCCTGTCACCTTCTTCCATTCCGGCTTCGCAAGCAGGTCCTCCCGGCTCAACATACTCCACTACGGATGCAGGGGCTGAATATTCAAAAAAAGAGACAAACATAAACACGACAAACGCCATTATGATGTTGAATAAAGGCCCTGCAAATGCAATGATGACTTTCTGCCACCACAATTTGTGAGAATAGGCATAAGCATATTCATTATTTTCAAGAGCTTTTTCGTCATCGGGTGATTCTCCGAGCATTTTTACATAGCCGCCAAGAGGGATAAGTGAAATCCTGTATTCGGTGTCACCTCTTTTCCATTTTATCAGCGGTTTCCCGAATCCGAGCGAAAAAGCAAGAACCCTTACTCCGAAAAGCCGGGCAAAGAGAAAATGACCAAGTTCATGGATAAAAACAACTACCCCGAGAAGCAGAACAGCGTATAGATACATGTACATTTTCAACCATCCAATCTAAAAAACAATAACTTGGGGTATTATAATCACAAAATATCAGAATACAACAGTACAGCCGCATCCGGCAGTTTCATCTTCAATGAATTCTTCGTTCTGGTCGTCTGCTGTTTCTAAGATGTTGTCATTGACAGGTTCGTTGTTGTCAATGGTTTCGTTATCATCTTGAATTTCTTCATCTTTTGATTCGTCAGGAATTTCTGTTGTTTCATCGGGGATCTCGACAGTTTCGTCAACCAGAGGATTATTTTCATCAACTGTTTCATCATCATCCGGCTCTTCTCCGTTTGTGCAGTCGCCATCAAGTTCTGTACAGATTGTCCCTTTTCCGTCCGTTGCCCATGGGAACCATTCCTGAAAACGGACCCTTAAAGTTTCCAGTTTCTGAAGCTGTTGCGGAAATGGAGAAAAACCGTCTTTGCTCACAAGAATAAATGCCACATTGAAATGTTTCGGTGCCTCGGCTGATGAAGGGATCCTTTCACCCATTGCCCGGATGATGTCGTCAATGGTTATAATATGTTTTGTAAGTCCTGATTTAACTGAATCGGGTGATGTCTTGTTGGCTGGAACTGCCGGGTTTCCTTCTTTGCACTGATTAATATCTGCTGATGAGCACATAAAGAAAAGTTCCCCCACTTCTTGAGGAGGAATAAAGCCCATCACATAAAGGTCAAGAGGTCCATATTTTTTCGGATTGTCAAACTGATATGTAACCGTCCCGTCACCGTTGTCTGTGATGTCGCCTCCGTACATAACCGATGGTCCTGACATAAAATCTCCGCTCCAGTGCTGGTTTGCGCCATCTTCCCAGCCGCGAAGCCCTGTGTGCGGCTCAGTCATGCCCTCTTTTTTAAAATCCATTGCCGCAAGCCAGTAGTGACTCCATTCGTGAGCCAGAAGTTCAACTGTTGACATTCCGGAATAAGGGTTGAGTATTCCTGTTGAGATCTGAACATCTGGGTTTTCAGGATACTGGTCGATATTACACATTCTGGCGGCACCCAGAAGTTTTCCTGAACTTCCCCAGTCAACAGGCGTTCCGTAAGGGTTCATTATGCCTGCATCCCTGTTTATTCCCTCAACGGTATACTGGATTGGAATTCCCTGCTGCATGTTTATTGAAGGGGTAAATGTCGTAAAAATGAAAAGGAAATCAAAAGAATCGGGATGGTTCATGTAGAATCTTTGTCCGGCCGATTTTTCGATCGCACCGATAAGCCCGTCATCATTGGTGTTCACAACAGCAATGTTCGGGAACATGTCATCAGCATGAATCACTGAAAAAAAGACAGCTAAAAACAGAAATGTCTTTAAAAACTTCTTCATTTTGACCTCGCTTTTTATGCCAAATTCCACACAACTTGAATATTCTTACAGATTCAGTGTTTTTTTGCAAGCTAAAAAGAGGTTTGTCTGTTTTTGACTTATTTTCCGTTTCGGCTATATTTTCATCTGTTGTGTGTAAACAAGGAGGAAGTTGTGAAGAAAATTACTTTTATTACGATTGTTTGTGCGGTTTTTATTTTTGCTGCGTGTGAAAACAGCACAAATACCGCAAAAGACAACGAGCCGACAGTTGATGAAGAGGAAGTTACTGATGAGCAGCCGGATGAAACTGTTGATGAAACTGTTGATGAGGTTGTTGATGAAAATGAAGTTCCGGATGAATTTGACCCGTCAAATCCGGGATATACGGTTGAATTCTTTTTTGCCGACATGAATATGATGGGAACGCCCACAGCAATAATCGGCGGTTATGTGATGAAAACGGCAAGAGAGGATCTTGATGAAGAATATGAAGGTCCGACCTATATGATTGACACCTGTGTTCTGGGCGAAGAGCCGCCAAGAGAGCCGGAATGTCAGTCAAAAGATGATTGCGCACCTGAACAGGAGTGTGTTCCCGATTATGACGACAGCGGAAATCCGAAACCTGGAACTGAACACTGTGCAACGCCCGGCAGGGAATCGCTGGATGTCGGACCCATCAAAATAAAAGGTTTTGCAAGCGGAGAGCAGACTTTTCTATATGAGCCGAATGATCAGATCTATAAGCTCAACGGAGAAGGTGACGGAAGTGTTGATTCTTCCCTTATCACATATAATCAGAAATATGAGCTTTATGCTGAAGATCCGACCCCTGAAGATCTCACCCCTTTCAATGGAGAGTTTTTTCTCGGGAACAAGCTTGAACTCACAAGTCACACGGTTGTTTCTGACGGTGGCGGCGGATTTCCTTTCATTGAACTTGACATGACTCAGCCGCTTACTTTCAAATGGACAGGCAACGAAGGTGAAGGATATCTTGAAATGACAATTACCGCAATGCTTGATATGAGTAATTCTGTCAGTGTCAGTTGTACCGTTGCAGATGACGGTGAATTTACAATTCCCGATGAATACGCTTCCCAGCTTCAGTTCGGAACGGGAATGATGGCACAGATGGGAAGCATCTTCTCCATAACAAGAAAATCGAAATCTCCATTTTCCGGTGATACTATATCATATGGAAAGTTCGGGAGCGATCAGATACTTTTTACAAATGTAAGGCCGAAACAGTAGTTATTCACCGCATTTTTCAATAAATTCAGCACTTTTTGAATTGTATATGACTCTGTTCTCCCGTTTTTTGAAGCCGTGACCCTCATCTTCAAAGATGTGATGCTGATATTTCTTTCCCGCCTTTTTCATTTTTTCCATCAGGATATAAGCGTCGCTGACAGGAACTCTCGGATCGTTCGCTCCGTGAAAAACAAACAGCTCGCCTTTAATTGTGTCAACCATATTCGTAGGTGATATGGACATTAAAAACTCCCTGTCAGTGAGCGGCCCGTACTCGACTTCCCTCAAATGTCTTCTGTAGCCGGCTGTATTTTCAAGGAAATTGACAAAATCAACAACTCCTACAGAATTAATTCCGCAATGGTAATCATCACTGAATTTCGCCATCGAGGCAACAACCATGAATCCGCCGTAACTTCCACCCATTGCTATGAATTTTTCCGGTTTTGATATTCCAAGCCGCACAAGTTCATCTGTCACCGTTTTTCCGTCACTCACCGAGTTCATTCTCAGCTTATAGTTGTCCATATCCATGAAAACTTGTCCGTAGCCGGATGAGCCCCTTACATTCGGAGCTACTATGGCGAATCCTTTTTTCAAATAATATTGATATGTTGCAATAAAATAAGGTCTGAACTGCCCTTCCGGTCCGCCATGAAAATAGACGATCGTGTTATAAGGCGGTGTTCCGTTCTTAGGAGTGTAGAGAAAATACGGTATTTCAACACCGTCAGCTCCTTTAACTTTTTTAAGTTCGGGAGCGGCAAAGCCGGAAATATCAACGCCGTTATCAAATGTGTAGCCGAAGGAAACGGATTCCTTTCTGCTGAAATGAAAAGCGGCAGGAGAGCTTATTCTGTCAGGGTTCATCATGTTGTAAATGATCCTCTCGCCATCTATCCTTGTCAGAAACACAACCGATTTTTTTAAAGGTATCTGCTCAACTTTACCGTCAGAATAATAACTGCATGAACTGTAACCGTCTTCATTTGTGCAGAATGCGGCATGTTTTCTTGAAATTTTGTCAACTACGACCGATTCTACTCCCCAAATGTCTTTAAAGAGCGGTTTTTTGACCCCGTCTTTCCATATTTCAAGATATTCCACATCGCTTTCTTCGTTCGTTTCCATAAGAATTCCGTCTTCAAAGAATGCAAGCGGAACAAAGTTTCTCTCTTTTTGAGCTCCCTTGATCTTTTTCGGCTTCCCGTTCTTGAAATGATAAGGAGCTGTTTTGTTGTTGCCAAGAAATGTGTAGAAAAGGAATTCATCTTTGCTTATAGCGTCAGTTATATGGTTGTATCCCGGTTTTTCGACAAGAAGAGTTTTCTTTTTTGATGGGATATCGAGATGATAAATATAAAAATCTTTTCCGTTTGCCTCATTTGAAGTGAACATAAGTTCGTTTTCATTCAGCCATCTCGGACTTTCAAACCTTACTGCATCATCGACAAGAAGTCCCTCACTATTGCCCTTTTCAAGATTATAAACATGAAAATCGTACTGTTCATTTCCCCCTTTTGAAATGATGTAAAGGATTTGTTTTTCCTCAGGACTTACAACATATCCTTCAACAGCGTCTTCCTGAAAAGTAAGCTGTTTCACATCTTTACCGCAACTTGATTCAAGATAAAGCTGAGCCGCATTTTCCTTCCTTGCTATAAAAAGTTTTCGCCCATCTTTGAAAATATATCCCGAGTGGCTTCCTTCAATATTGATATAGTCAACAATCGTTTTTTCTTTAATTTCCTCAACCGGGGCCTCTTTAACTTCAACCTTTTTTGAAGGGCATCCCGTCAACATTAAAACACCGATAAATAACCATAAAAACTTTTTCATTTTCCTCTCCGAAAAAACAGTTTACAACACAAACCGCACCAAAATAACATTTACTTGAAACTATTTCAATTATTTGGAGAAAAGATCATATTACAGCCAGTTCTTTCTTTTTTAAATAATCCATGTAAAATAAAGACTGAATTTTTTGAGGTACTTGAAAATGGTTAACAGCAAAAAAGATATTTTAAAGAACGACGAATTAAGGAAGTTCTGCAAGGAAAACGGCATTGTTTTTATTGCTCTTTTCGGTTCATTTGTAAGAGGAGAGGAAAATTCCGGCAGTGACATTGATCTTGTTGTGAGATTTCAGAACACAAGGAGTCTTTTTCAGATAATTGAAACAAGGAACAGACTGACCGAAATACTTGGAAGAGAAGTTGATCTTGTAACTGAAAATTCATTGAGTCCATATCTTAAAGAAAAAATCATGAATGAAATGGAGGCGATATATGCCGCATAAAAATGATCTGCCGTATCTCCTTCACATAAAAGATGCATTGAATGATATTTCGAGGTTTACCCAAGGCATGGATTTTACGACATTTTATGAAGATGATCTTGTGTCAAGCGCTGTGATAAGGAAGCTTGAAGTGATGGGTGAAGCATCAAATAAAGTTTCTGCTGAAACAAAAGAAAAGTTTCCGCAAATACCCTGGCGAATGATGGTAGATATGCGAAATATTCTCATTCATCACTACTTCGGTGTTGATCTTTCCGCAGTATGGGACACCATAAAAAATGATCTGCCTGAACTCAAACAGAAAATTGAAGAAGTGGTTGAAAATTTTTGAGTTTTTCATTTGTGTTGTTATAATTTTTCACTTTTTTGGTTTGAGCTTTTGTTCAGACAAGCTAAATGAGGGGGATTTGTATAAAGCAAGTCAAATAAAATCAATTAAGGTTGAAAATATTAATTTCTGATGTGGAGTGATTCCTATGAAAATTAACGAATGTATTGAGAAAATGTCTAAAAGAAGTCTTGTTAAAGTACTCAAAGCCGTTTTAAAAAATGATGTGCCCAAAAACGCAGATGATCCGCAATTAAAAAAGCTGGTTGAAGACAATGTTTCTCTGTTTTCTGGTCATGAAAGAATAGAAAAAGAACTGAATTTTAATTCATACAAAAGAAACGAAAGAATCCTGGTAAATGAAATACTGATGATTGTTCTTGAAAGTGATGATTCGATTATTTCAGAAAAAGAGCTTTGGGAGAAAGTACAGGAATATGAGAAGAGGATTGTTGAAAAAGCTAAGAACAACAATATTTCAAGAGTTATTGGTCAAAACCACTACGAAATTTATAAAACAATTCTTGAAGTGGCACTAGAGGATGATAATATGTCTCCAGATGAATACAATATTGTAAAGAAGTTGAGAAAAAAATTAAAGATAAATAGTTATCAGAGCAGAATTATTGAAGCTGAGCTTGGCAAATTTCCAGGGGCTGAAAACAAACTTCATTCTGTTTCTGATTTTGAGTTAATGCTTAAAATCCTTCAAGAAAAAGGGATTCTGTTTTATTTTAAAGAGAAGGATGAGTGTTACTATGCTGTTATCCCTTCTGAAATAGAAAATTCTGTAAAAAGTATTATGGAATTCGAGTTGGGAATTGGTGCACATAATAAAATGCTTGATAAACTTAAGATGAGCCAGCTGATAGAAATACTCAAATCATTCGGTCTTGCTTCTTCGGGGAAAAAAGAAGAAATCATTTCTAGAATAATTGAGGCAGGATTTTATCCTTCTGAAGAGTTAGATGTTTTAAGTAATGATGAACTTGCTGAAATATGTCGTGATCTTCCTGGAGTTAATGTGACAGGAACAAAACCTGAAAGAAGCAGAAGAATAATTGCGTATTTTAACAATCTTAAAACTAAAATTGAAACCAAATCCGAGGATGAAAGGGCAAAATATTATGAGGTCTTTGAAAAGCTTGCAACAAGAGATGAATTATATTTAATGGCTCAAAATATAATTAAAGATGAGAAAATGATTGGAAGCTGTTTTGAAAAAGCCACAAGGTATCTTTTTGAGAAAAAACTAGGACATGATGTTGTGCCTAGAAAAGGCGTTGTTTCAGGAGATGGTGAAGTGCGTTTAAGTGATAATGAAGTGTTGTTGTGGGATAATAAAAGCAAAAGGAAGGACTATAAATTTTGTAAAGATCATCAAAGGCAATTCAAAGATTATATAGACTCTTCTGAACAAATCGTTCGAGTTTTTCTGGTAATAGTGCCATTTGTTGATAAAAACGATGAAATGGAAGTTTTGATGGCGGCCAGAGATATTAAAAACAGCACAAAGAACAGAACGGAAATAGCTATTATTACAGCAGAGGATTTAAAATATATTGCAGATAAATGGAGAAACTTCTCCACGAAAGAGAAATTTGATTTAAGTATTTTTAACTATACCGGTGTGCTGAAAAAGAATTATCTTACAGAATCTATGAAAAGAATGAAATAATGTCCGCTGACCATACGGGTTGCTCTGCGATTTTCACACACATCTTTGTCGCATAAAACTTACCAACCCCCTTAATCAATTCCGCTTTTTTCTGTTTTCTGTTGACTTAAATAATCGTATTTGATTTCTTGCATATTTAATTCA
>ERZ795059.6330-NODE-6330-length-10522-cov-7.203592_pt1 | contig 10522 bp, 8 predicted proteins | sample MGYA00375143_ERZ795059 | MGnify/ENA primary metagenome ERZ795059 (study PRJEB30188, sample SAMN05720168) | activated sludge metagenome | isolation source: Anaerobic digester | place: USA | collected 2015-01-07 ... | reverse complement strand
ACGTTTCCGAAAGTTCGAAAACGTCCACGTCTGCAGGTGAGATGGGACTTAAACTGCTGGACACTTCTTTGTTAAGTGTCATAATTTGGTACAGAAAGACGGCATATTAACTGTTCCAAATTTATAGTATACACTTATTTTTTATCTAATTTTATACTTACAGGAAAATGATCGCTAAAACCTTCTTTGTCTCGCTCTTTTGGCTTTATTCCAAATTTCCTTGGGCCAATTTTCCCAGGTATTGACATTATATCCATTGCTTCTACCTTAGGCTTTTCATTTATAATCCACCCACTTTTTCCATTTGTGATACCTTTGCTTATCATAATTTGATCAAGTAAGTTCCATTGGCCACTATAAAAATGAGAACCGATTCCATCAGAAAGTATTGGCCACATTAAATTAAAAAGATAAGGATTTCTACCCTTAACAACTGCATTGCTGTCATTTACTGCCAATGCATATTCAGTTATGGATCTGTTAAAGGGCTCGTCATTAAAATCACCCATTACAACGATAGCAACATCTTCACTAAGTTCTTCATAAATTCTCTGCATCCAATATGATAATGTTTCTCCTGCAGTCATTCTATATGGTTCTGATTCATATTGGCCAGCAGTTCGTGAAGGCCAATGATTTCCAATTACCACAAATTTCTTTTCATTCACTATAAAGTTTACTTGGAATAACTCTCGAGTCGCATATCGCTTTACTATCCAGTGTTGAAAAAATTGTTCAAATTTTGCTACTTGAGGGTCATAAAGAAAGGCAATATCAATTCCTCTATTATCACTTGTATCGGCATGTGCTATATTGTATTTACGACCACCATCATTTTCAATTTGCTTTATCAATTTCTCAAGTACGTTTTTATTCTCAACTTCACATACCCCGAGTATATCTGGACCATTTTTTGAATTTATTGAACGGATAACTTTAGAAAGCTGGGATAATTTAGCGTTTAATAATTCATCATTCCATTTCTCTATATCTTTGGCGATTGCCTTTTGGATTTTTTCAGGGCGTTGAGCGTTTTCAACATCAAATAAATTCTCAACATTCCAAAATGCTAAAACTATGTTATTCTTCATAATGAACCCTCCATATTTTTGTTAGTAACGTGCTTAACTCAATTTGCGTTTTTTTGGGTAATCTCTTGATTTATAATGTTGGCATTATTGATAATCTCGTTGATAATTTCTTTGCACTTAATTTTTGAAAAATAATTTAGGTTTAATTCCTTTTTGGCTACATCGTATAATACATTTGCTAATTTGCTTTTATTGCTACCAATAATATTCCCAATTCCTTCCCAGGATAACTTACCGTTTTTTTTCTTTCCAATTTCTTTTAAGAAATCCGGCTCGATTGATTTAAATTTCTCTAACAATAAGGTTTCCACTGAATCAATTATCAATGAAAATGGGCTGATGTACTTTAGAATGGATTGTATTTGTACAATTTTAGCAGTGATAAACTTATTCTTGTCCTTATTAAGAATGATATTTGTTACAAGAAGATTCTGAAATGAAGAAGGGGTTTTATCAGGTCGTGTATGAATACTAATATTTTCAGGGTTAAAGGGGATTATCTCATAATCAAAAATCAATTCTCTACCAAAATTCATTTCTGGAAAAATCTTGCGGATAGTTTTAAACATTCTTTTTTGATAGTTATCCGCTTCTTTTTTTATTACTTTCTCAATGTATTTAATAGGTTCATTTCGATAACCAATCGGTAATCTGTCCGAATCAAATATGAAAACAGGAGACCAAGCATTTTTATCTAATGCGGGAAATATATATGGGTCTTTTTTTAATGCATATGAGAAGGGATTCTTTGAAAAATCTTTTAAAAGTTTTTCTTTTTTAATAGTATACTTTTCAATTTCCTCTTCACTTGGTGGATTTTTTCTATTTTTTAAAATGTCTTTTGCGTCTCTATCGATTTTGTCCCAGAAGGTTTCAAAACTTTCCTCATTCTTTAATATCAATACAGGGCCAATTATCTTCTTTGATTTATTATCATAACTTAATACAGTATAAGATTCTTTAATGGCATATTTCAAAATATTATTGGCTAATTTCTCATCAATATTAGAGGTTAATGATCTGTAGAAACTCGATTTTTCTGGCAGAAATAAATCATTGTACAGTTCCGCAATATTATTATTTGATACTCTAATTTGCGATATATCAATTGTTGGTATATTATATATTTCATTTTCTTCATGTCGCGAATAATAATCATAAAGAAGAACTAATACTTTAAAGTAATCACTTCCTTCTTGAACGTACAATGAATTATTTTTTTCGTCTCTGATGAATCTTGAGTAGTATTCAAATTTATTACTAAAAATGATAAAATCTAAAAATTTACTTTTAGTACCATCCAATTTGAAAGTTTTTGATGTGAACAGACTTAAGTCTTTATAAAATTGAAATCCAAAGGCGTTTATATCTGAATACTTCTCAAAGAGATCAAAATATATATGAGCCATCTTGTCTGATACGGCAGACAAGATGTTATTTGATTCTAAATCTAATCCTAATTTATCTAATAAAGGCATTATTGTTTGAATTTCAGTTTTAATTTCTTCAATGAATGTTGTGTATTTTGTATGAAATGTATATCCTTTTTGAATAACAAGGACATAGGAAAGTATTATTGAGAATATACCGAACAAATCAGAAATAATTGATAATGATTGTGCTGAATTGCTTGTTGAAAAAATTAAATATAGTGAGTGGAAAAAATTAACTATTGGTACTATGGTAATGATAAAAACAATACCAATTGGTAGAATAAAAGTATTCCCCCAAGAACTTGAATAGATGTACAACCAGTTAATTAGATATGTGATAAAATCATAAATCTTTTTGATAACTTTCATGGCATCCTTCTTTCAAGGAAAATTCAAAAACTGCACCCCTTATTTGTTTGATAAATAAAATGAATGCGCGTCAGTACGTTATAACCGCATTGTCGCCATTCATATCAAATTGTTATTGTAGAAGAAATAATTATATAATTAAGAATGTGTTAGGCGATCTGTACTACTAAAACATTCGATTGTCAATGAAATTATTTATTGACCTATTGTACCTCATTTTCAAGTAATTTCTCGACAACTGTCCTCTCAATACGTTTAATTTTCCCCTCATGGACAATAAGTCGTATGTCAATTTCGGAAAAGGGGAAGAGGGTTGATTTATCTCTTAACCATGTTGTTACTTCAGTTATGAAATCTCTATAATGTTTATTGGGAATAGGTTTACTTGGTATTTTATCTTCTATCTTTTCTTTTTGAATTTCAATATTAAAGTGTTTGTCAATTTGATATTTATCAAAGCGGATAGAATGACCAATTCTAATGAATGGAATTTCTCGATTCATTACATATCTTCTCAATGTAACTTCTGAAACTTGTAGATAACGAGCTAAATCTGAATATTTCCATAAAGTATTGGGATTGGTAATTGCTGTTTTCATTAGTATGCCTCCGTAAAATGTAATTATTGGAAGCATAATGATGTGCTGATTGCAGGATGGTAGGACTATTTTATTTCATGCCCCATAACTATCCTTATCGGAAGTCACATTATATCATTGTCGCCTGGAGAAAGGGCATTATTTTATCTTGAGACTGTAATTCTCTTAATAGATTTTGGTGATAATTTCAAGATTTGTTGATCTTCCTTGTGTTCTGTTTTTGTGCATCCCTCAGGACCACAGAATAAAACGCAACAAACACCTTTATGTTTGGAGCTATGATAAATTATCCCATTTAATGATTTGTCATCTTCAGTTTTATAAATACGTCGAAAGTATTCTGAAAAAACTTGTGTTGGAACATATTCTATATGCTCTCTTCCATCTTTTTTAATACTACTGTTCAGATCTAATACAAAATTAAGGAAAAAGCGATAGTATGGTATTTTCCAGCGATTACTCTCATCAAAGATGCTTGGAAAATCTGGATAATAAAACCCATAACTGCCCTTTTTGAAAATTGTAAAATCTAATACCAATAAATCTTTTAATGTATTCCATTTTGCGATGGTATATATTTTGAATTTACTATTTTTAATTTCTTGAATGCATGTATCTTTATCAAAAGCCCCATAAAACATCGATATTCCAGAAGGGCTCATTCTATTCGGATATTTAGCTTTTTCAGGCGGAGGAGACCCTAATTCTGATGATTGGGTAAAGTTTTCTGAAGGTTTTGTTTCTCTTGCTCTAAAAATTATTGTATTTTGAGGTATCGTTTTAATTAACTCAAGTGGTTCAATAATGGACCCAATTGTTTTCATTACATCATATGGTTTTTCATATATTTGATAACCCATGGGATCTGTTGTTTTATTTTCTTCAATAAATACAAAGCGAGTTTCATACTTTAGCTGTTTTTTAAAATTATTCCATGAAGTATTCATTTCTTCATGCTTGCTTAAAGCATAGAAATCTTTCTTACACCATTCTTTATCAATTATTGAATTAAGAATATCCTTAATAGCCGGAGAGTCGCTAAAATCAAAATCATCACGTAAAATTTCAGATGTTGTAAATATTTGTATTGATGCCCATTCGCCTTCTTCGGAATCCCACCCGGCACCGTTTTCAGGATGATTGTATTCAAAATAGATGCCATCAACAATTTTTCCTAATATTTCATCTAATGGGCTAACCTTTTTTCTTCTTTTGCAATAACTGCATACTCCAATTCCTCCATTATCATTTATATATTTTGATAAATATTCTTCAGTGATGCATTTAGCGCAAATTATTTTATCTGTTGGTGTATATCCTTGCGCGAGTGTTTCTTCCCAATCTTGTTTAACTCTGCCCATATGCTATACTTTTTATCCTCCATGCCTGGTAAATAGCATGAATATTCTATTCAAATAAACTCTTCTGCCCGGAACGTTGTTCAATATAATATAATTGTCGTTTAGAATAAAATTGGTTCGTTAATCTGGCAATATCTCCAATTCCCGTTCTTTCTTTTGGGAAAAAACGTATTAAAAGCCTACGATGATGATCATATCTGCTATTTGGATTCCGAGGTTCAGACATCATTTTATCAAGTAAAGGATAGTATAGCTCCAATAATTCATCTCTATATTTCGAAGAATTGCTATCCTCAACACCATGAATGAGGCATGTACTAACACCCAAGATGCAATCACACAACTGTATTACATTTGATCTGCTATTCACCTTATGATCTTTAGGAAGAAATTGTATTCTATCGTGAATAAATTCAATATTATCTTTTTTACTTAGCAAATATATTGAATGCCAAGGGAAAAATTCATGATCCTGTTGCTGACCTTCTTCATGAAAGACATTCTCAACTATAACTCTTTGATTTGGGAAATATGTTTTAATCGCGTAAAGTACCGCGCTTCTGAAAAATCTGTTATATATACTATTAAATTCATTTTCTTGATCAAATTCTTCTTTGACAATATGAGAATTATTGATGCCTAAAATATATGAATATAATTTTCCACCGCTCTTTGATGGATTCATTAGATATTCGAACCATCTCTTGCATACGTTTTTTGTATCTGCTATTCGGATGTCGCACCAGTGAACAGTTTTATTATTTTTTGCAAAATAGGGAGAGCTTTGATCATAATTGCCCATAAAACGTTCGTGGACAATATCTTCAAAAAATGAATTATCTATTTTTTCAATTATTAAGCCAATATAATCCCATTCTTGCCTTGTATAAGGACATCTCTTTCCTTGTATCTCATCAGCATAAATATTGATACGTATTGGTTGATCTGAAATATTATTTCCAAATAAGTCTTGCATCTTTGACCCTGAAGAATATTTCATTTACTAATATTTTTCTCATAGTTTTTCATGAACTCGACGAATTCTTGTAAATTCTTTGAGCCTTCAATGTAATTCATGACATCTATTTCAGAAAGGCAAAACCTATCTCTATCAATATTGAATTGTTTTCGTTCTTCTTTGGACTCGTCTTCTTTCTCTTCTTTAGGATCAAATGAGAATTCATCATGATAGCCGCAAAAAGGACAGTCATCAATGGTTGTAATTACAGTTCCATTTTTAATATTTTGATGATTAAGTCTTCGGGTGCATTTGGGACATTTCCAAGGGATGCTATCTGTTATGGAGCCCATTTCATCAATACTGCGTCCTACTTTACATTCTTTGCACCTGAAATGAAAAACAACTATATCAAATTTATGATCTTTAGTTAAAATATCCTTATGAACTAATTCCATATCTTGTTCGCAAAATTTGCATTTAAGTGAGGGCGTTAGGATGGAATTTAATTTATCATCTCTTCTCCTGTCTCTATCCATCCATTGGTTGATGGTTCCTGCTTTATTTTTATAATGTTCACCCTTTATAAAGTACAGCATCACATCAAATGCTCGAATCTTGAACTGCTTGTCTTTATCATTTTCGAAATACTTAAGAGCTGACTTCTCCCATTGCCTACACTCTTCGATGGTAAGCTTATCATAAAGTTCATTATAGTAGTTGTGGTTTTGAAGGTAGTTCATATTAAGATCAATTATTTTCCTGTCTGCGCCTTCTTCGAGCAGGTCGTGGTGGGGATTCTGCAACAACTGGCTCTGAAACAACCTCTTGATTATCACCCCAATGCTGCTGATAATCGGGACCAGTAGATTCTGGAGGATCAGGAGGCATGCCCATTTGAATAGTTAAAGGTATTGGAAAATCAACACCAATCAATGCTGCTTCTCCTGGTTCAAGTGAAGGCAAAAAATACGAAGCAGAACGATCTATTTCTCCGCATGCCCTTTCTACAATTTCACGATCACGATCATTTGTGAGCCGATGTACAATTAGTGTCCCCATTTGACTTAAAATACCTTCAGGTAAATCTCTTGGTCTTTGAGTAGCCAAACAAATATTTAGTCCATATTTCCGACCTTCTTTAGCAAGCAACTCAAAAGCATCTAAACGGACGAGACTATCTTCTGAACCAATATGCTTATTTATAAATTGATGTGCCTCATCTAAAATTATTATAATCGGTTGTTTTCTAAATCGATAATGCCTTGCCTGTTCAAGAAACCACCTGCCAATTGCATTAGCAATAATTTCACGTGCGTTGAAGCTGAAGCTCAAATATTCTAATGATATTCTTAATATTTTATAATCATTACTATTTAAACATTCATTTGTTTTAGTAAATAGATCAAGTCCATCCTCAAAAAAGCATTTCAATTCAGGTGAATGAAGAATCGCATTGATCCGATTTACTAATGATAGACAATATGAATAATCGCCATCATAGTAGTCGCCCCACTCTGTGGGTTTATCAACTTTTCGGCCACTGGAAAAATCTGCATTATTTTCCCAAACACACTCTTCATGAATTTGTTCAGATAATCTATTTACATCAAATTCAGAAGAAGGATTTTCTATACATCGTTTTACTGATGGTTCATTCATGGCATCAGACACTATCCTCTTTGCCTTCTTGCATTTCACCAGTAGTCCATTAGATGTAAGTTCTGGTTTGATTTTTATTAACCGTAAACTCCGGATTGCTTCTCTTAATTTAGGTCCCTGAACTTTACCTGCAGGCTGAAATAATGCAACAAAATCACCTTCGGTTAATTGGGTATAGGGTATTGTGAATACATCTGATTCATGATCATCTTGTTGATTGCCAAGTATTTCGACATGACTAACAGCTCTATCTTTCAGGGTTCTATATTCACCTGTTGCGTCTAACAATATTACTTTGGCATTGTAACGAATGCACTCTGATATAATTTTAGCTATTGACCAACTTTTCCCGCCTCCAGTAGCTCCTAAAACAGCACAATGTCTTCCGAATATTCTTTCAGGTATTACATTCACCGGAGTTTCCGAAGCACCTTTAATGTGTCCAAGATTAAGTGTTACTGCCTTCTCCTCCGAATCCAATTTCATTGGTATTAGTGATAAAAATTTATGTGGAGCAGAATATACTCTTGAACCAAGACGCGGATATTGACGTACACCTGCCTTTAATTTTTCAGTCAATTGGTCATAAGTTCCAAGTAACTGAACAATACCTATGGGGTTAACATTATCATCATGTATTGACTGATCAACGCTCAATCTTTCTCTTTCAGGTAATCGACATTCAAGAATTCTTCCAAGTATTACATTTGTTTCTGATTCGATAAGAACAAACTCGCCAACTTCTCCTAAACCATAGCGTTTTCCTCTAAAAAAAGTTGAGCTAATTTTCCCTGCCTGATGAAGATTCACTTTAACACGCCATGGTTCAATATTTGAGACACTACCTATTTCGAGGGCTGGTTCTAATAAACGATTATCCGGCATCTATTTCTCCCACATTCTATGAATTAGAGATCATTCTTACGATTTCCACGAGTCTTTCTTCAGCGTTTGGTTTATAGATTTCTGGAATAAGACCAACAAATTGATCAAAAGGAGCATTTATAAAAGTAAGTCGAGGATCAATCATTATCTTCCATTGTTTTAATTCATGATAATTTCCATCACCACGTTCAATTTTATCTTTTATACAAGGATCAACTATAACAAGCCGGAATTCATTATTACTTCTTAATGCAGCTTTTATTGGACCAAATAAATGATCATCGGCAAAACCGGAACCTATAACTAATAAAGTTAATGATGGCTGTCGCAATATTTGGAGATAGTGAGACATCATTTCGAGATAGGGTTGACGATATGATGATTGATATTTGCTGTTTGCGGGATATATTAAACAGGGATTTTTTGGATTATCATTTTGTACTATTCTTTCATCTGTCTCATCCCAGTTTACCGATCCATGAAGTTTATAGAGATGAAATAAAGCCTCAACCGAAACATTCCTGTCTTGTGCAGTTTCATTTCTTCTGATTAAATCATAACTAAAATAAGCAGGTGAAAATTGTCGAGGAGTTGTAAATGAAAATCCATCAATTATTACAAACTGAGCTTGACCGGCCGCTTTTTCGAAACAGAGATCATAATTCGTTGTGAACAGCATAAAACGGTTTTTTTGGGGTCTTCGTGCTACACGTCTGAGGAAATTAACATGATGTGATAAATCAAAGGATGAACCTTCATCTAAAAATTCCGAGCACCTGATCTTGATTCTATTCTTCATATCAGAAGCAAATTCGGATATTTTCAAATTATTATCTGGATCAGTTATAAAGGATAGAGCAGCATCACAATGTGACAATAGCGATTCGATATTTTCTTCCCCTTGATAATTTGTTATTCTAATAATCTCATCACGATTTGTATCATTTGAAAGAGCCCATAGATCACTCATACCTGGCCCACCAACCATTTTATCATTTTTATCAGTTTGGTATGAGCAACCGCAACCGGCTAAAGTAGTAAATAATTCCGATTGTAATAACTGAGCAATATATTTCGATACTTTATCTTTATTTTCACTATTACAAACAACCCAATCTTTTGTATTCTCATCAATTAGTGGATTCCAGATTTCAATAGTATTTTTAATCATTCTCTATCCCCCTCAAATACATCTCATGTCGATTTTTATTTTTTGGATGCAATTTATCTTAATGAATCAAATGCGTAGTTTTTGCGTTAAGTCAATAGATAAATGATCAATAGCCGGTTATCCACATAAAATAAAAAAATAAACTTCCTTGACAACGGGAATAAAAAGGGACATAATGTCCGCAACTAAACGCATGTTGGGGGCTGGCGATGAATAAGGATTTATCCTATAATTTACTAAAAAAAGCTCGCACCCGTTATACACAAAAAGAAATAGCACAAGTTCTGGATGTTGATATAAGAACAGTTCGTCGCTGGGAAGGTCGTCAAACTGAACCACCATCATATCTTGCTGATGCAATAAACCAAAGGATTTTACAAGTAGCATCAAATAAATCCCTGTATAATTCCAAATTTACATTTATTGATTTATTTGCTGGTATTGGAGGAATAAGATATGGATTTGAAGATCAAGGTGGGCATTGTGTTTTTACATCTGAATGGAATCAGTTTGCGCAAAAAACCTATTTTGAAAATTATCCACAAAATGAGAATCATGTTTTCGTTGGTGATATAACAACTATTGATGAAAGGGATATACCTGATCATGATATTTTACTGGCAGGCTTTCCTTGCCAACCATTCAGCATTGCAGGTGTTTCAAAAAAGAATGCATTGGGACGTCCCCATGGTTTTGAGTGTACTACGCAAGGAACACTATTTTTTGATGTTGCGAGAATAATTGCAGAAAAAAGACCGAGAGCATTTTTACTTGAAAATGTAAAAAATTTAATTTCACATGATAAAGGAAATACATTCAGGGTTATACTTAATACACTTGAAAAAGAATTAAAATATAAAGTTCATTATAAAGTCATAGATGGTCAACACTTTGTCCCACAACACAGAGAACGAATAATTATTATTGGTTTCTGTGAGGAAACTGCTTTCTCATGGTCTGATCTCCGATTGCCTGATAAAGGGTTAAAACGTC
>ERZ795059.6324-NODE-6324-length-10526-cov-8.606914_pt1 | contig 10526 bp, 7 predicted proteins | sample MGYA00375143_ERZ795059 | MGnify/ENA primary metagenome ERZ795059 (study PRJEB30188, sample SAMN05720168) | activated sludge metagenome | isolation source: Anaerobic digester | place: USA | collected 2015-01-07 ... | reverse complement strand
TTTTCCAGCTTTATCTGTTTGGTATGAGAATACCTGCTCTTATGATACCGGTAAGTATCCTCAGTATTATTTCCGCATTCTTTTTCATGCTGAGTATGAGTTCAACCGCTCCCGGAGCGCTTGTATTCGGAGCATTTCTTATTTTTGTAGGAATAGTAATACTTTCCGGAGTTTTCAGGAAAAAATATTGAGACCTGCTTCAGAACGAATTATTCTGACAGCTATATCTACAATATGAGGATCAAACTGTTTGGCAGATTCTTTTTTAAGCTCTGCAACTGCTTCATCGGTGCTTACCGCTCTTCGGTAGGACCGATTGTTTGTCATTGCATCAAAAGCATCAGCCACAGCTATTATTCTTGAAAATACAGGAATCTCACCTTCACGAAGTCCTTTTGGATAACCTCTGCCGTCATAACGCTCGTGATGATAAAGAACTATTTCGGCAATATCTTTAAGACCTTGATTCCTGTTAAAAAATTCATATCCGTAAACAGGATGCTTTTTTATCTCATCATATTCATCAACAGTTAGTTTGGCAGGCTTGTTCAGTATACCCACCGATATGAGGATTTTGCCTATATCGTGAACCAAACCCGCCCAGTATATTTTTTCGCATTCATTTTCGGCATATCCCATTTCAGCGGCAATACTTCTGGAGAGAACTGCAACATTCTTAGAATGACCTTTAGTATAGGGATCATGCATATCAAGTATATTCAGCACAGCCGATATCACTTCCTCCTGAACTCTGTTCTTCATAGACAGAAAGTTCTTGTACGCCATGAAGGAAGCTGCAATATTCGCAAAGCTCCGAAGCGCTTTTTTTGATTCCTCTGTGAAAACATAGGGATTGTTTTCTCCTATATCAAGAGATATATTTCCCACAAGTCTGTTTTCGATCTCCATGGATACTATCATAGACTCTTTTACCCTGACGGAAGCTTCATTGATCTTTTCGAAAAGTTCCTTCGGAAGTATTTTTCTGTTTTCCTCAAATATATGATTTACTATTTTTATATCACGGGCATCTATCATATATTCAGCCTTAAGATCAAGTTCCCTGAGCTTTTCAATATCATGCCCCACAGCAGAAACAAAGCACCATCTGTCCTCATCTACCAAGGATATGCTTCCGTAATCTGCCTCAGGCACTATTTTGAAAGAAGCCTTCAGAAGCTCGTCAAAAAAAGTCTGCTCACTCAGACCTTTCTTGAATATGGTCTTGGAAGAAATATCTATAAGTGTCTGAAGCTTAAGTGTAAGGTCCTCAGTATGCCTGTACGCCGTCTGAAGTTCAATATTTTTCGTCTGGATCTCTCTTGTGCGTCTGCGCAGCTTTATAAAAAGTATCGTCAGAAACACAATCATCACCAAAAGAACAGCAAATACAGCCATAAATATGCCGTTATATATATCCTTCATTCTGGAGTAGTTATACAGATCTTCTCCAAACCATTTTTTGTATATTTTGTCAAAGGTACCGTCTTTTTTTATTCTTGAAAGTGCTTGGTTAAGCTCTTTAAGAAGTTCTTTATTACCCTTTTTTACGGCAAAAGCATAGTAATTTGAGTCCAGGCGGTCTGTCAACACCAGCTTTTTCCCTGCATCCTGCGCATTTATAAAATACTGTGCCGCATTGTAATCTCCCACTACGAGGACATCGGCACTTTCGTTGAGAAGATACTCAAGGGCCGTTTTATAGTCAGAAGCCTTCAAAATGTTTTTATATCCGTTTTTCACAAGCCAATCATGTGAAGCTGTACTCTCTTCAACGGCAGCTATCAGCTCTGTACTGTCTTTGATCGACCTTATAGCTGAACCATACCGTGTAAAAACCACCATATCCATTTTCAGGTACGGATCACCAAAATCAAAGTTTCTTAGGCGGTTTTCAGATACTTTCATTCCCATTAGAAAATCGGCTTTTCCCGAAAGCACTTCCTCCTGTGCCTGAGTCCAGTCTTTCAGCTGTATATCAAACATTCTGCCGGTTTCATTAGATAAAGAAAACATCAGATCGACTAAAAACCCATCAATCTGACCGTCTTCATTTAAAAATTCATACGGTGGAAAGTTTTTATCCCCAAGAACTCTTAACTGTTCACTTGAAAAAATATTGCAGTTTATTAAAAAAAGAGTAATTCCGAGTATGATATATTTTTTCATAATCTCACCCAATATTAAACATACATATAATATTATTTATTATATTATACATCAATGTAACTAATAAAAATAGAGTGGAAATTATCATTTTTAACTGATTATCATTGTTTAAAAAAGACCTTTATCTTTTTAATATATTTTTTTAAACTTTTTGCAACTATTAAAAAATTCTTATAAGATAATTATTTTATCTTCCGCAGGAGGAATTTTATGACCAAAAGTGAGCTTGACAGAATTTTTGAAGATCAGAAACGTTTTTTTGAAACCGGTTATACTAAAGATGTGAAAAATAGAGTAGAACTGCTTTCTAAGCTAAAAAAGAAAGTATCTGACTCCGAAGATCTTATATGCTCAGCTCTTGAAAAAGATCTTGGAAAAAGCAGGACAGAAACCTTTCTTACAGAAACCTATATGCTCATGACAGAAATAAATTATTTTATGAAAAACATACCTGCTCTTTGCGCACCAAAGAAAGTAAAAACTCCTCTCTCGGCTTTTCCCGGGTAAAAGTCTTATATTTGCCGAACCTTACGGTAATGTTCTTATTATATCTCCCTGGAACTATCCACTGCAGCTTGCGCTTGCTCCTCTTGTTGGAGCTGTTGCAGCAGGCAACTGCGTTATACTTAAACCTTCGGAATACGCACCGCACACAGCGGCTGCACTGGAAAAAATTATTTCCGGAGTATTTCTCAAAGAGCATGTATGCACAGTCTGCGGTGGCATTGAGGAAACCTCATATCTTCTTGAAAAACCAAATGATTACATTTTTTTTACAGGCAGCCCTCAGGTAGGAAAAGTTGTAATGGAAAAAGCAGCTCTGAATCTCACTCCGTTGACTCTTGAACTGGGTGGAAAAAGCCCGTGCATAATCGACCGCACAGCCGATATTACTCTGAGTGCCAAAAGAATTGCTTGGGGAAAGTTTATAAATGCAGGTCAGACATGTGTAGCCCCTGATTATATTCTGATAGAAGAAGAAATAAAAGAACAGTTTATAAAAGAACTTGTAAAGTATATAGAACTTTTCTATGCTTCTGTGGATAAAGACCATCCAAATGGCTATGCACAACTTCCCAGAATCATAAACGAAAAACATTTCTCACGATTAGAAGGATACATTAAAAATCAGAAGGTTATCTATGGCGGTATCTGTGAACGCGAAAAACTTTTTATATCGCCTACAGTCATAGAAAATCCTTCTCTTGACTCCCCTGTAATGCAAAATGAAATCTTTGGACCTATTCTACCTATAATAGAAGTAGCCAACAGAGAAAAAGCCAGAGAAATAATACAGAAGTACCCAAAACCTCTTGCATTGTATATTTTCTCAAACGATCCTGAGTTTGTATCAACATCGGTCAATACTATTTCAAGCGGCGGAGCCTGCATAAACGACACTATATCGCATATTACTTCAGAGTATCTGCCCTTTGGCGGAGTAGGAAACAGCGGGATGGGAAGCTACCATGGCAAGAGCTCCTTTGATACCTTTACCCATTATAAGAGCGTGCTTTTCAAGGGAAAGTTCGATATAAAAGAAAAGTATCCTCCTTATAGCGAAAAATTTTTACTTAACCTAATTAAAAAGACCGTATCCAAGTAAGAAAAAAGAAAACTCCCCATATGAAGGGGAGTTTTTTATTCTGTCTGAAGGGTTAGACTAAACTGAAAACCATCTTTATACTTAACGCTCATTTCAACCGGAATCCTGAAAACTCCGCCAAAAGAAAAAGGAAGCTCAAAGCCAGCTTTTATAGTATGATTAATTTTTTTAAAATCATCCACCGTCAGAAAATAATCTAAAAAAACATACGCATCATTCAGATATATGAACTGAGCAATATCAAAGTTCATATCTTTCATCAAAGAAACTTTTATCTTCTCGTTCAGATAAACTTTCTGGTCAAAGCTGCCAAATACCGTATCGGGATTGACTCTTCCCATCTCATCACCATAGGCATAGCCTAAGCTAGAATAGAAGGTAGCGCTTGCAGCCTGATTGATACTTCCGGCTTGAAACTCATAATTGAACTTTTCAAAGTCTGTTGAAAACCTGCTGTCAAAAAAGCATCCGTTTTCTTCAAGCCTGTTTGAAACGGTTGTATCATAGCGAAAATCTGCAAAGTTGTACCAAAGCTTGCTAAACTTATTGTAGTGCCCCAAGTTAACGGAAAAAAGATTTTTATATTCCTTCAAAAAATAGTTTTTGAAATCAATCCTGAAGGAATCGTCTATTATGTAGTCAAAGCTGATTCTGCTGTTTTCGAACGGAAAGTAATAAAGCTTTCCGTTGATAAAAGTATCAAGGCTGAAATCATACTTCACAATTTCCCCGGCAGAAAGCCTGAAATCCCCAAATTCAGAGTAGATAAAAGCTCTCATCATCATGTTTTCTTTCAGGACGGGAGAAATTTTAAATGTATAATAAAAATCACGCGGCCTGTATATGGACTCGGTTTTGAAATCTGTATATATCTTCTTGTAATCTATCTCCTTAGGCTCAATACTGTTCTTTTCTATAGAATACTGAGAAAATATATCGTTGTTCTTTACCCATTCCTTTCCTTCAATATAGCCTATGTCGTAAAGCTCTATGGCTTTTGAAAAATTTTTGGGATCTATCTCACTACTGACATCCATATTGAATATGTGGTCATAGTCTATCTTATCTGCCGAATAAAGATTATTGGCATAAAAACCCCCAATATCTATAAGAAGGTAGGCTATATTTATAATACTGCTGTAATCCCTGCTGGTTACAATTCTGGGATTGGGCGTGATACGCATCAGAAACGTCTTGTCAGTTCCAAAACGGTCTTTAGGATACTTAACCATAAGATCTTTCGGCCCTATATCAGAGTAAGAGCCATCAGGATAACGTACTACCTCAAAAAAAACCTCAAGCGCTGTAGATGCACTAAGCGCTTTTAAAGCGTCTCCCTCAGAAATATACTTGTCTTCCCACGTATTAAGATTGAGAACGCCAAGATGAAGCGGATATTTAAACTGACTAAAGTTACTTACTCCGCTGACAGCATACACCAGATCCATGAGCCTTTGGGAGTTGACGAATCCTCCGTTAAGAGGAAAGGAAAGATCAAACATCTCTTCAAAATCTATGATTTTGAAAACTTCATAAACAGATTTTGGTTCTATCCCCGCAGCCATAAAGTATCCGGGAAATCCTCCCATGGATGTGGTGTAATACTCCTGCGGAAAAAAGCCTTCTTCCACCAGCGCCTGCAGAAATCCCATAGATTTGAATACATAAGCGGCTCCCCCTGCTATGGTCAGACCATAGCTCTGTGCGAAAGATGAAAATGAAATGATTATAAGCATTATAAGAACTAATAGTTTTTTCATTAAAATACCTCTGTTTTATAGATAAAACGTTTACTACACTCTTCTTTAATTATACACTTGTATGTTACGCCTGATTTAATTTCATGAAAAACTTTTTAAACAGGCAGAAAGATATGTTCTGTTGATAATGCTCTGTTGATAATTTTTTGTAGACACGCAAATGTTTCTTAAAAGAAATTCATGTGTAACATTAGAAGTTTTATATATTCTGGGGAAGAACTCTCTTTGAGAGGGTTGAAAAGATCGTTTTCAACAAAAAATACAAAAGTTCAACAAAAATTGCAACTGCTGTGCAGAATATAGTGAACATACATACACTTCGGCCAACTTGTCTTGTTTTCTTACTATGACTCAAAAAGTCCTCCCTGAAGGAGGACTTTTACTATCTTTTACAGTTGTTCAGGATTCATGGTATTTTATATCAATAAACTCATTCATTACAGTTTCATAGTAGCCGCCATATACCTTGTAACGATAAGCATCCCCGGATTTTTCAACCATACCGTCATTCTGGGAAAAGAGTTCTTCAAACTGGGGAAACAAGCTGTCAAATATTCCCAAAATATTTGAACCCAATGAGTGGCCGCTGTGGGTTACAAGCTTACCGTCAACCGAAGAGTCATCGATTATCTTAAGCAGGTTATCTATCCCTCTTTCTGACAGAACTTTACTGTACTGCATTTTTTTGTCAACCGGAACCATTATATCGTCTGCACCGCTTAGCATAACCACTTTTGCCTGCGAAGGGGAAAAATGATCGGACATGATAAGGTTTCTTATATCTATCTGCTGCTGAGAGATCTCCTCATACAAAGAATGTGTCTTCATACTTATAAAGTAATTGGGCAGAAACGCTTTACAGTATCTTCCGTTGGTTATTCTTTCCTCTTCTATTCCGACCAGACCACTTATATCGATTATTCCCTTAACGGATTTAGGCAGAAATTTCATGACCATATGCGACAGATAACTTCCCAGAGAACTTCCCAGAAGATATATCCGTTTAGTATTTATTGAATAGTTATGAATCAGATAGTACAGTCCGTTGGCTATGTCCAACGACTGACAGAATCCGTAGTCAACATAATCGGTCTTTTGTGGATCCGAAAGACCCTCAAACTTCTCATCCAGAAAAAGTTCATGACTCAGATCTATGCACCTGTCGGGCTTAGTAAGCGTTTTTATATCTTGCAGAGTGATTTTTGATCTTTCAGAGTTGAAAATCAGCTTTCGGTTCAAGCTGGCCTCAACTCCCATATATGCGGCAGTAAAGGTTATAACGTTGAATCTTTCTGCGTATGCCTTCCTCATCTTTTTGAAAAAAACATTTTCAGGATTAAGACAGTATCCGGTATGAATGCCCATTAAGCCTGTTTTTTCATTTACTCCTGCATCCGGAAGATAACAATGAAGATTGAAGGACCTGTCTTTTTTATAAATTTCGTCCCTGACAGATCTTACTCTGATAACCGACTCAGCCATCTTTTTTTACCTTTTTCATAAAAAGTGTTTCAAGCCCGCCGATACTGTCTATAGAGGTCGATAGTTCCAGCATATCAAACTCAATCCCATACTTTTCTTCAAGAATACCTATGAACTCCCAGAAGCTCAAAGAGTCTATGTTAAGCTCTAGAACTTTTTTATTTATATTGTTTTCATCAATTTCCATGGAAAAAAAAGTTTTAAACTCATTTCTGAATAAGCTCATTGGCCATCCTCCTCAGCTCGTTTCTTTTTATCTTTCCGCTTTCTGTCTTGGGAAGAGCTCCGATCTTTACAACCTTGTAAGGAACCATTGAGGGCATAAGGTTTTGAGCAATAGCTTTTTTTATTTGTTCCTGTGTAATCTCGGATGCACAAGAGCCGTCAGCAGATGAGCTTTTTCCGTCTGACGCGTCAGCAGATGAACTTTTTCTGTCTGACGATATAAAAAGCACTATCTTTTTACCCTCCGTATGGTTTATATCCGCCGGATGTTCTGTATCCGCCGCTACGGCACAGCATTCGCTTATACTGTCAAATTTCTTCATGACCAGCGATTCAATTTCATCCGGAGATATAAGCTCTCCGGCAATTACTATGATATCGTCTGCCCGTGAAATATACTGTATGTTATAGCTTTGGGGATCCTCAGTCTCGGGTAAAAGTCTTATAAGATCTCCGGTTTTATAGTAGTCTCCTATAAATTTTTTACGGGCATTTTCATCGGCTTTATAATATTCTTTCATTATACTTGGATGCGTTATACGGTTCACCAGCAGCTCCCCTGTCATTTCTGCAGGAGGCATCCGCAGAATACTCTGTATCGGTACTATACTATCGTCATTAAGCAGTGCTATATCGACAAAGTCAAGCGGTTTGCCTATATAATCTTGAACAATCATGGTTCCTAATGGAAATGAAGTTTGAGCTTTTACCCTGCCGCTGATACTTATACAGCCAAGCTCTGTCTGCCACCATGTGTCGGTAATTTCATACCCAAGCTCCAAGTACTTTTTTTTGGTCTCTATGGGCAGCTTCTCTCCTACCGTATATACTTGCTTTATATTGGTCTCATATTTTTTAAAAAACCGATACGCTATGTTAAGAAAGCTCGGAGAAGTATAGATCACCTGAATATCCCATTCCCTGAACTTACTCAGAGCCTTCATAAGTCTGAACCCGTTCATGTTCTTAATAATAAAAAAGTTCAGGTCTGAAATAAGAGGCATGAATACTCCGTAATAAAATCCCGTAACCCATCCAAAATCAGCCGTACAAAGATAGTTAGTCCCGGCTTTGATATCAAAGACCTTCTCAATAGACATTTTCAGACCATTAAGATCTTTTGCAGAGTGCGGAACCATCTTAGGCATTCCTGTAGTCCCCGAAGTAAAATGTATAAATGCCAGATCCGGCGTGGAGGTGATCACAACATCCTCTCGTGAAACAATAGGTATGTCGGAACTTAAAAGACTTTCAGCCTTTATTTCACGAATTTTATTAAGTTTGAAGCTTATACTGCGCCATGAAATAATATAATCCGGATTAAGAAGCTCCAGCCTGGTTTTAAGAGCCTGATCCCCGTAAGAAGAAAACAGATTGCTGACCACAGCACCCATTTTGTAAAGAGCCAAGACAACAGCATTGGTAAGGGCGGACGTAGGCAAATATACAGCCACTATGCTGCCTGCCGTTACAGAATACTCTCTCTTGAATTTTTCCTGCAGATACTTAACCGTTGAAAAAAAGATCTTTTCATCAAAAATATTCATTCTGTCAGAATCGGCATCATACTCGAATATTCTCATAAAAGTCTTTACCTTTCGCTGCTTCCGTGACTGTTTTTTTGAAAGATTATCTCGTTTGAATACCTTGATTTCAGATCGGAAATCTTTTTTTCTATTTCAAAAGATAACGGAGATTCTTTAAAAGAAGAAGCTTTCTTTTCAGATAACGAAATTAAAGAAAGAATCTGTTTATACAGAGTCAGCGCATCATAGTACTGACCGTCCATTACAAGGTTATCGGCACGGCTGATAAGCTTGTGCAGCTGCAGTTCATCCTCAGGCTGCCTTTGCTCGGAAGAAACCTCATGAACGCTCTTTATCTGTGGTTTCTTTTTCAGAAGATACTCAACAGCATTTTTCATTATGGGATAATGTCTTACAGCTTCATCACAGTACTCTTTAAGCTTACTCTCTTCATTCTGATAAGCCTTGGCAAGAAACAGAAAAAACTTTTCCTCATTGTTTTTAAGCTCCTGCAGATACTCATTATCTATTATAGTAGGTGAGTATAAGTTTTTTATATACTCAACTCCTGATGAAAAATACTCCGATGTGACCATATCAAACTCTTCCTCGGTAAAGTCTTTTTTATTCAGAAGAAGCGTTTCGCAAAGAAGCTTTCTTAGCTTTATTCCGTAAAAACCACGGTTTGTCTCAGTTTTCCTGAGATAACCCAAGATGAGCTCATTTGTATCGTCATAGTTATTTACAATATACTGAATAAACTTTTCAATATTTTTTTCATCTGTCTTTTGTACAAATGTATATAAAGGCATACCCAGCTTAAGCATAAAATAAATTATATCAGCATAAAAGTCAACGGAATTATTGAAGTCCGTGTACTCTTGTGCCTGCTGAAGAAGTGATTTTATACCCGGAGCTCCGGTATAAAAGTCATACCTTATCTTATTCAGATTGGAGTACTCTCCCTTTGATTCTGAAAAAGCACGGTACAGCTCCGTCTTTTCATCGGACAAAAGCTCCTTTTTATTTACCTCCACCGAAAGAATGAAAAAATTCATACTTTCTGTACTATTTGTAAGAAATCTGGTTGCATACTCTATAAGCCGGCAGAACATAGCACTTTTGATGCATGCTTTTACGAAGATCTCTATATCCTCGTATTTGAACTCAAATGAAGGATTAATAAGCATAATCTGTTTCAAGACACCTTCATAGTCCTTCTTTTCAAAAAAAGATCTTGCCACAAAAAGCCTTACCAAATCTATTTTATCAAGAGTATCCATAATAACCGAAGAGTTCCTGCTCATGGCAAGATATTTGAAGTTCTCATGGACATCTATGTATTTAAGTCCTTTTTCAATTATTTTATCATGTTCTTTTTTATTAAAAAAGTAATAAAAGTTGTAAAACCACAGATCAAGGTACTCCTGGTTAAAGCTTAAGCCTTTTTCGGAAGCTTCAAACATCTCTTCAAACCTTTCCAGCTTTATATAGATCTTTGCGATATGTCCGAGAATATAGAGGTATCTGAAGATCTTATCGCTATCGTCTTTTATCATGAAGTAAGCTTTTTCACCCTCTTCAAGGGCTTTATCGACATCTCCGTGCATAAGATAGGTGACTGAAAGCTGATATCTGTAGTATACCGAGTTGGGATTTTTTTCAAGTTCTTTTTTCAGAAGAGCCGAGGTTCTTTCGAACTTTCTTTCCATAAGCTCTTTATCCTCAGCTATATACCCATAATGCAGAAGCATTGTC
>ERZ795059.6322-NODE-6322-length-10529-cov-4.401948_pt1 | contig 10529 bp, 7 predicted proteins | sample MGYA00375143_ERZ795059 | MGnify/ENA primary metagenome ERZ795059 (study PRJEB30188, sample SAMN05720168) | activated sludge metagenome | isolation source: Anaerobic digester | place: USA | collected 2015-01-07 ... | reverse complement strand
TGGGCACGTTGCCGATTGCGCTCGGCTACGGCGCCGGGGCGGAGTCGCGCCAGCCGCTGGGCTTGGCGGTTGTCGGCGGTCTGCTGTTCTCCCAGCTTCTCACCCTCTACGTGACGCCGGTGTTCTTCGTGTACATGGAGAAGCTCCGGATGCTCTTCCACCGCCGGCCCCGCCACGCGGCTGGTGCAGCGACGCCGGTCCTGGCGCCGGTGCCGATCAGCGGCGAAAGCCCCAGCTTCACGCCGGGCTCGCAGAGCTGACCGGCTTGCCCCGCCGCGCGTTCCCCTCCCGCCACCCCGATGCGTCGCACATCTGCATCCCGACGCTCCCCAGACTTTCGCTGGCTCATCCTCTCACGGCGATTTGAACAGCGACGCCGTCGTCGATTTCCTCGACATCAACGCCTTCGTGCTCTACCTGTCGAACTTCCCCGTGTGGCAAACGACTTACGCCGGTTGCGATGCCGCGCACGGTGACATCGACGGCGACGGCGTCTACCCCTCGTTTGGCGACATCAACCCGTTCGTCACGCTGCTCTCGACGCACTCGCTGCCGCTGCCGTGCGCGAGCCGGTAGTGGCTTGAATGGCAAGTCGTCAGTATCGGTGGGGAGAGCAAACCTCCTGAGCGGGGAGAGTCAATGTTGTGAGCGGGGAGAGCGAACCTCTGGTTTGCTGGGGCAAAGCAGAGCTTTGCACTCCCCTGATCGTGCGGAAGCAAAGCAGAGCTTCGCTGTCCCCCGCGGCCGCTTGCCCATATCTCAATCCGCCTCACGGCTGATACGTGAAGTTCACGTGCTGGATCCCGTGGCATGTCAGCGTGCATGAGCCGGTGTAGCGGCCCGTGTCCACGTAGAACCGCTGCCCGCCGACAATGGCAATGTCAAAGTTGATCAGGTGCCCGTGCTGTGCCGGGCTGCCGCTCACGCCGTGGGCAGCATGACACGCGCTGCACGGCGTCCGCCCGCGCACGACGTGCCGCTGGTGCAACGCGAAGCTCTCATCGCTGAGAATCGAATTGCGATCGTGACACTGGTAGCACAGGTCATACGCCTGCGGCGATTCCATCGTGAAGTCGCGCGTCTCGTACCGCGCAACCAGCAAATGCTCATAGCGCGACCCGTGCGGCCCGTCGATCTCTGTCCCGCCCGCGCTCACCCCGTCCGGGTTGTTGTGGCAATCCTGGCAACTGATGAACCGCCGCGTTCGCAGCTCCGGCCGCAGGCTCGGCACTTCGCCGGACTGCCGGCTGGGAAACGCCACCGGATGCGCCGACGCCGCCGTCGGCATGAACTCCCGCCGTACGTTGCCGCCCTCGTCCTGCTGCCGCACGATCCGCTGCGTCAGCAGCACGGGACGGTCGCCGTGGCAGCGAAAGCATACTTCGTAGTAAAACCCAGCCTGCTCGACCGTTGCACCCAGCAGGCTCACCCCCGGCACCGCCCACATCGCCGGCGGCACGATCGGGCCGGCGTTCAGGCTCCCCAGAGGCCCCTTCAGCAGGTCCTTCGCCGCCGCGTGCGGATTGTGGCAATCCGTGCATTCGACATAGCGCGCCGCGCGCAGCCGATTCTCCGGGGTGGAACGCAGTTCGCGCAGCTTGTTTACGCGATGCCCGGAACGCTGGTCCAGCACCGACAGTACGCTCGGCCCGCTGATGCCGTCGTGGCACGTGATGCACAACTGCGATGGCCGATCGTACAGGAGTCGCTCGCGCCGCGGCGCACTGTGCGAGAGATGGCATGAACGACACGCGTTGTCCGCCAGCGAGCGATACGGCAACTGCTCGCCGTTCGTAACCGTCACGGGCACGGACCGCGGGCTGAGTGCGTGCGAGCCGTGCCGCCAGCCGTCCATGTCATGGCACGTCAGGCACAGCGCGCCGTTCCGATCGGTAATCCGCAGAAAATCACCCAGCTCATTGTTGTGCGGATCGTGGCACGCCGTGCATTCCAGCTCGCCGCGCTCGCCGAGCTTGATCCGGTGGTCCACCAGCTCCGGCGGCCGAATCTGGCGATCGCGGTTGGCCAGCACGCGGTCGTAGCGGAAGCCGACGGGATGGTCATCGGACAGGTCGTTGGTCAGGTTCGACGGCCCGGTCGGCATGAACGTATGTGTCATCGGGATCGGCTCGGTCATGGCCCGGTCGAGGGTCAGGCCGATCGCCAGGCTGCCGTCGTGGCAGCTCAGGCACAGCTTGCTCGCCGGCCCGGGCTGGTCGACGCGTGCGTCGGTCGTGCTGCTGCGATAGATGCGGTAGTACGTCGTCGGGTTGTGGCGGTTCCACAACGGCGCGACCGGGCTCGCGTTGTGCGGCACATGGCAGAAGATGCAGATTTCGCTTTCATCGAGCGCTCGGACCGGCCCCGGCCCCATCGCCGACAGGTCGTGCTTGGAGTTCATGATACGGTCGTCGGCCCATGCCACCGACACGAGGCACAACGCGCACGCGAGCGTCCGAACTGCCCGCTTCATGACGCCTTCTCCGACAGATACTGGAAGACCTGCACCCGGCGATTGTAGCCGTCCGCCACCCAGATGCGATCCTGGGCGTCGATCGTCAGTCCCCCCGGCAGCGCGAACTCGCCCGGCCGCGCCCCCTCCTGCCCAAACGCGAGCAGCAATCGCCCGTCGCGATCGAAGATCTGGATATTCTCGAACTGGTTGTCCACGACATAGATGTGCTGATCGGAATCCACCGCCACCGCGCGCGGCCGCGCGAAATCGCCAGCGGCGTCGCCCTTCTGCCCGAAAACACGCACCGGCGTAGCGTCCGCGCCGAAGACCTGCACGCGGAAATTCATGGCATCGGCCACGATGAGACCGATATCGGGTTGCGCGGCCAGCGCCGTCGGGAAGTTGAACTGTCCGGGCGCGCTGCCGCGTTGTCCGACGCGCTGTTCCAGCGTCCGCCAATCCGTCGTCGCAAAGCATGCATGCGCCGCCGCGTCCGCCAGCCAGAACCGCCGCCCGCGGGCATCCCAGGCAATCGCCACCGGCGCCGTCAGCTCCGGCCAACGGTGCGTCGCGCGCCACCGGCCGTCCAGATCGAACACGTCCACGGCTGCGCGCCCGCGATCTACCACGTACAACTGCGTGCCATCGCCGACGCTCACATCGATCGGAACACGCAACGGATCGCTTGGCGACCCGCGAATCGTCGTGTACCGGCGGGCGGCAAGATCGAGGAGGTGCACGCTGCCGAGCCCGGTATCCGCCACGAAAACGCGTTCACCGGCCACAGCGACCGCTGCCGGACGCGAGAATTCGGCCTGTGCCCGCGGGCCGGCAAGCGCCGCCTGAAACGCTTCCCAGCCACTCGGCCGCGCGCCAAGGCTGGCCTCGCCGCGCAGCTCGCCGATGTAGCGGATGCGCGGCCGGTCGGGCGGCGCGGGCCAGACGATCGGCGGTGAGACCGTGGGGAAGATCGGGCCGGACGGTGCCTGGCAGCCGGCGAGCAGCACGGCGCAGCCCATCGCCGCCAGCAGACCGCCACGCACAACCGCGTTGTGTCGCACAACGCTCATTCGGCCCCCTTGCTGATGATCGGGATCTCGCGCTTCAGCTTGAGCCAGAACGACATGTCGCCGTCGCGCGAGCCCGGCAGATCGAGCATGTCATACTCGGCCTCGAAGCGCAGGGAAAAATAGCCCAGCCGCCAATCCACCGCCGCGCTGAGGTCCACGCCGTTGGTGATGCCGTTCAGCGAATCGTCCTCGTAGCGATAGAAGGCGCTGGCATTCGCCTCCAGGTTCGGCGCCAGCAGGTAACGGTACGAGCAGCCCAGGTCCAGCAGTGTCGTGTTGTGCGCCTCCAGCTCCTCCGCCCCGCGGAATCGAAAATGCGACAGCGTACCCCTGCCGTCCAACTGGTTCCGGGCGCTTTGCCACAGCACCACGTCGCCGTTGCTGTGCATGGCCTGGTACGGATCGAGCGCATCGTCGTTGTATTCATACTCCAGCCCCACCGACCAGCCCCGCCGCCGATAAGTGGCCCCGACCCGCTGCCGGTTCACGTCGCGCTCGCGAAACGCCAGGTAACGCACCGCGTTGTGGTCCTCGTTCTGGAATGAACCCGCGTAGTAGGGCGTCAGCCCGAACTGGAATTCCTGCTGCAGGCGGAAATCAAAGCGGTCGCGCCGCAGGCTGTAGTCCTGGTAGACGCGGTATGTGTAGCTGACCAGCACTGTCTGGCGATCGGTGATCTGCCCCGTGACCACCCGCCGTAGCGCCGTGTAGCGTCCCATGCGCAGGATCACGTAATCGCGCGCCGGCAGATACGTGCGCGTCCGCCCGGCGTCGGTGACGACAATGCTCCAGACATTCACGTCCGTCTGTGCCAGGTACGCCGGCAGCGGGTCGCGCAGCGTCACCGACTCGCCGATGACAATCCCCCCGCGGTCGCCGTGCCGCGTCTCGGTCGCGGTGTGGTTGTACGTCGCATTCGCCGAGAAGCGGCCCCACGCGTTGTCCTGCGCGAAGGCGCTGTTCAGGACGCCGCCCCACTCGCAGAAATCCGCGTTGTAGTCCTGCTGCTGCTGCAGGCCGTAGAGCTGCGCCGAGGTGGTCAGCCACTGTCCGAGCTGGTGCGCCAGGCCAGCCTCGCCGCGCCAAGTCTCGGTCGTGAGCTCCTGGAACGAGTCGCGCAGGTATTGGACGCCGTAGTTGCTCGCCAGTGAATCCGTGTGCTGCAGGCGCAGCCGCGTGGACAGCTCCGCATTGTCGCGGGCCAGGTCGCCGGCCTCGTCCTGCAGCCGCGCCAGCGTCTCCCACGCGCTCTTGCCGTCGGGGCCGAAGCGCAGCACGTGGTTCAGGTTCAGGTAATGCCGCGTCGTGTCATAGCGCGTCCGGCTGCCCGAGTACAGCTCATGCCGATCGTTGTACTCGTAATCGACCCGCAGGGCGTGGTTCGGGCTGATCTGCCAGGTGCCCTCGTAGCGGAACATGTCGGTGCCGCGCTGCTCGTCATCCGACAGCTCCCGCGTGCGGCTGGTCAAGTCGTCCCAGGTGTGCTCAAAGGTGAAACGCATGGGGAACTTCGCATTGTTGACAGACAGCCCGCCGCCGTACCGTTCGTACGTGCGATCCAGGCTGGGCTGGAACATCCGCGGCACACGGCTGTCGAGCCGTTGGGCATAGGCGTTGCCTGAGATCACCCCGCGCGGCAGAAAGGTCAGGTTCACGTCGTATTCGAGCAGCGTGCCGTCGGAACCCTGGTCCTCGTCCGGCCCGGGCCGCGACTCGCTGAACCACTCCTGCGTCAGCCCGTAGCGCGCCGCGATGTCGTACAGCAGGAATTGCTCACCGAACAGGCTCCCCGCAGTGTTCAATCCCAGCGTCTCTTCCAGCCGCCGGGCACGGTTGATCTGCTTCGCCGAGTGCGGCACAGGATTGCGATAGTCATAGTCCACGTCACGCCGGTCGAACTCGAGATCGAACCCCAACTCGAGCGCCAGGCGCCGCATCTCCAGAATGGACCGCGGCGGGCGGACCTCGCCGGCGGGCTGCGAAGTCGGCGCCGCCCGGCTGTCTGCCTCGGCGGGCTGCGTGTCTTGTCCGGCGGCAGGCGTTCCCGCGCCGGCGAGCCCTACCAGCCAGCCGGCCGCGCAGAGCATTCCGCCGGTAGAAATGACCCTTCGCGACATAGATGCAGCCGAAATGCGGACGCGGACCGCACACGCCGTGTTGGGCGCGCAGGCTACCGGCCCGCCGCGCGCCTGTCCAGCATGAACCCGGCGCGGGGCGGTCTACGTATTGTCGGCGGCGCGGCCGATCGCTATATTCGTGCCACGAGCCGCCAAGTCCGCCGTCTTCAGGAGCATCGGGATGCGCAGTCGACCGCCGGGTTCTGTGTCTTGGCTCATCGCCGGCGTGTTGGGTGGCGTCCTCGGCATCGGGGGGTTGCGTGGCGCGCAGGTAGCCGAGCCCGACGCTGGACCTGCCGCCACATCCCAGCCGACCACGCAGCCCGGCGAGACCGGGCCGCGCGCCGCACTCATCAGCGGGCTGATCGGTAGCAAGCACGATTTCACCCAGGGGGGCAAGAGCGGACGCGACCTGTGCCTCCCCTGCCATACCCCCCACCAGGTCGCGCCGCCGGTGCCGCAGCTCGATCGCCGACCGGAGACCACCCTGCCCCTGCGGCCGTACCAGGGCCTCGGCATCGAACTCACCGGCTGGTCACTCCTCTGCCTCGGCTGCCACGATGGCGTCACCGCACCCGACGTCTACACGTCCGCCCACGCGATCACCGTCGCCGCCGAACTCGGCCACACCCGCCTCGGCACCCGCGGCCTGCGCAGCCACCCGGTCGGCATCCGCTACCCGTCCGCCGCCACAGACTACCAGCCGGCGGCCGCCGTCGAAGCCGCCGGTCTCTGGTTGCCTGACGGCCGCATCCAATGCACAACCTGTCACGACGCTCACAACACGCATCGATATGGCCGCATGTTGCGCATCAGTAACGAACGCAGTCGCATGTGCATGGCATGCCACCGGCTCTAGCGTACATCCCGAATCGCCGCTGGCTCGCCGGCACCGCGCTGGTCGCCGGCGCCTTGGCTGCATCGTTGCTTCCGAGCTGCGTGACGACCCGGCCCGAACTCACCGCGCAGGCCCCTTCGCCGCTGTACCCGCCGCCACCGCAGGTTCCACGCGTCGTTGCCCTCGGCACCCTCCGCGGCGCGCCCCCGCCGTCCCGGGCCGAAGTCAATCTGACCCTGTTCCTCTTCGGGGCCGCCCCGCCGCCGCCTCTCAGCATCGCGAACCCCACGGGCCTGGCCGCCCGCGAGCGCGCGGTGCTCATCTGCGATCACGCGCTGAGCACCGTCTTCCGTTGGGACGCCGACACGAATCACATCTGCGAGGAGTCACTCCGGCCCCCCGCCGAGCATCCGTTCGCCATCGACCTCCTCCCGGACGGCCAGCGCCTGCTCTGCGATCGTCGCGGCGTGTTGCGAGTCGCCGCGGACGGCGCCGTCCAACAGCGTTACACGATCGAGGGCGGACCATATCGCCCGAGCGGCGTCCTCGCCGTCGACGAGCATGTCTGGGTCGCCAACGCCGCCGCGGATCGTATCGAGGTCTTCGCGCTCGACAGCGGCGCACACCTGCGCTCCATCGGTCGCTACGGACAAGGCCCGGCCGAGTTCTCGCTACCGCGCAGTCTGGCCCGCACGCCCGACGGCAACATCTGCATCGTGGATGTCCTGAACAACCGCGTGCAGGTGCTGGGTCCCGACGGCACGTGGGTTCGTGACGTCGGCGGCCCCGGCGACACCACCGGCCGCTTCGGCCGACCGCGCGACGTAGCCGTGGGCCCCGACGGTGCGATCTTCGTAAGCGACACTTTCTCGCAACGCGTCCATGCCTTCACCCGCGACGGCCAGCCGTTGCTCGCGTTCGGCGAACCCGGATCGGGACCAGGTGCGCTGGCTCTGCCCGCCGGCGTCGCTATCAGCGCCCACGCGCCACAAACGGAGACTGCCCCCGCGGTCGAGACCGTGCCGGCCTACTACGTGCTGGTCGCGGAACAGCTGGATCGTCCCGGTGTGCGGGTCTATGCCTGGCTCGCGGGGAATGACAAAGCCGCCGCCGAAGCCCTGCCCGCCGGCACCGCGACGAACTGGAAGCCCACCTACCCGGAATCTGCGGCGATCAACCCGCACTGGGATGCCACGCGGTGCGCGACTTGTCACACGTCCTCCGGCGGCAAGCTCTTCCCCATCGCCCCTGAAGCGGTGAACGCCCTCTGCATATCCTGCCACGATGGGGTGAAAGCCCCCGCCGATCCACACCCCATCGGTCGCGCCGCGCAGACGGACCTCGTCCAAACGCCGGACGACTGGCCAACCGTGGGCGGTGCGATCGGCTGCCTGACCTGTCATGACATCAAACGCCACTGCGAGCCCACCGCCCAGCGCCCCGCCGTCAACGCCGTGCTGCTGCGCCACTACGACGCGCAGCAACCCCTCGAATACTGCGGCAACTGCCACACCGCGGACATCGGCGGCCGCTTCAGCCCGCATCAGCAGCGTGACGCCAGCGGCAAAGTCCGCGAGGACGCCTGCCTGTTCTGCCACACGCGGCGGCCCGAGGTACCAGCGGATGGTCGCCGCCGCTTCGAGCCGCACGTGCGCGTGGAGTCGTCCGACCTGTGCCTCAACTGCCACGTGCGGCACTGGGACCTCTCGCCGCTCGGCCACGTGGACCGGCCGGTCACGCCGGCGATTCGGCAGTGGATGCTGATGCATGAAATGAGCGGCCAGGCCAACGTCGGCCGCGCGCAATTAAGGCACATGGCCGACGAGTCCGGACGCGAACCAGCCCGGCTGCCGCTCGGCAAAAACCGGGTCACGTGCTACACGTGCCATAACCCGCATTACGCCGGCATGTTTCCGCCGGACAGCGAACTGGGTGCGCTCGCCGCCAACCCCGTGGATCGGAAGGCGGCGCTGCGGACGGATTGGATCGACCTGTGCTCCGAGTGCCATCATCACTAGGCGCCCGCCGCAGGAGGACCGCATGCTCTGGCGCTCGCTCAGCCTGGATATTCACACCTCTCCCCCGGCCGCCTCGCGAAGAAGCCCCAGCGTCGTCCGAGCGCTCAGCGGCGTGATAGCGACGGGCACACTCGCGCTCCTCGCCGGTTGCCCCGGCACCCCGCCCGACGACGGCCCGGTCTTCAACAACCCCGAGGACCCCACCAACGGCGGTGCCAGCTACATCGGTGCCGCCGCGTGCAGCGCCTGCCACCCCGACATCGACGCCGCCACACGCTTGCACGGCCACGCCTCCGCGCTCAAGCGCAGCGAAGGCGCCGCACCCAGCTATCCCACCGACGCCCCGCGCGCCGGCGTGCCCAGTCCCCCGGACGGATACGCCTGGACTGACGTGAGCTACGTCATCGGCGGCCATGCCAAGGGCGCGATCTTCGTCGACCGCGACGGCTACGTGCTGACCGACGGCGTCGCCGGCGTGAACACGCAGTGGAACCTCGACTTGCCGCCCAACGGCACAAGCGCTGGCTTCGCGGAGTACCTGCCCGCGCAAGCCACGCGGCTGCCATTCGCGTACGACTGCTTCCGCTGCCACACGGTCAATCCGCAGCCGCAAACCGCCGACGACCCACGCACCCAGGACGGGCGCCCCGGCATCGGCGGTACGTGGTCCGAGCCCGGCGTCATGTGCGAAGCCTGCCACGGACCCGGTTCGAAGCACGCGCCCGACCCCGAGGCGCGCACCATGTTCGTCGATTCGTCGGCCGCGCTATGTGCACGCTGTCACACCGCCGGCGATGACCCCGATGTGATCCTCGCCGCGGACGGCTACGTTAATCCGAATACGCAATACGCCGAGCTGCGGGCCAGCGGCGGGCACGCGGACTTCGCGTGCGGCTATTGCCACGACCCGCACGCCTCGACCGCGTACGCTCGTGCGACCGGCGTTCGCAACGGCTGCGTCGGCTGCCACGCGGATCAGAACCTCGCGTTCCACGATGGCTTCACATTCGTGCGCGGGGACTACGTGGAGGCGTTGACTTGCGAAAGCTGCCACATGCCGTTCACCGGCCGGAGCAATTCCGTCGCCAGCGCGGACGTGGTCGGCACGCGCGACCCGGGGCGGATGGGCGATGTCCGCGGGCACATCTTCCGCATCGACACGCAGGCCCCGCGCTATACGCAGATGTTCACACCGGACGGCACACAGGTCATCAAGGACGAGAAAGGCCACGCCGGCGTCTCGCTCGACTTCGTCTGCCTGCGCTGCCACAACGGCATCGGCAACGCGTTTGTCATCTCCTCCGACGGTGCCGCGGTCATCGCGACGCAAATGCACCAAAACGCCGCCGCGTCCGCCAGCGAGTAGAAGTCGCCCCACACCCCCGTTCGCGTCAGGGAGGGGCGAGGGGAGGATCGAGATTCAGGGCGTCTTCGCGCTCTCCTGGGCTGTCCGCGGCGCAAAGCGGAATCACGGGACAGCTACTGCCGTGGCCTAAGCCCGCCGCGCGTGAGCGCGTATCCGGACGTGCCACGGATCATTGACCCGGGGGTGCACCGGACGATATAAAGGTTGTAGGAGGCTCCTGCCGTTTTCTCCGGGGAGAGTGTGCATGCGTCCGATTCGTGTATTCGCGGGCCTCGTCGGGTTCGTCGTCATCGCCTCTACCCGCTCGGTCGCCGGGGCGACCATCATCTACGTGGACGACGACGCCTCGCCCGGCGGCAACGGACTGAGTTGGCCGACGGCGTTCCGATTTCTGCAGGATGCGCTTGCGGCGGCGCAGCCCAGCGACGAAATCCGCGTGGCGCAGGGCACGTACTACCCCGATCGCGACGCGGCCCACCCGACAGGGACGGCCGACCGCGCGCTGAGCTTCACGCTCAAGGACGGCGTGGGGCTCTACGGCAGCTACGCGGGCTTGGGCGCGACGGATCCGAACGCGCGCGACATCGCGGCATACGTCACGGTTCTCAGTGGCGACATCGGCGCGCCGGGCGATGATAGCGACAACAGCTACCATGTCGTCCACG
>ERZ795059.6321-NODE-6321-length-10531-cov-6.593929_pt1 | contig 10531 bp, 6 predicted proteins | sample MGYA00375143_ERZ795059 | MGnify/ENA primary metagenome ERZ795059 (study PRJEB30188, sample SAMN05720168) | activated sludge metagenome | isolation source: Anaerobic digester | place: USA | collected 2015-01-07 ... | reverse complement strand
TGTCCAAGAGCCTGGGCAACTTCTTCACCATCCGCGACGTGCTGGAAGTTCATCCGCCCGAGGTGATCCGTTTCTTCCTGCTCGGCGTGCACTACCGCAATCCGCTGGACTACTACGACGGCGCGTTGCAGGAAGCGCACGAGGCGGTCGACCGCATCTACACCGGCTGGGAAGCGCTCCAGGCGAATGCCACCGAGCCGGCGGACATGGATGAAAGCAAGCTGACGCCGCCGCAGGCGGAGATACTCGCCCAACTGCGCAAACAGCAGGAACAATTTACGGAGGCGATGGACGACGACTTCAACACGCCGCGCGCCATCGGCCAACTCTTCGAACTGGTCACCACGATCAACACCCTTTGCGTCAAAGGCAAACTCAAGGCCGAGCCGGGCTTCGCCATGTTGCTCACCGAGGCCGAGCGGACTTTTGACCTGATGAAAGATGTGTTGGGCTTCCCCATCCGCGAACCGCAGGTCTATCGGCAGGCGTGCGCGGCAATGGCCCTCGCGCGACACAATCTCTCTCTGAGCGATATCGAGGAAAAAATCGCCGCGCGCAATCGGGCGCGGCAGGCTAAGGATTTCACCCAGGCCGACGCGTTGCGGAAGGAACTCGAAGCCATCGGCATCTTCCTCAAGGATACGCCCGCCGGCACAACCTGGTACGCGAAGTAATCGCTATCCGCGAATACACACCATGGCCCCGTCCGCGCGACGGGGCTTTTCTTATGGAATGAAAGGAATTAAATCATTCTGAGGAATGCCACAGGCATGACGAAGAATCTATGTTCGCCTACGAGAGATCCTTCACTAGTTTCAGGATGACTTTGTTGTCTACCTTGCCATTTACTGCTTCAGCGCCTTGGCCAGCGAATAGCCCGCCCCGCCGAAGAGAATCGCGCCGGCGATCAGCAAAATGACGATGCCCGAAGCCGGCGGCGAAGGGAAGCGCACCGCGATGTTTTTTGAGATTTTGTCGCCTTCGCCGGGACCTTGCACCGCGATCTGCACGATGCCCGAATCGTCCGGTTTCCAGTTCAGCGCGCCGTTCGCCTGGAACGGTTGCGCGGCGGTGGTCCGCGATGTTTTCGAATTCGGGCGATAGGTGAAGGTCAACGACCATTGCGTCGGATCTTCCGCGCCCTGCAGCGTGATCGTGGTCGTTTGCCCGCGCGTGGGATTTTCCTCGCCGACGAGCAGTTCCGCGGCCGCCGCCGGCGACAGCCATGTCGACAAGAGGACGATCAGAACGAGCAGTGAGGTACGGCGCATTACGCACCTCCTTTCCGCGGCCGGCCGCTCATGTGGGTCAAGGCGGCCGCCAGACCGAAGCTGAACACCAGCCAGGCGATCACCACGAACAGGTGCATGCCCTGGAATTGCCCCAGCACGTGGTTATGACCGTACAGCCCGCCGGTGATTTCCTGGTACGCGCCCGAGCCGAGCACGAGGAGAATCAAACCCGGCATGACCGCGCGGATCATCCATTTGAACCAGCCGCCCAGGCGCAGCGAACTGTACTCGTTGATGTGCGCCAGCAACCGGTCGGTCGGAAAGAACCAGCCCAGGAATAAACATTCGATGAGTCCGCTCAGCAACAATCCGTAGTTGAACGACCAGTGATCGAAGAGGTCCAACAGCGACAGGCCGAGCGTGCCGTTGGTGTCCAGATTGGGATCGATCACCTGCGGCAGCGCGAAGGCGATCGAGCCGACTGTTCCCACGGCGGCGACGGCGAGCACCACCTTGCGCCGCACGATGCCGAAGGCGTCGATGATCGAGCTGACCAACGTTTCCACCAGACTGACCGAACTGGTCAGCCCGGCGATCAGCAAGAGAATAAAGAACAACACGCCGAAGGTTCTGACCCAGAACGGAAATTGCGCGATGCCCTCGGGCACGACAAAGAACATCATCCCCAGTGTGCTGGCTTTGGGCACGATCGCGAAGGCGAACAGCAACGAGAAAATCGCCACGCCGGCGATGTATTCGAAACCGCAGTTCATCAGCGAAATGGTCAGCGCGCTTTGCACGTCGTCGTTTTTCTTCGGCAGGTAACTGGCGTAGGTGGACATGATGCCGAAACCCAGCGACAGCGTGAAGAAAATCTGGCTGAAGGCGCCGAACCAGACCTCCGGGCTTTTCATCACTCCCCAGTTCGGCGTGAACAGCAGGTACACGCCGTCCAATCCGTTGGGCAGCGTCAGACCGCGGAAAATAAGGACGATCATGAACAGCCACATCGTCGGCACAAAAACCTTGACCATCTTTTCGATCGACTTGGCGCCCCACATTACCGAAAAGATGTTCATCATCCACACCAGGATGACGAAGCCGATCGTGTCGTAGCGGGTGATCATGTCGAAAAAGTTGCTCATCGAATTCGACAGCGTGCCCGCCGCCAGTTTAAAAGCCGGCACTGCCGTCGGCGTCCACAGCGGGCCCAAGCTGCGCAACATCATGCCCACCACCCAACCGAGGATGGTGATGTAGTACATCGTAATGACCGTAGCGTTCAAAATGCAGAACCAGCCGAAGTATTCGCCTTTGCGCCCGCCGATCTCCCGCAAGGCCAACGGCAGCGCCTTGCCGGTCATGCGGCCCAGACCCAGTTCGACGATCATCAGCGGAATGCCGACCAGAAACAGCGCGATAAAGTAGGGCAGATAAAACGCGCCCGCGCCGTAGCGATAGGCATTCGCGCCGAAAAAGACGATATTGCCCAGGCCGATCGCGCTGCCGCTGGCGGCGAGAATGAAGCCCATTTTCGAGCCCCAACGTCCTCTCGCGGTGGACATAAAACCTCCCCCTCATGCCGTGATCTGTTGTCGGTTTGGATGATTAAACAAGCTACGTGTTGGCGAGCGGTGCTGTCAAGCGTTCAGCGCACCGCTTCTGCTTGATCGGTCAAAGCGGGATAAAGATCGCGCGCCGACTCGCGGTCGAGCAAGGTGAAGATACCGTTCTGCGGCGCGAAGGTGGTTCCGCACAGCAGGCATGTAAAATCGCCGCTCTCCACACGGCGCACCAACGGCGGACGGTCGATGGCTCCGCTGGGGCAGGCCGTCACGGCCGCTAGCGGAATCTCGGCGGTGAGTGCCGCCGCTTTGCCGTCCGCAATGCGTAGCGCGCCGGATGCGAGCCCCAGACAAGGCCGACCGCACAACTCGGCGCGGCAACGATTGTTGACCGTCAGGCAATGCGGGCACGCCAACGCGCCGCTCGCTTCGCCGGCGATTTCCGGCGGCGGCAGCGCGGGCGACCACAACACGGCCTCGCCGTCGTCGGTGGACAGCACGAAGCCGCTCACTTCGCCGTGCGTTTCGCCCGTGTCGATCGTCAGGCGCACCATGCTGTGCGGCCGGCACGCCTCGGGCAGCGCGACGCGCCGACGATCCGGCTGTTCCGTGGCGGTCGGCGTCAGCGGTCGATCGTCGATGAAGACCTGCATCGTACCGGCGAGCGGTTGGGCAAATAGAATGTCCAACCGCCGATGGATCGCCTGCTTGCGCAAAACAAAATGCCGTCGCCCCTGCGCGGGCGCGGCGACCAACGGCCGGGCGACGCCCTCGTCCAGCCATGCGGCCGTCGGTGCGGGCCGCTTACGGCACTGCGCGCCGATCGCGCCGCCGAACAACATCACCTCGGCTTTGGCTGCCAGCGTCGCACCCAACGGGCGCAGCAACGCGCGCCCCAATGGTCCGGCCGCACGGATGTCGGCGGTGACGTAAGGCTGATCGCTCAGCAGCACGTCTTCGAAATGATGCGCCAGGAGGCGTTTGTATTGCCCGCGGGTGAATTGCATTTCCGTCGCGCCCGCCGCGATCGCTTCCGCGCCGTCGACGTCCACCAGCCACGGCAACATGTGCCCGCGCAGCAGCGCGCGTTGCCACGGCGGCAGCGAATGCAGCGTGCGTGTGCGCGCCAGGTGCAGCGACAGCAACCGCCGCACCGGTTCGTCGCCGAGCACCAGCAGGCCGCCGGGCGCCAGCACGCGGCGGATTTCCGCGAGCACCGGCGCGGGATCGGCGAAGTGATGCAGCGTGCCCCAGACGATCGCCAGCGGCAGGCTGTTGTTGCGCAGCGGCAGACGATGCGCGTCGGCGCACACGCGCCAAGGCAGGCGCGCGAGCTGCAGGCGTTCGGCGTAAGCGGGCATGGCCGCCAGCGCGTCGCGGCTGATGTCCAACGCGATGCCGTCGGCCTGCAGATCGTTGGTCACCAACAGGCTGTTGGCGCCGGTTTCCGCGCCGATTTCCAGGTAAGGCGACAAAACCGCGCCGCGCAACGCCAGATCGCGGAACAATCCCCGGCGCTGCTCGTAGCACATATGGAGATATTCTTGCGTGCGCGGATCGGGCCCCAGCGCATGAAAGCGGCGGAAATTCACCTCGCCGCGCATCTGCCGGAGTCGTCGTTCCTGTTCGGAGGATGACATTTACCGTTCCTGGTAAATTTTACGGATCATTTCCTTGGCTTCGATGCAATCGCGATCGATTTCCAGCGCCTTGATGAAATACAACTCGGCCATCGCCTTGTCCCCTTCCTCCAGGTACAGCTTGCCCAGGGTCAGGAAGCCGACCGGGTCCTTGCCCACGGCGGCGATGCCTTCCTGAATGAACTGCGCGGCTTTTTGGAAGCGGTCGCTGTCGCCGGCGCGATCGTAGTAGTACGCCAGACCCAGGTAGATTTTCGCCAGCGGATTTTCCAACCCGCGATCCAAGGCGGTGCGGATCACCTCGTGCGCCTTGCCGTAAAATTCCTGATCGATCAGTGAAACGGCAAGTTGGAACATATGCTCGGGAGGATCGCTGTCGGAAAATTGAATCGGCGCGCCGTCTTCGATAAAACCCTCGTCGAGCCCGCTGTCGGCGTCGCCGATCAAATGCTCGCCGTTATCCTCGATTTCTCCCAACTTCAAATCCGATTCGCCGTCCAACACGAAATCGACCTCGTCCGGACCGGCGAGATCTTCCTCGAAACCGTCGGGCGAAGCGAAATCGTCGGCGGGCGGTTCGCTCGTTTCCCGATCGACCATCGATTGCAGTTCGTCGTCGTCGCTGATCGACGTTTCGTCCTTAGCCTTATGGCCATCGGTGAACGGATCGCCCATGTCCAGTTCGCCCATCTCCTCGGCGCTGGCCGAGGGCACGGGAATCGGCTCTTGGGGTTCCTCGGCGCGCATCACGGTTTTCACCGACTTGGCCGCTTCGGGAGCCTGGACCGCCGGGCGTTGTTCCTTCAACTGCTGGATGTGATCCTGCAGCCGTCGGCGCAATTCCTCTTCCATGTTGTCCGTTTCGATGGGAATCTCTTCGTCGGCCGTCGTCCGCTCCCGGTAGGCCGGTGTGGGCGGTCGATCTTTGTATTCGTTGTGAATGCGGTCCACGCTCTTTTCGGCCATGCTGAACAACCGCGCCAAACGGTCGGTCGGAATCGTGGAAATCTGCTCGCTTTTGTCGACGTTTTTCTCTCGCTTTTTGGCTGTCGTCGCGAATTTGCACGCGTTGATCGTCAACAGCGCGAAAATCAACGCCCGCGCGTCGGTCGCGCCCAACTCGGATTCGCCGAGAATATACGACAACGTCGCGCCGTTCCGGATCCACTCGTACACCTGCTGTTCCTGCTCGGTAACCAGGAGGTCGTTCAGCGGCAACGGCGATTTCGGATACGGCTTCAGCGGCGTGCGCATCCGCTTCTCCAAGCGCGCTTCGATCATTCCCGGATGATACTTTTCGCGGACGCCGTCCACGATGGTGCGCAGCATCTGCAGTTGATCCACCTTTTCGCTCAGATGCGGCAGGATCGTCGAGTAAAAACTGTAGCCGCCGTGCCGCCAGGAAAACAGCCCTTTGACGTTTTTGCCGTAGAACTCGTCGGCCAGCTTTTCCGTGTCGGAACGGGTGGTGATTTTCAGCTGCAACAGGAACTCGACGAAGTTGCTGCCTTGTTCCCGCGCTTGTTTGCTGTAGGCGTAGAATTCTTCGTCGGTGATGATGCCTCGGCTGCGCAAATACCGGTGGTATTCGCGTTCCTCGTAAATGCCCGCCTTGTAAGGGACCAGACAACCCTGCGAGAGGTACAGGTAAAATTTCACCACGCCGTCGTTGACGAACAACACGCCGGTCTTGCGGGCCTGGAAAAAGCCGAACAGCAGCTTGGCCGGATGAACTTGATCAAAGTTCCCTTTGATATCCGACGTTTCCAGTTTTTGCAGCCAGCTTGTGTAGTCGTTCCCGTTTTTCATGCGCAAGATTCTGGGTACCTGTCGGTTTTTTGTCAAGAGAAGGCTATTGGCGAATCCTTTATGGTCTGATATCGATGATTAATCAAGGCGGGGGTTTCGTCATGCGCAAACCGCAAATGAAAATTCTGTTCATCATTATGTTTCTCGCCGTGCTTGCGGCGGCGGAAGTGGTCGTTTACAAACCGAAATTTCGCCTCGGCAGCGAACTGTTGCCGGCGGTGCAAGCGGCGATGGGCGCGCAAGGCAACGCGGCGTTGGACGAACGCACCGGCGCGTTGGTCATTTCCGGCGACGCCGAAGCCGTCGCTCGTGCGCGCCGCGTGCTGGAACAGTTGGATAAAAAGCCGCGTACGGTTGTCGTCACCGTGCGCCAAACCGACATCAACGCCCTGACCAATCTGGGCTTGGATATCCGCTGGTCCGTCGTGGGCGGCGGCTGGCGTCTGGGCGCGGTGCGCGACGACCAAACCCTCGACGGCGAACGCTGGGAAGTGCGCGCCGGCAAAGCGGTGCGCGTCTATCGTTCGCAGGCCGCAAGTGACCAAACCGTCCGGGTTTTGGAAGGATCCTCCGCCACTCTGCTTACCGGGCGCAAACGCGAGTTCAGTCCCGACAGCGTTTTCTGGTCGCGGTTCACCGGCCCGGGACTGCACGGGCGCGAACGCGAAGTGCTCACCCAATTGCGCGTCACCCCGCGCATCATCGGCGACGCTGTGCAGTTGGACATCGAACCGCAAGCCACGTTCTTTACCGGAACGCAGCGCGAAACGCAGACCGTCGCCGAAGCGCGCACGACCGTTCGCGTACCGATCGGCGGCTCGATCCTGCTGGCGGCGAGTTCCACGCAAGGTTCGTCGGCGTCCTGGGAAATTTTCCAGGGCTTTGCCGTCGACGCCACGCCGCGGGATACGGCCCGGCGCTGCCTATGGCTCCAGGTGCAGGTGGAAGACTGACGGCGTTGCGCGGATAAGCCATCGGCCGGCTGCCGACTGACCGCGTCGACGAACCGGCCGATGATTGTGGTTTTTATTCGGGTTCGATCAGCAAAAACTCGAGCTCTAGTTTTCGTCTTTGTTGCCGAAGCCGCCGGTGTCGTTTTCGTGGTCGATCTTCCAGCGCGCGCCCTTGGTCAACCACGGGCCGAGCAGGCGGGCGATGATCGCGCCGCAGATGGCGAACGAACCCAGCACCAGCCACATCGCCGCCGGGGTGTGCCAGTAATCCAACCAGCCGTATTTGAGCGGCAGTTGCAAATTGACCGCAACGTTGTCGAGCTGAGCCGATCCGCCGGTCTGCAGAATCGCCTCGGCCACCTGGTGTCCGACCACCTTGAGCTTCAAGGCGAAGGCGGCCGGATCGATCGTGGCGGCCAGATCGGCCGCGTTCAAGCCCAGGTCCTTCAATTGCGCCGCCAAGTTGTCGGCGTTGGTTGTCTTGACTATCTCCGCGGCGTTATAGCCCAAGGCGTTGACCTGCGCGCTCAGTTCCTCCACCGGAGCCAGCGCGGTCAGGTCGAGGCTCAATTTGCCCGCCTGCACACCGATTTCCGGCACGTCGAGTTGGTTGGTCAGCTCGTTGACGCTCACGCCGGCGGCCTGCGCTTTGGCGGCCAGCTCGGTGACCGTGTACTTGACCGTCTCGGGGCACCAACGCTCCAGCATGTGGCCCGACAACAGGCTGACCACCGTCTTGGCCAGGAACCACGGCACCATCGTCAGGCCCAGGTACGTGCCTTCCTGTCCCGGCGGGGCGATGGCCGCCGTGTACTCCGAGAGCTTCGGCGACCAGATGATTTCACCGATCGTCAGCAACACCAGGAAGGCGATCGCCATGAAGTAATGCGCCGTGGCGATGTCGGGCGAGAACAACTTCCAGGACATCGCCAGCGGGAACAGCGAAACAGCCGAAACCATCGAACCGTATACCAGCATCTTGAAGATGTTGAACTTGTTGGCCAACGGAATGAACAGAATCAGCCCGATGACAATCAGGAACGGATTGACCGCCTGCAACGTGCCCATCGCCACGTCCGGGCCGATGGTGCGAATCCAGTATTTGGGCGCCAGCAGATACATGTAGGTGAATACCGCGCGCACGCCCAAAAGCAGGGCGATGAGCACCAGCAGTTTCCAGAACGCCGATTCGCGCAACACTTCCCTGGCGATCTGGAAAGGCGTCTTGCGCTTGATTTCCTCGGTCTTGGGCTTGCCGTTGAGCGCCTCGTCCTCGGCTTTCTTCTTCGCCTCGTCCGCGCTCAGCAACTGCTCTTCACGACGCACCATGAGCAGCGAAACGAGGATGCACAGCGCGGCGATCACCACGCCCGACACGAAAATGTACGAGTTGTGAATGTGGAGGATTTTGCGGATCAAGTCGATCAACAAGCCGCCGGCCATCGCGCCCACGTTCATGAACAGGTACCACAGGTTGAAACCCGCACTGCGCGATTTGCCGGTCGTGAACCGACGGTTGGCCGCTTGGAAGACGGTCTGAATCATCGCCATAAACGGCGCCATCAAAAACAACAGCACCGTGGCGATCAGGCCGCGCGAAGGCAACCAGGGCATCAGGCCGATCGCCGCCAGACCCAACCGCAGCAGAAGCATCGAGAACATCGCAATGTAGATCGACTTTTTAATGCCCAGCCAGTCGGTCACCATGCCCGAGAAGAACAGGCACAGCGTGGTCGCCGTGGTAAACACGGTGAGCGAGTAACCGGCCTGCGCGTCAGTCAGGCCCAGGTCGTCGGACAAAAACACCGAGGCGATGGAGATCAACGCAAAGTAGATGGTGCAATCCAGAAAGTTGATGAGCTGGATGCCCCAGTACTCCGAGCGGGTCTCCTTGAGAACTCCGAAGTCCTTGAAGTAGGCGACAATAAAGTTGTCTTTCTTGCCAATTGCGCTTTCGCTCATCGTTACCTCACTTATCCAAGGCGGATCGAATAAAGGTAAAGCTATCGTGATCGATGACGTTGTGCGCCATCGAAATGCTTCCATGGTTTTGTTCTGGACTCATTTGCGCGTGCATTTATGCTTTCCGGATCGGAAAAACTTGCCCCATTGGGGGGCCATCTTCACGCAAACCCGGCGGGGAGTCAAGGATAAAACCGGCGATAAGTTTGTGTCGCTAAAGGAAAAGTTAACCTCTTGGACCGCCTGGGCCTTTCCGGTGGAACTCATGGGTTGCGGCCGGGGTCCCACCTGATGCTATAGTTGCCCAACCGCTTCCCTAGCCGACGGAGATGAACGATGTCGAAACGATGGATTGTTTGCCTGCTGCTTGCGACGCTGGTCATGGCGCTCAACGGTTGCGTGTTCGCCTATCGCGGTCCCGATACGCCGGAGGAAGCCGAAGCGGCTCCCGCGCGCCCGCTGGGTTTGCCCGGTCATGCGGAGCAGGTGTGGACCGATGCTTCCGCCGGGAAAGCGCAGCCGCAAAACCTGCGCACCGACACCTTCGTGCAACTGGCCGACCGGTCCAATCCGGCGGTGGTCAACATCTTCAGCGAGAAGAACATCCGTACCCGCGTCGGCGATCCCTTGGGGATTTTCACCGTGCGCACGCCGAACCTCGATTTCAACGCCCGCGCCCTGGGCACCGGCTTTTTTATCAGCGCCGACGGCTTCCTGCTGACCAACGCCCACGTGGTTGCCGGGGCCGATGAGATCAAGGTGTTCCTCTGGCAGGAGGATCAGGTCGAAGCCGCGCGATTGATCGGCCTGGATCGCATTTCCGACCTGGCGCTGTTGAAGATCGAACACGACAAGCCGCTGCCCTTCATCCGCTTCGCCGATTCCGACGCGGTGCAGATCGGCGAGTTCGTCGTCGCCATCGGCAATCCCTTCGGATTGGCGCATTCGCTGACCAACGGTCTGATCAGCGCCAAGCACCGCCGCTTGCACGAGGACATGCGCGGACGCTACGAGGATTACCTGCAGACCAGCGCACAGATCAATCCCGGCAACAGCGGCGGACCGTTGCTCAACCTGCGCGGCGAGATGGTCGGCGTGAACACGGCCACGGTGCAGGGCGGGCAGGCGATCGGCTTCGCGGTGCCCAGCAACCTGGTGCGCGAAGTGATTCCGCACTTGGTGCGCAGCGGCGCGGTGCGCCGGGCGTACATCGGCGTGACCCTCGCCGATCTTACCGCCCAGCAGCGCGCGTCGCTGGCCCACGGCGGGGCGCTGATCAGCGACGTGGAAAACGATTCGCCGGCCGCCACGGCCGGGTTACGGCAGATCGGAAGAGCGTCGTGTAGGGAAAGAGTGTACCATCCAGTGTA
>ERZ795059.6320-NODE-6320-length-10532-cov-3.801852_pt1 | contig 10532 bp, 8 predicted proteins | sample MGYA00375143_ERZ795059 | MGnify/ENA primary metagenome ERZ795059 (study PRJEB30188, sample SAMN05720168) | activated sludge metagenome | isolation source: Anaerobic digester | place: USA | collected 2015-01-07 ... | reverse complement strand
AAGGTCCACACCCGGGCGCGGATCTGCGATGCGGGCGACAGCGCCGCCGTTGCCAGGAAGGCGCCTTTCTGATCGCGGACGGTGACGGTCTGTCCGGTGGCCGGCGTGCCGGTCACCCTGTCCACAGCGCCGGAAAAAATCCACGGATGACGCCGCAGAAGGGATTTCTCGCGTCCCTTTTTCAGGATCAGATCGCTCATGGAATGCGGGACACCACGGCTAGAGCTCGCTGCCGATGGCGGACTTGATATCGTTGCGGGAGGCCTCCACGAATTCCCGCAGGCGCCGCTGCACCCGATCATTGATGCTGTCCCTCTCCCAGCTGCCATCCGCGTTCTTTGCGCCGGCGGGCACACCGGTCAGCACCTCGATGCCCTCGTCGATGGTGGACACGGCGAAGATGTTGAACTTTCCGGCCCTCACCGCCTCCACCACCTCCGCCCGCAGCATGAGGTTGCGCACGTTGGGCACGGGAATCAGCACCCCTTCTTCGCCGGTCAGTCCCCGCCGCTCGCACACCTTGAAGATGCCTTCGATCTTTTCGTTCACGCCGCCGATGGGCTGCAGCTCGCCCAGCTGGTTCACCGAACCCGTCACCGCGATGCCCTGTTTGATGGGGCAGGTGGACAGGGACGAGAGCAGGGCGAACAGCTCCGCGGCGGACGCGGAATCCCCGTCGATTTCGTCATAGGACTGTTCAAAGGTGACGGATGCCGAAAATCCCAGGGGCTCCTCCTGGGCATAGCGGCCGCCCATGTAGCCGATCATGATCAGCGCACCCTTGTCGTGGATGGCGCCCGAGAGCTGGACTTCCCGGTCGATGTTCACCACGCCCCGGCGGCCCACGTAGGTCCGCGCCGTGATGCGGACCGGCGTGCCGAAGGCGAACCCTCCCACGTCATAGATGGCGATGCCGTTCAGCTGGCCCACCCGGGCGCCGGCCGTGCGGATGAGGATACCGCCCGAATCGATTTCCCGTCCCACGGCCTCGCTGACGGAGCCGTGCATGTATTCCCGCGCGGCGATGGCCTGCTCCACGTCCTGCCGGCGGATGGCCTTTGCTTTTGCCTTTCGTGCGAAGCGGTTGGCCTCCGCCAGCAGATCCAGGAGCCCCGCCTGCCGCGTGGAGAGCATCTCCCGGCTGCGGGCCTTGCGGGAAGCCGCTTCCAGCACCCGCGCCACGCCGCCCCGGTGGACGGGCAGATAGCCTTCTTCCTTGCAGACCTGCCCGATGAAGCGGGCCAGCTTGGTCACGTTGGCGCGGTTGTTGGGCATGGTGGGTTCGAAGTCGGCGAGCACTTTGAACAGGCGGCCGAAATTCTCGTCCTCCGTGTTCAGCAGGTAATACATCTCGTAGTTGCCCACGAGGACCACCTTCATCTTCAGGGGAATCGTGCCGGGCTTCAGGGCCCCGGCCAGCTTGGGCGCCCCGCTTCCGTGGGGCACGCCTTCGTCGATGCGGATTTCTTTGTGCCGCAGGGCCCGCTTCAGGCTGTTCCAGGCATTTTCGTGGGAGAGCAGCTCCTGGGCCTGGATGAGCAGGTAGCCGCCGTTGGCCTGGTGCAGGGCCCCGGGCCGCAGCAGGGTGTGGTCCGTGGAGAGGCCGCCGGGGGTTTCGCGGTATTCGAAGGCACCGCAGAGGGCCGCCGCCGTGGGCATCCGCTCCACCACTACCGGTGCGCCGATTTGAGAGGAGCGGTCGACGAATACATTCACCCGGTAGAGGATTTCCGGATTGTCGCTGGCGGGCAGATCCCGGTCCAGAAAAGGCAGCAGGGCGTCTTCCGGACTCTGGCCGGAACCGGGTGGGCCGGATGGTCCTTCCCGATGGTCGTCCGGGGTGAAGATTTCGTAGTTTTCGATGCAGTGCTTCTGCACGTTGCGCAGGTAGGCGGTGACTTCGCCGCCGAGGGACCGGTACTGGTCGATCACCTCGCCGATGCGCTCGCCGATGATGGGGGTGATGGCCCGGATTTCGGCAGCACGCACCCGTTCATCGTGGTCGATTTCGAGCTGTCGCCGGGCATAGGCGAAGGACTCGGCCTTTTCCTGAAACTGGATAATCCGCTTTTCGATGCGGCGGCGGGTGTTGTCGGGCAGCTTTTCCATGTCCGCTTCCGTGAGCGGCCGGTTCCGGTACAGGGGCATCACGTGCAGAGCGTTTTCACTTTCCCGGATGACCAGTCCCAACTCCTTTGCCACCCGGGAGGCCTTGGCCGTCAGGGCATCGGCCCGGGCCTTGGTCTCCGCCACGATGCCCGCGCGGATGTGGCCCGAGGCCCCTTCGAGCAGAATGCGGGGAATCATCTTTTTCAGCTCCCGGACGAGGCGTTCCATCTCCCGGGCGAACACCCGTCCGCGGCCCGCGGGCAGAAGGATGGGCCGGGGGCGGTCGGGGGCGTCGAAATCATGCACGTAGCAGATGTCTTCGGGTACGGGTTCCTGCTGGGCCCGGGTGGCGAGAATGCGCTTCAGAATCGAGGTCTTGCCAGAGCCCGGATCGCCCACCGCAAAGATGTTGTAGCCCCGGGTGGTGATTTCGAGACCCGTTTCCACCGATTCCATGGCCCGCTCCTGGCCGATGATGTCGTGGCAGGCGGACAGCTCCGCGGTGGTCCGGAAATCCAGCCAGTCCGATGGAATACTGCCGGAGAGCTGGGCGGGTTTGAGTCTGTGATTTTTCTTCATGGATATTGAAAATCCTTACTGTCGACGGCAACCGTCGGGTTGCGCAAAAAAGCGGACGGGTTGTAGCACAAACAAAAAAAAGAGGCATCGCGCTTTTGGGGTGCACTTTTTTGGCACAATTTGCCCCTCTGCGGCCGAAAGAGGAGATGGAAACCCCAAAACCCGACTGCCAAGGAGTCCATCCATGAAACGAACGATCATTCCATCCCTGCTGTTTGTCGTGTTCTGCGTTCTGCCGTCGATGCGCGCTGATGCGGACGCCGGGCCACCTGCGACCGATGGGGCGGACCTGCTGCTGGTTGCCGGCGAACAGCAGATCATCGAAGCGGACGATATTGCCAGCTTTTCGGAAAGCACGGCGGGCGTCATCGAGGTGAAGGTGCCCAGAAGCGGCCGCCAGCTCGTCGTTACCGCCCTGCGCCCCGGGGACACTTCGCTGCTGCTGCTGCGCCACGACGGCACCTCCCGCCACATCGCCATCACCGTGTTCGCCCGGCATCCGGCGGCGATCATCGAGGAGCTGCGCACATTGGTAGCCATTCCGGGCATCACCTACCTGCGCATGGGACCCCGGGTGTTCATCGACGGGGAAGTCCGCACGGAAGCGGAGCTCGCCCGGATCGAAAAGGTGAAGGCCCTGTACCCGGGGCAGGTGCAGTCCCTGGTGCAGGTGGGAAATCCCGTGCGGGCAAGGACGAACATCCGGCTGGACCTGACCTTCATCGAGCTGAGCGCGGCAAAGACCATGGAAGCCGGGGTGCGCTGGCCCGCCGAGCTGGGGGCCGGAGGGGCCGTGGAGATGAGCTACGACCTGATGACGGGCATGCCGGCGGCGTCTTTCCGGGTGGTGGATCAGGCAGCGCCGTCCCTGGCGGCGGCAGAGGCGTCCGGTGCGGTGCGGATCCGCAAAAAGGCCTACCTGGTGACGACCAGCGGGAGCCCGGCGAGCTACCACGCGGGGGGGCGAGGTCAACGTGAAGGTGGCCGGCTCCCAGGCGGCAGAGCTGCGGACCGTGCCCTGGGGCTGCAGCCTGAAGGTGCTGCCGCGGTTGGACCGGGAGGCGGGGGTCATCGATCTCGAAGTGGAAGCGGAGGTCGCGGACCTGAAAGAGACGGATCAGGATGCTCCCGGGCGGACCATCTCAAAGGTGCAGACCCTGGTCCACCTGGGGCTCGGCCAGTCCATCGTCCTTTCGGGGCTCGATGCCCGGTCCGAGAGCCGCACGACGTCGGGTGTGCCGTTTCGGTCGCGTATTCCCATCCTGGGCATGCTGTTCGGCGTCCACCGCAAACGGGAGGACACGGTGAACGGACTGGTGGCCATCACGCCCGTGGTGCTCGATCACCCGGACCGGGACAGCCGCCGCCTCATCGATGCGGCCCTCGAAAAGTTCAATCGCTGGAAGGGAAAGAATTGATGTGACACTGCCCCCGTCCACCGGCTCCGGATATCCTTGGACACCGGGCGCACTTCTGGTAGCGTTCCGCACGTTGATCGCACCCTTGCGTTTCAGAGGAAATCCGCATGACATCCGCTCTTGTACCCATCGCCGACGGTTTTGAAGAAATCGAAGCATTGACCATTGTCGATGTGCTGCGACGGGCCGGTGTGGCCGTCACGGTGGCCTCCCTGTCCGGTGGACCGGTCAGAGGGCGCTCGGCGGTCACGGTGACCCCCGATGCCGGACTTGACGAGGCATTGCGGCGCGGTCCCGTTGACCTGATTGTACTGCCGGGGGGCATGTCCAACGCTGCTCATCTGCGGGACGACCCGCGGGTGGTGAACGCCGTTCGCCTGGCCCATGCAGATGGCCGTGTGGTAGCTGCCATCTGCGCCGCACCCATGGTCCTCGAAAAAGCCGGTCTGTTGCACGGCGTCGACGCCACCATCTATCCCGGCATGGAGAGTGAAATTCCCTCCTCCCGCATTGTTGAAAAAGATGTGGTGGAGGCTGGCTCCATCATCACCGGTCGCGGTCCCGCGGCAGCCATGGCATTCGCCCTCACCCTGGTCCGCGTCCTGTGCGGACCGGAAACGTCGCGGCAGGTGGCGAAGGCACTCCTCGCCGCCGGGCGATAGCGCTTTTTTCATGCTGCGGGAACTGCAGATCCGCAATCTGGTGCTCATCGAAGACGCGAGCCTGACGTTCTCGCCTCGATTCAACGTTCTCACGGGCGAAACCGGCGCCGGAAAATCCCTCATCGCCACATCCCTTGATTTGTTGCTGGGAGACCGCGCCACCAGCGCCCTCGTGCGGAAGGAAGCAAGGGAAGCGGAAGTGGAAGGCATCTTCGATATCGGCGACGAGCCCCTTGTCCGCGCCGCCCTCGAAGAAGCCGGCCTGCCCGTAGACGACGAACTGCTCATCCGGCGGATCATCCCGGCGGACGGGCGGCACCGATGCTTCATCAACGGCCGGGTCGCCTCCCTCGGCGTACTGGGCACCCTCGCCGCGGGCCTCGCCACATCCATGAGCCAGCACGCCCACCAGGAGCTGTTCGAGCCCGAACGCCAGCTGGCGCTCCTCGACGGATTTGCAGGAAGCGGCACCCTCCTCGAAAAGGTCAGCGCATTGTTCGGCACTCTGCAGCGGCAACAGGACGATCTGTCGCAGCTCCTGTCACAGGATCGGGACAGGGCGGCCCGGATGGACTATCTCGCTTATCAACTCGACGAATTCGATCGCGTCTCGCCGCAGGACGGCGAAATGGCGTTACTTGAAAAGGAACTCTCTGTTCTGCGCCACCAGACGACGCTCCTCGAAGGGACCAATGCCTGTGCCGGCGAACTCTACGAAACGGACGGCTCCATCTTTGAGCGGCTGGGAAACCTGTCGAAATCGCTGCAGCAACTCACCCGGTTCGATCCGTCCCTGGAAGACGATGCACGCCAGCTGCAGGAGGCCTCCATCCTGGTGGAGGAGGCTGCCCGTTCCATCGGCCGGTACAGCCGCCGACTGGAGGCGGACCCCGCGCGACTCGAAACGCTGGAAGAGCGGAGAGACACGCTGGTGCGGCTGGCGCGCAAGCACGGCGTCGACGCCGATGAACTGGCTGCGAAGGCTGCGGCCCTGCGCCACGAGCTGGCATCCCTGCAGACCTTCGAAGATGCGGCGAAGTCCCTGCAGGCGGGACTGGATAAGGCCCGTGCCGATGCGCTGGCGGCTGCACAGGAGTTGAGCCGGACGCGACACCAGGCCGCCGGGAAATTCTCTGCCGCCGTCACGGGGGAACTCACCGCTTTGTCCTTTGACCGGGCCGCGTTTCACGCGGACATCACCACGGACGATTCGCTCCTTCGTTCCACCGGCATCGATCGGGTCGAGTTCACGGTGGAGCTGAATCCGGGCGAAGGCGCCCATCCACTTCGGAAAGTGGCCTCCGGCGGCGAACTCTCCCGCATGATGCTGGCCCTGAAGAAAACGGCGGCCGGCGTGGGGCCGGTGGGAACGTACGTATTCGACGAGGTGGATGCGGGCATCGGCGGCAACACGGCCCGGGCGGTGGCGGCCAGTCTCGCCGATGTAGCGGCCCATCACCAGCTCATCTGCATCACCCATCTGGCGCCCATCGCAGCGCGGGCAGATGCCCACTTTCACATCCGCAAGGAGCAGGAAGACGGCCGGACTGTCACTCGCGTTACGCCCCTCACCGAAGCGCAACGGGTCGAAGAAATTGCCCGCATGCTGGGCGGCAGCGCCGATGCCGGCATGGTGTCGGCGGCAAAGGAACTGCTGAAGGCCGGTCGACTACCCAAAAAGAGAGGTGCCCCATGACCATGCACTGGAAAGTGCGACGGGAGTTTCTCTCCCGCGTGGAGATATTCAGTGACCTGAGCAGCGGCGATCTGAAGGCCGTGGCCAAATCGTGTTCGGAGAGCGAATTCGCGGACGGCCAGTTTCTGTGTCGTCAGGGAGATCGCGGCGTGGCAGCGTTCCTCATCGTGTCAGGTCGGGTGGACGTGGTGGAGGAATTCGCGGACGGCACCTCGATGGTCATTGCCACCCTCGGGCAGGGCGCCTTCGTGGGGGAACTGTCCATCATCGACGGTGCGGCGCGGGTGGCGTCCATCCGGGCCAACGGCGATGTGAATGTCCTGGTGCTCACCCAGTGGGCCATGCTGGGGCTGATGAAGAGCAAGCCCTCCATCGCGGCGGCCATGTTGCCCGTCATTGTCAAGCGCTTCCGCCAGACAACGGACGAATTGCGCCGCCACAACGCCCAGTCCGACGAAGGCCGCAAATCCATTTACGGGTAAAATCTTCGGCGGCGTGCCACGACCCCGAATGTCCGGTCAATCCCAGGGAAAGCGACAGGCGAGCTGCCAGCGGTTGCGCAGCTCCGTCATTTCCTTCTGCAGCACCGGCGGAACCGGGCATCCGTGAACCCGGCGGAACCGCCACGCCTCATATTCCTTCTCGCCCGCCGTGTAGATCCGTTCCTCGCCGTCCGCCTTCTTCGAATGGCGCAGATCGCGCATGATCTGGCCGGCAATCCGCGCAAACAGGTTGAGGCCGAGAAAATGGTCGATGTCGATGGCGATGAAAAAATGGCCCAGGGGATAGGACACTTTCTGTCCATCTGCCGCAAACCCGTTGAGGGCTTTCAGAAACGCGCCGCCCTGCAGGGCCGCAGACAGGACCTCCACAACCGTGGCATATCCGTACCCTTTGTACCCGCCCCCATCTTCGCCCATTCCACCCAGGGGAGTCAGGGCTGCCCGGCCCTTTGTCAGGTCGACGAGGACCTGTTTTGTGTCGGTGCGGCTTTCGCCGTTTTCGCCGATGACCCATCCGGCGGGCAGGGGTTTGCCGGCGCGTCCGTACACCTCGATTTTGCCGCGCTGGGTAACGGACGTGGCGCAATCGATGAGAAATTCGAACTCTTCGTCGGTGGGAAACCCGATGGTCAGCGGGTTGGTGCCCAGCATGTTTTCAACGCCGAATGTGGGCGCAATGGAAGGACGCGCGTTGGTGCCGGTGATGCCGATCATTCCTTCCCTGATGGCCATCAGGCTGTAGTAGCCCGCAATGCCGTAATGGGTGGAGTTCCGCACGGCGGTCATCCCCATGCCCAGGGCCCTTGCCTTTTCGATGGCCATTTCCATGGCCCGTCTGGCAACCACGTGACCCATGCCGTTGTTGCCGTCGAGCACCGCCGTCGTGGGGGTTTCCTTTATCACATCGATTTTCGTGACGGGGTTCAGGATGCCCGCGTCGATGCGGTCGATGTAAATCGGTTTGAACCGGCCGATGCCGTGGGAATCGATGCCCCGCTTGTCCGACGTGATGAGCACGTCCGCGCAGATTTCCGCATCCCCGGGCGGCACCCCGGCCGCGCGGAATCCGTCCGCCATGAACTGCTCCAGCAGGTCGAAATCAAGCCAGGCGCAGTCCGCATACTGATTGCTGTCATTCATATCCGCAACTCCTTGCTTTATCTGTCCAGGGACTGCGGGAGGCTCTTCACGCAGACAATGCGACAGGTGTCATTCTTGCTTTCGTACGTCATCAACTGGCCGTCGGAAAAATGGATGGTAACTCCTTCCGCGTCCACCGGATCGGAAGTGGCGGTCCAATAGCAGGTGTTCCGGAAACCGGGAAACACCGTTTCGTTTACCGCCGGTTGAAGAAATCGAGTATCTACGATGCTGCGCAACTCCGTGGCGTTGGGCAGGCGCCAGTTGGTCGTTCCGTTCCACACCAGCCCTTCGCAGTAGTCCAGTCCCTGGCTCCACGATCGCGATATGGTTGTTCCGCTGGTGCATGCCGAGCCGGTGAGACCGGCAGTGCACCCCTGCCAGACCAATGATGTGATCTGATCGGTAACTTCCGGATTTGTTGAGGAGGTTCTCGAAAAGCGTTCGGTTGGGGCAACGCCGCCGCGCACGCATCGCACCCGGGCGCTTTCCGTGTGGCGCAGGACATTCACTGCCGGCCGACTGAACTGGACGATCCATCCATCGCGGGCATCGTCCACCGCTGATGTGGACGTCCAGAACCGATCCGGCGGCGTGGCGGGAAACGCCGTTGGTGCAATGGACGGCGCTGTTTGGTCGAAATCGACGATGGAAACAAGGGCATGGTCGTCCGGCAGGCGCCAGTCCGTGTCTCCGGCCCAGTCGAGCGCCTCACAGAGCGCCAGGGCGTCAAACCAGTTCATGGACGTTGCCGTACCGTTTTCGCAGGAATTTCCCGACAGACCCGCCGCACAGCCCTGCCACACGAGACCGGTGACCATGTCCGTCACAGTGGGTTCCTCCGACGCGTCTGTGTCACGGACAAATCGTTCGTCGGCGGTATGCAGAACATCCCAACCGTACTGGGCATCCTGGCCGTATGCAAATTCGGCGAGCGCAGGACACGTGATGGTGGTCATCAGGTTCCAGCAGGACCGCTGATTCGTGTCCGGCAGGGGAAACAGCGGTCCGGGCACGTTGCAGGAGGCATCTCCGCAGCCCGGGGATACACAGATTTGATTGACGCAGATATCCCATGAACGATCCGGAAGAGTGTCGATGACGCAGGAAAAGCCATCCGCGCGATCCCGGCACTGGGTGTCTGAGTCCGCGTCTGTATCACTGTGTGTTTCCGTATCTTCCGGCAGGGTTGTGTCCGTTTCCGGGTCCGGATCCGTCGCCGTTTCCGTATCATTTCCAGTGTGGGTATCGGCGGAGGTGGATGTGGCCGTATCGAATGATCGGGCGTCCGGCAGAGTCAAATCACCACAGCCCGTGGCAAGACAGAAATAGAAAGCAATGAAAAATGCAGGTCGTCCCTTTTTCATCACAGGTCATCCCGGACGCAGCGGATGGCCCCGTCGGCGGACTTGTCCCGCAGGGTCCGATGCCCGGAGGAAAAGTCCACAATCCACCCTTCTTCATACGGAAAAAGAGCGCGCGCCGTGGAGGTCCAGAAGGGCAACGGCGGGGTCTGTGGAAACAGGTCCGACTGAATGGACGGATCGTTGAAGCGGTAATCCACAATGCTCGCCAGCTCCACTGCATCAGGCAGTCGCCAGTCCGTATGTCCCGCGAAGTCGAGCGTTGCGCAATACAGGAGCGCCCCTTCCCAGTTGGCTTCCAGAATCGTTCCCTGTGCGCAGTCCTCCGCCGCGAGGCCCGCCGCACATCCCTGCCAGGTGAGCTGATTGGTGCTGTCCGTGACGATTCGTTCTCCGGACACATTGGAACCTGTGAGGGTGCGCCCGGACGTCGGCATGCTCCGGACGCAGACGGCATACACGTCGTAGTAGGTATTGGATTTGGCCAGGGGCACGACATGGCCGTACTGGAAATTCACGGTCCATGCAAAGTCCGATTGGCCCGACTGAGTGGTGGAGGTCCAGAAGCGGTCGGCCCGGAACGTGGTGAATACATATGCCGCATCAAACATGTACACATAGGAAGGCCTGCCCAGATTGACAATGGACATGAGCTCGTACACATCGGGCAGGCGCCAGTCGTTGTATCCGGCGTGATACAGATCACTGCAACGGTTGCGCGCATCTTCCCAGAATACCCAGGGTTCATACCAGATGCCGGTAGTCTGCCACATGAGCCCGGTTACCAGATCCGTCACCGTGGCAGGAGCGGCCGTTTCCGTATCGCCTGTGTCCGTGTCCACAGGAAACCGCTGGTCGATGGTGTGAGTCACATCCCAACCATGCTGCGCATCCTGACCGGCAAATGGGCTGTCGTCCAGCGGGCAGGAAATGGATTCCACATCGCTGTAACAGACTCGCATGTACGTGTCGGCCAGCGGAAAGTGAGGTCCGGGCGGATTGCACGAAGCGTCGTCGCATCCCGGCGACACACAGTGGCCATCCACGCATATGTCGAGGGG
>ERZ795059.6315-NODE-6315-length-10537-cov-5.651212_pt1 | contig 10537 bp, 10 predicted proteins | sample MGYA00375143_ERZ795059 | MGnify/ENA primary metagenome ERZ795059 (study PRJEB30188, sample SAMN05720168) | activated sludge metagenome | isolation source: Anaerobic digester | place: USA | collected 2015-01-07 ... | reverse complement strand
GGGTGGAAGCGGGCAGCAGCAGGCAGCCGAAGGCCACGGCCACAATTCCGTTTCTGAGTTTGGTTTTCATTTCAGTGCCTCTTTTAGGAGAGTCATCGGTGATCGGTGATCGGTGATCGGTGGACGGTGGTCGGTAATGGGTAACCGGTACTCACCGATCACTGATCACCGATGACCGATCACCGATGACCTAAAGGACCTTCCTCAATCGCGGCGGCGTGCGGATGAAGCGGCTGGTCGTGCCGTCCGCGCCGCCGCCGACGGCGGTACCGTCCACCGTGTAACAAGGTTGGAGTTTGACGTACTTGGAGTTCATGGACCCCGTCAGTTGCACGTCCAGAATCGTGACGCCGACAAATGCCACGATGTCGAAATAGGCGGTGTCGCCGGTGCCCCGCATGGTGGCGTGCAGCGGCAGGATCCGTGGCTGGCCGATGATGGCGGCGAGGTCGTCCTTGATGGCGGCGCTGATGCCCGTCTCGCCGTTGAGTGTCAGGATCCCGTCGTCCCCCAGTTGAATCGTGTTGTTGGGAAAAAAGGACAGGTCGTAGGCGTTTGGCCCGTAGCGGATCTGCCGGGAGATGTCCGGAGTCGCATTGTTTTCGCTGCCGATGTCGATGGTTCCAAAATTCCCCGGGGCGACCTTGCCGGGGTAGATGTCGATTTCCGTGACGCCGTCCGGCCCGCGCGACACGGCGCAATTCGTCATGTCATGGGTGAAAACGTCGATCCCGTTGGTCGCCCGCGCCGTCCACAAGTCGATCTGCAGGGTGAACGGCAGCAGCGTGCACGGGGCAGTATCGCCCTGCTTCATTCTGAAGCCTCGGACATCCGTTTCGATATAGGCTGCGGCGTCCATGCTCATTTCGACAGACCGGTACCCAAAGATCGGCGCCACGAACAGCGACACGGGTCCGTTTCGTACGCTGTCCCGCCGGACCCGGACATAGGCGGAATTAAACCTCGTGTTGTCGGGGTCAAAGACGTTGGTCGTGCTGTTGTAGTGCCCCAGCACGAGATCGCCGCCGGCCGTATTCGCGTCGTTGCGGGGCAAGTCGATGGGGACGGAGCGGCACGGATTCAGCCTGGCGTATTGGCACGCGGTGGCGCGGGCCGAGTACGCGACGGCGGCCGGGTTCGGGTTCGCGTTCAGGTCGGCCAGATCCAGCATGACGGAGACGCAGGCCAGGGCTGCGGCGTCGGCCGTACGCTGCAGTTCCGCCCTGGCCACGCACATGTATCCCACGTCGACCGTCAGGGCGCAAATCGTCATCAATCCGACCAGCAGCAGGGCTGCCAGGACCAGTGCCATGCCGCGGCGATTTCCGCGGCGCCCGCCGCGCCGGGCTTCTCGACGAATGGATCTCATGGGGGAACTCCTCTCCACGCGCCCCGCTCCGGGCGGGAAGCGCCGCTTACTCGTGCCGCATCACACACTGGCCGGTCATGCTCGTTCCACCCAGGAACCAGGGCGTGGCCATCCAGCCGATCGCCTGATAGGGAGCCGAAACGCGGACCGTAACGATGGTGCCCGTCCTGGCCGTGCTCAAATCGGTAGGGGTGATCGTCACCGTGACACTGGGAACGTCCAGTTGGGCCGCCGCCAAGTGCTCCCTCGCCTTGGCCATTGCCTCCGCTGTCGTGGCATTCGGGAGTACGCCGTGCCGCGCGCCCTCGCGGGCCGCATTGGTGACAACCTGTTGCACCATGAAAGCCTGGCCGAACTCGATGATTCCCAGGACCACGACCAAAAACAGGGGCAGGGTGAAGGCCATCTCGACCATCGCCGCCCCGATTCGCCGGCGACGCCGCGTCCGGCGCCCGGTGCGTACAACGCCGGGCGTGTTCCTCGTATCCAATTTCATCGAGTTGGAGAACATGATTGGCGTCTCCGCTACCGGTTTTGCATCGCTCCCATGATCAACTGATCGTAGACTTGAATGGCGGCCGGGCCGAGGATCACGACGAAGATCGCCGGGAAGATGCACAGCAAGGTCGGGAAGAGCATCTTGACCGCGGCCTTGTGGGCCATTTCCTCCGCTTGCTGCTGGCGTCTCATGCGCAACGTCTCGGCGAACACCTCCAGGGCGGTGGCGACGCTCGATCCCACGCGCTCCGCCTGTTTCACCACCGACGCCATGCCGCGCAGTTCTTCCAGGTCGAACCGGTCCGCAATTCCTCGAATGGCTTCCCCGGCCGATTGTCCCATTTGCATCTGGCGTTCCGCGATGCTGATTTCCACCGCCAGCAAAGGGTGCGCCACGGACAGTTCGCGGGCGACGCGGGACATGGATGCCATCACACTCAAGCCACCCTGCAGACAGACCACCAACACGTCCAACGCATCGGGCAGCGAGCGGCGGATCTGGGTCTGCCGCGCGCGTTTCAAGTGGTCCAGCCAGAGACCGGGCGCGATGGTCGCGGCGATCCCGCAGACCGTGCCCGCCAGCAGCCCCTGCTGCAGTGTCACGTGGCCGAACTGGCTGATCAGGAAGCCTATTCCGGCCGCACCGGCCACCAACAGCATCCGGAACAACATGAACAGCGAGCCGGACGCCGTCCCATAGAAACCGGCTTGCATCAAGCGCTCGCGCAGCTTCTGCTTGTGCTCCTCCTTGACCAGGCGGCGCCGGGTCAGCCGATCCAGCGGATGTTCTCCCTCGCTGGTCCCGCCATTGGCCGAAATGTCGGCCAGCCGTTCGGGCACGCTCTTGCGCCGTCCGCCGAGCGCTGCCACCAGGAGCAGAAAGACAGCTGCTGCCCCACCGAAACAGAGTAGCAAGGTGCCTGTTTCCGAACCGATCATCGCTGCTCACCCGTTTCCAAAGAACTAGAAATCGAAATTGACGATGCGCCGCATCCAAAACCAGCCGATCGACATGGATACGGCCATGCTGATCAGGAGGTAATACTCCTGGAAAAACACTTCGGCGTAGGGGCGGTTGATGAACCACATCACGGCCAGGATGGCCGGGGGCAAGCCGATCAGGACGTAGGCCTGCAGCAAGCCTTCGGCGGTCAGCGCCCGGATGGTGCCGCGGAGCTTGGCCCGTTCCCGGATCACCCCGCCCAACTTGTCCAACAGCTCCGAAAGATTGCCTCCCGTCTGGCGGTGGATCATGACCGCCATCACGAAGATCTTCAGTTCCAGCAGGCCGGTCCGCCGGGACAGTTCGTACATCGCGGCTTCGGGCGAAAGGCCCAGGTTCTGCTGTTCGTAGCAGAAGCCGAATTCTTCCGAGATCGGCCGCGGACCTTCGTCGGCCACGGCCTGGAAAGACTGGCCGATGGTCTGTCCGGCCCGCATCGTCCGGGCCATCAAGTCGAACGCGCCGGGCAGTTGCGAGAGGATCCGCTGCAGCCGCTTGCGCCGCAGCCAGGCGATGTAGGCCAAGGGCAGAGGCGACGCGGCCAAACCCACCAAGACGCCCAGCGTCCATCGGTCCCAGACAAAAACACACGGCAGAAAGGCGACCACGCCGAAACAGGCACAGGCGACCAGCAACTGGTCCGGCCGCATCGCAATTCCGGCTTCGTTGATCAGATTCACCAGCCGTTCCCGCCAGGATTTCCGCATCTGCCGTGCCATCCCGTCGGCGGCGGCCAAGTGCAGGCTTTCTTGGGCCACCGCCTTGCGAGCCAATTCCTTCTGCCTGTCGCGGAACTCCTCCTCCAATCGCTTCTTGGCCCGCAGACGATGGGCCTCTGCCACGTCGGCCAGCGCGTAGTTGATGGCGAAGATCAGAAAGAACCCCGCCAGGAACGCCACGACGATCATCACCGGTGACATGGGCAAGCCCCCGTAGCATGGCTCTCTGAGCCGTGCGGAATACGTGGAAATCGAGGTTTGGGTTACACGGCTCGGAGAGCCGTGCTACTTGGTTAGCAGCGTTCGAGAAAAAACTGTCCAGTCTTTCTTGCCGATCATCACACGGAGTGTGATGGCTACTTTGACGGGGCGACAGTTATTTCTCGAACGCTGGTCAACACTTCAAGACACGCCGTTCGAAGATCTCGACCGGGAGCGGCACGCCGCAGGCCTGCAGTTTGGCCAAACACGCCGGCCGGATTCCGTTGGAGACGAAATGTCCCTGGGCCACTCGGTTCTCATCCAGGCCCGTTTGTTTGAACTCGTAAATGTCCTGCATGCTGATCACGTCGCCTTCCATCCCGGTGATTTCAGAAATCTTGATGATCTTCCGCAAACCGCCGATCAGGCGCGCCGCCTGGACGACAACATTGATGGTCGATGCCACCTGCCTGCGGATCACCCACACCGGCAGTTCAAAGCCGGCCATGCCGACCATCATCTCCAGCCGGCTGATCGCGTCGCGGGGCGTGTTGGCGTGGATCGTCGTCATGCTGCCGTCGTGCCCGGTGTTCATGGCCTGGAGCATATCCAGGGCCTCCGCCCCACGGCATTCGCCGACGATGATCCGTTCGGGCCGCATGCGGAGCGCGTTCTTGACCAGATCGCGGGTGGTGATCTCGCCGTGGCCTTCGATGTTCGCGGGCCGTGTTTCCATCCGCACCACGTGCGGCTGCTGCAATCTCAGCTCGGCTGCGTCCTCGATCGTCACCAACCGCTCGTCCGCCGGAATGAACCGGGAGAGCGCGTTCAGCAGCGTTGTCTTGCCGCTGCCTGTCCCGCCGGAAATGACGACGTTCACGCGAGCCTCGACGCAGGCCGACAGGAATTGCAGCATCTCCTTGGTGAGCGATTTGTTGGCGATCAAGGTTTCGGCCAGCAGCGGCTTGGTTCCAAAACGGCGGATGGAGACCGCCGAGCCGTCCAACGCGATCGGATTAATCACGGCATTCAAGCGGCTGCCGTCGGCCAGGCGGGCATCGCACAGCGGACTGGTCTCGTCGATCCTCCGGCCGACTCTGCCCACAATCCGCTGGACGACCTGCAGCAGGTGGCGGTCGTCGGCAAAGACCACCGTGGACTTGGACAGCCGGCCGCGTTTCTCGATGTAGATCGCCTTGGGACCGTTGATCAGGATGTCCGAGATGTCGGGGTCGCGGAGCAACTGCTCCAAGGGCCCCAGGCCGAACGTCTCGTCCAGCACCTCCATCACCAGCCGCTCTCGCTCCGCCGCATTCAGCAGTTCCGCGCGTTCCTGACACAGGGCTTCCGTCTGCCGGCGGACCTCGTCCCGCAGTTCTTCCTCCTTCATCGAGCGGATCACGCCGGGGTTCAATTTGGCGACGATTTGCTGGTGCAATTCCCGCTTGAGCGCCAGAAACCATGCGTCGCGTATGTCGTCGGGACTGACTTCGGCCGCCGCCGGCTCCGGCTCGGCTTCCGCCGTCTCCGCGAGGACGGCGGGCGGCATTCGCACCTGGCCCGGCGCCTCTTCGATGACCGCGTGCTGTTTGCCGTTATTGCCTTTGAGCCAAGCCATGATTCACCGTGTCCGCTTTCCTTGATATTCAGGTTCTTCAGAAGAAGACGGGCTTCTTGGGGCCGGCCCGGGCCTGCTGGGTCACGCCGTTCACGCTGCGTGCGAGCGTCTTGATGCTGCGCGTGATCGCCCGCAGACGGCGGTGCAGAACGAGCGGCACCCCGCTGTTGATCGCCGAGTGCACGGAGGCGGCGTCGTACGGCACCTGATGATGGACTTTCATGCCAATGGCCGCCTCGGCCTGTTCGACCGCCAACTGCCGCTGCTGGCCCGCCCCGTTCACCACCAGGCGCATCCGATCTCGGCCAATCCCCAATTCCGTCATCGCGTCAATCGTCCGCCGCGTGTTTCGGACCGAGGTGAAATCCAGTCTGGAGACCAGCAGAATCCAATCGGCCTGCCAGAGGGCTTCGATCTGCTCGCCGGTCAGCAGGTTTCCCATGTCCACGACGACGTGAGAGAAACGGACCCGCGCCAGCGCCAGCGCCCGCCGGACGCCTTTGCACGTCACGCGGCCTACGTCGGCCATCCGGCCCGGCGCGGCCAGCAGCCACACGCCGCTGGCATGACGCACCAGAAATTGCTCGAACAAGCTCTGGTCCAGACGGGTTACGTGATCGCACAGGTCGGCCAGGCTCCTGGCAGGCCGCAGGTCGAACATGGGCGCCAGATCGCTGACCCCCAATCGCAAGTCGAGCAGTCCGCAGTCGCCTTCTTCCTGGGCCAGCACGACGCTGATGCTCGCCGCCAGCGTGCTGGAACCGGAGCCGCCGCTGGGGGAAAGCAACGCCACGACCCGGCCGGCCTGCGGCCGCGCCTCGCGGCGGACGTGCTGGGCTCGATGGCGCTCCAAAGCGCCGGCCAACTCCGATTCCAAGCTCTGCCGGTCCAGAAACTCGTCCGCGCCTTGCTTCAACGTCTCCAGGATCAGCTTGGGGTCGGTTGCCGGCCCCAGCGCCAGGACGCGCACGTGGGGCAAGGTATTGCGCGTCTCCCGCAGGGCCGACCACCCTGCCGGCGCGTCGTCCGGCAGCACGAAGACAATCACATCGGGGTGCGCCAGCCCGCTGCGGTCGGCCATCAAGTCCAGCGGCACGACGTGGCCCGTCGGACAGTCCAGCCCCTGATCGGCCAGCACGCTTTGGACGCGCTGCGCGAGGGGCGGATCGTTGCTGGCGATGAGGATTTTCATGCTTCCGGCCTTTACGGCCCCTGCGGGCCATTGTTGATCAAGACGCGGCCACGGTGGTTCCCCCGCATGGTGACGATCCACATCGGCCGGGGCTGCAGCGCCGTCGGACTGGTTACCTGTTCGGGCGGCCGAGGTTCGTCGTCCGGGATCTCCGTCGGCATTCCCAGCAGATATCGGATCTGGGTGATGGTCGCGGGTTCCGTTTCCGCCGCCGCCTTGTCGTCGGGATTGCGCAACGACAACGTGAGAATGCCCATGTTCTGTCCCAAGTCCAGTTTCGCCGCCTGATCCGGCGTGACCAGCAACGTCACCGAACTCTGCTGCTTCGGGTCCACCTTATTCTCTTCCGGCGCTTCCAAACGTTGGTCGACGGCCAGCACCTCCACGGCCTGCAACAGCGTGGTCGTGCTGCCGCCGCCGGTCCGGTCCTCGCCCCGCGTAGTGCCCTTGAGGTTCAGCAGCACATCGACTTTGTTGCCCGGCAGAATGAAGCCGGCCACGTTCGACGCCACGCGTGAAGTCTGAATCGTGTAGGCCCGCATGCCATCGGGGATCAGCGCGGCCAGGCCCCGGCCCGCGTTTTTGGGCGCCAGCTTGGCTTCCAGGATCGGTTCCCCTTGGACCATTTGGCCGACGGCGACCCGCTCCACCGCCGCATCGACCGTGGACAGCGCTCCCGGCGGACTGAGTTCCTGGGGCCAGTCCCGCAGCGCGAGGTCCTGGGCGGAGAGCAGTTTTCCTCGCGGGATATCGGCGGCGGCCACGACCACCGGGACGGTCGCCGCTATGTTCACGGCGTTCTTCGACTTGTTTGGGTTGGCCCGCATCACGCCCACGGCCATCGTGGCCCCGGACATCAACGCCAAGAATACGACGGCGATCGTTCGAGTACTCATCGCACTGACCTCCACGAGTCTCCGGGCTTCCGCGTCACAACGGATGGCGGCCCTGCTGGACCAGTCCTTTCACCACAAGCACGGACATGCCGACGGCAATCATCACGGCAAACGGCATCACGTGGCGGCGGGGATTCGGCCGCTGCACGGCCATTTCGACCGGCTCCGTCCAAGCCATGTGCTTGCCCAGCGTACACAACTGCAGGAACGTCACCTCCAAGAAAGCCTTCATCTGTCCCAGACGCCGCTGGACGGCAAATACGATGAGCGAGTGTACGCCCGCGGCGAGGGCGGCCACCAGGAATACATAGAACGTATTGGTCGCTCCCAGCCAAGCACCGACACCCGCCAACAGCTTGACGTCCCCGGCCCCCATGACGCCCAAGACGTAGAATAGGACGAGGAGCAGACCGCCGACCGCCAGTCCGAGGCCGCTCGCCTTCAGCCCGACAAGACCGCCCACGGCCAGGTGAAACAAAAGGCCTGACACACACATGGGTAAGGTCAGCAAGTTGGGAACGCGAAATCGCCGAAAGTCGATCACTGCAGCGATGATCACGATTCCGGCGGTCAACATCCAGGAGAATACCAGGGTAGGGGTATCGAGATGACTCACGGCGTTCTCCTTGACGTGGTTCCCGCCAACGCAAGAGGCCCTGGACTGAAACGCGACCGGCCGTACGCCGATCGGTCCTGACGAGCCCTCCCTAGCCCTCCGCCTGCCGCCCCCACCGTCGCCCGGCAATCGCCGGAGCGACGGTGATGATCGATCGGCCGACAGGCCGTAGACTCCCCGGAGCCGATGGCTAAGAGGCCTGCAGCAACTCTGTCAGAATCGAGGCGGCACAGACCCAAGCCACGACCCAACCCACCAAGCTTTGCCACATCGTTTCGCCCTCGCTCAACAACCCCAGAGATCACACTTGACATCGCGAAACTGCAGGGCGGCTTACGGCGTTTGCAGATGGCCGGAGATCCCGGTGAACATGCCCTGGGCATTCGTCCCGATCAGCCCGACGGCGGTGATGCAGACGACCGCAATCAAGGCCAGCATCAGCCCGTACTCGACCATCGTCGCCCCTTCTTCCCCACGCACGAACTTCTTCACGTACGACAACATGGCACAGCCTCCTAAAGCAAGAAACGAAACGGGAAAACTCTTTACTCGTGTCACGCTCAAACTTGCGACCGTCACCGGTTTCCGTTTGCCGCGTGCTCAACGAGAGCCGGGAGAATGCAGGCGGTGTGCCAATCGCGCCCCGCTGAAAAAAAGAACGATTTAGCTGAACGCGGCCAGCGGCGGCAACCCGAGGGCTCAGACGTACAGAATTCAGTTTTCGCGGGGAAGAGCGTTCCACATCGCCGGACGTTGGGCCGCGAAAACTGAATTCTGTACGTCTGAGCCGGGAGGCTGAGACCCCATCGCAGGTGGCCCGCAGAGGGAGACGGCCACGTCGCACGATCCGAACCGTAAACCGCTGGTTAAGCCAAACCGGTATACGGCAGCGCGAACCAGGAGTTCACGGGACGGACGACCGGCCGCGAAGAACCGCGCCTTCCAGCGCGCAGGACCGCGGTGTCACGGCCGTGCGGAGTTTGCGGCCTGCCCTGCATGATTCCGCGGGCGCGGCGCGGGGCGTGCAAGGCAGCGGTGAGACAAGTGACGTCGGGATCGTCGAGGAGTGACTCGCATGTCTCGCTACCAGCAGATTCCGTGGCCCTTGTTCACTGCCGCGGCGGTGACGGTCCTGCTTTGGCTTTGCGCGCCGCGATTATCGGATTGGGGCCAGGACGCCGCCTATCGGCTGATCCTGAGCCCCTTGGCGGAAATGCTGCGGCTGGCCTGGTAGCGCGAGCGGAGAAACCGTTTGCGGCTAGTCGGCGCAGGCCGGCGCTACGGCGAGTCCGAACTTGCGAAGTTTCTTGTACAGGGCCACGCGGCTGATGCCCAGTTCCTTGGCGGCGCGGGTGCGGTTGTTGTTGTGCCGTGTCAGGGCCTGCAGGATCCGTTGCCGTTCGCCATGTTGCCGGGCGGAATCCAACTGGTTCCGAAGGGGGCGGCGGACCGCCAGGGGCATGGCAATGCCGGCCCTGGCGGCTGCGCTGCGGATGGTGTCGGGCAGATCCTCCACTTCCAGCACCTCGCGGCGGCAAAGGGTTACCGCCCGCTCGATTGTGTTGCGAAGTTCGCGGATATTGCCCGGCCAGTCGTAAGCGGCCATGGCATCCAGAGCGGCGGGCGAGATCGCCTCCAGCGAGCGTTTGGCGCGCCGGCCGTAAATGGCTAAGAAGTTTTCGGCCAAGGGTCCGATCGCCTCGCAGCAGTCGCGCAGCGGCGGCAGGCGGAATTCGACGACATTCAAGCGAAAGAACAGGTCCGACCGGAACTTGCCTTCGGCGACCAGCCGATCCAGCGGCTGGTTGGTGGCCGCGATGACACGGGCCAGGAACTTGGCGGTGCGGTTGGCGCCCACCGGCTCGTAGACACGGTCCTCGAACACCCGCAGCAGTTTGGCCTGTGCCTCCAAATGCACGCAGTCAATCTCGTCCAACAGGATCGTGCCGTCCGCGACCGTCGCACATTTGCCCAAATGTTCGCGGTCGGCGCCGGTAAACGCGCCGCGCACATGGCCGAACAACTCGCTCTCCAGCAGGGTCGGCGACAGCCCGCCGCACTCGACCACGACGAAGGGTTTCTTCCGGCGGCGAGACAGTTCGTGGATGGCCTTGGCCACGTGGCTCTTCCCCGTCCCGGTCTCGCCGGTCAGAAGCACGGTCGCATCCGATTCAGCCGCCGCCGCGATGTGATCGTACAGCTCGCGCATCGCCCGGCTGGCGAACACAAAACCCGCGACCACGCGTTTGGCAGGTTCTGACGGGGCAGCCGCCTGGGGGGACCCTTCAACGCGGCGGCGAACCGACAGCACGTCGATCAGGGCGGCCAGTCGCGACACGTCGGCGGGCCAGGACAGACAATCCACGGCGCCCCACTCGAAGAACCGAAGCCGCTGATAGACATCGTTCTCGGAGGTGATGACGAA
>ERZ795059.6311-NODE-6311-length-10542-cov-9.234576_pt1 | contig 10542 bp, 10 predicted proteins | sample MGYA00375143_ERZ795059 | MGnify/ENA primary metagenome ERZ795059 (study PRJEB30188, sample SAMN05720168) | activated sludge metagenome | isolation source: Anaerobic digester | place: USA | collected 2015-01-07 ... | reverse complement strand
CCCGCCCAGCGTCGGGCGGGGCAAGCTCCCAGCCGTCACTTTTTATTGTTCGAGGTGTACTCGCCGAGAACTATCAACCGCTAGTACTGCACCTCACGAGGTAGTTCTCGCTCCCGCTCGAACAGTAAAGGAAGGCAACGACCGCCATTTTTATTGTTCGAGAGAACCCCGCCCGGTAGGGCGGGGCGAGCTGCGCCACGCGAAGCGAGGCGCACATCTCGAGAACTATCAGTCGTTGGTGCTGAAACTGACGTTATAGCTTGCCCCGCCTTTTTAGGCGGGGTTCTCACTGCGTTCGAACAGTAATAAGATGAGGTATAAGTTCTCGCTTCCGCTCGAACAGTAACGGGCGCTCGTCGTTACTTTTACCGTTGAGGAGAGGCTAAAAAAGTGGTAAATATAAGTTAAATTAAAATTTATCAACAAAAGGAGGGCTTATGAACTGTACACTATTGCTGGCGGGCTTTGCAGGCGGAGTAATCCGTGGGCTTGTTGGTTTTACCAAACACCAATACTCTTATAAAAACGTTGGCTTTAAATGGGGTTATTTTATTATTATGACCCTTATTTCCGGCATAATCGGCCTTGCCGCGGGCTGGTTGGCAAGGGGTTATGTGGCGAGTGAACAATTAACTGCCGAAGTTTCAGCCTTTTTTACCTTTATCGCTGGCTATGCGGGTGGTGACTTTATCGAAAATGTCTACAAAATTGTTGCAAAAAAGCCATCGCTTTACGACCTGCCCAAGAGATCCTAATTTTGCTCTGTAAGTACTAATTTAGCCAGCTGTTTTAAAAGTTTTTTGTTTTTCGCTGTGAAAAAATAGGAGTTACTTTATTTTTTTGTGTATACACAAAGTAAAAATAGGTAACAGGTAAGATGTTCGGGGTAAAAGGAAAAGCTCCGCGCAAATGAATGCGCGGAGCTTGTGAGTTTTACCGACCGCGGATATAGTCGATCGCGGTCTCCTCCATGGCCCGGTCGATCGCCTTCCACATTTTCTCGTTCACAAGGTCGGTCGTGAACGAGCTGTCGGTCGATGGCGAGTAGACTTTCGCTACTACGCCACGGGGATCTACCCCTTCTGGCCCGAAGCTTATCAGCACGGGGCAAGCCTCTTCCGTGTCCGTTAGTGCGGGGGAAGGGATTGCGATGAGTACAGGTTGGCGATTAAGAGGAACGTATTCCTTCTTAACCTGCATGTGCTCTGTGTCGCACATGCGCCACCCTCCCTCCACCGCGGGGAGGTGCACGTCTAGCTGGTACACTATCTCTACCGAACCAGAAGCAGGCTCGGTAGAGTAGTTTATACCTGCTATTTCGCAGGGGATCTTGGGCCATTGGTAGTTATGCAAGGAACTACCAATGGTCTTTTCCCACTCTAGACGTGTCTCCTTTTGGACGACACAGTCTTGTCCCCCATCCTTAAAGCTGAGGCGGGCAGGGCGGTTGTCCTCCGTGTAGAAGCCCATCTCTACCGCCTCCCTCACCGCCTCTATCCATACACTGGTGTTCTCCGCCACCCCGGCGCAGACATCGGCACACCAACATGTGCCAGATGCGTTGCCGTCGCGCCAGAGACCAACGACACCCCGGCGGCAGGAGAGGTTGCCATCTCCGTCGAACAACCTAGGCACCTTTTGTCTTAGGTTGTTCAAGACGCGAGAATTATTGCCCCAATGGAGGCGGGTGATGTCCTCGATCATGAGGGCACACCCCACACCCAAGCGGGCAGTGGTAACGCCTGGCTTTATCCCCCGCAGGACATCGGGGTCACAACCGGGGATTTCGGCGTACCCCTTGGGACGAGGACCCTTCACAAGACGAAGATCGTCTTTAACGTTGATCTTCATCTCGCGCTTTCCCTCTTCTCTCTCGTCAAAGCTTATTTCGAACCGACCTATGACGTAGGCCATTTTTTCCCTCCCTGGGAAAAATGTTCGTGGCGCTCGCCGCTCAAGCGGTTTTCAAGGTGCATGCCACGTAACTAGCGATTAAACCATAGTCTTGTTATTTGGTCAAGAGTTAGCTATCATATATTTATGATTGACCCTAGTATATTCAGGTCTTACGATATTAGGGGGGTGTACCCCGAAGCGATCAACGAATGTCTCGCGGAAAAGGTTGGTTTCGCGGTAGTAAAACACTTAAAAGCAAAAGAGGTTGTTGTAGGGCGCGATATGCGCCTTTCTTCTCCTGTACTTTTTGCGTCGCTTGTTAGGGGTATTAACCAAGCTGGCGCTGATGTGGTGGATATAGGTATGGTGCCTACCCCGGTAACTTATTTTGCGGTAGTACATCTTAAAGCAAAAGCGGGTATTATGATTTCCGCGAGCCACAACCCGCCAGAATATAATGGTTTTAAGATTGTTGGGGAAAAGGCAATCCAACTTTCAAAAGAAAGCGGGATAGAAGATATTAAAAAGATTGTTTTAGAAAGCGTGCAAAAAAACCGGGGGAAAAGGGGTAAAGTTAAAAAATTTGATATTTCTGGTGCTTACTATAACCATATCTTGCGCTTTGTTAAACCCACCACCCGTCGCTTAAAGGTGGTTATCGATGCCGGCAATGGTATGGGAGGGGATTTCTTTAAACCGGTTTTCGAAAAACTCAATGTTGATTATGTACCAATGTATTTTGAGCCCGATGGTACTTACCCCAACCACCCTGCAAACCCTGCTGAATATGAAAATCTTACTCATTTAATAAAAAAGGTTAAAAGGGTAAAAGCAGATCTAGGAGTTGCCTTTGATGGCGACGCAGACCGTGCAATTTTTGTTGATGAAAACGGTGTGCTGGTGCGTCCCGATGTTTATTTGGCGTTACTCGCCGCGCAAGAGTTAAAAAATCACAAGAATAAAAAAGTTTATTACGACCTGCGTTTTTCTAAGGTAGCGGTAGAGGCTTTAAGGGGGGCTGGGGCACAAGTAATAAGAACACGTGTGGGTAACCCTTATTACAAACAACGCCTTATTGGCGAAGGGGGTACGATGGCGGCAGAGCTTTCGGGACATATTATGTTTGCCGATGGCTTTGGTCTTGATGATGGTCTACTACCAGTTGTTAAGTTGGTGAATTTTCTCGGCAATCAAAAGAAAACTTTTTCCTCGCTCGTCACAAAACTCCGTGCGGGGGCAGCAAGTCCGGGGGAAATCAACTTAAAGGTAAAAGACAGCAAGAAGGTTTTAGAGGCGCTGGAAAAAAAGTATGGTGTTATGGGTAAGGTAGATAAGCTCGATGGCCTTACGGTAACCGCGAAAGATTGGTGGTTTAATGTAAGAGCAAGTAATACAGAGCCGGTGATTCGCTTAACGCTAGAAACTAAGCCCGACGAAAAATTTATGGCGGAAAAAAAAGAAGAAATACTAAGCGAGATAGGAAAAGTAAACTAGTATAAAAACCAATGAGGTACAATAACCAAGCAATAACATTCTTGCCGTTCGAGGTGCGGAGCGCCGAGAACCTCGCCCGGTGGGGCGAGGCAAGCCCCGCCAGAAAATCGGGCGAGGCAAGCCCCGCCGAGGAGCTGAATGGGGCAAGCTCCCAGCCACACTCTTATTGTTCGAGGGCTACTGCCCGAGAACTACCAACCGCTGATACTGAAACTCGCGAGGTAGTTCTCGCTCCCGCTCGAACAGTAACAGGTGTGACGAAGAGTTCTCGCTCCCGCTCGAACAGTAAAGGGGGCAACGGTTATTGTCCTTATCGTTCGAGGTGTACCCACCGAGAACTTCCGACCACTGGTATCGTAGCTTACCTGGGAGCTCACCCCGCTGTTTCTTATTGTTCGAGGGCTACTGCCCGAGAACTACCAACCGCTGATACTGAAACTCGCGAGGTAGTTCTCGCTCCCGCTCGAACAGTAACAGGTGTGACGAAGTAATTCTCGCTCCCGCTCGAACAATCGCTAAAAACAAGCTATAAACAAACAAATGTCATCTAAAAGCTAAAAATCAACAACAAAGAATAGGAGCAAACAATGAAAAACGTTTTAATTACTGGTGGGGCAGGCTTTATTGGTAGTAATTTATGCAACACTCTTAGCGAAAAAGGTTACAATGTTACCGCGCTCGATAACCTCTTTTTGGGTAAAAAAGAAAACTTAAATAATGGTGTAAAATTCGTTAAAGGCGATGTGCGCAATATTAAAGATTTAGAAAAAGCAGGTAAAAAGTTTGATTATGTTGTTCACCTTGCCGCGGCAAGTAGCGCGCCGATGTTTAGCGATGATCTGTGGGGTTCCTACGAAAACAATGTAATGGGCTTTATTGCTGTTTTGGAGTTTTGTCGCAAGCACAAGGTTGGAAAATTACTTTACGCATCTACGTCGTCGATCTATGGCAACAACCCTATTCCCTTAACAGAAGATCAGCAAGTTTGGCCACCTAATTTTTACTCGGCAACAAAATTCTGTATGGAAAATACCGCGCACTGCTACCATAAAAAATATCCCGAAATGGAGTTAATAGGTTTTCGCTTTATGAGCGTTTATGGTCTTAACGAAAAGCATAAAGGCGAGTTCGCTAACCTTGCATCGCAATTCAGCTGGTCAATTTATAAAGGAGAAGCGCCAGAAATATATGGCGATGGTGAACAGCAACGCGACTTTACCAATGTAAAAGATATTGTGCAGGCAATTATTCTTGCCATAGAAACAAAAAAGAAATTTGGTAGTGATATCTTTAACATCGGTACCAACAAGGCGTATAACCTTAACATCTTAGTAGAGAAAATAAATAAAGTAATGGGAACGGGAGTAAAGCCCAAACACATTGTTAACCCCGTAAAAGAAGGCTACGTGCGTAAGCAGTTGGCTGATATTAAAAAGATTAAGCGTGAACTAGGTTTTAAGCCTTCCATCGATATCGAGGAGGGGTTAAAAGAAATTTACGAAGACCTAAAAGCATCTAACAAGTAAAATCGAGGGGAGTATGAAGCTTACTTTCGGTAATTACAGCGAGCAAAAAAGGTTCGATGGGTCTTTTCCTGTGTCGTGGTCTGAGTTTGTAACCTATAAGCCGTCGCCTACACAAATAAAAAAACAATTCGCACCCTTCCTTAAGTATAAAAACTACATTGTTATCGGCAATGGTGGTTCTATTTCTTCGCTTAACGGGTACTGGGGGGCACTTGGGGTGGGCAGTAAAAAAAATCTAACAATCGTTGATTCAATGGAGCCCGATTATTTGCGCGCACTTATTGCAAAATATAAAAGCGCAACAACTCTGGTGGTTGCTATCTCTAAATCGGGAACAACGGTGGGAGTGATAGAGGCATTGCTCGCGTTTAAGGGTTATCCTACTTTGGTTATAACTTCTATTGGCGAAGGTACGTTAAGCGCAATAGCGCAAAAGATGGGGTGGCCACAAATAGAGCATCCCGCAATAGGTGGTCGCTTTACTGGTAGAACTGCAGTTGCCTACGGCCCCGCCTACCTTGTAGGGATAGACATCGAGAGTATCGAAAGAGGGGCGGCAGAAGCGGTTAAAGCTAACACAAACATTGCTGGTCCAGCCTGGCGCTTAGCAAAGTACTTGTACGAGCGTGAATTAAAAAAAGAGAACGATATTTATATGCCTGTTTATTCACATTTCTTAGCAGGTTTTAACCACCTAGTGATGCAGTTAATGCACGAAAGTGTGGCGAAAAACGGGAGGGGGCAAACGATTTTAGCGGTAAGCGCGCCAGAAAGCCAACATCATACAAATCAGCGTTATTTCGGAGGGAAGAGAAATATGGCGTCGATTTTTGTTACCGTTAAAAAACCATTAAAAGATATTGTGATTAGTGTGCCAGAAAAAATTACCGAGGTGTCTTTGCGTGGCGAGCAATTAGAAAAATTACAAAATGCGCATCTCCATAATTCGCTTTTATGCGAAGCTCGTGGTACTATGGGTGACGCTCTAGAGCAAAACATTAGCTTTTCACACATACAGCTAGAGCAGTTAACTCCTGCCGAGATAGGAAAGTATTTGGTTTTGTGGCAGTTTGTTGCCTACTATTCTGCTCTTTTACGTGGTGTAAATCCCCTTGATCAGCCGTCGGTTGAGCGTTCTAAGGAAATCGCGATGGAGTTAAGGAAGTAAATAAATCTCAAAACGTCGTTCTTACCTGTTCGAGGCGCGAAGCGCCGAGAACCCCGCCCAGTGGGGCGGGGCAAGCCCCGCCGAGGAGCCGGGCGGGGCAAGCTCCCAACCGTTATTTTTTATTGTTCGAGGTGTACCCACCGAGAACTATCCACCGTTGATACTGCACCTTACGAAGTAGTTCTCACTGCGTTCGAACAGTAAAAGGTTCTCGCTTCCGCTCGAACAGTAAAGGGGGGTAACGGTCGTCATTCTTATCGTTCGAGGGCTACTGCTCGAGAACTCTGAACCGTTGATACTAGGACTAGCGTGATAGTTCTCGCTCCCGCTCGAACAGTAATGGGATTGCCCTTTGGCTGTTATAATTTGTTGCAACTTGTTCCTTGGTTGTCGTCTCTCCATTGTCTTTTACCTTTTTGTATTTTTTAATTTTCCTGGTATCTTTTAGTTGGGGTTAACTTATTATGCTTTCTTTTATTTCGGGTAAAATTATCGAAAAGTCGCAGCAATGGGCTATTATCGTAACGCATGGCGTTGGTTACAAGGTTTTTTGCAATACGGCAAAAATTGCAAGTGGTGAAGAAGTTGCTCTTTTTACCTACCACCACATAAGAGAGGACCAGCAAGCACTTTATGGTTTTACAACGTCGGAAGAGCTTCGCCTGTTTGAACTGCTAATAACTGTTAATGGCGTGGGACCAAAGGTAGGAATGGCGATTATGACAAGTGCAAGGTCGGAGCAAATAATATCGGCTATTGCCTCTGGTGACTCTGCTTTGTTCAAGGCGGTAAGTGGTATTGGACAAAAAGTGGCAGCAAAAATTATTGTCGAACTAAAAACAAAGGTTGGGGGGATAGGAGAAGTAGACCTTTCCAGCTTAGAAGGTGGCAACGATGTTGTAGATGCCCTAGAGGCGCTTGGCTACCGTAAAGATGAAATCAGAGAAGTAATGCGCCAAATACCTGCAGAATTCCAAGAAACACAAGAAAAAATTAGTTGGGCGCTTAAACAAATGGGCAAAAATAACCACTAAAAATACTACAGCAAAAAATGGAAGAACCAGGGATAGAAAAGTTAAAGGGGGTGGGCGAGAAAAGAAAACGCCAATTAGAGCGACTCGGCATTAAAAGCATTAAAGACCTCTTTTATTATTTTCCTAGAGACTATCTTGACCTAAGAAGGGCAGAAAAAATAAACGCCATTAAAAGTGGTTTCGTGGTGATTAAGGCAAAAGTTATTTCTGTGGACCAGCGCCGTTCTTTTCGCCGCTACGGCTTTACTATTACTTCAGCGCTTTTAGCCGATGAAACAGGAAGCATTGAAGCAGTGTGGTTTAACCAACCCTATATGCAAAATGTTTTACGCCCCACCGGCGAATACATTTTTTATGGCAAGGCAAAAATAATACGTGGCGGAGCATGGCAGCTACAGTCACCAAAACTAGAAAAGAATAGTACTATCTTACCCGTCTATCGTGAAACAAGTAAACTAACCTCCAAATATATTGCCTCGCTTATTAAGCAGGCTCGTCCCGCCGTTGGTCAAATTAAGGATTTTTTGCCACAAGAAATACGTTTAAATTATAACCAAATTCCATTACAAAAAGCACTTTGGGCAATACATTTTCCAAGTAACATTTACGAACTAGAAAAAGCCCGTGAGCGCCTCGCCTTTGATGAACTTTTGAATCTTTTCTGGGGCTATATTAAGCATGCGCAAAAAGCTAAAAAAAGTAACAGTCTTTCTATAAGTACGAACGTGAATTTACTTAAAACATTTGTTAGTAGTTTGCCATTTAAGTTAACTAACGATCAAAGAATTGCTGCCTGGCGTATTATTAAAAAAATGAATAAAAAAGAACCACTTAACGCCCTGCTTAATGGCGATGTAGGGAGTGGCAAAACTATTGTTGCCCTCATTGTTTCGCTGGCGGTAGTAGATAATGGCTACAATGCGGTTTGGCTTGCACCAACAACTGTTCTAGCAAAGCAACATTACGACACTATTTTAAGCATTGTCGCTAAAAAAGCGAACACTAAATTAGTCACCGCCGTTCAAGCAAAAAATAAAAAAAGAGAAAAAAAGTCTAACTCGAAAGGTTCTATTATTGTGGGAACGCACGCCGTGTTACATCGCGAGAGTGAATTGGGTGAAATAGGGCTTTTAGTGGTAGACGAAGAGCATCGTTTTGGTGTTGAGCAACGGGGGCAACTATTAAGGCGAAACAACAAGCTTTCACCGCACCTTTTAAGTATGACTGCTACGCCAATTCCGCGGAGCTTGGCGATGATGTTGGGCGGTATGGTGGAGTTAATTAATATCAAAGAAAAACCACTTAACCGCCAAAAAATTATTACAAAAGTTGTCGATGGTGCGCACATTGAGTCTGCCTACGATATTATAAAAAAAGAACTAGAAAAAGGACATCAAGCTTTTATTATTGCTCCGGCCATAGATAAAAGCGAGGCGTCTTTGAAAAAATCGCTCGCCGAAGTAACGGCGCAATTACAAAAATCTGTGTTAAAAAAATACAAAACAGGTGTTATCCATGGCAAAATGAAGGATACCGAAAAGCAAAAAACTATGAAGCAAATGAACGAGCGTGAAATAAGTATTCTAGTGGCGACAAGTGTGGTAGAGGTGGGCATCGATATTGCCAATGCCACCGTTATAATGATAGAAAATGCAGAATATTTTGGGCTTGCACAACTACACCAATTACGGGGGAGAGTTGGGCGTAGCAGTTACCAATCTTATTGTCTTCTCGTCTCTTCCCCGGAGATGGAGAATACACAAATTGCCCGCCAAAGGCTGGAGATTTTAGAAAAAACAAACAACGGCTTTGAGATAGCGCAAAAAGATTTAGAGCTCAGGGGTCCCGGTGCTATTTCGGGGTTGGAACAATCTGGCTTTATAACATTAAAAATAGCCTCGCTTTTCGACGAAGAATTAATTGCAAAGGCAAAAAAAGCGGCGGAGGAATTGTATAATACAAAACAGGAGGCGCAATGAAAAAGACCAATGATTTATTAGATATCGAACCACTCGATTTGAAAAAGGAAAAAGTAGCAACAAGGCGCAGAAATATAGAGCTAGCTTTATCGGTAGTACTGGTATTGCTAATTATTGGTGGTGGAGGGGTACTGTTTATGCGTGCGAAAAGCAACGAACAAAGTGGCAGACAGGCGGTTTCACCGGAAGCGATTGAGGCACTATATGCAGAAATAGACAACTTAAACAAAAAAATAGACGAATTGAACAATAATTTAAATACTGCAAAAAGTGCGGTGGCAGAAACCCAGGTGGCACAAGCACAGGCAAGTTCAGGGGCAACAGTGGGAGGGCTAGTAAATATCAACACCGCAGGCGTTAGTGAACTCGATGGTTTGCCGGGTATTGGACCAGCTTATGCGCAAAGAATTATCGATTATCGCAGTGCGGAAGGCGGTTTTAAGTCAACGGCCGATTTACAAAATGTTAAGGGAATAGGGCCCAAAACCTATGAAAAGCTTAAAGATTTAGTTACAATATAGCTGGTTGTTTATTGGCGACTAGGAAAAATTGTAAAAAGGATAAATAAGGCGCGGTGGTGGAATTGGCAGACACGCTAGCTTTAGGAGCTAGTGAGCGCAAGCTTGTGAGAGTTCAAATCTCTCCCGCGCCACCAAACCAAGGTGGCAACTATGAGTGCGGATTATTATGTAAGAAGGGGAGAACGGGTTGTTTTTCACGTGCACCCAAGTGCATTTATTTTAGCCTATCAACTGGCAGAGGTGGTTATAGCGGTTGCGGCGCTGGCATCGATATTTATATTAAGTAATATTGAAAGCGTGCTTTCTGTGTCGACAGTACTTGTTGCTTCGATAATCGCTGCGGTTGGTCTTTTTATTGCCTTTGTAACTTTTTTATCTTGGTATAAAACAAATTACATTCTTACTAAATCGAGAGTGCGCTACTTTAGTGGTATCTTAGGAGTACAAAACAAAGATATGACTCTCGACGATATTCAGAACGTACAGTACAAACAAACCTTTATGGGCACCATTTTTAATTATGGAGATATTTTTATCCGTTCCGCGGCAGAAGACACGCCTATTGTTTTTAAGGGTATTGCTCAGCCACGAATACGTGCAGAACTGCTACGCAAACTAGCAAAGGTCTAAAGTATTTTCCTGTTACTGTTCGAGCGGAACGATAATCCCATTACCGTTCGAGCGGAGGCGAGAACTACTCCGTTGCCCTCTTTACTGTTCGAGCGGAAGCGAGAACTATCACGCTAGTCCTAGCATCAACGGTTCAAAGTTCTCGGCGATTACGCCTCGAACAATAAAAAATGAGGCGTGGCATCCTTACCGTTCGAGCGGAGCGAGAACTACTCCGTTGCCCTCTTTACTGTTCGAGCGGGAGCGAGAACTATCGGGTCAAGTGTAACATCAACGGTCGAGAGTTCTCGGCGA
>ERZ795059.6308-NODE-6308-length-10544-cov-4.319668_pt1 | contig 10544 bp, 7 predicted proteins | sample MGYA00375143_ERZ795059 | MGnify/ENA primary metagenome ERZ795059 (study PRJEB30188, sample SAMN05720168) | activated sludge metagenome | isolation source: Anaerobic digester | place: USA | collected 2015-01-07 ... | reverse complement strand
AAACCTTGAGCAGAGAGTCCGGACAACTAAAGACGCCCTGCAGGAAACACTTAACGGGCTGAGAAGGGCTAACAGTCTGGCAAGACGCGAAAACCAGGAACAGATCTCACGTGCTAATGCCCAGGCATCTGCTTTGCCTGTGACCGAACGGAAACTATTGGGCATTGAACGGAAATTCTCGCTAAATAACGAATTGTATACTTTCCTTCTGGAGACACGCGCTGAACAGCAGATGCAAAAAGCCTCAAACAGGGCAGACAGCGAGGTTATTGATCCCGCAGACGAACGGTTCAGCTCATTAATCTCCCCGATTCCGATGCAGATTAATTTGTTAGCAACAGCTGGAGCGATGGTAATTACTTTCTTACTTTTATTTGTAAAAGCCATTTTTAATAAGAAACTAAAGGAAGAAGATTTACGCAAGGCAACCAATCTCCCGATTGTTGGTAATATTCCGCGTAGTTCAGAAAAAACAAATACAATTGTCTTGGACAACCCGGCTTCAACAATTTCTGAGGCATACCGAATACTTAGATCCAGAATGCAGTTCTTTACCAAGGAAGCCGCAACGCCGGTAATTTTGGTAACCTCTTCCATGCCCGGAGAGGGGAAAACGTTTACATCAATCAATCTGGCTTCAGCATATAGTCTGCTGGAAAAGAAAACGGTTCTAGTTGGTTTTGATCTGAGAAAACCCAAGATTTTTCAGGATTTCAATCTTACTAATGAAAAAGGTGTTTCAACCTGGCTCATTGGCAAGGACAGGATACAGGATATTATACAGGAGACCTCATTCAAGAATTTATCAGTAATATCAGCCGGACCTATACCACCTAATCCCTCTGAACTTACGGCTCTGGGAAAAACCAAAGAACTAATTACTTATTTGAAGGAAAAGTTTGATTTCATTATTGTAGATACCTCCCCAATGGGAATAGTATCCGATACAATATATCTTGCATCTCTCGCAGACGCATGCCTTCTTGTCGTAAGACCAGGCGTTACATTAAGAGATATGCTTGAAATTACTTTGAATGAACTTTCCGCAAACCAGATTAATGGAGTTAGCCTTGTTATGAATGACATCCAGTCTGATAGCAAGCATTATGGGTACGGGGAAAGATATGGATATGTAAGCTCCAAAGATCCAGGAAAGAAACGCTGGGGAAAAGGGAGACAGGTAAGATCAACAAACAAACAGCCTCTGAGTGGATCATAATCAATATTATCTTATAGATTTCAAGGTTTTAGTAAAGATATTGGGTCCTGGAAGAATTCATACCTGTGGTATTGCCTGACTTTTGCCTTACTTGTTCATTTCATTTAATCATGGTTGGCACCTGGTTTCTAAGCTTAATCGTTTCTTAGACATTTAAAGGTGGTGAAAAGCAGTAATATTACGATTCAGGCATTTTGGGTTGGGTTAGGCAGTCTAAGTTCTTTTGCCCTGGCTCTTCTAAGTGCAGCAATATTATCAAGATATTTTAACAAAGCAGATTATGGCACTTATCGTCAGATATTATATGTATATAATACCCTGTTGATCATTTTTTCTGCCGGCCTGCCTCGTGTTTTTAATTACTATTTACCCCGATACAACTTATCGCAGGGTAAGGATATTGTCCTGAAAATTACCAGAGTCCTGTTTTTTTGCGGAATTGCTTTTTCAGTTTTTTTGTTTTCCTTTTCAGGCCTTATTGCAGGTATATTGAAAAATCCGGAGTTATCAATAGGACTGAAGTATTTTTCTCCGATTCCCATGCTTCTCCTTCCTACCCTGGGAATTGAAGGAATCTTCTCATCTTATAAAAAAACGATATTCATTGCAATATACAATACAGTATCAAGAATCTTGATGCTGCTTTTTATTGTCCTTCCTGTCATTTTATTCAATGGTACATATCTATATGCAATATATGGGTGGATTGCAGTTTCTATAATTACCCTGATGATTGCATGCTATTTCAGGAGAATACCGTTTAAGGGAGTAACTATTGAAAAGTCACAATTGCATTTCAGGGAGATTCTAAAGTACAGTATGCCATTGGTTTCTGCTTCAATGGCAGGAATTGCATTCAGGTCTGCAAATCAGTTTTTTATTAGCAGATATTTTGGACCGGAAGTTTTTGCGGGTTTCTCCAATGGATTCATAGAGATACCAATGGTACGAATGATTACAGGGGCAACCTCTACTGTACTTATGCCAGTCTTCTCAAAAATAATTCATGACAAGTCAGATATGACTCAATTAACAAACCTGTGGAAGAATGCACTTCAAAAGTCAGCAGTTCTTATTTACCCGATGGTGATATTCTTTCTGTTCTATTCCAGGGAAGTCGTTACAGTTGTGTATTCAGAGGCATACGCCGATTCGGCGAAGTATTTTTCTACTGCCATGATACTTAACTTTTTTAATATCATAATTTTTGCGCCGTTATTGTTAGCCATTGGAGAAACCAGGTTTTATGCCAGATTGCACTATGGACTTGCTGTTGCAACCTGGGTAATTGAATACATAGCAATCTTGATTTTCAATACTCCCATGTCGGTGGCTGTCTCTTTTGTCGTCATTTCAATTCTTGGAATTTTCATCGCACTTATATTTTCATCCAGAAAAATAGGTGTCCCGTTCCTTATACTTTTTCCAGTAGGACAGTTTTTGAAAATTACAGTTCATTCACTGGCCTCGCTGTTGCCGGTATATCTTCTGGTTAAGCTTTTTCTTCCGCACTCAAGCGACCTATTGTGTTTAGCATCCGGTGCAGCTGGATACTTGATTTTACTTCTTGGAACGGCTAGATTGGTAAAAATTAACTACCTGCAATTATTAATTCCCCTGTTTAAGCGGTAAAAAACATTATGCCATTACTTGAAGTCACCCAATTCTGAAAATCAATTATTATCTGCCGAAGGCTTTTTATTTTTGATCACATACTTGGGTATGTTATCTAGATGTGGGCTAATAGTTTGGTATATTTATCCTGAACGGACAAAAATGGGTCAAGCTTTGACCCTTATGGTTGATTTTAAGATGACATAGATGGGCACAAAGAAAATACTTATTGTAAGCCGAAGTTTCTATCCAACCATTTCTCCGAGGTCTTTCCGTGCTACTGAGCTGGCAAAAGAGTTAGCTCGTCAGGGGAATATGGTTAAAGTAATAACCTCTTTTGTCAACGGAGTTGACTACATAGAGTTGACCACAACCATGGGTGTTCAGTTAAAAGATTTAGGGAGAGAGAGAATTAAGTCATTCAAAGTACAAGGAAATAAGAGATTATTAATCATTAAGAGGCTTATCAACAGGATATTGCAGATTACCATTGAATTCCCCGACATTCAGATAATGGGACTTACTGCAAGGGCGCTCAGAGATGAGAATAACTATGATATGTTGATCTCTGTAGCGGTTCCGTATCCTGTGCACTGGGGAGTTGCATGGGCCAGAACTTCCAGGAAAAGGATTGCGGGCACGTGGATAGCTGACTGCGGGGATCCTTACATGGGTGACAGGATTGATACAGTCCGGAAGATGTTCTACTTCAAATACATTGAAAAGTGGTTCTGTCGAAAAGCAGATTATCTCACAATTCCCACAATTGAGAGCAAAGAAGGATATTATAAGGAGTTTCACAACAAAATCCGTATAATACCGCAGGGATTTGATTTCTTCGAAACCAAATCACCGGGGGTGGTCTTTAACCAGCCAATCAGGTTCGCATTTGCAGGTAACATCAACCCGGCAAGCCGGGATCCCAGACCTTTCCTAGAATTCCTATGCACCATTTCTGAAGACTTCAGGTTTATTATTTACACAAAAAAAGTCGATCTTGTGATGCATTACAACAGTCGGCTTAAGGAAAAGCTTGAGATAAGAGAGTATATCCCAAGACATGAACTGTTACCAATTCTTGCCTCTATGGATTTTCTTGTGAACTTTGATAACAATACCAGTGTCCATACTCCCAGCAAACTAATTGATTATGCAATCACTAAAAGACCCATTCTTAACATAACGTCCAAGCTTGATAAAGATTTAATATCTTCATTTTTAGCCAGGGATTATTCTGGATCTTATGTTATCAAAGATATAGATCAGTACAATATAAAAAATGTCGCAGAGAAATTCCTTGACCTTCTTTAAAGCAAGCTTTTTAAAATGGAGCATGTCGTGTCGCAGCCTCTCAGAATAAAGATAGACCAAATAAGGAGTAAACGGAAATCTCTCATCTCTGCATGGGTGCTTTTCCTCATTAATCCTTTTTGTGCTTCCATAATTGCATTGGTTAATTACAGGGAATCTTTTGCAAAAAACATTATATGGCTATTCGTTGCTTTCTATGGTTTTACAATGGTGATCTCCAATGAGGGAATGGATGCCAACAGATACAGGGACAGTTTTATTACCCTCACCTCATCAAAAACATCTGCAAAAGACTTTATTGACCTGCTTTACCAGGAAGGTGGCAATTACGTTGATGCAGCTCAACCATTAATAACTTTTTTTGTTTCCCGCATAGCAAATGATCCCAGGGTATTGTTAGCGGTTTTTGGTCTTGTTTTTGGTTATTTCTACTCAAGGAACATTTGGTACCTACTTGAAAGAGCTGGTCCACAAATTAAAAGATCAAACTTGATTTTCATATTTGTCTTTTCAATAATTATTGGGTTTTGGCAGATAAATGGTTTTAGAATGTATTCTGCAGCCCATGTTTTTTTCTTTGGGGCTATTCAATACCTAATGGATAACAAAAAGGGCGGAATTGCAATTGCGGCACTAAGCATATTTTTCCATTACTCTTTCATTTTACCGACAACTCTGTTATTATCATTCATAATTATTCCCAAAAAAGCAACCTGGTTCTATTGGATTTTTGTAGTCTCATTTTTTATTTCTGAAGTAAACATCCCAATACTTACTGATACTCTGACCAGAATACTTCCTGGTGTTTTTCATCAGAAAATTGTTGGCTACACAAGTGATGTTTATATTGAAGCCATCGCAAATGATTTGACTACCAGGAATTGGCGCTTCAGTTTTTACTCACAGTCAATTAAATTGGTATCTACCTTTTCTTTGAGCCTTATCTACTTCTTTGGACTTAAGTTTGTTAAAGAGAACAAAGTCTATAACACAGTATTTTGTTTTGCCTTGTTATTTTTAGCTACCGTTAATCTACTCAGTAATATCCCTTCTATGAGCCGGTTCTACTCGGTAGCCTATTTGTTTACGTTTACATTCCTTTTCCTCTACTTACAACATGCACCTGATTTTTATTTTAAAAAGATTATACTGATTCTGACATTCCCCTTGCTATTATTCTATTCTTTAGGTATGATTAATGTATCACTCATGACAATTGGATTAGTGACCCTTTTAGGGGGGCCGGTATTTGCCCTTTGGCCATATGAAGCAATTGATAACGCAATTATTTTCTTCATAAAATGAAATTGAAAAAAACTATTAGAAAGAACCTGGTAAACATACCAGGCTGGAGGACCAACCGGAAAATTGTTGTAATTGAATCAGACGACTGGGGTAGCATCCGAATGCCATCGAGAGAGGCGTATGAGCTATTATTATCAAAGGGGATTCCGGTTAAAACAAGTTATTTTCTTAAATATGATTGTCTGGAAAGTGAGGAGGATCTCTATTCACTCTTTGAAGTGTTGTCCTCTTTCAGGGACATAAACGGGAATTGTCCTGTCATTACGGCAAATTCAGTAGTGGCAAATCCGGATTTCGAAAAGATTAGAGAATCAGAGAAGCGGGAATACTTCTATGAACCTATAACAGAATCATATAAACGATATCCGGACCATAAACAATCACTTGACATCTGGAAGAAGGAAGGCATGGCAAAAAAGCTACTTTGGCCTCAGTTTCACGGGCGTGAACACCTGAATGTAAATAAATGGATGAATGCTATTAATTCTTCCGATAAATGGGAACTGGAAGCATTTGAAAATAATGTATTGCTCGGTTTAGGACGTAAGAGCAATAAAAGCCGTCAGTACAATTACATGGCTTCTTTTGAATATTCGGGTCCGGATGAGTGGGAAAGCTTAAATAATATAGCTTATGAGGGACTTGCTCTATTTGACAAGATATTTGGATTTTCGTCCAAATCATTTGTTGCACCGTGCGCCATTAGAGGCGATCATCTGGATGAGATCCTTAAAGAAAACGGTGTTTTATTCCACCAGTGTGGACAACAATTCATACCCATCGAATCGGGCTCCTTAAAGATGATCAATAGATTTTGGGGTCAAAGGAATGAGCAGGGACAGATCTATTGGCGAAGAAATTCCACATTCGAACCAAGTCGCAATCCCAGTTTTGATTGGGTAGATAGTTGCATGGCAGAGATGAATATTGCTTTCAGATGGAGGAAACCCGTTGTAATTAATTCCCACAGAGTTAACTACATAGGATCCATTGTTCCAGAAAATAGAGAAAATTCGTTAAGACTATTAAAAAAATTAATTCATACTGCTTTATATAAATGGCCTGACATTGAGTTTATGTCAAGTGATTCATTGGGGGATGAAATTTCTAATTCCAAAAATCATAGTAAATGAATTCTCTATCTAGGTATAAACAAGTACTTGCAAAGATATTGTTCGATTTGCCAGGATGGAGGACGGATAAAAAAATTATTGTCTTTGAGTCAGATGATTGGGGCAGCATCCGAATGCCATCCAAAGAAATTTATGAGAATTGTTTAAAACACGGATACAGGGTTGATAAGAATATATTTTCACGTTACGATTCACTGGCCAGTGAGACAGATCTTACTTTATTGTTTGATTTACTTTTATCATTTAAAGACCATAAAGCAAATCCTCCAATTATTACAGCAAATTGCCTTGTGGCAAATCCTGACTTTGACAAGATCAGAGAAAGTGATTTTAAGCAATACTATTTTGAAATGGTCACGGATACATTTCCAAATTATCCTCAACACAGTAGATGTTTTGAAATCTGGAAGGAAGGAATAAACAAGAAAATATTTATGCCTCAAAGTCATGGCAGAGAGCATCTTAATGTAAGTAAGTTTATGAGAAATCTTCAAGCTGGGGATAAAGATGCTCATTTTGCATTCAATTACAAGATGCCAGGAATTTTCAAAAAAAATGCGGTAGAACCTAGAAATGATTATATTATATCTTTGGAATACTATGATGAAAAAGATAAACTTGATAAAGAGAGAATAATCGAAGAAGGATTAATACTTTTCAGAGAATTGTTTGGTTTTTCTTCACAATCCTTTATCGCACCTAATTATAAGTGGGATCCTGGTTTGGAACTAGTGTTAAGTTCCAATGATGTAAGGTATATTCAAGGATCAAGATATCAATATATTCCAAAAAGCAATTTTAGTGGATTGAAACAGAAATATCATTTTCTGGGAGAAAATAACAAATTAAAACAAATCTACCTAACCAGAAATGTATATTTTGAACCAACATTATTCAACTCATCTGATTGTGTTGCTTCCACTTTAAGACAGCTTGATATAGCATTTAAATTAAGAAAACCCGCAATAATATGTAGCCATAGAATAAACTATATTGGTTATATTGATCAAGGAAATCGTGACCGAAATTTGATTTTGCTTCGTAGGTTACTAAGATCGATAATGCAACGCTGGCCTGAGGTTGAATTTATGACAACTGTTGAATTGGGAGATTTAATTCTTAAAAAGGGAATGAACAATTAAATCATAGTATTATGAAAATAGCTATTCATCAGCCCGATGGGGGCATTGGAAAATACTGGATTGCCTATTGCATTGAAAAAAATATCCCGTATAAAATTGTAAATTGTTACAGTACAGATATTATTAATAATCTGGATGATTGTGATGCATTAATGTGGCACCATAATCATGCAAATCCAAAGGACCTTTTGTTTGCAAAGGAATTGTTGTATTCTTTAGAATCAAAAGGAAAACTTGTGTATCCTAACACTAAAACTACCTGGTCATTTGACGATAAATTGGGTCAAAAATACCAGCTTGAGGCTATGAAATTACCATTAGTCCCAACATTTGTTTTTTTCTCAAAACAAGAAGCTTTGGAATGGATCTCAAAAACTGAATGGCCGATTGTTTTTAAACTTAGAAGTGGAGCAGGTGGTCGCAATGTTCGATTATTGAAAAACAAGCGTGAGGCACGAAGAGTTATAAATAAAGCATTTGGGAAAGGTATAAGACCATATAATGCGATAGGTGGAATAAAAGAAAGCGTCAGACGATATAGATTAGGTAAGGCTACTATTAAAGAAATTATTAAAAGCATTTTACATGTTTGGTACCCTGTACTACTTGAAAATTCCAAGGGACGTGAAAAGGGTTATGTTTATTTTCAGAAATTTATTCCTGACTGCAAATCAGATGTTCGAGTCAAGTTGGTCGGTGAGAGGATCTGGGCTAAAATTAGAAATGTCCGGAAAAATGATTTTAGAGCCTCTCATAGTGGCGATTCCTTATTTGATCCAAATCTCATATCTAAAAAGGCTTTACTGCTATCATTGGAAATTTCCAGGAAGCTAAAACTTCAAAGCGTTGCAATTGATCTTTTGCCTTATAATGGAGATTTTCTAATAGCAGAAATCAGTTATGCTTTTGGTTGGGACCCTAAGGAATTTGAGGCTGGTTATTGGGATGCAGCCCTTGGTTGGCACCCTGGTAAAATAAATCCTTTCGGATGGATAGTGGAAGATTTGATTAATACGCGCTGATTTCAAAGCATATAATCAAGTCATCAAAACCGGATTTATGAGTTAGACTTTATAGGAGATTTTGTAAACTCTATTATACTATTGATTTTTGTGTAAATGGGAAAAATTTGTGTAGTTTCTCCCTCAATCAGCATGGGCGGAATAGAACGTGCTCTCGTGGTTCTGGCAAATCACTTCGTATCGAAAGGTCACGATATAAGCTTTATATCATGTATTCCCCGTCCCCATTTTTATCAGCTTGATGGAAAGGTAAATATAAGAGAACCGGATTTATCATATTATGGCGGATTTATCAATAAACTGATCTTTTATCCGCGAATAGTATTCTTTATACGTCGTAACATCCAAAAAATAAGACCCGATGCTGTGTTATCATTTGGTGACTGGTTTAATCCGGTAGTACTTCTGGCTTTGTTTGGACTAAAATTTCCTGTTTTCATTTCTGACCGGACCAGTCCTGATTATAAATTCAAGTTTCCTGTCACCTTCCTTAAGAAAAAGCTTTACCCACGATCAGCAGGATTTATTGCCCAAACTGGCCTTGCAGCTGAATATAACCGTACAGAATTTAGGAACAGGTTAAATATTCGTACTGTTCCAAATGCACTCAGGGAGGTAAAACTTTATCCTGATATTTCACGTGAGAAGATGATACTATATGTAGGACGCTTTGCGTGGGAGAAGAGTCCGGAAAGATTGATATTAGCCTTTAATGCAATACCGGACAGGCAGGGATGGCAACTGCACATGGCCGGATCGGGACCCTTGCTGAATGAAATGAAGAGACTTGCCGGCAATTTAAAAATTGGTGATGAAGTATTTTTCCACGGAAGAGTGCAGGAGATTGATCATTTGTATGCCAGGGCAGGGATTTATGTATTACCTTCACTTCTGGAGGGATTTCCGAATTCACTTTGCGAGGCAATGGCTGCAGGATTACCTTGTATATGCTTTGATAAAATCCCATATCAGGAAATATTTACGAACGGAATTGATGGAATTGCCGTCAAGGACGGTGATCTCAATGAACTAACCAATACCATGACCAACCTTATGGAAAACAAACCACTTCGTGAATTAATAGGTGAACGGGCTAAAGATATCCGAATCAGACTTAATGTTGAATCAGTGGGACAACAGGTCCTTGACTTTATTCTGGAAAAATGAACTTTCTGTATTCCATCTACTTCGCATTACCCAACTTTGCTCGCATAGGCCTGCCTGGAAAGGCAATCAACCGGATAATGCTTTTTGTGTTGAAAAGAGTTTTTGACCTCCTGGTCCCATACTATTTTATGAGAACCATGAGCAAACAGGGTAATGGGATAAACACGGAAAAACGGAAGGAAACTTATATTGTGTCTTTAACTTCTTTTCCTGGAAGGATTAATGACATCTGGATAACAGTTGAGACTATTTTAAGGCAGTCAGTGAAACCTGACAAAATCATTTTGTGGCTGGCAGAAGAGCAATTTCCTGATAGGAAGCTACCTGAAATCCTTAATCGGCAGATAGATAGGGGACTGACAGTTAATTACGGCAAGGATCTGCGATCACATAAGAAATATTATTACAGCTTGTTGAACTACCCCAAAGCAAAAATCATAACCTTGGATGACGACGTGTATTATCCAAAAGATGTAATAAAAAACCTAATTGAATTGCATGAAGAATATCCAGACTTAGTTGTCGCAAATAGAGCACATAAAATTACAGTTAGGAATGGGAAAGTTAATCCTTATGGCAATTGGAAGATCGGAAGAGCGTCGTGTAGGGAAAGAGTGTACCATCCAGTGTA
>ERZ795059.6305-NODE-6305-length-10548-cov-8.725913_pt1 | contig 10548 bp, 1 predicted proteins | sample MGYA00375143_ERZ795059 | MGnify/ENA primary metagenome ERZ795059 (study PRJEB30188, sample SAMN05720168) | activated sludge metagenome | isolation source: Anaerobic digester | place: USA | collected 2015-01-07 ... | reverse complement strand
TATAGTGCAAACGCCTATCCCTCCTACTTTGGCAGTCCCAATGGCGGTGGAGGCGGTGGAGGCGGAGGCGGTGGACGAGGCGGTGCTGGTGGAATTATTGTTTTAATTTACGGTTCGCTCACGGGAACGGGGACTGTAAGCGTTGCAGGCGGAGCAAGTGGAACTGGTGGTCTTGGCGGTGCAGGAGGGCTTAGCGCAATTAACAGGGGATGGACATCTCCCCCTGCTCCAGCGGACTGTTCAGACGGTCAAGCTGGTGCAGACGGAGTAAGTCCAGCCGACGGAGCGGACGGAATAATTATCGAATTGCAAGTTTAATGTTAAAATACTAACAATATGCCAGTCTATCTAAAAGATCCTAACAAAGGGACTATCGTACCGTACCAAAGTACCGGAGCCGTTGATTATAAAATGGCTCTTAAAAGCGGTTACATACCGATAACAGTGCCAATGGCGACGCTTATTAACGCCAAGGGAGATAGGGTACAGGTCAGAACGGACGTAGCAACCAGCCAAAAAATCCATAATCCAGCTGAATTAACGAATTACACGGAAAATCAAATAATCAGAAAGCCAGACGGAACAATTTGGCTCAAAGGCACACAAGATTATTTTGCCGAGGGCTACAAATTGGAGAAAGCGCCAGGCGTGGCTGATACGCCTTTTACTGGTCAGGACACCCGTACCAATACATCCATAGACCAGGGAAATGCGAAACGAGCTACGCTTGCCTTTACGGGAACGCCTGGCACGTCAGGAGCAACACCAACACCTGCTCCGGTTAGTAGCGGTTCAAGCGCATTTGCGGTGATACCGCCGTCTTTGCCTACGGAATCAAAACCGCCAACAAGCAGTTCAGTTAAACTTAATATCAATGATCAAAACCAACGAGAAATGGGTTTAGCTTCCAAGCAATACGACATTACACCCGTGAATTATGATTCGAATGGCGTAATTAAAACTGATTATTACGGCACACAAAAACCTTTGGCGACGCTTATTAACGCCAAGGGAGATAGGGTACAGGTCAGAACGGACGTAGCAACCAGCCAAAAAATCCATAATCCAGCTGAATTAACGAATTACACGGAAAATCAAATAATCAGAAAGCCAGACGGAACAATTTGGCTCAAAGGCACACAAGATTATTTTGCCGAGGGCTACAAATTGGAGAAAGCGCCAGGCGTGGCTGATACGCCTTTTACTGGTCAGAACACCCGTACCAATACATCCATAGACCAGAAAAATGCGAAACGAGCTACGCTTGTAAACGCTAACGGCAATCGTGTTGTTGTGGAAGTTGGCTCACCCGAAGCCCAGCGTTATTTTGGCATGGGTTATCATTTGGAAGAAAGCAAAGACGCTCCCGATGTTGCGGTTACTATGGTCGGACCAAATGGTCAGAGGGTTGCCGCTTCGAACAAAGAACAGGCAATGGACTACATGAAAAGCGGATTCATACCCGAAACTCAATTAAGCAATCCCGATACAGCTACCAGATCCGATAACAGAATGAACAAATTGAATAATACCAATGACGCAAACGCTTTATTAAACGAGGGTCAGAATTACGATTTTAATATCATGGACAGTGTTACTGGTCCGGCTACAAAATCACCAACAATTGATTGGAACGCTTTGATAACTCAAGTAATGCAAACTAAATCACCAGTTCAGGCTCCGGATTATATGGCGCAGTACAAACAAATGCGCACAGAATATGGCTTGGATAGTTTACAACAACAAGCCGCCGATTTACAAAAAGAAATTGATGATTTAACCGCACAAAAACGTCAGCGCATTCAAGCCGAGGAGGGTAAAACCGTATCAACGGGTGTTATTTCAGGGCGTGTCAGTGAGATAGAGCGCCAAGAAAACGAGCGCATTGATGCGGCACAGCGTCAGTTGAGCTATGTTTCACAGCAAATGAAGAACGGCAACGATACCATTTCCATGCTCATGGGCTTTAGCAAAGACACCTACGATGCCGCTTACAAGCAATATAATGACCAATACAGCCGTAGCATTGACGTAATCAACCTATTGCGTGATTTGAGCAAGGATGAGCGCGATATAGAAACTCAAAAGAAAGATGACGCACGTGCCAATTTGCAGACAATTTACAATAACATGACGGCTGGTGGCGTTGATCCAGAGAGCATAACCGATGAACAGCGCATGATGATTCAGAGAATGGAAATGCAAGCAGGTTTGCCAGTTGGATTCTTTGATTCACTAAAAGCTAAAAACCCGAAGCAAAGTATTATCGCTACGAAAGAAAGCACAGAGGGTGGGCGCACTTATGAAAATGTAATTATGATGGACGAAAACGGCAACATCACTTCCAAGCGTATTGATGTTGGTGAAGCTAAAGCCGGATCAGGTGAAACACTTACGCCAGCGCAGATAATTGATGTATTTAAGAACTTTGAGAACCCAGAGGAAACAATCGCATATCTCACAGGTAAATCGGTTACGGGTAAAACAGGAATAGAGCAGGGCAAATCATACGTGGACAGTTATCTTTCAAAACTTGGAACAATAACCCAGGAGCCTTACGGAAAATACAGCCATGCAAATACTATAGCTTGGGATGTTGCTACTGAAGTTGGCACACCTATTGCCGCGCCTCCAATGCAAGGAACGGTTATCGCTCAAGGAACTTATAATCAAAATTCAAAAACCAATCCTGGTGGTATGAAAGCCTACGGCAATTACGTTGATATTCAAGATGATGTTACAGGAGCGGTTTATCGTATCGGACACATGAGCGAAATGAGCGTCAAAAAGGGCGATAAAATCACTGGAGGACAGCAAATTGGTCTATCAGGCAATACAGGTTGGAGTACCGGTCCACACATCCATTTTGAGGTTGTAAAAGCAGGAAACGGAGCAGGAACGCCTGTACCTATTCCAAAGACAACATCTACTAAAACTGATTCCGAGCGTAAGGCTGAAGAAGCAAAGGTACGAGAGCAGGAATTAGCAACAGCTAGAACGAATATCGCTAAAGATATTCAAGTATCTACCGGCAGTGATGGCTACATTGATTCATCTAAATATCCGCAAATACGGCAAAACATTGCGGTTAATGAACCGGATTTATTAAAGTGGTTTGATGAAACCTATCCGCCGAAACAATATCTCAATCCAAATGATCCGCAAGCACAAAGTTATTTTTACTAAAACTCTATGACATACAAACCGCTTTACGCCACACAGGAAGACGAGGAAGATAAAAAGAAAAAAGGTTACCAACCGCTTTTCTACAAAGAAGAAGAAAAAGCGGAACCCAAACCCACAAAGGTTAGCCGTCCGCCGATAGATGAAGCAAACACATCTCTTTTGGTGCGTAAAGACGTCAAAAAGGTTGGCGATACTTATCAGAAAAAGACTGATGAGGATTTGAAAAAAGAGAAAGAGCAGGAACTCATGCAAAGAGGTGATAAATTAGAGCAAAGTGAAAAAAAAGACACAAGTACTACAAAAGAAGCAGTGATTGAAAGTTTTAATGCTCGTTATAACCTCGAAAGAAAAAAGCAACAGGAGGTTAATTTTGAAGAAAGTATTAAATCCGGTAAGGCAGATTTTTATGGTGATGTGGCAAAGATGATTTATAGAGCTGGTGCGTCCGCTTTAGTTGGTAAGGTGCTTGGTGAAACAAATCCATTAGGAATAGCTGGTCAAATGATAACTTCTAACCTTGTGGGACAACAAGACATTAAAGAAAAACAGATAATTCGTGATAGTCGCAACATGCCCATTGGTTATAAAGAGCCAGGTGAATTGGGGCAACTTAGAGATGGTATATTAACAGGAATAATAAACTTAGAATCATCACCATTTTTTGCTGTTGAACTTATTGGTCTGAAGACAGATAGTCCTAGACTTGCAGAATGGGGAGCTAAAATGGCTGATGGATATAAGGCGACATTGGTAGCACATCCAGAGTGGGCTAGACCAGAAGATCTTACTTTAGTAGAGGCTGTAAAAAGTAGGGATATCAGACAAATATCGAAATGGTCATTTCGTACAGTTGGAGAATTGTTGCCCAATATGGTTGGTAGTATGGCGGCGGCTGTTAGTGGTACTCTAGCCGGCGGTCCGGCTGGTGGTGCAGTTGCTTCGTTTGGTTTTGCGGCTTCACAAGAGGGTGGGTCAGCTTATGATTTTATGATTGAAGATGGTATTGCTCAGGACATAGCGGCTCACTGGGCAGGTATATACGGAGCGATCGCTGGCGTTCTTGAATCATTAAGTGAAACAAATGTAATAAATAAAGCGTTCAGATCGGTTGAATCAAAAGCCATAAATCAAATAGTCAATAGAAGTTTTTTACAAAACTTTAGGCGTAATTTGCCAAAATATATAATCGAATATGGTAAAGCTCAAATACTTGAGGGCAGTACAGAAGTTGCGCAACAATTCACACAAAATGTAATAGTAAATTGGTTAGATGATACTCAAAGTTTAACCGAGGGGCTTGTTGAAAGTTTTGCCGCAGGTTTTCTTGGGAGTGGAACAACTTTTGGTATAGCAAGTACTGGTGTCGATATTTATAATGATGCTAAAGCACTACAAACATTGAAACGGCTTGAGGCTATTGCGCCGAAACCGCCAGATCCGCCAGGTGGAACTCTTGCCGAGAAAGCTGAAGCCAATGCCAATGCGAAACTTGATACCTTAGAGGCACAGGAACGTGTAACAGGCGTAGTAGAACAGCCCACAGTAGCCGAGCCGGTTACAGATCAAATTGTTCCGGAGCGAACACCTGCTCCCGTGCAGAACTTCCCAGAAGTAGATACTACGACGGTTGAGCAGTTTAAGTCAGCCGTTACGGAAACCAAAGAAGAAATGTCTAAATTACCTATTGCGGAATTGCGTGATAGGGTTGATAACATTGATAAATTGGAATGGAATGAACTTAGTGAAGAAATAAAAAGGTTTTCTTGGGCGATGAAAGACGCTTTGAGGGAAATGATTGACGCTAAAAAAGAATCAGTTTTTGTAATGCCTCCAGTTAAAAAGAATAATATAATCAATACAATTGAATTGGAGATTGTAGATTATGAGGATGGTACATTTGGATTAAGAACAGCCACATCATTACCTACTATGGGATCAGCCAGCCCGATGTCAGGCAAGTTTGTTTCAAGGGAATTGGCAATAAAACAAGGAGTGATTGATATTTTCAGACACTTAGAGGAGGGCGTACGAGATACATCTAATAAAAATAATGTACTTGTTGCCCAACAAGCAATCAAACGATTAACCGCATTCGCACAATCGCAGGGCTTCACAGATATTGCGCCGGAACTTCCGCCAGAGCCAAAGGTTGCCAAGAAGAAACAGCCGGAAAAGAAACAAGTTAAAACCGAGTTTACCGGCAAGCAAATTGGTAAGGAAGCTAAAGAACTTGGGAGCGACGGCGGAATCAGTGATAGTTTGATTAAACAAATACAAGTAAGGGATATTTGGAAAAAAGCTAATCCATTGACAAAAGCAGAAAAATCTGCTACTAATGAAGTATATGACGACGATAAATCTAGGCGGAGCGATACTAAGCGAGGAACATTACCCGATACTGTTCGAGATGGCGAAGAAAGACCCGGAGTGGACACTGAAGCAATTGAGGTCAGTAGCGAATCAGTGGCACGAGGGGAAACTCCAGAGCGCCGCACAAGCGTTGGAGAGCGATTTGGCTCACAGTATGAGTTAAATCTTTTTGTTGAAGATTTAGTAAAGAAAAACGGCACAGACCGTAGTAAGTACACTGATGATGAACTTGCTTTGCTGAAACGCTATACAGGCGCAGGAGGCATTGAAAAAGAGGGCGCAGAGGGCAGAGGGCTACTTGATGAGTATTACACTCCCAAAGAAGTAGTCAATCTTTTGTGGTGGAAAATTAAAGACTTGATACCAACCGAAGCTAAAATCCTGGAACCGTCTATGGGAATCGGCTCTTTTGTCGAATACGCACCCAGCAGGGATTATTCATTCAATGGAAATGAAATTAATCCTACTTCCGCCGCAATCTCACAGATACTTTATAAAAACGTGGAAGATGTAAGCACACAGCCGTTCGAGGACATCTTCATTGACAGCCGTGGGAACGCCAGGGCTTATGATGATACAGTCTATGACGCAATCATAGGCAACCCTCCATACGGTAAACACAGAGGCGTGTATAAAGGTCTTGGCGAGGAGGTTAAAATACCCGAATACAGTGAATACTTTTTGAAAAGGTCAATGGATTTGGTCAAAGACGATGGAGTGGTTGCTATGGTTGTACCCTCCGGCTTTTTACGTAATGGTCCGAGCTATGCAAAGTTTGAGATAGCTAAACTTGGAAGTCTTATTGACGCATATCGTTTACCCAATGGAGCATTTGCCACTACGGATATTGGTACGGATATTGTTATTCTAAAGAAAACCGCCGAGGGAAATGTCGAACAGCGTGCAAAAGAAATGGCAAACGACACTTTCTTCAAAGAGAATCCGGAGAAGATACTTGGTGAAGTATCCGAAAGAAAAGGACGTTTTGGATTGGAGCAATTTGTTAAAGGTGATAAGGAAAACATCGAAGCTGAAATAAAAGGCGCTCAATATAATGCTCAAAATGAACAGGAGCAGGATTGGGAAGAAAATCATGCCGACACAGTAGCGGATTTGTATGATGAAACAACCGCACTAACCAGAGAACTGGAAACCGCACCTAAAGCCAAGAAAGCCGAGATTAAAGAGAAAATTGCCGAAGCCGAAAATAAAATGGCGAAAATTGAGGATGACTTCATCGAGAAACACACTAGCAACCTTGAAAACACTACCGCCGAAGATCCGATGAACGAGGAGGTTGCCAAGCCGGAGCCGACACAAGAAAAGAAGTTGAAAAAGAAGCGTCCGGACGCAAACTCCAAAGTCGTGCTTGAACCACGTGTCGAGGGCGTTACGTTCCAAGAATTAAAAACCGAGATGAGCCAAGAAGAAATTGATACCTTTTTGCATAGCACGGTTACAGGCGAACTGGAGCCAAGCTATCTCAACAGCCTGTCAGATGAGAAGAAGTTGGAGTTGGCGAATTACATGAATGGCGAATGGTATTCCAATTTCAACTATTTCCAGGGCAATATCTACGATAAAATGGACGCTCTTGAGGTGAATAAGGACGAAATGACCAAAGAGCAGTATGAGAAGCAAAAGCGTGGTTTAGAGGCAGTTTTACCGCCACAACAGGTTGTTCAGAGGATGAGCTTTACTCCGCATGCGCCTTTTATGCGTGATACTGTTATTCCTTACACTTATGGCGAAGATGAGAGGCAGGAAACCGAGGACATGACTTTGCAGGAAGCGTTCAAACAATTCCTTTCTTCACTTCCCAGAGAAGCGTTTGGCAGGTCAAGCCAATGGGAGATCCGAGGTTATATTGATAACAAGGTTGTATCCGGCGGAACTAAAGAACAAAACGCCGAAGAACGTATCCGCCGTCGTGAGATTGGCGACAGGTTGTTGCGTAAGTTTTTGAGTGAGGGCTTGGATGAAAAAGCCGTTAAGGTAGTTGAAGATGCCTATAACCGCAAATATAATGCGACACATACTCCGGATTTTAGAAAAGTGCCGTTATTCGGAAAAATAAACGATGTATTCCATAATGATAAGTTGGAATTATTGCCGGTCCAGCGTCAAGGAATCGGGTTTTTGGTTAATAAAGGCGTGGGCTTGTTGGCGCATGATGTTGGAGTTGGCAAAACCATGCAGGCGATTGTGGCTATCAATGAAACTATGGAGCGTGGCTGGTCCAAGAAACCGCTTATTATCGTACCTCCCAGTGTTTATAGGCAATTCACAAACGAGATAATTGATATATTGCCACATCGCAAAGTTAATCAGCTTGGCAGTTTGGGCGCAGACTTTAAGGGCGATTTGGCAAACCTTGAAATCGAAGACGGTTCTATTTCGATTATTACTTATGAGGGTTTTAAGCGCTTAGGCTTTAGTGATGAAACCTACGACAGCCTCATGGAAAACGTGGAGGATGTTATTGGTGATCCGGACGGCAAGAAAACCAAGCGTGCAAAGGAATTAGAGAAAGCCAAAATATCCGAAATGATTGGCAAAGGTAAGCGCAAAACCATGATGGACGTTAGCTTCGAGGATTTGGGCTTTGATTTGGTTACAATGGACGAGGTGCATAATGCTAACCATATCGTCGCTAAAGCCAAACCGAAAGATAAAGAGGGCAGACAGTCCGGTGATTTTAGGTCATTTCAAATACAGCCGTCGGATCTAGGTGTAAAGATGTGGCTTGCTTCCAATTACATATTGAAAAATAACAATGGACGCAACGTATATTTGTTATCAGCTACGCCGTTTACGAATCACCCAATGGAGTATTACTCAATCCTTTCTCTTATGGGCATGGAGCGTTTGCGCAAAATGGGCTTGCAGAACGTCAATGAGTTCATTCAGACGTTCATGGATTTACAAACCCAGGGAGAATTGACTGTTACCAATGAATATAAAGAGAAGACCCAGGTGCGTGGATTTAATAATTACCAACAATTTGTAAAACTTCTTACTGAATTTATCGACTTCCGTGAGGGTGAAGAAGCTGGAGTTATTAGACCAGAACGCCTAACCAACAATGTTGTACTCAATCCTACGCCGGAGCAAGCAGAGCAGATACAGCGAGTCCATGAATTATGGGAGAATCCAAAGGACGAAGCCGCTAAAAAGGCTCGTATTGGATTGATTGGTCGTTTATTGGAAATAACCTTTAGTCCGTATGCGTCAGGGCATTTCTACGAGGGAGCAAGACCGGACTACAAGCAATTTGTGAACGGCAGTCCGAAAATAAAAGCGGCGATGGAGATGATTAAGCAGAACAAGAAAGACAACCCAGACGCAAATCAACTTATCTATTCCAGCGTTGGCAACGAGTTTTTCCCAGACATACGTGAATATCTCATTCGTGAGGTTGGATTTAAGCCGAGCGAAGTAGCTATCATTCAAGGCTCAACACCTAAACAAAAGCGCAGTGAGATAGCTTCCGCATTTAATCAAGGTAAGATTAAAGTTATCATCGGATCGAGTGCAATATCCGAGGGCATGAACTTGCAAAAAAGGACAACGGATTTGTACATGCTATCAATGCCGTGGAATTACACGGACTTGAGGCAGATACGTGGGCGCATTCATAGACAGGGGAACGATTATAAAAGAGTGCGTATTCATAATTTATTTATTTCCGATAGCGTGGACGGCTTTTTATCGCAGAAACTCGAAGTGAAAGAAAAGCGTTATGAAGAATCCTTGAAATTTAAGGAAGATTATTTAGATATTGGCGATGTTCCTTTTGAAGAAATGAAGTTTGATTTGGTAAAAGATGCCGTAAAGCGTGTCAGAATAGAATCAGAATTGACTGATAAACAGTTGCGTCGTCAGCTTGATGCCGCTAATGGTGATTTGGGTATGGTGAAACGCAAAATGGAGAAGTTGGCAGATTTGGAAGAAAGGTTGCGTCAAGAACGTAATGATTTGGATAGAACTAAAGATTATTTGAAAGATGAACCCGATGATGAGTTTTGGCAATCAAGATACCAGGATATTAAGAAAAATGTTACATCACTGGAATCAAAAATCGTCAAAGCCCGTGCCGAATACGCCGAAAAAGGCATAGACATTACCGAGCTTGATAAAAAACAAGCGGTGGTTGATGAGCTTGAGAGCAAACTGGAATCGCTTAGGTCAGATATGTCAGCCAAGTTGGAAGTGGCAGAAGCCCAGCGTGCGGAAATGCAGACGGTGGAAGTGGCGAAAAATGACTATAAGAAAATAGCCGATGACTTGAAAGCCCAGAACAAAACTTTCTTTGAGCTAACTCCTACAGCCAAAACAGAGCGTGCTAAGGGCAAGAAGCTAAAGGGAGGCAGTGCCGGAGCGAGCGTTGGTTCATTCAAGGATAATACGCCGGTTCTGCTTGGAGGCATGGAGCATATCAGCCCGATAGCTTTACCGGAGCTTGTTGATTTAGCGAAAGAATTGACCGGTAAAGTGCCGGAGATAAACTCCAGACTTCGCACGTCCCGTGGCAAATTCCAGGGCAGTATTCTTGGATCTGAAATCCAATTAAGACCCGACATGTTCACGGAAGAAAACCAGGGCGATGTGGCAAAGGTTCTAGCGCATGAAATCGGACATGCTATTGACTTCATCCCAGACAGCGAATCCAGCCGTGGCAATTTAATTGGACGCTTGAAGTCTTTGCGCAAGTATCTCAAGGGTACGTTTGGCGAGGAATTGGACAATAAGACATTGAAAAACGAGCTATGGAACATGTCATTGTATTGGCGACCAATCGAGGGGTACATCGAGGGGCAGAGTAACGGCGTTGCAACAGATAGCTTTATCAAGTACCGCAAGTCCAGTTCAGAGCTTTATGCAGACGCTATTTCCATGTTATTGAATAGCCCAGGCTTATTGGAACAGATGGCGCCGACATTTTACAATTCATTCTTTGAGAGCTTGGACGCAAAACCAGAAGCAAAAATA
>ERZ795059.6303-NODE-6303-length-10550-cov-3.856313_pt1 | contig 10550 bp, 9 predicted proteins | sample MGYA00375143_ERZ795059 | MGnify/ENA primary metagenome ERZ795059 (study PRJEB30188, sample SAMN05720168) | activated sludge metagenome | isolation source: Anaerobic digester | place: USA | collected 2015-01-07 ... | reverse complement strand
TATTTCAGGATCATCGCTCCGCTTTCCCAGGGGCTCCATCAGAGCTTCTTTTGAAAGAAGAGCTGATGTCTCGAAATTACCGCCTATCCCAACACCAACAATAATCGGCGGACACGGGTTGGGACCTCCCTTCGTTACCATTTCGAGGACAAGTGACTTCACCCCTTCCTTTCCCTCCGAGGGAACAAGCATCCTTACAGATCCATAATTTTCACTTCCACCACCTTTAGGAAGCACGGTAATCTTTATTTTATCCCCAGGTACAATCTTCACGTGTATGATGGCGGGGGTATTGTCACCGGTGTTCTTCCGTGTAAAAGGATGACATGCTGACTTCCTCAGGTAGCCTTTGGCATAGCCTCTCCGCACCCCCTCATTGATTGCATCATTGAGTGATCCCCCAATGATATGAACATCCTGGCCTACCTCCATGAATGTCACAGCAAGGCCTGTGTCCTGGCAGATTGGAATATGTTCATCCCTTGCCAAATTTGCATTCTTTATGAGCTCCCTTAAAACCTCTTTACCTACAGAAGACTCTTCTTTGTCGATCGATTTCTTGATGGTATCCAGGACATTTTGAGAAAGATTGTAGTTTGCATCAATAAACAGTTTCTCTATGACCGATACTATTTCGTCAACATGCACCTCTTTCATACATCACTCCTTGTATGGTTCTATTATCCCTTTCTCCATCAGTATGGCAACCTGATCCCTGGCTCGCCTGATCTTCAATTCAGCTGTTTTGAAAAGTTCCTGTTCTGAGAATTTAAGCCGTGCTACTCCCTGCTCCATTGCCTTTTTTGCAACTGCAACCGCCTCCCTTGGAAATACCTCCCATTCATCCATTGTAGGAAGAAGATAATCCTCACGAAGTCCCTTGTCTTCAGCACATTTTGCCAATTCAATTGCCGCTGCTATGCACATCTCGTCAGTAATGGTTCTTGCCATTACATCCAGTGTACCCCGGAAGATTGCAGGGAAACCGACCGAATTGTTCACCTGGTTCGGGAAATCACTTCTTCCTGTGGCAACTATACGTGCACCTGCCTCCTTAGCCTCCCAGGGCCAAATCTCCGGTATAGGATTGGCACAGGCAAAAACGATTGCATTATCGGCCATGTCAGAAATCCACTCCTTTTGAATAGTATCAGGACCAGATTTGGAGAGGGCAATAACCACATCCTGTCCTTTCATGGCCTCAGCCATCCCACCCACCCTGTTTTCAGCATTCGTTGTACCGCAGAACTCAAGCTTCTCCTTGTGTGTTGACTTAATATCATCCCTTTTCCTGTTCAATATTCCCTTGCTGTCCACTACGATCATTTTTTTTGGATCAGCACCCGCCTTGATAAGCATCCGGACAATGCAGACATTTGCAGCACCAATGCCTATCATAGTGATCTTCACATCCTCCATTTTTTTGTTCACCAGCTTCAGTGCGTTGATAAGACCGGCCAGTGTAACAGCCGCTGTTCCCTGCTGATCATCATGCCAAACCGGGATTGTCATTTCTGATCTCAATTTTTCCAGTATATAAAAACACTTTGGATTCTCGATATCTTCAAGGTTAATCCCTCCAAAAGAAGGGGTCAAGAGTTTCACTGTTCGTATAAACTCGTCAGGATCCTTTGTATCGAGACAGATGGGGAATGCATCCACACCGCCAAGATATTTAAAGAGCAGTGCTTTTCCTTCCATAACAGGAAGGCCGGCAAGGGGCCCTATATCACCAAGCCCGAGAACCCTTGTACCATCAGTAACAACTCCAACCATGTTCGCTCTGTTTGTGTATTCATAGCCCAAATCAGGGTTCTTGTTGATCTCCTTGCATGGTTCTGCAACGCCGGGAGTATACCAGATGGCAAAATCGTTGATATCCCGAATTACACATTTGGGAACTACCTCAATCTTGCCCTTATAATATGGATGCATCTTGAGTGCATCCTGGGCAGGTTTCTTAGCCTTCTCAAGAAGCTCTTCCTTTGTTACCTTATTTTTTTCCATGATTCCCCCCTTCATTTGACTTATTAGAGAAACAGCTTTTATGTTTAAGTTTGGTATAAGATTGTATAGCTATTTAGAAAAAATTCAAAGAGAAAACTGAACAAAGGTGATGAAAATACTGCCAATGCGACGATGAATCACCGCCATACAAGATTCTATAATTTATTGACATTTAATTGATAGCTGACGGCTCACCGATATATGATTATCTCAGATTGTTCTTCCTTGCCCAATCAGCCACATGAATTGGACTCTCGAGGATTTCCACCCCTGCCGCCCTCAACTCTTTCTGCTTGCCGTCAACCGTCCCTGCTGCCCCTCTCACAATTGCGCCTGCATGTCCCATTCTTTTACCCTGGGGAGACTGACGGCCTGCAATGTAGGCCGCAACTGGCTTTGTCATCCGCCTCGATATAAATCCGGCAGCCTTTTCTTCCTGCTCTCCTCCCACTTCCCCAACAATAATCACAGCATCAGTATCAGTATCTCGTTCAAATAATTCAAGGATATCAGCGAGATTCCTCAAGACAACCGGATCTGCACCCATTCCCACAACTGTGCTCTGGCCGACGTTTACTTCTGAGAGGATACCTGCAAATTCATAGGAAAGAGTTCCACTCCTGGAAATGATTCCTACACGACCCGGCGCAAAGAGTGATGCTGGCATAATACCCATTTTTCCTTTTCCAGGAGATAGAATTCCTGGCGTTGTCGGGCCGAGGGCGAATACACCTTTTTCCATAGCATAGCTGCGCATCTTCATAACGTCTCTCACCGGAATGTGCTCAGGGACAACAACGATCAGCTTTATCCCTGCATCGATTGTTTCTAAAAAAGCATCGAGCACGAATGCAGCAGGAACAAAAAACACAGATGCATTTGCTCCCGTCTCCTTCACAGCTTCAAGAACGCTGTCAAAAACTGGTACCCCTTCCACGGTTGTTCCGCCCTTTCCGGGCGTAACGCCTCCTACTACCCTCGTTCCATATTCAAGCATCCAGTGAGTCTGGACGCTTCCAATGCGGCCGGTGATACCCTGCACAATAACCCGCGTAGAATCGTCAATCAATATACTCATCGCTTAACCTCGCCCAACAAGTTCATATAGCTTATCGATTGCTTTTTCGGTTGCCGTTTCTGTCACCACGTGGACTCCGGCAGAACGAAAAATCTCCCACGTCTCCTCTTGACGGTTCCCAAGGGCTTTCGCAACAACAGGAATCCTTACGTTGCGTTCGTGAATATAACGTACCACACCCTTGGCACCTTCATGGATCGGGTTTATTCCACCGTACACATTAATGAATATAGCTCTGAGATCAGGCTTCATCATGATAAGTTCCATACACTTGTAAAGCAGGTCAGCCGTTATACCTCCCCCTGTTTCAAGGAAGTTTGCTGGCTTCATCTTCTCCCCTATTATATCCATGGAGGCCATGCCCAGTCCAGCACCGGATGAAATAAGCCCTATATCTCCATCAAGATCAACATAAGTAACACCTATTTCCCGGCCACGGCGTTCAAGAGGATTCTCTATCCTGTCTATCCGGTCTGGAAGAGGAAAACGTATCCTTGACAATGCTGAGTCATCAACTTCCAGCACTGCATCAACGGCAAGGAGACCACCATTGGGGCGAACCACAAGTGGATTGATTTCAGCAATCAGTGCCTCATAGCGCCTGGCGATATTATAAAGCTGGCCGATAATATCGCTCCAGGAAGCGATCAACTGTTCTTTGAGACCCAATCTCCTCAGGAGGGACCGGGCCAAATACGGGTAATAGCCGAAGGAGGGATCTATATGAATTGACGCAACCTTCTCAGGAGAATTCCTCGCTGTTTCTTCAATTAGCATGCCCCCTTCAGTACTGACTACAATAACAGGCCTTCCCGAATAACCGTCAACCGTAATACCCAGATACAATTCTTTCTCAATCGCTGCTTTTTCACATACAAGTACCTTACGTACAGGCAACCCCTTTATGTCGGAGCTAAGCATTTCCTCAGCCACATCTTCCAGCTCATCCTGTGTCAACGCTACCCTGACTCCACCGGCAAGACCACGGCCTCCCGCAAGCACCTGGGCCTTCAGCATAACAGGAAATCCAATCTCCCCAGCTATCTGGAGCGCTTCGTGCGTTGTTCCGGCAATACCCCTCCGGGGAACAGGGATTCGGTTCTGCTCAAAAATGTCTAATGTTTCGTACTCATGAAGTCTCATGGCTATCCCTTGAAATGGAGTTAACTTGCACACAGGTTTGTTAAAACCGTGCCATGGCCAAGTATAAACAGACGATCACTGGATGTCAATGAAAATAAATTGAAAATCCAATTCAATAATGAATCAAAATAAACAAAATCGCTCGGGTTGAAGGGTTCTTTGGTGAGTACAGCATGCCCGAACAAGAGATAATGCCAGATACCCTAAGCTAAATTGCCATGAGGCAATGAAATCAGGTATTTTCTATTAGGAAAGGTTGCAAAGATCAACGCAAAGAAATGTTGTTGCCGGAATAGACAATACAAAACTTTATCATTATAAAATTTAATTGCAAATTTAATTTAATTGATATACAATGACCTATTATGAAACCCAAAACCAAAAAAACAACAAAACCACAGGCAGACAGCAGCCAAATAGCATATCAAGGTATTCGACGCATGCTGTACACCAAGGAACTAGCTCCCGGACAAAAGATAGCCTACCGGGACCTCGCTGAGAAGTTGAAATTGAGCCCAACGCCTATCATACAGGCATTAAAATGGCTCGAATTGCAGGGTTTCGTGCTTCATGAGCCAAAACGGGGATATTCTATGGCACCCTTTAGCCTTAAAGAGATTGAAGAGCTCTATGAGCTTCGTGAACTCATTGAACCATCCCTGATACCTGCCACCATTCAGCATATCAACAGGGATGGGCTGAAAAACCTGAAGACAGCGTTGGAAGCACACTTTTCAGCAGAACGGGAGTTCTATTTAAAGGAAAGGCTTTTTAAAAATAAGGAATTTCACATGACCCTTGCGTCTCTCTCTGAAAAAGAGACACAGATACGGATTCTGCAGAATGTCTTCGACATGTTATTCCTTAAATACGGTGGTAATTATCTGCCCATGTCATCTCTTACAGCTACAGATCAGGAGCATCAAGAAATATATGATGCAGTTGCCTTACGAAATCTTGAAAGGGCACAGAATGTCCTCAAGAATCATCTCACTAATGTGAAGATACAGGTCCTATCGAGCGTTAAAAAGATACTGGCTGAGCAGGAAAGGTCTCCATTCTGAAATATAAATCTAAGACCAGATAATGGTAAAACGAGGAGGGAATGTAGTATGGGTATTAAAACAAAAGAAGAATACATTGCATCGATTGGGGCACTCAAGCCCACAGCTTACATGTTTGGTAAGAAACTCACCAGCATTGTGGATAACCCACGCCTTCGTGCGGGTATAGAGGCTACTGGTGCCACCTACGAGCTTGCCAATATGCCGGAGAACAAGGACCTTATGATCACAATAAGCCCTCTCATTAATGAACCGGTTAGCCGGTTCACATTGCCCCCCGCCAGCATAGAAGATCTAGTAGCAAGAGTAAAAGTGAACCGCAAAGTTGCTAACTACGTCGGAACTTGTCATCAGAGATGCACAGGACTTGATTGTCTCTCAACTCTTGCAATCGTAACCTATGATATCGATAAAAAATATGGCACTAACTACAACAAGAATTTCACGGAGTTTTTGAAGCACATGCAGAAGAATGACTTAACTGCGAATGCCGGAGTCACAGACGTGAAAGGCGATCGGTCACTTGCTCCACACGAACAAGTGGACAAAGACATGTTTGTCCGTGTTGTAGAAAAACGTGACGACGGTATTGTTGTCCGGGGTGCCAAGGCCCACCAGACGGGTTCCCTTTCATCTCATGAAATCATCGTGATCCCAACCCGTGCCATGGGAAAAAACGACAAAGACTATTCCGTTTCCTTTGCCGTTCCTTCAGACACAAAGGGATTAATCCATGTAGTCGGCAGATCCAGTCTGGATATGCGGGAACTGGATGGCTGTGACATCGGTAATGCCTACTACTCCAAGTACTGCCCTACCCTGATTTTTGACAATGTATTTGTTCCCTGGGAACGCGTTTTCATGTGTGGTGAGACAGAGTTTGCATCTGAAATGGTTATAAAATTTTCCTCTTTTCACCGCCAGAGCCATGGTGGGTGCAAATCGGGCAAGATTGACTGTATGGTGGGTGCAGCCCTTACTTTAATGGACTACAATGGGACCTCAAAGGCTGGTCATTTGAAACAGAAAGTCATCGACATGATCCACAGAGCTGAAACCTTATACGGTTGCTGTCTTGCATCTTCCTATGAAGGCAAACAACAGCCTTCAGGGGCATACTTCATCGATACTGTTCTCGCCAATGCTTCCAAAATACATGAGGGCAAAGAAATGGCTGAGGCTACCCGATTGATGATCGATGCATGCGGTGGTTTTGTGGCTGACCTTCCATCGGATAGAGATTTTGAGAATCCTGACATAGGCGACCTTCTGAAAAAATACCTGAAAGCCGTTGACACCGTCCCTGTGGAAAACAGGGTCAAAATGTATAGATTAGCTGAAAAGCTCGCCCTCGAAAGCGCAGATACAATCTCTGATATCCATGGTGGTGGCTCACCGGAGGCTCATCGTGTAACTATTTTCCGTGAAACTGATGTGGAGAGCAAGAAGAAAGCTGCTAGGCGTCTGGCAGGAATAAAAGAATAAAATACTTCAATTAATTCTCAAGGGTCAGGGTGGGGTACCAGAACCCTTCCCTCGACCCTTTCCCTGACGTTGACCCCTTTTACCTTCGAACATCCAGGCCTTGGATTCGTTGTAATCAGTTGCGACCCCTAACCGGGGGGATGGTCAGAATTAGTATGTTTTTGTCCTTTCCACGAATGTACTCTATGTTCTTCACTGCTTTTTTCAACATCTTTGTTGATGGTATTTTCTCATGTGCCGAAACCAGCTCAACCTCGGGAAATGTTCCGGCAAGAAGCATGTTAAAAGGTTTGCCCGTGTCCCATATATGAATAAGTGTTGCACCACTGTCAAGAAGCTCACAGGAAATAGTTATCTCCTCTTTGCCCTCAGGGCATGCAAATTCAATAATATTTTGGACTACCTCCTCAATGGCAAGGCCAATCGTTTTAACCTTATCGTCTTCCATACCTGTCTCAAAAACTATTGAAGAAACAAACTCAATCAGATCCTGAACCGAATCTGGGATTGCTGGCCGCACTATCTTGTCCGGTTCTTTTTCATCGAGGCTTTTTTTCATATGGCAGATAAATCCTTTTCTCTGAGTATTCCAAACGAAGGAATTGTACCATAAAAACAGAGAAAATATATACAAAAGTAGTTTCTATCAGGGTTAGAAACAAAACGCTTGATTTCTTCTCCAACCTCGGTATCATAATGATAATTGATCTGTGGAATATAAAAATGCTCATCCATTGGGAGATAAAAAAATCACAACAATAAACACTTGCTTTATAATAACCGTCATAGGCCTTCTTTTCATGTTCTCATCCCCTGTTACTGGGGAAATTGACCCTCAGTACAAAGATCGGATAGACACCCTTACCGCTAAAATATTAGTAACGGGATTTAGCGAGGAAGAGATACGGCAGATATTTTCTGATGAGCGTGTGATGATTTATCCTCAAATCCTTGAACGGAGTGGTAAAGGCCTGCCTTATTTCAGCAAGAAATTCGGCCTTCTAACAAAAAAATCACTGGAACGAGGGCAAAAATTCCTTAACGAAAACAAAGAAGTGCTGGTGCGGGTTGAAGCAAATTATGGTGTAGACAAAGAGATTATTATTGCCATTCTCAGGCTCGAAACAAACTTCAACAGATACGTTGGAAAATATCCCATTTTCAATAGCCTTCTTACCCTCGCCTTAGTAGAAAATAGACGCTCCCCATGGGCTGAAAATGAGCTTATCGAACTTTTCTGGATAGCAAAAATGCTTAACAAGAATCCACTTTCCATTAAAGGTTCATGGGCAGGGGCATTCGGAATGGCACAATTTATTCCCTCATCTTACCGGAAATACGCTGTTGATGAGAACAATGACGGAATTATTGATCTCTTCGATGTTCCCGATGCGTGTGCGAGCATTGCAAACTATCTTTTATCTCACGGATGGGAAAAGAACAACCCTGATAAGAACCGGAAGGCTGTTTATGCATATAATCACTGCGATGAATATGTAAAAGCCATCTTTGCATATGCCAAAGCCCTCAAAAGCGGCTCCGCCAAGAAATAAACAACCCTGTAAAGAGCATTTTCAAGTCGAATACAGTTAGGCCAGAAGCCATGACTTTTCTCTACACCTTTTTATTAAAAATGTTACAATACGGAGAGGAAAGCAGGGAGGGAAGATCAATCCATGAAGGGACTTTTACCTGGATATAAAAAATGTTTCTTTTGCGGACCCGCCACAGGCGGTCTCGGCCTCGAGCTGAAATATATGGATAGCACAGCCTCATGCGAATTCACGGCCCAGGAAAGATTTCAGGGTTACCATGGGATGTTGCATGGTGGTATCGTGACCGGAATACTTGATGAAGTAATGTGGTGGGCGCTGTTCATGAAGACAAAAAAGATTTGCGCAACATGGAAAATGGAAGCAGAATTTAAAAGGCCCATCATGTGCGGAAAGACATATCGCGCCTCGGGGCAATTTGTATCATCAACTCACAATATGTATTATCTTTCCGCAATGATCGAAGATGAGACAGGCAAGCTTTGCGCACAGGGCAAGGCATCCTTTCGCAAGACAAGGGGTTTCACCATGAATGAGATTATCGAACAGCTCGATTTCAGGGGAGTACCCTGCGAGATACGGTCCATATTTCAATCCCTCGAGATGTGAAATCTGCAGCAAAATCAGGATCAGGGGATTACAAGGGTGGGAATCAATAAGGAGAAGATATGACTTTCGATTTATGTAAACAGATTACAGGGAATATGTCCAGTGTCATAGTGGGCAAGGAACAGGCCATAGAACTTCTTCTGGTAGGCCTTATCGCAGAAGGCCATATTCTGATTGAAGACATCCCCGGTCTCGGCAAGACACTGATCGCCAAGTCATTGGCAAAGAGCATAGGCGCATCTTTCAAAAGAGTTCAGTTCACCCCAGACCTGTTGCCTGCCGATATAACCGGCTTCAATGTGTTTGACCAACGTTCAGGCCAATTTGTGTTTCAACAGGGACCGGTCATGACAAATGTACTTCTCGCAGATGAGATTAATAGAACCATACCCCGGACACAGTCCAGCCTTCTTGAAAGTATGGAAGAACGCCAGGTTACAGTGGACGGAAAAACTCATTCTCTGCCCCACCCTTTCTTCGTCATGGCAACACAAAATCCCATCGAACTTGAGGGAACTTTCCCACTGCCTGAAGCGCAACTCGATCGTTTTCTCCTGAGAATACGGCTCGGTTATCCGGATCAGGACGAGGAGATTGCTATTCTTCAACGTTTTCAGGAGGAAGATCCTCTTCAAACTCTTTCAGCAGTGGCAACCCCTGCCGATATCTCCCGCTTGCAGAAGGCCAGAAGAAAGATACACGTGTCCGGAGCAGTCAAGGAATACATAACATCAATTGTTGGAGCAACCCGTATAAACCCTTTGCTGAGACTCGGTTCCAGCCCGAGAGGTTCTCTGGGGCTGATGCGATCCGGACAGGCCCTTGCCGCTTTGAGAGGTCGAGAATATGTGCTCCCTGATGATATAAAATCACTTGCTGTGCCTGTACTTTCTCATAGAATGATCCTCAGAGAGGAGGAGCGGCTCAGGAATACATCGCAGGAAGATATTGTGAATCAGATCTTAAACAAAATTTCAGTGCCAGTCTCAGAAAAATAATCATTACTTATGAACACTACTTTAGCCCGGCGGGTACCGAGTCTCTTTATAACTTCGATCATGATGGTAGCGGTGGGCATTTTCCTTTTTATAGGCCTCCTTAACCGCCAGCATGATCTTTCAATCCTGTGTATCCTCGTTTTTGGCATTGCTATCATCCTCAGGGTATGGGCAAAAATGGCGGGAAAAAAGATCGTATGCCGCCTTATTTCCGACAGGACAAGGATCTTTCCAGAAGAAAATATTACTTTCACCCTGACTGTCGAAAACCACAAACCCTTGCCTGTGTGGCTGGACATTGAAATGCCAGTTCATGCATCCACAAACGCTGTTACTGAAACTGGAACCTTCTATGGTCAACAGACTCTTTTATGGTATCAGCAAGCCCTATTTGAGTGGCAGACTGCTACTCTTAAAAGGGGCGTTTATGAAGTAGGACCTTTGCAAGTGCTATCAGGCGACCTACTTGGCTTTTTCCAGTTCGAATCAACAGACAGGGAGACAGCCGAGATTGTCGTTTATCCAAAAATTGTGCCCCTTCCATTATTTAGTCTCCCAAAAAGAGAATTCAGATCGGAAGAGCGTCGTGTAGGGAAAGAGTGTACCATCCAGT
>ERZ795059.6302-NODE-6302-length-10551-cov-6.620522_pt1 | contig 10551 bp, 11 predicted proteins | sample MGYA00375143_ERZ795059 | MGnify/ENA primary metagenome ERZ795059 (study PRJEB30188, sample SAMN05720168) | activated sludge metagenome | isolation source: Anaerobic digester | place: USA | collected 2015-01-07 ... | reverse complement strand
AAACTTGCAGGGGCTATTATCCGCAAGGGTATAGATGGAATACCCTTTTTCAATTCTTCTTCTTTTTCCATTTCAGACAGTAGCAGTAAAGATTTTAAAAGAACAGAAAAAGGAGATAAGCAGGCGTATATTAACAATTTCACTTCTTGGGTATATTCAGCGGTATCCTGCATAGCAAGGCACACAGCAAAAGTAGATATAAAGTTGTATAAACAGACATCAGAGAAAAAAGGAAAAGAAAGTTGGGAAGAAATTTTTGAACATCCCTTTTTAGATTTATTGAAAAATCCTAATCCCTGGATGGATATGTATTACATAAGATATCTTACAGAAGTGTATCTTGGAATTTTAGGAAATGCTTATTGGTATTTACCGAAAAACAAGGTGGGTAAACCAGGACAGATAATTCCTTTATTATCACAGAATGTAATTCCTTATTCCAAAAACCAAATTGAAATAGACCATTACGAATATCTTGTAGGAACAAATATTGTTAAGTTTTCTCCTGATGAAGTATTACATTTCAAAGAGCCAAATCCAAATTCTTTAATAATGGGGCTTTCCCCACTGGATGCTTTATTACTATCAGTTGATACAAACAGGGCGATGATGGAATATTCAATGTCTTTGTTTGAGCAAGGTGCGTTCTTTGGAACGATTGTAAAAGTCCCAAAGGATATTAGTGAGCAGGATTATATTCGGCTAAAGCAGGAAATAAAAGAACAGTTTACAGGCGTAGGAAAGGCAGGCAGGACAAAGATTATTCATGGTGATATACAAGTTGATAGTTTAGTCAAGACAATGGCAGAACTGGATTTTGAAGCAGGAAGAAGATTAACAAAAAAAGATATTCTTGAAGGATATGGTGTTCCTGAATTTAAATTGGGCGAAGGAGCAAGCACAGCGTCAACTTCAAGGGCAAATGCTTATGAATTAGACAGAGTATTTATTGAAGAGACAATACAGCCCCGACTTATAAGAAGGGATAGTGTATTAAACAAATTTCTTTTACCTGTCTGGGATGATAAACTTGTATGCGAAAGTGAAAACATATCAGCAACAGATAAAGAGTTTTTATTACAGCAGGAAACAGCAAGAATTCAAACAGGATACTGGTCAATCAATGAGGTAAGAGCACTGAACGGTGAACCTCCTGCACCGTGGGGATATCGTCCCTGGGTGGGATTAAATATGGTGCAGATGGCGGGGTTTGTTTCAGAAGAAGCAAAAAAAGAAAATCAGGGAATACATAAAAAGAAAAGACAGATGCGGGAAAATTGGCAACAGGTTAAAGAACAGAAATGGAAATCGTGGGTCAGGAAAGAAGAAAACACTGAAAAAAAGTATATTGCTGATTTGAAGAAGTTTTTTTCTGAACAGGAAAAAATTGTATTATCTAATTTAAGAAGAATATTTGATACAGGAAAATCAAAAGAAATAAAAGAATTAGTTGATTTTGTGTTTCCTAATCTGGACCAACAGGCGGAGAAATTATCTCAAATATCAAAAGGACATATCAGAGAAGCAATTGTAAATGGTGTAATGACCGCAGTAGAATTTCAAGAAGAAAATAATAAAAATATAAAAGAAGAACCTTCCCCAGATGACCTCGCAAGGGTAGGATTTACACCCGCATCATTTGATGCTTATGTTAATCAAAAAATAAAAGTTTGGAAAGATTTATATGGATTTACTATAAATCAAACTATTCAAGATGAATTGCGGGAATTACTTAATCAGGCAATAACAGGTGGATGGAGCATTTCACAAACACAATCAGAAATAGAACTTCTTTATAGCGGATATACAAGTGGAATAAGTCCAGAAAAAAGTTTGAGAATAGCACGAACTGAAATAAGCAGAATAATGAATGATTCTGAACATATGTGTTATAAGAACTTAGGATATAAAGAGAAAACTTGGGCAAGTGAAGAAGCAGATGAAGCACTTTGTGAGGACTGTGAGGCAATGGACGAAGAGGTTGTAGGAATAGATGAGTTATTCTCTTGCGGGGTATCAGCACCACCTTTACATCCGAATTGCAGATGTAATATTTTAGCAGGTGATTGGAGTGAAGAGTGAAATTCACGAGTTGACATATGTCAACTATGCAGTTTTTTTTACATTGAAATCAGGAGGAGGTAAAAGATGGATAAGAATATAAGCACAGTAAAAGAGTATTTAGAAAACAAAAAAGAAACAATCAGTAAAAACAAGTTTGAGAAAATTCAGAAAACACTTGAAGGGATTGATGAGAAAACAGAAATCAAGTGGGGATACTTCGCAGGTAAAAGCGAAAAGGCAGAGGAAGAAAGCGGAAAACCTACTACTCTTGATATGATTTCTACGATTGATGTTGATAGGGATAATGAGGTGCTTATTCCTGATGGATGCGATTTGTCAGGATATAGCAAGACCCCAACAGTTTTGTTTGGACACGATTATAGAAGTATTCCAATTGGAGTTTCAAAATGGCAAAAGATAGAACAAGGAAAAGGGATAATGAGCAAGACAGAATACTTCCAATCAGAATTTGCAAAGGATGTTTATGAAGCATCAGTGAATGGAGCATTAGCAAACAGCGTTGGAGTTATTCCTATCCAATGGGTTGAAAAAAATAACAAAAACGATGAGACTAAATATAAAGAGTTAATAGAAAAATATAATATTCAGGGTGAACCTAAACGAATTTATACTCAATGGCAACTTCTGGAATATAGCAAAGTCCCCGTTGCTTCTAATCCACAGGCGTTGACACTTGCATTACAGAAAGCAAAAACAAAAGAAATGAAGGATTGTATCAGTAAAGAATTAGAAGAGATATTAGAGAAGCGGGTACCTTTAGAGAAGCGGGTATGTGGAAAAAAAGACCTTCCTATTGCGGACGATGGCAGAGCGTGGGACGGAACAGAAGCAGAAAAAAGAGTGAGGGCGTGGGCAACAGGTGCAAATGATGAGATTGATTGGAAAAAATATCAACAGGCATTTGTTTATGTTGACATAGAAAAAGCCGATACACTTGGAGGTTATAAACTTCCTTTCGCAGATATCATTGATGGAAAATTAACAGCCGTCTGGAGAGCAGTTGCATCCGCAATGGCGGCATTGTTAGGGGCAAGAGGTGGTGTGGATATTCCTGAAAATGAAAGAAAATCAGTTTATAACTTCATTGCTTCGTATTATAAGAGATGGGATAAAGAACCTCCTGAATTTAGAGAATACAGTCAGGAAGAATTAGAAAAGATGTTTCAGGAAGAAAAAAAGAAAGAAGTAAAGATAGAACAGAAAACAGGGGCTGTCTTGAATAAGAGAAACAAGGAAGCATTGAAACAAGCACAGCAACTCATTCAGGAAGTATTAGACAGCGCAGAAAATAATGATAATACTCAACAGGAACAAGCATCAGAAGAAGCAGAAAAAAAAGTTGAGGAGAATATCAAAAAGACAGACACAAACGAGATTGAAGGATTAGACCTTGATAGTATGAATGAACCTGAAAATTCTAAAACTGATGATGTGTCTGATGAGGATGCAAACAAAATATTAGAAGCAATAAGTAAAGTAGTTGATAAAAAAATAAATAGTTTATTGGGTAAAGTTTAGATTTGCTGGAGATATCAGCCTTTGGCGGAGATATCAGGCAAATAAATAGTAAGGTAATTTAATACAGCAACAAAGGAGAAAAAATGGGTATGACAGTAGAGCAGTTAATGGAGAAGATTGATGGACAGATTGATGCAAAACTTCAACCTCTAATTGATAAGGTTGGGGAGGTGGATAACAAGTTGACAAAAATTCCTCAGGAGAAAAAAGAAGAGAGTGAAAAACTTCCCTGGTCAGAAGTATGCAATCGGGTTGCTTTGATAGCAAAAGCACAAATATACAGAGACCCGAAGGCACTTGATGCGCTTGCAAAATCTGACTGGCTTAATGAAACAACAGGAAGTGAAGGCGGATATACTGTTCCTGTGGAATTTTCAACGGAAGTATTCAGATTAGTTGAGGAATATGGTGTAGCAAGGCGTGGATGTTTTCCTGTTCCAATGAAGTCAGCAACAAAGAAAATGCCTTCTGGATTAACAGGCGTGGATATGTCTTATATCGGGGAAGGAGAAGCAAAGCCATTAACAAAACCTTCTTTTGGGATAGTGGAACTTGTAGCACGGACTGCTGCGGGCATATCAGCAATGACAAGGGATATCATTGATGATAGTGCAGTTGATATGGTGGCATATCTAACACGGTTAATCACTGAAAGTTTGGCTAAACGGGAAGATACATCCTGCTTCTTTGGGAATGGAGCAACAATTTTGGGAATAGCAAATACAGTAGGAGTTATCCCAGTTATAGCAAGTGGAGCAACACTTGCAGGGGTTACGGCAAACGACTTGAATAAATTGATTTATGCTATTTCCGATGCGGCCGCCAGAGGAGCAAGTTTTTATTGCAACAGGGGATTAGTAGGTGTCTTACAGCAATTGCAGGATAAACAAGGACAGTATATTGTCCAGAAACCTACGGAAGGAGCACCTGCTTCCTTGTGGGGATTTCCTATAATTACATCTGATGCTTTCTCTGCTACACCATCAGCAGGAGATGTGGTGGCAGTATTTGGGAATTTAAGGAACTGCTACTTCGGGCAGAGAAAAGAACTTGATATTCTTCCTTCGGATGAGGCAACATTAGGGGTGTATACGGATGGAAAACTTACCGATATAGTAAGTGCTTATCAAAAAAATATGAGGTTCATAAGATTTGAAGTAAGGCACGATTTCAAACCTGCATTAGCCAGTGCTTTTGCAGTGCTGAAATTGGCAACTTCATAAGGTAAATAGGAGATTTTGGGAAAAAGGGTATAGGGGTAGTTAAGCAGATAGATATTTAACTACCCCTTACCCGACAGGAACAAAATGAAAATAAAAATAGGATGGCTTGTAAGTGATATTGACTGGGCATATAAGAACATAATGGAACATTTTGAAAAAGAAATGCAGGAATATGAGCATATATCAAATAGCATAGATGCAGATATAGTTATGGCAATGTCTTTGAAGGAATTAAAACAGGTAAAGGATAAGAAAAATGCAATTTTACATCTGGACAGTAAAAGGGCATTAGGATTATGAATATACTGCATAAAAACTTTGGGGTAGTTTGGTCATGGTCAGAAATAGCGAAGCAGTTATTCAAAGAACTTCAAGAACATCATTTTACAACAGATTATTCAAATGTAAATACAGATTTAGAGAAATATGATGTAATTTTTTTACAGCAAATCACATTATTAAAAACAATTCATAAAAGTTATTATAACAAAACAATAGTGCGATTAGGAGGAAATAAAACATTTAATGATGAGGGGAGGAATATGGAAGAACTGAAAGAACAGATGAGGCAATGTTTTGCGGTTATTGCGACAAACAAGTTTCTTTATGATATTGCGATAACTGCAAATTCTAATACCTTCCTTATTCCAAATGGATTAAATTTAGATGATTGGAGCGTAATAAAAAAGATACCGAAAACCTTTACAGTCGGATTTGTGGGAAATATAAGTCATCCTTCTTACAGAGATTATAAGGGATATGATTTTGTAGAGCAGGCGTGTAAAGAACTGAATATTCCTTTGAAAACTGCTTTATATGGTAATGGACAGATACCGCATAACCAGATGCGAGAGAAGTTTTACAGTGAAATATCCTGTTTAGTCCATCCGACAAAGGGTGAAGGAAATTCAAATGTAATAATGGAAAGTTTATCCGTAGGCATTCCAGTCATTACAACAAAAGAGGCTGGATTTCACGGAGAGATGTTAGAGGATAATGAAAATGTTTTATTCTGTGAACGAACAGTTGAAAGCGTAAAGAAGTGTATTGAAAAGTTAAGAAATGATAAAGAATTATATCATAGATTGAAAATGAACGGGCGAAAGTTTGCAGAGGAATATCACGATATTAAAAAGATAGCGAAACAGTATGATTTTTTGTTTCAGGCGTGCTATGAGGAAAATAAAAATAAGGGTATACAGAAAGAACAGGGGAGGAATAAAATGATTGTTAAAGTGATTAAGGAAATATATGAAAATGGACTGCGGATAGTTGGAAGTGTTTTTGAGACAACAGAAGAAAGAGCAAGACAGTTAAAAGGATATGTTATTCCATTAGAACAGCAGGAAGAACAGCAGGTAAAGGCAGTTGTTGAACCACATAAGGATAAGATGATTAAAGAATCAGATGTGAAAAAAGAAGAAGATAATAATCTTGTATGCGATGTATGTGGATTTAAGGCAAAAAGTAAAATAGGTTTAATTGCACATACAAGAAAACATAAGGATAAAAAATGATTATTTCTGTTGATGATGTGAAAAAAAGTTTATTACCTGAAATGATGGCAGATGTTGATTTATCGCTGATAGAAGATTTAATCAACGCTATAACAGAAATAGTAGAAAGATATACTAACACATATATTAAGTATGGAACTTATACAGAAATTTTTGATGGGAACAGTGAAGTATCAGTTATCCCACTGAAAGGAATAAAAATTTGGTCTATTGATAAAGTAAAGTTTTCAGATGTAGAGCAGTCATTATCATTATTTAAGATACACGATAGATTATGCGGGATTTATTCAAGTGTAGGATTTCCTGAAGGCACATTGAATATAGAAATAATTTATAAGGCAGGATATGATACTACACTTCATCCTGCACCTGATGGGCTTAAAAGGGCAATTATTGATGAGGTAGTGTTGCGATATAACTATCTGCGAACACAAAGCAGAACAGGTGAACAGATTGTTGATTTAACAAAGGATTTTCTGGATGGTGAAAGTTATAAGTATTTTAACAGGATTAGGAGAAATGTATGGTAGGCGTGAATATGAAAATTGAAGGAATATCAGAGGTTTCAAATAGAATAAAGGAAATGAAACAATCATTACGGATAGAACGCAGAAAAGCAATTGAAAATTCATCTGTATATCTTATGAACTATATTCAGGATAAGAAACTATCAGGACAGGTATTAAAGCGAAGAACAGCACGATTAGCGGATAGTATAGGATACAAGGTTGAGGAAAAAGGAACATCTTTTATTGGAAGAGTAGGAACTCCTGTTGTGTATTCTGTTATACACGAGACAGGAGGAACAATACGGGCAAAAAATGCAAAGTATCTTACTATTCCATTATCTGATGCAATGACACCCGCAGGAGTTGTTAGAAAACCAGCACGACAATGGGCAGACACTTTTGTAAGAAAAATAAGAAATAACCTGTTTATTTTTTCAAAAGAAAGCGGTAGCCCTGTCCCTATTTTTCTGTTAAAGAAATCAGTTAATATTCCGAAACGACCTTATATTAAACCAGCATTACAGGAAACTAAAGATAAAATCTTTGAGATGATAGGTGAAGCAGTGAAAATATCTGTAAAAATAGCAAATGGAGAAAAATAAAATATGGATAGTGAAACTATTCTGAATAAGACAAAAGATTTATTGGAGAAAAGTAGCAAGTTGACATATGTCAACAATATTTTTATGGGTGATAGACAACAGATATATGGAGATAGTTATCCTTGTATTGTGTTAGAGACAACATCAGATAGAATGAGCAGTATTTTAGAAGGAAATATTCAGGAAAATAGTTTTGTTATACAGATAATTCCAGCACTTTTAATTAGAGATAGGGAAAAAGCATTGATAGGGGATAAAACAAATAAAGGAATACTTGATTTCATTGGTGATATAAAAGATACATTGTATGCAGAATATCCGTCATTAGATAATACCTGTTTACATTTTTCTTTATCAGTCCCAAGCATAGCAGATTTTCCTGATATGACTGGGAAATTTGCAATAGTAGAAATGACAGTGATTTATAGGGAAATAATATGAGCACAACACTTTTTTTAACAGAATATACAGCATTGAGAGAAAAATATAAAACATTGTTGTCAGGTGCATTTACACCATCTGTCTGGAAATCAAAACAGGAATATTCAAGAAATGATTTAGTTAAATCTACAATAGAAAATGGCAGTTATTATAGGTGTATTCAGGCAGGAACAAGCGGTGAAAAAGAACCTGTCTGGACAACAACATTTTGGAGCGAAATAACAGATGGCACAGTGAAGTGGAGACAAGAAGAACCTGTTTTTATACTTGACACTGAGCCATCTGATTTTTCTTATCCTTGCATTTTAGTTGGAAATATTTTCCCTATATCAGAAGTGCAAAGAGCGACAGGAAACCAGCCAGCGTCTGAACTGATGACATATATTCTTATTATTACTTATCAATTTAGCAATAAGACATACCAACAAACAAGATTAGAAGCATACGACATTTTAGGACAGGTGCAGAATGTTATTAGAGCATATCCTACATTAAGTAGTTTTCCAGGAGTATTAAGGTCAGTAGGCGGATTGTATATATTACCAGAAACATTACCAGTTTTTTTTAAGATACAGCAATCTTGGATTACCAGGTTGCTTGTAAAACAGGAGGGATGAAAAATGGCATATCAAGACACAATTCTTGAAATATGTGCAGTGAAGATATTACCAATCGGAACAGACATACTTTTACCTGCACTCTGTGATGTATCAAGGAATTCAGAACGAAAAGTTATTCACGCATCTGGACAAAGAAAGGCGTATAATGTTTTTCCTGGCAATGCTGAGATAACAGGCAGTATAAAGGATTTTCCATTAGCAGTGGAATTAGAAGATATTTTAGATTGTATATTAAGTGATGCAGATACAGGAAAAATGAAAGAGGTTGAAATAGATGATGGAGATAGCAGATACACTGGATATTTAACTTCATTGAAAATATCTATTCCTGTTCACGATACTATTATGTGCAGTATTGATTGGACAGCCAATTCATTTGTAACCCCATCTACGCTTGTTAAAGCACCTATTGTTTTAGATGCATTTATAGGAACAGGAGTATCTTTGACTGGATTTCCTTCAACATTTGATTTTGAGAGTGTGGATATAACATTGAAAAACAACCTAACAGCAAAGTATAGTGCAAAAGGGACTTCACGGCTTCCAACACATTTAGCACAAGGATATTTTGATGCAGAAGTTAATATCAAGTTTAATGAAGATCCTGGAATAGATGTATTAGGAGATGCACTTGCGAAATTAGCATCAGCAACAATTGTAGCAAAGTCAATTTCAGGAACAAAAACATTTACTATAACTTTAACCAATTTAATAGCAGGAGATAGTCCTCGCAATATGAATGCGGAAGATATAGTTGATTTTGGACTTGTTTATAATGTTTCAGATGTAAGTTTTAAGATTGAATAAAACGAGTTCACATATGTGAACTGGGAGGTGATAGAAAATATGGAAGATGACAAAATAATAAAACTGGATGATAAGGAGTATGTATTACGAAAGTTTGGAATAGCAGAAAAAATAGCAATCAAAGATAGTTGTGTGGATGCATTGGGAAATGTGAAAATAGGGACAATGCAGTTAAAAATGTTAGCATCTTCTTTGGTATCTTGGAATTATACAGATAATAATGGAAATATGATACCTCCATCAGAAAAGAATATTTTGAAATATATGAACCCTGACCATTTTGATAGATTATCGGAGGAAGCAATTAGTTTAAACGAATTGAATTATGCGGAAAAAAAAACATCATTAGACAGACCTGCGAGCAACTTGGATGGTCTGAACGAGAATACAGAAAACAAAAAAGTAGAAGGATTAAACAAATGATAAATAAGATAAATGTTGATGAAGATAAAAACATAGGCAGTTATTTTGAAAAACATTGGCTAATAAAAAAGTTTGGAGCAGAAATAATGAAGATGCCAGCAAAAGATGTTGAAGCGATTAGTGTTATAGAAGAAGTAATGGATTTTTATGAAGGTTATAAGATGAGAGAAACAAATTATAAACTTTCACAAAAGGAAAATAAGAAATGGCATTAACTGGCGGTGAACAGAATAAAATTGAAGTTATTATTGGTGCACGGGACGAAACAAGCACCGCATTGTCTTCTGTTGAACAAAAATTACAAAAAGTAGCAGATAACTTTTCTCGTATAGGAAAACAAATGATGTTAGTTGGAGGTGTGGGAACTACTGCTATGGTAGGTATAATTAAATCTACTACTGATTTTGGAAATGCTATAGATAAAGTGAGAAAACAAACAGGAATGACAGGGGAAGAGATAATAAAACTGCGGTATGCAGCAGAACAGGAACACGCCAGTTTTGAAGAATTGACAAAAAGTATTCCAATTCTAACAAAGTATATGCAGTATGCCGCAGAAGGAATGGATACATACAAAAGAGAGTTTGACAGAATGGGAATATCTGTTGTTGATGGCGAAGGGAATTTAAGAAGTGCTTATGAAGTGCTTCTTGATATGGCTGACTGGATGGCAGATGAAGGAGTGAATGAGAATGAAAAACTTGCAACCGCTATGGCGCTATTAGGGCGTAGAGGTGCAGGACTTGTTCCTTTTTTGAAATTAGGGCGAGAAGAAATAGCACGATTAGGAGAAGAAGGATTTAAAT
>ERZ795059.6301-NODE-6301-length-10553-cov-4.970185_pt1 | contig 10553 bp, 8 predicted proteins | sample MGYA00375143_ERZ795059 | MGnify/ENA primary metagenome ERZ795059 (study PRJEB30188, sample SAMN05720168) | activated sludge metagenome | isolation source: Anaerobic digester | place: USA | collected 2015-01-07 ... | reverse complement strand
TACTTAGAATGAAGTTTGAATACTTAATTTATAAAGTATACTCGCTACTTAAAAAATCAAATTTTGGTATCTTTTCATCATAAAACATACATTCCTAATAAACATTTTATACGCATATAGTTGCAAATATACTTGAACAATGATACATTTGTAAAATATTTACCAAATGGTTAAATTAAATGGTTAACAAAGAACTTACATTAGACACCGAGGAGAAAATCCTACAAGCAGCCACCAAAGTATTCGAACGTGATGGCTATGCGGGTGCAAGAATGCAAGTTATTGCTGATGAAGCAGGAATGAATAAAGCTTTACTCCATTATTACTTTAGATCAAAAGAAAAGCTGTTTAGTAAAATCTTCCTTGAGAAGTACAATAAGTTCTTTTCTACCCTTTCTATTCTTGCAGACCAAGAAATGGATTTTTTCGAAAAAATAGATAAGGTCATAGATTCTTATATGGAAATGCTGATTCAAAATCCTGAAATGCCGTCAATGTTGATCAATACCATCACCCATCATCCAGAACTTATACAAAAACTAAATACGGAAGGTGCGCAAAAAATGAGAAGTGTGCTCCAATTTGAGTCTGAAAAAGGCAACATCATTGCTGTTGAAAGTTTACAAATTCTCACCTCAGTTGTTGGTTTGTGTATCATGCCTTTTTTAGCCAAGCCCATTGCTATGCATGTCTTCAAACTAGATATGGATTTTTATCAACAAGTTTTGCTCAATAGAGGTCCTTTTGTCAAAAAAGCTGTAAGAGCCATTTTAAAACCATAAAAAAAATTATTCCATCATTAACTAACTGGTTAAAATGAACGGTCAAAAATTATTTTTCTTCCTAGCTATAAACCTTTTTGGTATCGCTTTATTGAGAGCCCAACATCCTGTCAAGTTAGAAGAGCTGTTTGAAAAAGCAATTAGTCAAGGTACTTCCGCAAATCAAAGCCAACTCATCAATCAAGTTTTAGCTATCAACCAAGCAAATGCCAATGCTAATTACTTGCCTAAGTTATCGATCAATGGAGCAGCTAGTTACCAAACTGATGTCACCAGTTTTAAGGTACCCATTCCTGGAATTGAAATACTGCCGCCCTTCAAAGATCAATACAAGGTCACCTTGGATCTTCAGCAAAATATTTACGATGGTGGGTCAACTACAGCGCTCAAAAAATTCAATGCTGCCAATACAAAAGTAGAATTAGCAAAAGTTGAACATGAAAACACCCAGTTGAAAGAAGCCATTGCCCAATTGTATTACAGTGCAGCCTTGCTGGATCGACAAAAAGAAAACATCGAAGCTTTAAGAAGGCAAGTGGTTTTGAAAATCGAGCGGTCTGAAGAACTTCTCAAAATGGGCACTACGACAAAATTAGCTCTACAACAACTCCAGACTAAAATTCTAGAATTAGACCAACAACTAATGGATTTAAAATTCAAAAAAAATGGAATTATTTCTGGGATTAATTTACTCACAGGTTTGAGTTTAGTTGAAGATACAAGCTTTGAAATGGCTAGTACTGTAGATTATGCTCCATTATCCAATATTACAAGATCGGAATTAAAACTTTTTCAAGCTCAGCAGGAATTGCTTTCAAACTCCACAAAGCTGATAAAAAGTAAATATGCTCCAAAACTGTTCTTGATAGGCACATTGGGTTACGGTAGGCCTGGGTTGAATTTTTTAGCACGCGATTTTGATACTTATGGCATTCTTGGTCTCAACCTCAAAATACCAATAGACCACTTTTACGCCAAAGGCATGAGCAATGAATTGAGGCTCAATGAAATTCAAAATTTACGAATCAATGAACAAATTGAACAGTTTACCACCGCGCAAAATGTAAAGCTGACTTCCCAAGAAAATGAAATTTTTAGACTCCAATCAGCCATTGTAACTGACACAGAAATCATAAAAATGAAGACTGAAATGTTGGTCGTCATTGAAGACCAATTTACCAATGGCATTATCACCCAAAGAGAGTATTTAGAAGAATTAGAACAGGTAACCCTTTCTAAAAATTCACTCGCACTGCATGAAGTGCAACTCGCTCAAGCCATCATTCAATATCAATTATTTCTAGGAACATTATAATCATTATACCAATGAGAAAATCATATTTACTATTTCTGGTCATTTCAGTTTTTGCAGCTTGTGATCAATCCAATAACAATTTTGATGCAAGTGGAATATTTGAAGCAGATGAAGTCATCGTATCTGCCGAATCGATGGGAAAACTCATCAGTCTGAAAATAACAGAAGGCGATGTTATCAAAAAAGGTGCCGTTGTGGGTGGTATCGAAGACAATAATTTGCTATTGCAAAAAGGACAGTTACAAGCCACTATCGATGCATTGTATGACAAAAAGGTAAGCCCAGCGCCACAGGCGAGTATATATTCGCAGCAAATCATAAACCAAAACGCAAATATCGCCACGTTAAAAGCTCAAATGAAAGTTTTGCAAGTAGAACAAAATCGCATCAGTCAACTGGTGAGTAAAGATGCCGTGCCAGCAAAACAACTAGACGATATTAACGGCCAGGTAAGCATTCTCAATCAGCGAATTGCTGCAGCAGAAACGATGTTGGGCACACTCAGGCAGCAGATCAAATCTACTCAAAGTACTTCTGCCATTCAAAACAAGGCCATTCTCAGTGAGCAAAAACCACTTGAACAACGCATTGCCCAATTGGATGATCAAATTCAAAAAAGCATCATTGTCAACCCAATTGATGGCACGGTATTGACCAAATACATGGAAGAGAACGAAGTCGCTACCATTGGTAAACCCATTTATAAAATTGCAAAGTTGGACCAATTAATATTGCGGGCTTATGTCACTGGCAATCAGCTCAATCAAATAAAGGTAAACCAAAAAGTAGGGGTAACAACTGGTTCTGATGAAAACGCAAAAACGACTGAAGGCACAATCATTTGGGTAGCATCTAAGGCAGAATTCACACCAAAGACCATCCAAACCGTGGATGAAAGAAGCAATTTGGTATATGCCATCAAAGTTTTGGTGCCCAATGACGGTTATCTTAAATTGGGAATGTACGGCGACGTGAGTTTTCAAAATAACTCCTCTGATAAAAAATAACATGAGCCTCATTGTCAAAAATATCATCAAAACTTACGACAAGGGCAATGTGCTTGCCTTGGATAATGTCAGTTTTGAGGTCAAACAAGGAGAACGCTTTGGCATCATTGGGCCAGACGGTGCCGGTAAAACCTCCCTTTTCAGGATTTTAACGACACTTTTGCTCGCTGATAGTGGCGTGGCGAGTGTTTGTGGAAATGATGTTGTTTTAGGTTTTGATAAAATCAGGCGCATCAGTGGCTATATGCCCGGAAAATTTTCGCTGTATCAAGACTTGAGTGTGGAGGAGAATTTAAACTTTTTCGCTACTGTTTTTGGGACAACTGTAGCAGAAAACATGCATCTAATCAAGGATATTTACGTCCAGATTGAACCTTTCAAAGATAGGCCTGCGGGAAAGTTATCTGGAGGCATGAAACAAAAGTTGGCCTTGTGTTGCGCATTGATCCACGAACCCAAAATACTTTTTTTAGATGAACCTACAACAGGAGTTGATCCAGTCAGCAGAAAGGAGTTTTGGGATATGCTTGATCGACTAAAAAGTCGCAACATTACCATTCTGGTTTCCACTCCGTACATGGACGAAGCCAGCAGATGTGACCGCATTGCCTTGATGCAAACGGGTAAAATTTTAGCGATTGATACGCTAGACAACATCATTGGTAGTTATAAAAACAAGGTTTTTGGTGTGGAAACCAGACAGATGCATCAATTATCTCAATTCTTTAAAACTCACAAGGCGGTTCATTCATGTTATCCCTTTGGAGATACTTTACATGTCACGCCCAAAGATGCTCTTTTGACATCAATTGAGCTTGAATCAAGTTGCAAATCAGCTGGTTTTCAAGACGTCAAGGTATTTGATATCGTACCAAATATTGAGGATATTTTTATGAATCTCATGGGACAAAATAATGGAATATGAGTAAGGAAGCCATCATCAAAACACAAAATTTGACCAAGTCTTTTGGGGCATTTACGGCTGTGGATAAAATCTCATTTGAGGCCATGCCTGGAGAAATTTTTGGTTTTCTTGGTGCTAATGGCGCTGGAAAAACTACCGCCATGAAGATGCTAAGTGGTCTTTTAAAGCCTTCTTCAGGGACGGCATCGGTAGTCGGATTTGATGTTTTTAAACAATCAGAAATGATCAAGAAAAACATTGGCTACATGAGTCAAAAATTTTCTTTGTACGATGATTTAACGGTGGAAGAAAATATTGCCTTTTTTGGAGGAATTTATGGTCTGAGAGGTGATGTTTTAAAGCTTGCCCAAATGGAGTTGTTGGAAAGATTACAATTGATGGATCAATCCAAAAAGCTTGTAGCGTCCTTGCCTTTGGGTTGGAAACAAAAATTGTCATTTAGCGTAGCTATGATCCACAAACCACGGTTGGTCTTTTTGGACGAACCAACTGGAGGAGTTGACCCGATTACCAGAAGACAATTTTGGGAAATGATTTATGAAGCTGCAGAAAATGGAGTCACCATTTTTGTAACTACTCACTATATGGACGAGGCGGAATATTGTTCCAGGGTGAGCATCATGGTAGATGGCAAAATAGCTGCTATGGATACACCTCGAGCATTGAAAGAGCAGTTTGGCGCAAAAAATATGGACGAAGTTTTTTATACACTGGCGCGAGGAGCTAAAAGAGGAGAATAAGATGAAAACATTTTTAGCATTTGTTTTAAAGGAATTTCAACACGTTTGGAGGGACAAGAGGAGTCTATTCATCCTCATCGCCATGCCAGTGATGTTGATGTTTATTTTTGGTTTTGCCTTGAGCAATGAAGTAAAGAATTCCAATATTGCCATTTTATGTCCTAAACCAGATGAGGAGGTGCTTTCACTGATTGAAAAAATCGACCAGAGCAAATATTTTACCATCAATAAAATGATGCACAATCCCAATGAAATTGAAAATTATTTCAAACAAAATAAAGGCAAAATGGTCATTGTCTTTGAAAACGATTTTGCCGATAAATTACAGCATGACAAGTTAGCCAATGTGCAATTGATTGGCGATGCAACAGATCCAAATACTGCAACTACGATGATCGGATATGCGCAAGGCATCATTGCAGATTATCAAAAGAGTTTATTGGGAGAAACCAATTTACCCTATGCCATCCAAGTGGAGACCAGAATGTTGTACAATCCTCAATTGCTCAGTGCTTATAATTTTGTGCCGGGTGTGATGGCTTTGATTTTGACACTTTTGGGTACAATGATGACTTCAGTTTCTATTGTCAAGGAAAAAGAATTTGGGTCTATGGAATTACTTTTGGTTTCACCAGTCAAACCCATCATGGTAATATTCAGTAAAGCCCTACCTTATGCGCTGCTTTGTTTTATCGATGTGCTCATCATTTTGCTCATGGCAAGGTACGTTTTGGATATGCCCATTCGGGGAAACATTTTCTTGCTCTTGGCGATGAGTGTTCTTTTTATTTTTACCACCTTGTCTCTCGGACTTTTGATTTCAAACAGTGTAGATCAGCAACAAGTCGCTATGTTTATTTCGCTCGTTGGTTTGATGATGCCGAGCCTGATTTTTAGCGGATTTATGTTTCCAATTGAAAACATGCCCAAGCCTATGCAAATCATCAGCAACATAGTTCCAACAAAATGGTATTTTGAAATACTGAAATCTGTTATGGTCAAAGGACTCGGCTTTTCCTACATTTGGAAACACACCTTGATTTTGGTTGGAATGACTGCTTTTTTCACTTTGGTTGCTGTCAGAAAATTCAAAATCAGGTTATCATGATTGGAATAGTTATTAAGAAGGAGTTTCGCCAGATTTTTAGAAATCCCAATATTCTGCGGATGATGATGGTTATGCCCATTATACAACTAATCATCATCCCTTTTGCGGCTGACTATGAGATCAAAAATATCGACCTTGCCATTGTGAATCAAGACAATAGTAGTTATTCGCAGCGTCTAGTGCAAAAATTAGTTGCGGGAAACTATTTTCAATTGGTCGAAGCAAGCACTGATTATCGGACAGCTCAGGAGTCGATAGAAAAAGGACATGCTGACCTCATCATCACCATTCCTCATGATTTTGAGAAAAATATCATCAAGGAAAACAAAGCTACCATCAGCATCTCGGCTGATGCGGTCAATGGCGTCAAAGCTGGTTTGGGTAATCTTTATGCCAATCAAATCATAGGACAATTCAATGCTGAAATTCGAGAGGAATTACTAGTGATGCCCCGCCATAATGAGATTGTAAACATCCAGACATTTGCCCAAAATCGGTACAATCCGCACAATGATTATCATTTATTTATGGTGCCAGGTATATTGGCATTGCTGGTGACCATGGTGGGTGCTTTAATTAGTACACTTAACATTGTCTCAGAAAAAGAAAAGGGAACCATTGAGCAAATCAATGTCACACCTTTAAAGAAATATCAATTCATCATTGGAAAGTTGACACCCTTTTGGATATTGGGTATGATTTCTATTACGATTGGTTTCATCATCAGTTATGTTGTTTTTGGCATTGTCTCATTGGGTGGATATTTATCCATTTATTTATACTCAGGTTTGTATTTGCTAGCGGTACTTGGTATTGGACTTTTGCTGAGCACTTTTGTGGACACTCAACAACAAGCCACACTTTTCAGCTTTTTCCTGATGATGAATTTTGTTTTACTCAGTGGATTGTACACGGCAGTAGAAAGTATGCCTGGTTGGGCAAGATTTTTATCTGATCTTTTACCGCCATCACATTTTATAAAAGTCATCAGATCTATATTTATCAAAGGAAGTAGTGTGGTTGATATTTTGCCTGAGTTTGGCATCATGGCCATATTTGCGGTGGTATTGAATGGGTTGGCAGTGATGAATTATCGCAAAAGAGCTTAAATAATGGTTAATGGTTAATTATTAATGGTAAATGGTTAAGCTTCCCAGATCATTGCCCCAACATTTGTTCCGCTTCTGAAGATCAGCTGGAAAAGGTACCCCGCGGAATGTGCAGATGAAGGCAGAATGAAAACTCAATTAAGATTTGCGAGAAACAAACTCCCGTATGAATAAAAATCAGCGAAGATTTGCGAGATCAGCGGGAAACAAACTTCATCGAAAAGGTGTCCCGCAGATTGCGCAGATGAACGCAGAATGAAACTCAATAAAGATTAGCGAAGATCTGCGAGATCAGCGGGAAACAAACTTCTTCAGATTGCACAGATGAACATTAACCATTAATTATCAATCATTTGTCTTTAACCATTGATCATTAACCCATAAAAAAATCATTCTTCCTCATCATCAGCGTCCAGCCTTTCCACCAAATTCATGACCCACAATATTACTTTGGGGCTCAAGAATTTTGAGATGCCAGCTTTGCGCTCCGCAGTTTTAAGGATATTGATGTTTTTGTAGCCTATGTTTCTTTCTTCCGCAAGGGTGATGTACTCATCCCATTCGCTGCGAGAAATGATGTCGAAGTTTGCGCGTAGTATATCTACATCAGTAGGGTCTTGTAAATCGTAAGTGGGCATTTGATCTGATTTTATTTTAAGTTTTTCTATTCTTGAAGTGGTAAATGTAGTCTATTGTAAGCACTTCAAACCAACTGCCTTTCCATTGTTAACTGTACAAATGATGAGCTGTTCCTTTTTCAAGAATAAAGCGTCTCTTACATCTCCCAAAACCCAAAGGCCAATCTTTGCATTATCCATTGGTTGGAATCCAGATTTACCGTCGCCAATCAATAATTGTCCAAAGGATCCATCCTGTGGACCAACTAGAGATTCATTGGGATAAAAGTTGCCCAGAACAAGCAAATCTACCTTTCCGTCCTTGTTGAAATCTCCTGAAATAATTTTCGATGCCGGCGCCGTTTGTGCGTCTAATGGAAGTGCATTCAAACTAAAATTACCTTTACCGTCATTTATTGCCACCATAGATCTCAATTCTGTAGCGGTCAATTTTTGCACATTTGCCAAATCATTGTCTGTAAATAATTCATCAAAACCAACTTTGGCATAATCGTCAAACTTTATAAATCTTTTCTTGAATTGTACAATTTGCCCAGTCAAGGTGCCTAGTGGATGCGCCGAAACTAATTTATCTTTGAGGTGTAATGCGTAAATGGGATCATAAACTCCATCGCCATTGAAATCCTTTCCCATCAAATATGCTGGTTTCATTTCATTGGTTTTGTAGAGGCTGTTGAGTCCTTCGTTACCCAATACCAAATCTTGATCACCATCACTGTCTATATCCACTACTTCCAAACTTTTCCACCAACCAGCAGGTAATCCCATCTCTCTGACAACAAATTCTCCATTTTCTTTAGCCAACAAAATGGGTTTTTGCCATTCCGCCAAAATGATCAATTCCTTACTGCCATCCTGATCGACATCAACCTCCTCAACCGCAGAAATCAAACCGTAGCTTTGTAGTTGAGCTAACCATTTTGTTTTTCCATCCACATATTTACCTCCTTCATTGACCAGGTAGCGATGAGTTCCAAACATAGGAAACTGGCCAGCTTGGTGGTGATTGGTGATCAAAATGTCCATGTCTTTGTCGCCATCAAAGTCAAATAAAATTGCCTTTTGTGAGCAAACGGTGATGTCTGGAAGAATGGCTTTGGAAGTAAAAATCTGGTTTGCTGAGTTTTCAAAAAACATGGGCTGATAAGCTTCTTTGTTTTTGATTGCAACATCTGCAACTCCGGGAATCAACATGATGTCATCCAGACCGTCCCCATTATGATCAAACACGAGTAGATCGCCTACTTCGATTTGTTGCGAAGCAATCATGGTCAGAGAATCAAATTTGCCATCAGTTTTTTGAATGAATATTTGTGTAGGACTTCCTCGGTAGGCGCCACCAATTACAAAGTCCGTGAGGGTGTCACCATTGAAATTTCCAGACTTAATGACCGGTCCTCTTCTAGTCAGCATTTTTTGTAAAGTAGGTCTTACAAAAAAGTCCACATAATCTGACTCTTTATGATTGAATTGAAATACACCTTCCGCTGAAACAAATAATGGATTTTGAGGAGATTTTGGATCATAAATAAATGGCATTCCCCCTTTTTGCCATTCTAAGTTTACGATCGAATTGGCTTGTAAACCCGTGACTTTTTGCACGCTTTGGTCGGGCCAAAATATTTGTAAGCTGTCAATAATACTGTCATTGCCAAGTCCAAAAATCATTTCTCTTCCCATACTGGATAAAAAGCCTCTGACGGGATAATTTTCTAAAACTTGTGACATTCCCTTTTGCCAAAGGACCACCTTAGCTCCAATTGCTTGAGCGTTCTGCGGGCTTCCTTTCAATTTGACAGACAAAAAATGTCCATTTTCAATTTTATTTTCATACAAAAAGGCTTCATCATCTATATTATTTACGACCAAATCAAGATCACCGTCATTATCCAAGTCACCATATGCCGCACCATTTGAATAGGAAAGATCATTCAAGCCCCATTTGGTAGAAACGTCTTCAAAAGGCTCGTTTTTATGGGCTTTGAAGGCATAATTATTAAGCTTCACTTCAGGTATCTGATCTACAAATTCTTTTCTAAATTTTTCTTGAGCTGACTTGTCCCCAAAGATGTTTTGATTTTTATAATAATTGATAAAATCCAAGTCAGTCACATTTTTTCTATAACCATTACTAACGTGAACATCCTTCAGTCCATCTAAATCGAAATCAGCAAGCAAAACACTCCAGCTCCAATCTGTACAGGCTACCCCATACATCAATCCTCGTTCACTAAATATGGGTTTGGATTCTAGGTCGCCCATGTTGAGTTGCAAAGAATTGCGCATATATTGTTTATGATACTTGTACCTTTCCGAAGTGCTGGTACTCTTCTTTTGATAATCATCTCGCGCGATCATCTTTTTTTGTCTCAAATTGTCTTCGGGCAACATGTCAAGCTGCATGATATCTACACGTTGATCATTATTGAGATCTGCGGCATCTATTCCCATGCCAAACATACTGGTGTGACCTGTTGCAGTTTGAATGATATTGGTAAAACCTTTTCCTGATTCATTGAGGTACAAGATGTCGTTACTCAAAAAATCATTGGAAGCATAAATGTCAGTATAACCATCGTTATTAAAATCAGCTATTGAAATGCCTAGGCCCAATCCTTCAAAAGTAATTCCTTTGGCTAATGAAACATCTTTGAAAATGGCAATGCCGTTTGCATTTTGACCAGTATTTTCAAACAATTTATCGGAAGAAGGAAATGAGCCATCATCAACTCTCGGTCTGATGGTGTTTGGATTGACATCATCTGGAGCGGAATTGAGCATGTATACGTCTAAATCTCCATCCTTATCATAGTCAAAAAAAGCGGTTTGCGTTGTAAATCCAGCGTAATCCAAGCCATAATCGGCCGCTTGGTCTTTGAATGAAACCGGATTGGTTTTTTGGTTGATGTAAAATTTATTTTTGGAGTTT
>ERZ795059.6293-NODE-6293-length-10560-cov-6.324512_pt1 | contig 10560 bp, 7 predicted proteins | sample MGYA00375143_ERZ795059 | MGnify/ENA primary metagenome ERZ795059 (study PRJEB30188, sample SAMN05720168) | activated sludge metagenome | isolation source: Anaerobic digester | place: USA | collected 2015-01-07 ... | reverse complement strand
TAACTCATCGGCAACTATTTGTCCGTAGGCTTTAGCTTCCTCAAAGTTATTGCTTCGTACGTAGATTTCTATAGGGGTTGAGGTACTTCCCACCATACTTACCTCTGTCACTTTGAATTTAGGCCCAACAAACGTTTCGGTTAATTCATTTTGAAGTTTCTTGCCAAACAGTTTAGCGCTTAACTCCCGTTCTCCCTTTGGTACAAGCTTAACGCTAAACTCTGCTCCGTATGGTGTTTCGGCAATTGCCATACTTCCACCTTTTGAACCAACTTTGGTGTATACGTGTGCAATTTCAGAGAACTCAAGCATCTTTTTCTCCACGCCTAAGCAGAAACTGTTTGTTTGCTCAAGGGTAGCCGACCTGTCTAGTTCCATGGTGATGATAAACTCGCCACGGTCGCCTTGGTCCATCATCTCGGTTTGTATAAAACCACCACCAACTAGGTAGAACGAGCCAAAAAGTAATACTGTAGCACTAATCATTGTAACTAGTTTGTGTCCTAGAGCCCAGTTTAGAGCCGACATGATAAAGTCTTTAAATGCTGTTACAAATTTCTCGAACCAAAGTAAAAATTTATCAAAGGGCCGTTTTTCGTCCCACTCCTTTAGTTTTCCAAAACGCGATGTAAGTAGTGGGACCAGGGTGAACGATACCAAAAGACTTATCAGAATTGAAATAACAATAACCAGTGAGAATGAGCGAAGTATCTGCCCCGTCATCCCCGACGTTAAACCAATTGGCAAGAACACGGCTATAAGAACTATGGTGATAGATGTTACAGTTAGTCCAATCTCTTTAACTGATTCAATTGATGCCTTCCAGCGCGATTTTCCCATTTCGAGGTGACGGTATGTGTTCTCGAGTACCACAATGGCATCGTCCACAATAACCCCAACAACAATGGACATTGCAAGTAATGTCATGATGTTTAAAGAGAATCCGAATAGCCAAAAGAAGGTGAATGTTGATACAATTGAAGTTGGAATTGATACAAAGATAAATATTAGGTTACGGAAGGTGTGAAGGAATAGTAGCATTGTTACAGACACCAGGATTATTGCAAAAACAAGGTCAAGCATAACTCCATCAATGGCATCTTGTGTGAAGTCGGATAGGTCGTTTGCAACTGTGAATTTTAGATTTTTATCGGCGTACTGCTTTTCAAAATCAGCCAGCGTTGCTTTAACCTCCTTGCTAATTTCCACAGCGTTACCATCGGTCTGCTTAAGTATGCTTATTCCAATAGCAGGCTGTCCGTTAATGCGGGCTAGTTTAGCCGACTTTCTCGTTCCATCCACAACTGTTGCCACATCGCTAACCTTAATTGAGGTGCCCTCGCGGGTTGCTCCAATAACTAAGTTTCTGATTTCATCTAGATTCTCGAATTTGCCGGCAATACGTATAATTGTTTTGCTCTCGTCGTCCTTTATTTTTCCTGTTGGGAAATCGACGTTGGCCGCCTCAATCATCGTTTTAAGCTGAAGTAACGATATACCGTACTGTTCCAACTTTTGTGCATTGGCTTTAACCTCAATTTCGCGCTGATTACCTCCAACAATATTAACCTGAGCAATACCCTTTATTTGAGCAATTTTAGTTTTAATGTCTTTATCTATAAGGTCGTAGAACTCTTTCTCAGGGATATTCGATTCTGCTGCAATATCCATAACGGGTAGCATACCCATATCGAACTTCATGAACTGTGGGTCTTTGCTGTTTGCAGGAAGGTTATTCTTAATGGCATTAACCTTACGTTCGCACTCCTGTAACGATAAATCTACATCAATGCCATCGTTGAAGTAAATAACCACAACCGACATGCTTTCAAATGAGTAAGCATTAATCTTGTCGATTCCTTCTAGTGATGAAACCGCTTCCTCAATTTTTTCTGTCAGAGCTGTTTCTACTTCCGATGGTGCTGCGCCAGGGTAAACAGTCATTACAGCATTTATAGGAATATCCATTGAGGGCATAAGCTCCTTGTTCAGCAGGGTGTAGCTGTATATGCCACCAAGAGCAAGGATAATAAATAGTACAACAGGAATTGTTGTGCGTTTTATTGATATCTCTGTTAATTTCATTTTATCTCAGATTACTTTCTTGAAAAATGCATTACTTTTTCTCAATGATTTTTACATCATCGCCATCCTTTAGGTTCAATTGTCCGCTAACAATAACCTGTTCACCTTCGGTTAAACCATTTATAACTGAAATTTGGTTGTTGTTGCTCTGTCCAGTTACAAGTTGACGCTTTACGGCTTTTCCATTCTCAACCACAAAAACAACTGGGTTAAGCATGCTACCAACAATACTTGCTTTATTTATCAAAAGAGTTTCGCTGTTTTTAACTGGTAATGTGGCTTCGGCGTATAGTCCACTTTTCAGGTGTGTTGCGTCATTATTTAAGGTTATTTCAACATTAAACTTCATAGCGGCATCAGCTTTTTCGGCTATTGCAGTAATTTTACCAGTAAATTTCTGTCCAGGGAAAACGCTTAGATTTACCTCTACGGCTTGACCAATTGATATTTTATAAACCTCTTGCTCAGTTATTTTGATGTTTAGTTTAAGCTTGTTGTTGTTTACAACCTCACAAATTTGGGTGCCTCCACTTACCAGTTGACCCTCAGTTATAAAATCGTTGTTGATGTAGCCAGCAATTGGTGTTTTGATGCTTGTGTTACTTAGCGCTTTTTTAGCAGTAATAAGGTCGGCTTTAGCCTTTTTTAGTCCAATTGTTGCTTGTTCTAAATCGCGTTTTGTTACAGCATTTTCCTCGGAAAGGCGGGTTAACCTTTCAACATCTCTCTCGAATTGTGAGTAGTTGGCTTCAGCCGTAAGAACATTTGCTGCAATAACCTCGTCGTCAACCTTTGCGATTATATCGCCCGATACAACCTTATCCCCTTTTTCCTTATATATTTTGATGATTTTTCCTTGAGTTTCCGATACTACAGTAAGTACATCCGATGCCTCAAGTGTACCAGTTGCAACAACATTTTCCGAAAGAATTCCCTTTGTTACAGGTTCAACTGCCACAGGAATGCTTTCAACTTTTCGTTGAGCGTATGCAATATTGTTTTGGAATTCTTTTTTGTTGTCGGCTAGTTTCCATACTATTAAAACTGCAACAATAATTACCGCTGTAAATGCGAATACGTGTGATTTTTTGATTGTCATATTTTTATTCTTTATGAGTTCTGAAATTGTGTTATTTAAGCATCGATTTTAAATTGCCGGATGCTTGAAGCATTTTAATTTCTGCTGTTTTACACTTTAGGATTTGTTGGTTGTACGAGTTGTCGGCTTGCAGAAATTCGGAGTTGACGTTTAGCAAATCGGCAAGCGATGCCATGCCTTCCTTATATAGCGATGCCGTTTGGTTGTAAACTTTTAGTGCCAATTCTTTATTTTCTTTTTGTGGAGCAAGCATACCCTGCGATGTTTGATATTCTAAGAAAGCATTGTTGTAGCTTACCTCCAGTAAATCTTTTGTTTTCAGAATATCCTCTTTCAATTGCAGTTGTTTAATTTGAGTTTGTTTTACTTTGTGGTAGTTAACACCCGAACTAAATATTGGCATAGTAAGGCTTAGCCCAAAGGTTGTAGAGTTGCTCCAATCGTTAATTTTGGCCTCGGTGTTGTACGATGAGTAGCTTAACTTCCCGAAGGCTGCGATGGTGGGGTAGAACTTTGCCTTTGATAGTTTTACTTGTTGTCCGTAAATTTCGTTCTGCTTAAGTAGCGCTTGGTAGGCGGGAACATTATCAACACTAAAGTTATTGGCGTTATTATTACTAATAAAATCGTTTACTAAGTTGAGTGTATCAATAGCAATCAAACTGTCGCTAGGCATTCCTGCTAAGGCTTTTAGGTAGTTTAACTGAATATTTACTCCATTCTGAATAGTTTGGCGGGTTACCTCAAGATTTGCTATGGAAACCTTTAAGCGGTTAACCTGACTCTCTTTAATAAAATCGTTTTTATAGCTTAGCTCTGCAATTCGGTGAATCTCTTTGAGGTTGTTTATAGATTTATCAACTGTTTGAAGTTGAAGTATTAGCGAGCCAGCTTGATAGTATCCCGATGCCACCTCTGCAATAATATCTTCCTCGCTTTTTGTTTTTAAGATTGAGTATAGCTCCTGTGCTTTTTTGCTGGTTTTTAGCCCTACCCAGTACGATTGGCTATAAATAAGTTGAGTAACTTGAACTCCTGCACTAGCAGTGTAAAGTGCATCTATACTGCCAAGCTGGTCAATCATTCCAGTTAATTGGTCCTTAATATTCTGTCTAACATCAGCACTTACGCCGTCGTTAATCATCATATCCAGAAAACCTCCAATTTTGATAGATGCCGAATCGGATATTCCAATGTCTGGTAGCTTCATTTTACTGTAACTTCCTGATGCTTCCACCTGTGGTAGGCCATAGCCAATGGCTTCTTTACGCATGTAATCTGCCTCTTTGCGTTGAAGTTCCGATTTTTTAATGTCTCTGCTATGCTCAAGTGCATAGTTAACAAGACTTGTAAGTGTTGTTTGCGCGCTTGCATCAAAACAAAACAGGGTAAGTCCTAAAACTGAAAAAAAACTTAAAACTTTTATTTTCATATTATCAAATTATTTGTTCTTTACTTTATTTAAAAACCGACCAGTCGGTATGTTCTTGTGCTTTAAAAAAAGGCTAGTGCCTTTTTATGTTTTAAACTTTGATACTTTGGTATAGCTCAAGTAGTTGCTTAGAGTGCATTTCTAAGGCATAGTCAATTGAGCCTCCTAGCATTGTGTTTGTTACGATACTTGTCCCAATGGCCATAAAGTTCATTGCCATTATTTCAGCGTTAACCTTGTTTGAAACCTCACCATTCTTTTTGGCTAGTTCAATTGCATCAACCCAAATACTTTGCTCCTCATTGTAAAATTTGCGTCCAATTTCCGAAAAGTTTGGATAGTATTTGAAAGCGGCCATAAACAGTGATATGTGCTGAGCTGGTGAGCTTAGGTCTATATCGTTGCTATTAGATTTAAGGTGAATTTTTTCCTTCACTTTATTAATACTATTATCAATAAACTCTTTAAGACTAGAGTATTCAATGTGTATTGATGTTCTGTTTTCAATTAAAAAATTATCTACAACTGCCTTAAAAAGTTCTTCCTTGCTGGCGTAATAATGGTAAATTCCCCCTTTAGTAATGCCTGCCGCTTTTATTATGCTGTTAATTGTAACTGCTTCATAGTTGTTATTCAGGAACATACTGTAAGCAGTGTGCAGGATTATGTCTTTTGTTTCTTTCATTTTTATTGATTTTGACACCAAAAACCGACCGTTCGGTTTGCAAATATACGTACCTTTTTATATGTTGGTTACGCAATTTGAATTTTTAACAAAATTTAATTTAGCGTTAGATTTTTCATTTGTAATTGGCCGTTGTCATGCTGAACGATAGCGTAGTGTCTATTGAGTTTTATCGGACAGTAGCGATAAATTATTTAAAATCTGATTAATCTTATTAGTTTTGAAATTATCTAACTAAATCAGAAACCTAAAAACAACCCGTATATGAGTAAATTGGTTACAACGTTATTCACATTTTTACTGCTTTATCAGGGCTCTTTTGCCCAAAGCATATTCGACCAGGTTAACGACCCCTATTTTGGCGAAACCTGTACCAGTATTCTTGTTGGAAAGAAAGCATCAGCCGACGGTTCTGTAATTACCAGCCATACCTGCGATGGTAAATATCGCACTTGGATGACAATTGAAAAGGGTCAAAAGTTTAAGAACGATACTATTACATCTATCTATAAAGGCTTGCTTAAAACCGAATCGAAGTGGGATTTGCAGAATGTTACAAAAGTAGGGGAGATTCCACAGGCAAAGGAAACCTTCACATTCTTTAATACCGCTTATCCTTTTTTGAACGAGAAGCAATTGGCAATGGGTGAAACTACCATTACTGGTGCTAAAATTTTGGTTAATGAAAAGGGGATGTTTCTTATTGAGGAGTTGCAGCGAATTGCGCTTCAGCGTTGCTCTACTGCCCGCGATGCCATTCAACTTATTGGAAAGTTAATTAAGGATTACGGTTATGGCGATTGGGGCGAGTGTATTACCATTGCCGATAAAAAAGAGGTTTGGCAAATGGAGATTTTTGGCGAAGGCCCCGATAAAATTGGTGGTGTTTGGGCTGCTCAGCGTGTTCCTGACGACCATGTTGGTGTTTCAGCTAATATCGCCAGGATATCTACAATCAACCTAAAGGATAAAGAGCATTTTATGGCTTCGGAGAACGTTTTTGAGGTTGCAAAAAAACTGAACCTTTGGGATGGAAATGAGCCATTTAAGTTTTGGAAAGCATACGGTAATGTGAAGAAACCCTATATGATTCGTGAATTTTTTATACTAAACACATTGGCTCCTTCGCAAAACTTAAGCATGGAGATGGAAGAGTTGCCCTTCTCTGTTAAGCCTGATAAAAAGGTGTCTGTTTACGATGTATTGGCTCTTTACCGCGAAACTTATGAGGGTACAAAGTACGATATGACCCAGAACATGAAGTATGTCCTCAAAAAGTACAACGATAAACGCGAGGTTATCAGTCAGGATACAGTTCTTTCTCCAATTGCACATCCCTGGTTAACAGGGCACGAGCGCAATATGCTGAATTTCCTAAAGGATGGTACAATTAATTTTCAGCGCACTGTGGCTGTGTCGTGGTGCTCGTACTCACATATTGTTCAGTTAAGAGATTGGTTGCCCGATGAGATTGGAGGACTTGCTTGGTTTTCAGTAGATAATCCTGGACAAAGTCCCCGTATTCCAATCTTCTCAGGAATTACTGAACTACCCGATTACTTTAACTATTGTGGACAGAAACGGTACAGGGATGATGCCTTGCTATGGCAGTATCGCAAAGCCAACAAGTTAGCAACTTTGGCTTGGCAAGAAACAAAGGATGATATGATTGGCGAGGTGAAATACTTTGAGCAAAAAGTTGAAATGGAGTCAAAAATGCTTGAACAACAGGTTGATGCATTGATTAAAGCAGGAAAGGTTGATGAGGCCAAGAAACTGCTAACCCATTACACCAAGGACTTTACTGGTGCAACCATTTTGCGCTGGAAAGAGTTGGAAACATTCTACTGGAATAAATTTGGAATGGGATTCTAGTTTATGATACTATATAACCCTGTTAGAGTTTCGAAACTCTGACAGGGTTTTTTATTGCTATTACTCTATTCTTAGCCAGAATGAGCCCCCATGTTTTTCAACCTCTTTTAATGTTGGATTACTCCAAATAGGATTTAGTATTTGACTTAATTCTTCGTCCCTACTTATAAAATAGTTTGGAAGTATAGGCTGGTACCGTTCGCTGTTTGCCAGAAGGATTATTGCCAATTACAAGATTTTTTTGTAGTTTTATAGTAGTTTGATTAATAATGGCTCACTTGGTTAAGAGTGTTTTATTTATATTGTTTTTATTATACTAACTAGTTCATTGGAGGAATTCCGAAACTTATAAGGTGTTTAAGAGTGTTTTGTAATTTGAAACTATGAAATATACCCCATTGAAAATTTTAATTGTAGTTACTTTCCTTTTTTCTTGTAAAAAAGAGGATGTAAATACTTATCCTAATCTTATCTGTAACCCTAGTTTTGAAATTAATGGACAAGGAAGTCTTGAGTGTTGGACGATTGGGTATGATTATATAACTTATCCTGATTTATTTTCCTCAGATGTTCCCCCCAATGGCGGAAATTTTTCATTGAGTCTAAGCGGTGGCAAAGATGTTGATTTTGAACCTTATGTTGAAGGTTGTGTGACAAATATTGCAGGAAACAAAATAATCAATCTTTCAGCGTATGTTAAATCATTATATGGTGGGCAGCCAATTTATCTTTGGCTTGAACAAGTGAGAGAAGGTCAAGTGATAAAAAGTAAATGTGATATGAGTTGGGCTTTTAACGGTTGGAGAAAATTTAAGGTAATTGATACCCTTTTCTTGGATACGAAGGACTCTATAAGGGTAAAAATCATTCAAACTACAGGGCAGAATAGTGGTGCGTTGGTTGATTTGGTTGAAATGACTCAGATTAAAATTTAACATGAGTCTAATCTTGCTCATTATGATAAATTCGTAATCAATGACTTTCATTTTTATAGATACATAAGAATACACAAATTGTTTTGTTAAACTACTTCGTTGAAAGAAGTGTTGAACTTTTTAGGATAATCAAATCATCATCTTCATAAATTTTCACGTACGATTGGTTAGTTATTAGTTCGTTGATTTTCGAAAAGTAGGCTTCCTTAGATAAAGGCCAGAAACCGTAATTCTTCATTAATGCAATATATTCTGCATTGTTGATGTAAGGGAAATGGTAAAGTTTTTCAACCGAAACTATATGCGAAGCAAGCCTAGAACTTGCCGAAACGCTATTTCCATTGGATACTAATTCTAACGCCTTTTTAACTTTCCGAACATCAACCTCTGGTATGTAATGCCTTTTAGAGTAGAATTTTGTATTCTTTGAGTCGTACCACTTTGATGCTCTGCTTTCTATGGTTTGAATGTTAGCCCCAAGAGTAATGATTGCAACTGCAATTCCAATTGGAATTCGCCACTTTGTGCCAATTTCTTTCAATGAGTCAATAACAACAAGGCTTAGAATAGGAACAAACTCTATAGAGTACTGATTGTTTATGCCCCAAATACCATAATCGTCCGATAAAAATTTTTGCCCCAAAATAGGAATGAGCATAACAAGGTACGATGGTTTGAAGAATAGGAATACTCCTCCCGAGAGCAAAATCATCAGGTGAGTCTCAATCTTAACGGAGTCATAAATAGAGTCGGGGTTTGTGTTTACAAATAAAAGTTTGAAAATTAGTTGGGGTTCTTTGATGAATGAGTAGATGATTTGGAAAACTGAATCGCCATATTCCGAGTATCGGCCTAGTTGATGATTGCTATCTGCTCCCTGCAGGTAAGGCATCACAACAAAAATGATAATGATTCCATAAATCAGGCATAAAATTGCAGCAGGAATCTCGAACTTAATATAATCGTAAATACTGCGTTTATTTTTTAGCATAAAACCTAATAGAATGAAGAATAACCATATTGGCATTGTCTCCATTGCTGTTGCAATTAAAATCAGTAGTATAATAGATAATTTAAGATTCCTTTTTTCTAAAAAGTATATAAGCCAAGGAACCATCATGCTTCCTATAACATTGTTGTGAAAGTCGAACGATAGAGCAGAGTAGATGCCCCAAATTGAGAAGAAGTGGAAGACGGAAATTAATGGTAGTGATGTGTTTCCTTCGAATTTTAGCTTTGAGTATTTGTAAATTCCTAATCCTCCTAATAGAACGGCAATAATTTGTATAATTAGCAGTGTATAACTTCCGAAAATGTAAAAGAATGGAGTGTAAAGGATTGTAATAGGGGAGAAGTGTGTGGCCAAAAAAGGCATTGTTTTGCCTTGGGCATCGAGGGTGAATGTTGCGTTATTAAAAATTGAGTAATTGTATAGGGCGTTATTAAACATCCCTAAATCAAGCGCATATGTTCTGAATTGGTAATGATTAACTAGCGATATTGAGCAGTATATCAGCGCAAAAACAAAGAGTATTAATGCGGCATACTTGTCGGTTTTGCTGAGTTTTATTTGCATCATTTATTGTAAGACTCTTGTTTAATGCGAATGCAAGTTTAAATTTCTCGGAGCGAGTAACCTAACTTAAGCAAATTCTCAGGTTTGATAATTTCCTGTAGTCTTTCCTCGTCAATCAACTTTAAGTTTGCGTTGGCTTCAAAAATGTCGATTTTGGATTGGCGCATCTCGTTGGCAATAATTGCAGCCTTGTTGAATCCAATAAATGGAAGCAATGCAGTTGTAATTGATGGATTGCTTAATAGTTGTTGTTTGGATTTCTCAATATCAACCTCAATGCCATTCACTAGATTTTGAGCAACGGTATTGTTTGCTGCAATAAGCAATTTTATAGATTCCAGCAATGCGTGACCTATGGTAGGTATGTAAGCATTTAAGTCTAGCATTCCTTGTCCTGCCAAACCCGAAATTATCATATCATTTGCGTAAACCTTATGTGCCACGCTAACTACAAACTCAGGAATAACGGGGTTAACCTTTCCCGGCATTATTGAACTTCCAACTTGCTTTTTTGGTATTGAAATGGCATTGCCAGCCATGTCCGACGCTAGTAACCTTAAGTCCGAAACCATTTTTTCGAGGTTTACTGCGTGTGCTTTTAGAATTGCGTGAACCTCCACAAATGAGTCTAGGTTTGCGGTAGCATCGTTAAGATTTTCACTACGAGTGAAAGGGAACCCTGTTAGCATTTGTAAATGCTTGGCAACCTCCATAACAAAGTAGCGTGGAGTGCCAACACCTGTTCCTATTGCACCACCTCCAAGGTTTACAATCTTAATGCGTTCAAAGCATTTGGATACCCGCCACCAATCGCGTGATAAGGCCTCGCTGTATGAACTAAACAGTTGTGCGTACGATGATGGAACAGCTGCC
>ERZ795059.6288-NODE-6288-length-10562-cov-5.582850_pt1 | contig 10562 bp, 5 predicted proteins | sample MGYA00375143_ERZ795059 | MGnify/ENA primary metagenome ERZ795059 (study PRJEB30188, sample SAMN05720168) | activated sludge metagenome | isolation source: Anaerobic digester | place: USA | collected 2015-01-07 ... | reverse complement strand
TAATTCAGGGCCCATTCAATCAAGAGCAGGGAAAAGTGATTGGACCAATTTCAATGAAGCCAATGACCATTCTTACGCTTCTTCTGGCAATTATGCCAAGAATAACAAGATTACATTATATAAGTCTGGTATGCTCGTTTGGGGAACTGAACCTGAGGTGGATCAACCAGTACAAAGCCTGAAATCTTATACATCTCAGAACAGTTTTGGCACAACCACCAACGCCCTACAAAACTATATCAAACTGAATAATGAAGGAAATACACCGTTATCTTACAAAGATATCAAGATGCGTTATTGGTTTACAGCTGAAGGAAATACACCACTCAACTATTCTTTGGATTACGCAGAGTTGGGCAATAATCTTGTGCAAGGTAAAATTGTAACATTGACATCTCCGTTGGTAAATGCAGATGCATATCTTGAAATTAGTTTTACGGCACCAGATAGCCTATATCCTGCTAGTTCCACAGGCAAGATTCAAGGTCGCATAACGAAAAGTGACTGGTCAGATTTCAATCAGTTGAATGATCATTCTTTCAAAACAGGCACATTGATGACGGAGAATGTACATGTCACCATTTATCATAAAAACACATTGGTGTATGGTGTTGAACCTGAATCGCCAATATTAAATATGCGTTCTACAGTGCCAAGCGATTTGATGAGCTTTTCAGACCTAAATGTAAAATCACCATTCAATGTGACTGTTTTAAACAATCCAGTTATCAACGATGAGGTAGAATTTATCGTTAGGGGCGCTGATGGAAAAAATGTGAAGGTTTTGGCTATTGATGCATCAGGAAAAGAGGTAGGAGCACTTTCAATTGGACGAGCAGATTCGTCAGAAAAAAGACATATCTCTCTTGGCCATGCAACCAATGGGGTATTTTACCTGAAAGTAATTGCAAACCAGGAGATGAAAACCATACCCATACTTAAAGTTAATTAAAAATGATGAATTAAAATTCAGCAATCCGCCAAGATTACATAGAACTTGGTGGATTGCTGAAATAAATAGCAATCAGCAATGTCCAATCTTTTTAAATTGCCTTAATTTGCGTACGGGTTATTCACAAAAATGAAATATCTTCAACCTATCATTATATGTGTAGCTTTTCTATTTTTTGCTGCAGTTTCATTTGCACAAAATAGATTACCCGTTCCTATAAAAATGCTGAATGTCGAAGATGGTTTGCCTCAATCTTTTATTAGCGGATTAGCCCAAGATCGCACTGGTTTTATTTGGATAGGTACACGTGATGGCTTGGCAAAATATGATGGCATAAAATTTAAAGTATTTAAACATTTGCCTGGCGATTCTACCACTCTGGCTAATAATATCATTAGTAATTTGTATCTTGATAATGCAGGCTATCTGTGGATCCGGTATGAATCAGGAGATATTGATCTCCTCCATACAGACACTGAAATACTTACCCATCTTACAAATGATCCATTGTTCCATCCGTTGCGCAAGGGCCTTCGAGATGGTAACTCCATAACAGAAGACGGAAAAGGTAATTATTGGTTATTTGGAACCTTTGAGCGTATTTATATATGCAACATTAAGAAACATACATTACGGTCTTTTTCCCATTCAGATTGGAATTTAAAATCAGACGGACTTGTAGGCATCACATCATCTAAAGGAAAGGTGATGATGATTACGGATACAGCAATGGTATTGACAGATGAAAACAAATCTCACAAGGTATTCGCAAAATACAATTTCGAAAATCCCCATATGGGTGCAGCATGGAAGAATACACCTGTAGTAATTAGGAAAAGCGGAGATATTATTATAAAAGATGAAAGCCGAATTGTAATCTATTCTCCCTGTAAGGCATTATTCACCACGATTGATTTGCCTTCGAGAAAGGGTGATTTCAGCTTTTTACTTGCATGCGATGAAACGGACCAGGTTTATTTCGAGCACAATCTTAATATGTACATCTTATCACCAGAAAATAATTTGTCAATATGGAAAAGCGATGCTCATCTCAAAAACGGCTATAAGTCAATATTGATTGATCGGTCGGGCGTATTATGGTTGGGAGGAAACGGCTCAGGAATACAAACTTTCGACCTCAGAATTTCCAGATTGCCTGCCTACTTTTATAAAAAATCTTTTCAGTCAGACTTGCTAAAAGATATAATAAAAGTTCCTGAAGATCAGATAAGAAAGAGTTTTCTTTATGGTATGGATCCCTATCAACTTAGATGGAAGAAAGACAACCAGGGAAGAATCTGGTTTACCAACGGTGTTAACAGCCAGTTTTCGACCCGCGATATTTCTTACTTGGAAAATGAGCGTTTACATCATACTTTATGGAGATATAGCGATTCTTCTGTAGTGAAAAACGTAAACGTCAATGTGTTGGCTTTTTCGACTTCAGGCAAAATGTGGGGCATGGATTATTTTCTTCGACCTGTCTATTTTGATGAAAAAAAATCAATGATGACAGTCTACCCTCCAATCGGGCTAGTTGATAATTTGACTGCGCATGCTGTCAGTTCTATGTACATCGAAGGAGAGGATGATTTTTGGATAACTACTTCACAAAATGGACTCTATTACTATAACAGAAAAAATAATAGAACCATTCAATTCACAGTTGCGAATACAAAAGGCGCTCTACCCGTAAATCAACTCATGAATATTGTACCTGACCCCAAAGATAAAGATGTTCTATGGATAGGGTCATTGGGTTCAGGCTTGATTCGTTTTAATAAATCAAAGGGAGTTTTCAGTAGTTATACCACCAGGAATGGTCTGCCCAATAATACAGTTTATGCTGTTTTATCTGATGACACTGGAACCCTCTGGTGCAGCACAAACCAAGGAATCTTTTCATTTAATCCCAATAATGGCGAATTGCGTACGTTCACGAGTCGTGATGGATTGCCTGGAAATGAATTTAACCGTTATCACTTTTTTCAGTTGCCAAACGGCAGATTTTCCTTTGGTGGTATAGATGGCTTTACGGTTTTTGATCCCCACAATGTGTCAATAGATACATTTGAGCCCGAAATCGCTTTGACTGATATACATATCAATAATAGCGCAGCCGACTTTGGAACACCTTCATCTCCATTTAAACAATCAATTAATAGTTTGAACGAGGTGAGATTATCCTATCGAGAAAATTTTTTTGACTTTAGTTTTGCTGCCCTCGAATATAACATTCCGGAAAAGATTCAATATCGCTACATTCTCGAAAATTATAACAGTGACTGGATATATTCGCGCAGTGATAATGTAGCTTCCTATACCAATCTACCTCCTGGAAAGTATGTTTTTAAAGCGAACGCGACCAACACAGCTGGTAAGTGGAGTTCGCATATCAAAAGTTTGTCCATCGTTATACTTCCCCCATTCTGGCAAACTTGGTGGTTTATTTCTCTGTGCATAATTACAGTATTAGCCCTCGCCTATTTCTTCATAAGATACCGTATTCAGGACATCATCAGAAAAGAAAGAGAAAAATCAGCTTTCGAAAGGAAGTCTGCAGAATTGAAGGCCCAAGCCATGCGTGCTCAGATGAACCCTCATTTTATTTTTAACTGTATGAACTCAATTAAAGCACTGATTCAGGAAGATAAGCGGCAGGAAGCAGTAATTTACCTTACCACCTTTGCTAAACTGATACGCAACCAACTCAGCAATGCAGAACATGAAATATCTCTGCATGACGAACTCGAAACTTGCAGACTCTATACGCAATTGGAATCACTGCGGTTTGGCAATAATATTCGCTGTAGTTTTCATATTGACAAGGAAACCGACCTCCATTCAATAAAAGTGCCACCATTGATTTTACAGCCCTTTATTGAGAATGCCATTTGGCATGGTATTTTGCCCAAAGGACAAGGTGAAGTTATGATAACAGTAACTGGAAATGAGGAAGCTGTAGAATGCAGGATAGACGATGATGGAATTGGCCGAGAGAGCGCTATGCGCAATAAATCAAAATCATCGTCAACGTATGAATCAAAAGGAATGCAATTGGTAAGAGGGCGCCTGAGTCTTTATAATAACCTCAATAACCAGGATGGTTCCATAGAACTTGTTGATAAAAAGGACGATGCCAGTAATCCTATCGGCACATTAGTAATCTTAAACTTTAAAAAACAAACATGATCCGTGCAATTATTATTGATGACGAAGCGCATTGCGTGAAAAGCCTTGAAAACGATCTAAAAATGTTTTGTGGTAACGTAGAAGTAATGGATACTTGTTTGTCCGCAAAAGAAGGTATGCTGTCGATTAAAAGAAATAAACCTGATCTTATTTTCCTGGATGTGGAAATGCCCTGGATGAATGGATTTGAAATGTTGGAAGTTCTGGGTGATGACATCGGCTTCCATATCATTTTTACCACCGCCTATGATCAGTTTGCCGCCAGAGCTTTCAGGGTAAGTGCAGTAGATTATTTATTGAAACCAATTGACAGCAACGACCTAATTAACGCGGTGAATAAAACTGCAGAAATTTTAAAGTCTAAGACAAACGGTGGAGTTATCCAGAACCTGCTGCAAAACAATAAAACCCCAGTAGAAAGACAAAAGATGGCCATTCCCAGCAGGGAAGGTTATGATTTTGTTCCTGTGAATGAAATCATCTATTGCCGAGCAAGCGGTGCATACACGGACGTCATTCTGAATAGTGGTAAAAAACTGCTGCTTTCTCAGTCATTGGGAGAAACCGAGCAATTGTTGCCAGAAGAGCTTTTTGAGAGAGTGCATCATTCACTTGTCGTAAATGTGCAACATATCAATCAGTATAAAAGAACAAGCGGAACTTCCATCATCATGATTAATGGAGACGAGTTGAATGTTTCCAAATCAAAGAAAGAACATTTACTGACAAGGCTAGGGATAAAATAAAAGAAATAATAAACTTCTATTCTATCACATTTTTGGTTTGAGATTTAAATATGCATTATGGACTTTGGTAGATTATCTAAATCATTTCCGTTTTTTACCTATGACTTGTTATATGCTCATTAAATCAGCATATTTAAATTCATAATTCAATAAATCTTTTAATTTTTGACTGTCAATAATTTTATACTTACTTTCTGAATCTTCATTAAAGGTGACTTTATTCGCTCCTATTTTTTGAACTTCCTTCAGATAAAAATCTCGTCTTCTGGGGTGACTGTCTGCAGCCGCATTGAGCACTTCATTCCACACATTTTTTACAATGATTTGTTCAATTATTGAAATACAATCATCTCTGTGAATTAAGTTAACAAATCCATCCGGATCCTCAACTGGTTTATCCTTTCTGACGAAATTTCCTGGTTTTCTATCATATCCAAATAAACCACCAAATCTGATAATTGTAGAATCAAAAGTTTTGTTTGTGATGAACAATTGTTCTATTTCTGCTAGCGGTGTGTTGGCTGTATTTGTTTCTTCGGTGACAATTCCATTCGTAAATGGATAAACGGAGGTAGAACTGATGAACAATACTTTTTGAATTTCTGACTCTTCAATTTTATTTACCAACCGTTTTATATCTGGAATGCTCTTAGATGTTATAGCAATAATTAAAACTTTTGCATTCAAAAAATCGCCCATATCCCCGTCTGGATTTTCAATATCAATCAGAAACGGTTTAATGCCATTTTCTTTCAGAATATTTAATTTGTCAAAAGATGTAGTAGATCCCAATATTTCATATCCTTTCTTCAACAGATCAATTGCCAAGGGCAGACCCAACCAACCACATCCCAATATGCTAATGCTCTTACTCAATAAATTTGCTTTTTAATTAATTATTCAGTTAATGTATTTGAAACTTCGCTGGCCATCCCACCATGTGCCGTATAGAAGCTCAAGAAAAGTAAAGGTATGTATAAAATTTAATGCAAAAGAATGGTTATTTATTTTCTTACTTTCTTAGCAAGAACTATGGTTGAATAGTGTTTCTTTGGCTCGAATTGCCTAAAATCACACTAACTATATACAGTTCTTCTGTTCTGGTGAATGGATCAAATCTATTTTCGGGTGTATCTCAACCCAGTAGATCATTTTTTCTAGAACGGGACAAAGGCAATGAAGTGCCGTCCTTTAAAACCAAAATCTCCTGATGATGTATTGCATCCATGAATTTTCTATTGACAAGATGGGAGCGGTGGATTCTGACAAATTGATGTTCCAACAAAATAGGTTCAAAATGTTTCATAGTCTTGGAAGCAATAATTTTTGATCCATTTTGTAAATAAAACCAAGTATAGTTGCTGTCACTTTCACACCTAATTAATTGTGAAATATCAATAAAATGAATTTTCTCTAAAGTAGGTATGGCCAAGGTATATTGTTTGGAATCTGTCATCCTCAAATTGTCTAGCAAATGATTGTATAATTCTGGTTTAGCGTTTGATTTCATTATCAAGAAACGATTTAATGCTTCTTTCAATTCAGTGGCAGCAATCGGTTTTAATAAATAGTCGAGTGCCGAAAATTTAATAGCCTTGATTGCATAGTGATCAAAGGCAGTCGTAAAAATAATTACAAAATTGCGATGACGACATTGAGACAAAAATTCAAAACCAGTGTGGGGTGGCATCATGATGTCGAGCATAATCAAATCTGGTTTAAAGGAATCGACCAGCAATAATGCCTTTTGAAAATCAGTTTCTGCCTTGATTTCTGCTTTAATCTCCAAACTCTTTTGGATCATCAAAGTGAGGGTTTTGGTAGCCATCAATTCATCATCTACGATTAATATGTTGATCATCAGAAATAATTTGTTTGAAGAGGGATTTTAATAATCGCTGTTGTGCCTGTTTCGGGGTATGGTTTCTGGTTCACTTTTAAAACTGTAATTTGGTTGTTGATTCTATTGAGCATCTGAATTCTGGAATTGATAATAGACATACTCAGAGAATTATGTGGAAATTTGATCTCTTGATTATCTTTCAATTTTCGAGATACTTCTATTCCAATACCATTATCCGAAACAGAACAAATAAGGTGATCAGAAACGATGGCATAGGAGATAACGATTTTTTTATCCCCTTTTTTCAAAGGTAAACCATGCTTTAGGGCATTTTCTACAAGTGGCTGTATAATCATTCCCGGTATATTGATCTGCTCATGATCGGAAATTTCATCTGCCACAATTATTTCATATTTAAAATCTTTATCAAATCTCAAGGACTCAATTTTTAAATAGATATTTAACAATTTTATTTCTTCCTCCAAGCTGACACTCCTATTTTTAGTTTGTTCCAAAACGAGGCGCATGAGGTGTGCGAAATCACTCAAGTATCCGTTGGCCTTATCAACTTCACCTGTATAGATAAAATATTGGATAGAATTTAATGCATTAAAGATAAAGTGTGGATTCATTTGCGATCTGAGCGCCGTAAGTTGAGATTCAGCGAGATCAGCACCCAATTTTATCAATTCTATTTCTTTCTCTTTGGCTTTTTGTTGGGTTGCTATAAGGTCAAGTTTATCACCAAGCATTGAAGCAATAGTACTTAATATTTTAACATGCCGCTCAGTGTAAAAATTTCTTGTGGAATGTTCAGTATTTACAACACCCATTACTTCGTTGTTGTGTATAATTGGTATTGCTAATTCACTTTGACTTACTTTGCCATCGGCAGAAAAATATCTGTTGTCTTTACTTGTATCATTAACTAAAACGGGAATCTTCAATTCAGCAGCACTGCCAACTATGCCCTTATTCTTTGGCACATGATATACTTCCTTATTTTTTTCAATCTGCATATCTCCTTTGATGCCATGACCTGATATTTGTTGAAGAATTGTCTTATCTTCATTCCATAAATAAATCATACTGTCTTCAAAGCCGAGCTTAGCGATAAGCTCTTTAGATAAATTCCAAAGCAATGATTCCCTATTTTCTTCCTGATAAATAGATAATCCAAAAAAGTTTGTTACTTTCTCTATTTCTAATTGATATAACAAATTTTCGGAATTTAATTTTTCAAGTTCCATTTTTTTACTTGCCTTGTTTGAAATATTTTTCTCTCGCTGTAGGATGATTGTGAAAAGACTCAAAAACCCACCCAAAACACAAGAAATTATAAACCAGGATTTTGCCCAGAATGGTGTGAGAATTTTAAATTCATATATTGTTTCTTTACTCCATACACCTATTGGATTTAAAGCCTTTATTTTAAATTTATAATGGCCCCATTTAAGATTATCATAACGGACGGAACGTGTGTTAGGTCGAGTATTCCATTCGGTATCAAAACCTTCCAATTTGTAAGAAAACATCAAATCCTCTTGATTGAGATCATCAATTCCTGTAAATTCAAACTCAAAAGAAGTATTCTCGGGCAAATATTGTGGAATTATTTTCCGCTTATACGGTTGGCTTTTTGTAACTATATTGGTAATATGCACTTTAGGGATGTCGTATTTTAAGTCAACAATCTCTGGCTTTAAAGATGCCAGTCCTGTTGTAGTTGCAGTCCAAATAAGACCATCTTCTGATTCAAACAACTTGATTTGTCCATAGCCAGGCGGCAGAAATCCACTACGCTCATTGAAATGCATGATTTTATTATAAATATGTTCAGACTGTCCAATGACGGAGATGCCATTAGAACTACCAGCCCATATGTTGTTGGATCGATCGCACAACAATGAAATATAATTTTCGGAAATCATACCTTGCAGCGCTTGAAATTTGGACAAAATTATTAACTGTCCGTTTTCCTGTTCTTTTAGTTTTAATATTCCTTCGCCATTTGTCGCAATCCAAATTATTCCGTTAGCATCTTTTATAATGTAATTTGTAGTGATAATTTTATTATCGAGCAAAACTGCAACAAGTTTCCCTTCTTTAATTTCTAAAAGCCCTTCTTCGCTAGCTGCATAAATTCGACCTTTGTTAGTCTCTATAGCCGAGAATATTTTGCCTCTAGCGGATATTTGTATATTGCCAATATTATTTGTAAAATTATAGCCTTTAACTGCAGCTTTGTCGGGTTCAATTTTTGTTATACAATTGTCGCCTATTGCCCAGAGCTTACCTGAATTTGTAATTAAAAAAGAGTAATAACCTTTTGAACCCAAACCATCAATATGATCGAAATTCGTGATTTTTTGACCATCTATTTTAGCAATTCCCTGATAACCAGATCCTACCCATAAGCTTCCATTTTGATCATAAATCATCGCTTTTACTTCTGCTTTTGGGAACACATTTTTCATGAATATTTTAAAACCAGTTGTATCGTATTCCAATATAATACCTCTATTGTTTCCAATGAGCAAATTGCCATTTTTACCCGTAATAAATGAATAAAAATCCTCATGTGGAGTAATATCAAGCAGGTCGTGAATTTTGAAGAAGGAAGGTTTTATTTTTACAAGGCCATCTCCACTTCCCATCCAAAACACAGTGCCAGTTTGTATTGCCCTCGTTGGTAATATAATACCTTCGTTCAATGAATTTATAAAGTAGCTTTTGACTTTAAGCACAGTATCGATAAAATATATCCCGGAAGTTCCATTCATCCAAAAACCTTTGGATGCCGCGATGTTATTAGGATTATATGGCAATCTGGCTGCTTCACGGCCATTTTCCCAAACATACATCTCTGTTGATTCGCAATTGAAATAAATTGTGTTTTTATCAATTGGATAAATGTGCGTGATGTCATCATTAGCTTGTTGGTTTTCAAACACTTTTATGATGTCTTTTCCTACAATTCTATAAATCAACGATTCTTTAATAACAAATACGGCACCACCCTTTGCCACATATACACCATGAATACCTTTATCCTTACTTCCCCAATAATTGCTCCAATCAACAAGAATATTTTTTTGTAAATTGTGATAAGTTCTGCTATTAGTCAAGGAGCTAAAATTCTCAATTTTAACTGGACCATAATCTGTGCTAAGCCACATTGTATTTTTATATAAACTAATGTTGTGGATCACTTGTGGGCTCTCGCTTTTTTGTGATACTTTAATGATTTCATCCTTTTCCATATAATACAAACCTGTACCAGATCCCACCCAAATACGGCCGTTTTCATCTTTTGCTAAGGCTGTGACTCTTCCAATTAGAGCATCTTCCTTACTTGTTCTGTAATTCTTAAATGTGAAGCCATCATATCTGCTAACACCAGATGCAGTTCCAACCCATAAAAATCCTCTTTCATCCTTAAGAATATCGAAGATCTCAGAAGATGCTAGACCATGCGCACTGTTATAGAAAGTGAAAAGGTAATCAGATTGTAAAAATTGGCAATTTGCTTGAGTAGCTCCAAGAATCATGGAAATAAAAATGCAAGTAATGCTACGCCACAGATGGTTTTGTTGTTGATGCCTTAGGGAGCAAATAAGTACCTGTTTAAGTCTTTGATTCAATGTCTTATATTCAAAGTTAAATTTAAAAGAATCAACAATAATAATATAGATTCTTTTAGTGAATTGCGAAAGTAATGAGTGAATGAAAGCATTCACTCAATGAAAAGTGTGCTTCGCTCATTGCATGATTGAAATAAAAAAATTTGAAAGCAGTTTTGATGAAATTTAATTAATCAAGAAAAATC
>ERZ795059.6286-NODE-6286-length-10563-cov-5.694138_pt1 | contig 10563 bp, 9 predicted proteins | sample MGYA00375143_ERZ795059 | MGnify/ENA primary metagenome ERZ795059 (study PRJEB30188, sample SAMN05720168) | activated sludge metagenome | isolation source: Anaerobic digester | place: USA | collected 2015-01-07 ... | reverse complement strand
GGAAATGTGTGGTGCAGTTCCAGCAACGTTTGGGCTGACGGCGACTTCCGTGTTGCCACTCCTGGCAAACGTTTGGAGGTCATCGAGTCACCCGTGATGTACGAGATCAACAGGGACATGACTAGTCTTCGACTTCGGACAGTGGCCGGTTACGAGGACCTCTCGTTTGACCGTGTGGTGAGTGTTAACTTCACGCCGATCGGCAGTATCGCCGAGCAGTCGCAGGCGATCAGAGCCGAGGCCGGTGACGTTGCGAAGCTGCTGCAATTGATCGACTTTGCAAATCCATTCGTGACGGAAGACAAACCAGGCGCCATTTTGGTTGGCCAACTCACGATCACCTACAAAGCCAAGAAAGGGCAAGAGCACAGCCGGACGTTCCGTGTGTTGGGCTACTCCCTGCTTCAGGACGTGTGTTTTCCGACGACTTACTACTATGCAGCTAACGAGTTGAGCCGAGAACTCCAGGCAGCTACGTAGATTGCTGGAACAGCCGGTTGCAGCACCAAATGGCCGAAGCAACGGATGGACCAGAGCGGCGGATCGGGTTCAGCGTGATGGTAGGATGATTGCCCGCCGCCTGGTCATCCGGGTCGTTACGTGCCACTGAAGGCCAACCCGACGAAAGTCGAATCGCGCGAACACAAATTACTGATGGATCACGGACGATTTGTCCACCGGTCTGATGCGGTCAAGGCGATTTGGGACGAGATCGAGGAGGCGGTCAAGACCTTGCCGATGGTTCGGACCAAGGAGGGCTCGGCGAGACGGAGAGTCGCGGAATCACGTTCCTCGGCACTCCGGACCACAGGCTCCGCCGGAACGGCTTGGTGGCCCGCCAGCGGGGCGTTGACGAAACGCTGGATTTCATCCTCAAGTGCCGGGCGGAGGATCGTTATTTCGTTGCGAGGACCGCCGTGGGAACAACCGACGGGCTGAAATGCGAACGACAACTGGAATAGGACATCGCGCGGCCATTCCGCTGTCGGTTTTCGCATTCCGCGACGATCAAGGTAACTGGACGACTTCTGTTGCACATAGGAGGTTTTGAAAAATGCCATTCTTGCTCATCCGCGGAAGATTCTTGCCGAAGCGCGGTCAACCGGACGGCGACTCGGTGCGGTTCACGCCGGACGATACGTCGCTGTTCGATCGTTTGGAGGAGATGGCCCATCGCCGGCTCAAAACATCGACCGATGCGAGCGGCACGGTGTCGGTCCAGCTGCGTTACGAGGGCATCGACGCTATGGAGAAGGACGCCCTGCCGGACCTTCCCCAGCAGGCGTTGGACAACAACAAGAAGCTGATCGGGTTCCGCGAAGGGAGTGTCGAAGAGCCGCCGGGGTACGTGCTGGCCAGCGGGATCGAAAAGAACGGACGCCCGATCGTCTTCGTGTTCCCAGGGGAACCCGATCAGGACGACGGCGAAATGGTGTTCTTGTCTGCGGCGTTTTCGCGGAAGAGCGTCAACTATGCGCAGGCGAAAGCCGGACTGGCATATCCCATGTTCTACATGTCGTTGTACGCGGAACTTCGCAAGGAATTTGCCAGCGCCGTCGTTCAGGCCCGGCAAGTACAGCGTGGGGTCTGGGCGGCGGATAGGTCGAACAGCGGTTTCCCGTTCAAGACGCGGGCTGCTGTGAAAACGCTTCCGCCCATTTACCCGAAGCTGTATCGCCGGCTGCAGAAGACCAACGCCACAACGGTCGACGGGTTCCTGGCCGAACTGGAACAGCAGGCGGAACGTGTGGCAACCCTCTCGGATGGCCGCTTCCTCAACTTCAACGACGTGGTCAAGCCGATGGCCGGCAATAAATTGAAGTTGACTTATCTGCCTGAGGACGTGGTCTTTCAGGAGGGCTGACGTCGAAAGAAGCGGCGTGCGGAATCCACGTTTCTCGCAGGAATTCGTCGCCGAACAACCCAGCCCAGCGATTCCCCGATGTTGCCGCCTGAACTAACCCGGACGACGACGACGGCCGAACTCTACCTGCGATTCCGGTCGGAGGACTCGTCGTCGGCTTTGGAGCGATTCCTCGAACGGTTTCCCATTGTCGAGCATACCCAACTGGTGGAGGTGCTGCTGGTCGATCAGTCGCTGGAGTGGCGAGAGGAACCGGGGCTCAGCGTCGAGGAGTACCTACATCGCTTTCCTGCGGTGGCGATGCAGGGGCCGGTAGTGCTGGAGTTGGTGTACGGCGAAATACGGGCCAGGCGCGCTTTGGGCCTGCCCGTGGATGTCAACGCATACGCCGTCCGTTTTCCCGATCTGGCCGAGCCGTTGCAGCGGCAGCTGGAAGTTTCGGCGTGGCTGGCGGGGGCTGACGGCGACAGCGCCCCTGCGGGTTCTCCGCACGCCTAAGCACCGTTCGAGAAGTATTTGTCCGATTTCTCCGTGGCGTAAGCTTCCAGCTTGCGGGAGATCGTGGCATCGCAAGCTGGAAGCTTACGCCACTTGTTTCTCGAATGGTGCCAGCGCCTTGCGAATCGCTGATCCAGAGCGCAGAATAGTCGGCGAGAGCGGGGACTCGTGTTGCCCCCGACAAGGCCGTTGTTCTGCGTGTTGGAGTTCCGGGTGTGGCGACGGGAGATTTTGCCGAACTGGTGACGCGCGCTCAGCAAGGCGACGCGGACGCGATGGAGCGGTTGCTGAAGGACTACGGCGACGCGATCCAGCGCGAGATCCGGTTCTGTTTGCTGGACCAGCGTCTGCGGCGCGTCGTCGGCGAGAGCGACGTGTATCAGTCGGTGATCGCCCAGTTTGCGCTCAAGCTGCGCGAGGGGCAGTATCATTTCGATGCGCCCGGCGACCTGGTCGGCCTGCTGAAGACCATGGCCCGGACGCACGTGGCTCGTCTGACCCGCTTCTGGCAAGCGCGGCGCCGCGATTTGCGCAAGGACACGGGACTGGACGCCGATGGGGTCGCCGAGATGCCGGCCCACGATCCGACGGTCAGCAGCGTGGTCGCGCGGGTGGAACTGCTGGAGCAGGCGTTGGCGAGTCTGTCGGAGCGCGATCGCCAGATCCTCGACTGGCGGCAGGACGACGTGGCCTGGCCGGAAATCGCCCGACGGCTGAATGCCCCCAATGCCGAGGCGCTGCGCAAACAGCACGAGCGTGCTCTGGCGCTCGTGGCACGGGAAGTCTATCCCAAAGCATAGGTCCCTCAGCTCGCGGGAATCCATCCGTGACCCGTTGGGCGGGCTTCCGGACCGATGCGTCATTCACGCCTTACGGAGACTCGATCATGTGCGTTCGATCTGTGCGGGCCGGCACGCTGCTTGTTCTTTGGCTGGGGCTGGCCTGTCTCGCTCCGCCACCGGCGTATCCTTGGGGCGGCGAACACCAGCGGATTTCGGCGGCGGCGATCGAGTCGCTTCCGGCTGAGGAACAGGAGTATCTTCGACCGGAACGGGCGGCGATTGCCGAGCGTTATTGCACTTTCCCCGATATCAACTGGCCCTGCTACGGCCAGTGGGGCGGCGGCACGGGCGACCCTCAGGCACCTCGCATGCCCGACACGCGGCGGTTGTGGGGCGTCTCCTTCTACTGCCAGTGGGATCCGGTGCTGCAGAAAGGCAAAGGCTATGCGCACGTGCCGCCGCAGTCCTGCGAGGCGGCCGGCGTCTATTTCCGCAGTGCTGTGAGGGCGCTGGAGAAAGGCCAGTTGGAGGACGGCTGCCGCGTGCTCGGCGTGATGTTGCACTACATCCAGGACAGCGGCTCGTTCCCTCACGTCCAGCCCATCCACCGGAATTTCCACGTCAAAGCAACCGGGCAGATCCGGCTCGAAGGCTACACGCCGCGTCTCCTTGGTGAGACTCCGGAAGAGGCGGCCCAAGCCCTCTCCGGCCGCGTCGAGCAGTTGACCGTCTGGACGGAACAACGCCTGGCTCCGCTGCTCGCGTCGGCAGGGATGGCGCTTGACGACGCCAAGCGGCAGGCCGCGCAGCTCCTCATGGCTCCCACGGTGGTGGATGCAGTGGCCAAGGTACGTGTGGAGCAGTCGGCGGAGTTCGAGGCGGCGGCTATCGATTGCGCCAACGAGTGTACTCGCGTCTGCGCCGATGCGATTCATTCGGCGGTGGCCTTTGCTCAGAAGCCGTATATCGAGCCGGAGCCTAACGCCTTGAACATCAACCTCGTCTTCAACCCGTCCTTCGAGGAGAGCGAGGCCGACGGGATGCCTTCCGGCTGGTGCGTCGGCTGGCTGGATACGCGAGATCGGACAGGGCGGGCCGAGTGGTACCGTGCGGGAACGCACTGGGAGAAGCACGTGCGGACCGGCAGACACTCCGTGCTCGTGCTCTGGCCGCCGAAACAAGGCCTGGACTGGCAGCAAATCTGGCCGCAAGCTGTGCGCGTTCGGTCCGGCGAAAAGTACCGAGGTTCCGTCTGGGGCAAGGCCGTAGCGGCGACGGGCGGAGGCTACCTGGCCTTGGAACTGTCCGACACCGACTATCAGCCCGTTCTGGAGACGAAAAGCGCCGCCTTGACCGCGGATGGCACCTGGCAGCAACTGTCGGTCGAAGCGGCGGTCCCCGATTCCGCCCGCTGGCTGCGAATCATCCTCCACGGAGTAGGCAGCGACGGGGCCATCTGGTATGACGATGTTGAGGTCGCCAGGATGGACTGAAGCAGAGAAAGGACGGGACAGAGATTTGAGTGTACGAGCACGTGTACGAGTACGGCAATCAGGCGAGAATGGGCTCCCCACGTACTCGTACACTCGTATCTCCTCCCGCTCGCAATCGCATGTCTCGCGCCGGATGAGGTTCCGGCGCAACTGGTTGAGTTCCACGAAAGGAAACACGCGCACATGAAACACGTCATCATCATCCTCACCGCTTGGCTGCTGGCCGCACCCGTCGTATTGCACGCCCAGTCGTCGCCCTCGCAGCGTCCCGTCAAGAAGCTGATCGAATACGGCTGGGACGTTCCCTACCCGGACCAGGTGCGGAAAGACATCCGCAACATGGAGAAGAAGCCTTTCGATGGCGTCATCTTCCGGCTGCGGGAGTGGAACCACGCGTTCGACCCGCGGCCGTGGGACGAGGCGCAGCTGAAGCCGCAATTCGACGATCTCGCGGCGATCGAGTGGAAGACCTTCACGGACAACTTCCTCTGCCTGTACGCGGCCAACAACTGGAAGATGGATTGGTTCGACGACGAGCAGTGGAAGAACATCACAGCCAATTTGCGGCTGAGCGCCAAAGCCGCCAAGATCGGCCGCTGTGTGGGCCTGGTGTTCGATCCCGAACCTTACGGAGACAACCCGTGGGCCTATCCTGGGATGAACGAGAATCGCACTTTCGCCGAGGTCGAGGCTCAGGTCCACAAACGGGGCGCTCAGTTCATGACCGCGCTGCAGACGGAACTGCCGAACGTGCGGCTGCTGACCTTCTTCCATCAAAGCCTGTTCGCCGGCTTGCTCGACAACCCCGACGTTCAGGATCGCCAGCGACAGCTGGCGCAGCAGCATTGGGGCCTGCTGTCCGCGTTCTGGAACGGAGCCCTGGAGGCGGCCCAACCCAACGCGCGAATCATCGACGGGTATGAGTTGGCCTACTACTTCACGAAGAGCGATCAGTTCTTCCGCGCCTATCATACGATCAAGCAGCGGTCACTCAGCCTGGTCCCGCCGGAACTGCGCGCCAAGCACGCCGCCACGGTCCAAGCCGGCATGGCGCTGTACATGGACCAGGTGCTGGACCTGCGCCAGCCGCCGGAGCGATACCTGAGCCATTACTTGACGCCTGCCGAGCGGTTGCGGTTCTTCGAACAAAACGTCTATTACGCCCTGACGGCCAGCGACGAATACGTCTGGTGTTACAGCGAACGGATGAATTGGTGGCAGGACAAGGTGCCCGACGGCGCCGAGTCCACCATCCGCGCCGCGCGAGAACTGGTCGCCCAAGGCCGAACCGACCAGGCCGAGAAGCTCCGCGCCGAAGTGGCCGAGATCATCGCCGCCGGTCAGAAGAAGATGGCCGAGAGGGGTAGGGGGAAGTGATTTGTGTGCAGGCGTATGGCATGCGCTAATCCCAGCCCCGCTGCTATTCCAAGGCCGCTGCGATTGGTGAAATATAGGAGGTTTTAGGAGTAGTGTCATGACGCAGACAGTGACCCAGCCCGTCCTCGAAGTTACGGTTCCTCCCGCGCAGATGAACAAAGGCGAACGAGAATATCGGGCGTTCCTCCGCTTGCTGCCGGAATTGCTGGGTTCGCATCGCGGCCGGTACGTGGCTGTACACGATGGCGCTGTTGTCGACTTCGATGAGGACGACATTACCCTCATTCAGCGCGTTCACACCAGGTTCGGCTATGTTCCGATTCACGTGGGACTGGTGACCGACCGGCCGCCTTTAACGCACATTCCCCATTATCGGGAACATCACGCGGGCGACGCCTCATGATCCGCTACCGTTATGCGAAACTTTTCCAGAATCCGGTGTGAATCATGGCTACGCGAGCATGCATGGACTTGGCATTCCTTACGTTTGGGCTCGTCGTAAGCTTGACGCCGGAGGTAGCTTCTTCAGACGACGCCCCTCAGTCGCTGCCGTATCGCTTGGAGACCGTCAAGTACATCGAACGTTTTGTCGGGTCGGAAGAGGCCAAGAAACTGCTTGGGAAACAGGGCTTTGTCGTCACGGCCCAGCAGTTTCCACAGATTTTCGCCGCGTATCTTGAACTGGAAAAGGACCGTCCTTGCCCGCCGACTTTCGTGACTGAGGACAGCGTGTGGCACGCCTATCATGTGCTTCTGGAGGATGGCGTCAAGGAGCTGGAGGAGCGCCAAGCGTCGGTCCTGGGGCGATTCTCGGCGCGGCTCCTGGAAGCGGCGCAGAAGAAGAGCCGGCAGCGCGGGGACGTGTACTGGGATCTGGCGGCATTCGCCGGCGTCGGATTGGTACTGCAGGACACCGGGGCGGCCGCAGCGCTGCCGGCAGATCTGCGCTCGGTTGTCGGAGGGGTCATTCAGGTGATCGAAACCGAAAATGCCCCCGTGAGTGTTTTGTTCTTTGGGCTTCCGCTCGCGCCCGAACGTTTTCGGGCTGCGAGTTTCTATGCCAAGGGAGCGGATCTTCGCGCCTACTTCAAAGCGCGGCAATGGTACGCGATCTGCGACTTTCGCCAGCGGTCGTCGACGGAGACGGAACGGGCGCTGCACCTGGCTCTGCTCATCGCTGGCGATCAGCAGTTGGAGCAACTGCACGAGCGATTGTGCGCGCCGTACGACGTGTTGCTGGGACCAGCGGACGATGCCGGGGTACCCCATTACGTCGAATTGGCGGCCGAGATCATCGGCGGCTCGCCCGGCGCAGATCGGATCGCGGCCGTTCTGGATGCGTTCCGCCAGCGGGCCGCGAGTCTGCCTGACCCGAAAATCAACGACCAACTGCTGCTTCCCGATCAGTACGCGCACTTCGCGGCCGAGACCAAGGGGTTCCGTCTCTTGCCGCCGCGGAGTTGCCCGTCGGCCGTGCTCCTGCAGCGGACCGTCCATCCGCTGGTCAAGGGACGCGAGGTCCCATCGGGGTTGGACTTCTTCGCCACCGGGGCGCTCGCCTGCGAACCTGCGAAACGGGCCTTGCTCGCGTCGGTTGGCGACACGTCGGTATTCGAAGCGATTGTCGGCGCCGACGCGGAGCCATTGCCCGATAGCTTGCACGGAAAGGCGCTGGGACTCTTGCGACTGCTCCAGGAGCCGTTGCCGGACAGCGCCCCACTGCCGTTGCGGACGCTCGCCTGGCAGGACAAACAACTCTGGACGGCACTCGGCGCCTGGGCTGAGCAGCGTCACACCTGGGCCGGTCACTTGAAGCTGACCGTCACGGTCTTGGACGGAGACGAACAGCCGCCGGGTTACGTGTCGCCGTATCCCAGTTTCTTCCGCGCGTTGGGAGAATTGGCCCGGCAGACGGCCACCGTCCTCAACTCGCTATCTGAGGAACCCACGCCCAAGCAGGCAGGTCAGGAACTTCTGAAAACCGTCGACATGGTCAGGCAGGCACACAAGAACTCTCGGTGGGATGCCGACGTGTGGAAAGGCAGTGACCGGCTGGACCGGTTCTACTCTGCCTATCGGCTTTGGACGGGCAGAAAAGACAAGTGGACTGCGGGCGAGTCCCCGTGGGGTGCCAGCGTGATGGAGCGTCTTGCCCGCCGCTGGATCGACGCTCAGAATCTGGATGCCGGCGATCGAGAGGCGATTCGCCTTTGGGAGGCATCGACGAAGCAGTGCGCCGTACACCTACTGCCGGAACTGACCGAACTGTGCAGTCGTCTGGCGGCAATCGCCCACAAAGAATTGAATGCCGAGCGATTCGACGACGAAGACATCGCTGTCTTTCAGCATTTCGGTTGGGACCTGGCGCGGCTTCACTTCTACGAAAGCCAGGCCTGGATGCATCCGCAAGATGATTTCCCCTTGGTCACGCCCGTCTTTGCCAGTCCGATCAAGGACCAGATTCTGTACGCGGGGAGCGGGCGCCCCGAAGCCCTGTATGTGATCGTGGACGTCGCCGGCCAGCCCGTCCTGTATCGCGGGGCCGTGCTCTCCTATCGCGAGTTCACCCGCCCGACGCGACAGCCCGTCGACGACAGTTCGTGGAGGGAGGAGATCCGGGCAGGGAAGATGCCTGCTCCGCCTCCGTTCACGAACTCGTTCCGGAAAACCACTCCGGCCGAGGAGTCCTCCGAATGCGAACGCCTGCGGCGTTGGGCAAGCGACGAGGACAGACGCTACGGAGATCGCGTGCGTGCCCAGAATCCGCTGGCGGAGGAAGCGGAACAGACGCCTGCGGCGAGTCGGGACGGCTGGGCGGTTGCCATTCAGCTGGCCTTCCTGGCGGCGATCGTGCTGGGTTTCTGCGTGTTGTTCCTTGCGTGGCGCAGGTCGCGGCCGCCTCAGAAGGACCAAGAGGCTACTTGAGTTCCGCGCAGGCGGACGAAACAATGGAAGCAGCGCCCGTGACGCGGAAGAAAGCCGTCCGGCGTCTGCCCCCCCCGAAGCGAGGTATGCCATGACCACGGCTACCAGCCACGAAGCTGTTCCCCGCGAAGGGTCGCGGCGGATTCCGCCTCTGCGCAGCGGCGACCACCTGACGCGGGACGAATTCGAGCGCCGCTATCAGGCCATGCCCCACGTCGACAAGGCGGAACTCATCGAAGGAGTCGTCTATATGCCGTCCCCCGTTTCGGCCGAAGATCATGGCGAACCGCATTTTGACTTCATTACGTGGCTCGGCGTCTACCGCGCCCGCACGCCACAGGTACGGGGGGGCGACCATGCAACGTTACGGTTAGACCTGGACAACGAGCCGCAACCGGACGGCTATTTGCGGCTGCTGCCGGAGTACGGCGGACAAGCCCGGTTGGTCGACGGCTACGTGACGGGTGCTCCCGAGTTGATCGTAGAGATTGCGGCCAGCAGCGCCAGCTACGACCTGCACGAGAAGCTGCATGCGTACCGCAGAAACGGGGTGCGCGAGTACGTGGTGTGGCGCGTATGGGACGAAATCATCGATTGGTTCGTGCTCCGTAGCGGCCGGTTCGAGCAGCTCGCACTGGCCGATGGAATCTACCGCAGCGAAGTTCTGCCGGGCCTCTGGTTGGAGCCTGCCGCCGTATTGCGCGGTGACCTGGCGCGGGTCCTCGAAGTGCTCCAGCAGGGCCTTGCCAGCCCCGAACACGCCGCCTTTGTCACCGCTCTGCAGAAAGCGTGACCAAGAGGTTGTAGCCAAGGGTCTGCAGAATCGAATGAGAGGAACCTCGCGATGCCGTACCCTGTGAATCGCCGTCAGTTCTTGCAGGCCTCGGCCGCAGGTGCCGCGGCAGCTGTTGTGGGCGGGGAGAGTTACGGTGGGCTGCCGCCGTCGGGCGGCAAACTGGTGCTGAACGATGACGGTCACGTGTTCTTGAACTTGAACGACGATCTCGGCAAGGCGGATCTGCGTCGCTATCTGCAAAGCAATTGCCGGCCGGGGTTGGACACGGTCGCCTATTGCGTCGGCGACATGTCCCGGCCGACTCCCGATCCGAGCCGGCTAGGCGTCCCCTACAACGTGCTCGGCGCCGGCGGTGATTTCCGACGGTTGCGGATCTACAAGAACGTGGACAATTTCGCTGCCGAGCCCGGCGGCTACTTTGGGACGGTGTTCCGAATTTTGGCGCGAATTGGGCAAGAAGGTCCTGGCCAGTTTCCGCGTGAACGACGCCCATTTCACGTCGCTCGATAATCCCAACGTCAGCGAGCTTTGGAAGCAGCATGCCAAGCTGGCCCTCGGCGCGGCCGCCCGCCTCGTTCGTGGCGCTGGTGCGGAGCAGTTGTGCCGGACCGGGATGATGGCCTGGGACTTCAATCCCACCACCACTGTTGTTTGGGCAGGGCCTGGATCTGAATCTGCCCGTGGAGGTTTTTCAGCTCGCCCTTCTCGTCGGGCTTGATGCGGTCGGAGGCCAGTGCGAGCAGGGGTTCAATGCGGACGCCGCCGCCCACGGGGGTCATTAGCGTGTTGCCCTTCCACACGGCATTGACGGCCGTTTCGACTTGTTTG
>ERZ795059.6285-NODE-6285-length-10563-cov-7.958413_pt1 | contig 10563 bp, 11 predicted proteins | sample MGYA00375143_ERZ795059 | MGnify/ENA primary metagenome ERZ795059 (study PRJEB30188, sample SAMN05720168) | activated sludge metagenome | isolation source: Anaerobic digester | place: USA | collected 2015-01-07 ... | reverse complement strand
AGACACGTAATTTTTGTTGCGTTTTAAAGGAGGGGGTTTAACCTTAACCTTGCTGTGATGGGGGCTGTGCCCCCACACTCAGTAAAAGTTGGGAGCGACTAAAGTTGTTTTTTGATGAGATGTCTAAACCAAGATTTACTTTCTAGAATTTCCTACCCCCTTCTTTAGAAATGTATCGTGCCAAAGACACGTAATTTTTGTTGCGTTTTAAAGGAGGGGGTTTAACCTTAACCTTGCTGAGTGTGGGGGTTGTTTTTTGACCTTAAATAGTGTATAATACTAAAGATTTGGGCTAATAGTTAATTTTAATAATAGAAGAGATTACGATTGTAAATTAACTACTAATTTAAATCAATAAGCAAAAAATTAGAAATTAATAGTTTGTTAAAATTTTATTATGTCAGGACATTCGAAATGAGCATCTATTAAGCATTCAAAAGGTATTGCTGATGCTAAACGAGGAAAGGTATTTTCAAAATATGCGGTGGCTATTTCTTTGGCTAGTAAAGAAGCTAATGGTGATGTTAATATGAGTCCAAAGCTAAGATTGCTGGTGGAAAAAGCCAAACAAGCAGGTATGCCAAAAGATAACATCGAAAGAGCCATTAAACGTGGAATTGGCGAGGGTGGCGAGGGTGGCATTATCGAAGAAATGTATTTTGAAGCTTATGGGCCAGGCGGGGTGGCGTTGATTATACATTGTATTACGGATAATAAAAATCGAGCGGTAGCCGATGTTAAATATGCTTTATCTCGATTTGAAGGCAAAATGGCTGGCGAGGGTAGTGTTAAATGGATGTTCAAAGAAGTTGGCAAGATTATTGTTGATAAATCTAAATGAAACGATGATTTAGAAATGAAAGTCATTGAAGCAGGGGCGAGAGATATTAAGTTGTTAGATGATGTTATTGAGATTGAAACTGGCAATAATGATTTGCATACCGTGAAAGCCGAAGTAGAAAAATTGGTTGAAATTACTGATGCCTATCTTGAATGAGTTGGCACACAAGAAGTTGATGTTTCGGAGCAAAATACTAAAGATAAAATTGATAAATTGATTGAAACACTTGACGATTGTCAAGATGTTGAAGAAGTTTTTACCAATGCTAATTATATAGATTAATATGATAATTATTGGTATAGATCCAGGAACATCACGAACTGGCTACGCAATAGTTAAATATACTAAGGGTGAAGCCAAAATTATTGATTTTGGTTGTTGGGATTTATCGGAGTTTGATGCATTAACACGTCTGGAAAAAATTTTTAAAAATTTAGATAAATTGATTAAAGATTACCAACCAGATTTGTTGGGTATAGAAGAATTGTTTTTCTTTAAAAATGCTAAAACGGTAATGAAAATTAGTGAAGCTCGAGGGGTGATTTTGTTGGCTACCAAAAGAAACAAAATTAAAATTGTTGAATTAACACCATTACAAGTCAAACAATATATTACTGGTTATGGCCGAGCTGATAAAAAACAAATCCAACAATTAGTTAAAAATTATTTTAATTTAGATAAAATACCAAAACCAGACGATGCAGCTGATGCTTTAGCGATTTGTATTGCTAGTGTTTGTCATTTAGAGAAGAAGAGCAAAGAGTAAAAATATAATTTGCTAATACTCTAAACGAAACACCATAACCTAAATAATGATATAAATTAAAAAAAGAATTAAACAATTAATATGAGTAAAAAAAATACGGAAGATTTAGACAATATCGAAATCATTGGTGATAGTGGTGACGATTTATCAGATGTAAAGCGCCAATTAAAAAAATTAAAAAAAGAGAGTGAAGATTTAGATGAAGAAGATGGCGATTTGTTAACGGTTGAAGAAGATGATAATGACGCAGAAATGGCGGTGTCAGAAGATATTGTTATTAATGAAGATAATTCTTTGCCATTTAACGATGAAGAGCGATATTATAAATCGCTTGAGAAATTTTTGAAAGACGATGACAATAAATAATCTATTTTAAAATTGTTTTTATGAAAGATCCTGATAAAAATATAATTTTATCAATACCTAATATTATTTGGCAGGTGATCGATAAATTAAATGCTGGTGGGTTTGAGGCTTATATTGTTGGCGGTTGTTTACGTGATTTAATGCTCGATCGAGAAATTAATGATTGAGACATAACAACGAATGCCAAACCAAAAGATATTCAAAAAATATTTGAAAAAAGTATTTATGAGAATAATTTCGGAACAGTGGGGGTGTTAACCGGAGCGAAAGAAAACAATTTAAAAATTATAGAAATAACTACCTATCGGTTGGAGAGTAGCTATTCAGACAAACGTCATCCAGAGAATATAAAATTTGCTGATAATATTCACGACGATTTAATGCGTCGCGATTTTACTATTAATGCCATGGCGTTCAAAATTGATTCGGTTAAAATTTTTAAAACCAAAGTGAAAGCCAGTGGTACATTAGTTGATTTATATAATGGGCAAAATGATTTAGCTCAAGGATTAATCAAGGCGGTGCGTGATCCCAATGAAAGATTTAATGAAGATGCCTTACGAATGTTGCGAGCCATAAGATTTGCTGATCAATTAAATTTTAAAATTGATAAAGCTACTGAACTGGCGATAAAATCAAACGCTAAAAATTTAAAATTTATTTCTGGCGAAAGAATTCGAGACGAGTTTATCAAAATTGTAATGTCGAACGCTGGCGCCAAATCAATAATTAGGCTTGAAAAGTGTGATTTGCTACAATATCTAATTCCAGAGTTAATTAATTCAATTGGTGTTGGTCAAAACTTGCACCACATTTATACCGTATATGAGCATTTGATTAATTCATTTGATTATGCCGTTAAACAAAATTTTAGTTTAGAAGTAAGATTGGCGGCATTATTGCATGATATTGGCAAGCCAATAGCTAAACAAGGTGAAGGTAAAAACTCGACTTTTTATAATCACGAAATAATTGGTGCGAAAATGACCAAAAAAATTTTAGAAAGATTAAAATTTCCGAATTATATATTGGACAAAGTAGTTTTGCTGGTGAGAAATCATCAATTTTATTATGATCCAGAAATTAATACTGATTCATCGATCAGATATCTACTTTCAAATGTTAAAAAGGAAAATATACTTGAGCTGTCGCAAGTAAGAGAAGCTGATCGAATTGGTTCAGGTTGTCCAAAGGCCTTGCCATTTAGATTACGTCACTTTTTGTTTAGAGTTGAAAAAGTCCTAAATGAATTGGAAAATAAAAATTTAAGTTTGAAAACCTTAAAAGTTGATGGCGATAAATTAATGAAATTGCTTGACATCAATCCTGGTCCGAGATTAGGATTTATATTAAATATTTTGTTATCAGAAATTATTGGCGATATGAAGAAAAATACTGTTAAATATTTAAATCAACGAGCTAAAGAATTAAACGAGTTAGATGATCTTAAATTAAAAGCATTGAGTGATAATTCTAAAGAAATATATCAAAAGTTAGTAGCTAGCGAAGAAGAAAAAATTAAACAAAAGTATCAGGTAAAGTAATATTGATCAAAACCAGGGTGTGGTATAGTGGTATTATATGCGTTTCGGGTGCGCATGATCTGGGTTCGATTCCCAGCACCCTGACCCCAACTTTAAGAAAGGTTAAGGTCAAAACAAGTAATTGGCAATAAGTAAAACGATAGTAATATAATGGTAAGTCGACGGTAAGACAATTGTTTTTGTATTGCTCATTTAATATTTTTGACCTTTGATTTTCAGATTTGACATTTGACTTTTGACATTTGACTAAATTTTTATTTCATGGATAATATTAAAAAGTTTAAAATAATTAACAAAGAATTGAAACGTCTTTATCCAACGATAAAGATAGCTTTAAATTTTTCCAATGTTTGGGAATTGTTGGTGGCGACAATTTTATCAGCCCAAACAACTGATAAAAAAGTCAATGAAATAACATTTAAATTGTTTAGAAAATATCGAAATATAACTGATTATGCCCAAGCTAATATTGAAGAATTTGAAAAAGATATTTATGGTGTGAACTATCATAAAACCAAAGCCAAAGCGATAGTGGCTAATGCTCAAATTTTGATAGATAAATTTAATTCCAAAGTGCCGAAAACTATGGCTGAACTTTTAACTTTGAAAAATGTAGCTAGAAAAAGCGCCAATATTGTTTTGTCTATTGGCTATAATATCAATGAAGGGTTGGCAGTGGATACCCATGTGATTCGGCTATCAAATTTATATGGTTTAACAACAAACCAAGATCCTAAAAAAATTGAACAAGATTTACTGAAGATTATTCCTGAAGGCGAACGAAAAGAATTCCAATTAAGAATTGTTCAATATGGTCGTGATTATTGCCCAGCCAAAAAACATGATCATAAGCATTGTCCGCTTAAATTAGTGTTAGCTAAAAAAATTGATTAAACATTATATGGAAAGATTAGATAAGTTGTTATTATTAAAACAATTAGTAACCAGTCGCAATGATGCTCAAAAATTAATTGAAGCCGGCAAAGTTAAAATAAACGGTCAAGTAATAATCAAAAATCATACTAAATTTGATGACAAGGTTAAAATAGAAATTGATAATGAAAACAATTTTGTATCGAGAGCTGGAACTAAATTACAGCAAGCCATTGATGAATTTAAAATAAATGTTCAAGATAGGGTGTGTTTAGATGTTGGTGCGTCAACGGGTGGTTTTACCGAATGCCTATTAAACAATGGCGCAAAAAAAGTGTATAGTGTGGATGTGGGCAGTGATCAATTAGATGAAAAATTGAGAAAAGATAAAAGAGTTGTTAATTTAGAGAGAACCGATATTCGCGATTTAAAGGAGTTAGATGAATTAGTTGATTTGATAACCGTGGACGTGTCTTTTATTTCTATTCTAAAAGTTTTGCCGTTTTTAAAAAAATTCTTAAAAAATGGTGGTCAAATGATTTTATTAATCAAGCCCCAGTTTGAAATCAAGGGCGATAAAAATAAGCAAGGTAAAGTTAAAGATGACTTATTAATTAAAGAAGTTGTAAATAATATAAAAAACGAAGTTAACCAAGAGTATAAAATTTTAGGAATTATCGAATCAATTGTAACTGGCAAGAAAGGAGGGAATAAAGAATTTTTGATGTGAATTAAGGGTTAGTTGACGTATGGATAAAATTGTGTTAATATAATATTCAAAATCTGTACATTAAAAGGAGATTAAAAATGTTTACATGGGGAAAGTTTGTCGTGGAAGAGTCGTTAAAAAAAGTTGCAAAAACTATAGATTATAAAATATCAGTGTCTGAATTAGAGGTGGTAAACAGTTATTTACCGGACAGATATCAAAAAGTTGGCGAAGGATTGCGGCTAAGATCAATCCGACCACTTGATGACGATGAAAAAACGCTGTTTTGTTACCTCTTTTTAGAACAACAGGGCGTAAGATCCAATAATGAATACGAAGGGGAACTTGAAAAACGAGATCTTATGATTCTTGATTTGATGTTTGATCGTCACTGCGAGCAAGTGATCACGAGCTCTTTTATCAGGGAAAGAATGATCGGCACGGTCATTACAAAAAATTTTTGGCTTTGTGCGATAGTTTTTGATTCGAAGGAAGCAATGTTTCAATATAAATTGCAAGAATCCGCCGAGCGAGCTTCGTTGATAGCTGAAAAGATCGAAGAAACACAATGCGAGATTGTTCACGACCTGAAGATAATGAAATTGGTGGCTAACTGTGCTAAAAACATTGCAACGCCAGTACCAGTAGAAAATCAAAGAATTACCAAAGAAATTCCGGGTGACTTTAGCACTAATTCGCTTGAAGAAGCGGTAAAGAGAGTGTTTGACGTTGGTGGTCATTTTGCCAACACCTCAGATGGATGTCTCCGAGCGGTTGATAGCGAGGGCAAAGATTTGATTTTTGGAACGGGCGAGGTGACACAAAAATTTGTCAACTCTTTGCGATTGCAAGAGCTGATAAAAAAATATTCAAAGTGAAAAAAGAACGATGAGGGGGCAGTGCCCCCTCTTTTTTAGTTTTAAAACTAAATAGACATTATTAAGTAAATTTGATATAATAAATGCAAATGCAGTAAAATAATAAAAACAATAATTTAAATATCATGGAAAAAAGTTTTGTCAAAAGAGGTTTGACTAAAAAATCAGAAAATATAGCTGATTGATACAACGATGTGGTGATACAAGCTGATTTGTGTGACTATACCGATGTTAAGGGCAGTATGATTATTAAACCCTATGCCTATTCGATTTGAGAAAATATTCAAAAAGAATTAGATGCAATGTTTAAAGCTGACAATTTTCAAAATTGTTATTTTCCGATGTTAATTCCTATGAGCTTAATAAAAAAAGAGAAAGAACATGTTGAAGGCTTCGCGCCAGAGTTGTTAACTATTGATAGAATTGGCGAGGAACAATTAGCTGATCCATTGGTATTGCGACCAACTTCAGAAACAATCATGTATAAAGCTTTTGCTAATTGAGTTCAGGGTTATCGTGATTTACCAATTAAAATTAACCAATGGTGCAATATTTTCAGAGCGGAAAAAAGAACTTATCCGTTTTTAAGAACGTCGGAATTTTTGTGGCAAGAAGGCCATACGGCTTTTTCGAATAATGAAGACAACTTACAAATGGTTTTTAAGGCCTTAAATTGATACAAAGATATTTATGAAAAATATTTGGGTATCTCGGTTTATATTGGTATGAAAAGTCAATCAGAAAAATTTGCTGGGGCCAAAAATACTTATTCAATAGAAATTGTTATGCCTAATGGCAAGGCCTTGCAAGCGAGTACTTCGCATGATTTATCAACTAATTTTTCGAGGGCGTTTGACGTTACCTTTTTGGATGAAAAAGGTCAAAAACAATATGCTCATCAAAGTTCTTTTGGTTTATCAACGCGATCAATTGCCGCTTTAATTTTGTCGCATGGGGACGATTCAGGGTTAATAGTGTCGCCAATGATAGCGCCAATCCAAGTGGTGATAATTCCTATTATCAAAAAGAACCAGGAAAATAATTTAATTTTAGATTTAGCCAATATAATTGATAAAAAATTGAAATTAAAAGGTATCAAATCTTGGATTGATATTGATGATGCTCATAGCTTGGGCTACAAAATTAACGAATGAGAACTCAAAGGGGTACCAATCAGAATTGAAATTGGTAATGATGAGGTAAAAGATCAAAAACTAAAAATTGTTAGACGTGATAATTTTGAAAAACAAAATATTAATTTAGATGGATTTGAATTAAAAATTAGCGAACTATTGAAAGTTATTCAAAATGATTTGTTAGCAAAATCAGAAAAATTGAAATTAGCTAAAACCAAAGACGCTGACAATTATAAAGAATTTAAAAAATTGATTGATGACGAGAATTTTGTTAGAGCTTATTTTTGCGAGAATAAAGAATGTGAAGCAAAAATTAAAGCCGAAACTAAAGCCACAACTCGTTGTTTGGAGTTTGACCAAATGAATGATGACGGTGTTGATGGCAAATGTATTTATTGTGGTGAAAAAGCCAAACATAAATGATTGTTTGGTAGAAGTTATTAAGAGAAATTACAGTATTCAAAGAAAAGTTCCAATATCCAATATCCAACAACCAAAATAATGCAAAATAAAAAAACTAAGTCAAAAAAGAGAAGTTACAATCTTCCCATCACACTAACTTTACATTAGAACTATAATGCTTGCTAATGGACGTAATTGTAATAAATAATTCTTATCATATCTATAGTAAAGTTAATGTGGGGGCATAGCAATATTCAAAGAGAAGTTACAATATTCAATAAACAAAGAAAACAATAACAGTTCTTAGGCCTTAGTGTTTAAAACTTAGTAAAAACCAATGAAAAATATAAATTTAAAAAAAGTTTTACTATCGTAGCATTAATGACCCCCGATTGCCAATCAAAGGTTGGCGAGGAGGGTAGGCCGAACTCATCCGAATAATCCAAATTAATACTAATACTGCAATATTAATTTAAAAAACCAACTAATTAATCAGTTGGTTTTTACATTAATTTTTTATTTAGAGTAGCGTGTTATTAGAGTATTAGATAATTATGTTTTTACTCTTTATTTTTTATAGTTTTAATTTTATCACGTAGTTCGGCTGATTTTTCAAAATCTCAATTGGCAATGGATTTTTGTAATTCTTTTTCTAAATAAGCTAACATTTCTTTTGAATGTTTTTGGTTATAAACAATTTCATCGTCACCTAAAAATGTTTTTGAAATAGATTTTTTAATGGTCTTGGCAACTATTTTATGTTTTTGGTTATACTCTTTTTGATATTGTCGTCGGCGATCAGTTTCTTTGATAGTTTCTTTGATTGAATCGGTTAAGGTATCAGCGTAAAGAATGGCTCGACCTTCGGTGTTTCGAGCTACACGACCAATTGATTGCAGTAGAGAAGTTTTGTTTCTTAAAAAACCTTCTTTGTCAGCGTCAAGGATAGCAATTAATGAAACCTCAGGCAAATCAAGACCTTCACGTAGAAGATTAATACCAATCAAAACATCGATTTTACCGGAACGTAAATCATTTAATATTTTTGGTCTTTCCAATGGCTTGATATCGGAATGTAAATATTTAGTTTTGATATTTTGGTTTTGTAGAAAAGTAGATAAATCTTCAGCGGAAGCTTTGGTTAAGGTTAAAACTAAAGTTTTATCTTGGTTTTTGATTTGTTTTTTAATTTCTTTAATTAAATCTGGAATCTGATTTTGGCAAGGTTTAACGATAATTTTGGGATCTAAAATACCAGTTGGTCTAATAAGCTGTTCAACGATGTGGTTTTCCGATTTTTTCATTTCGTATTCTCGAGGCGTAGCTGACATAAAAATAGTTGGCGGAATGATTTTTTCAAATTCAGAGAATTTTAAAGGGCGATTGTCAATAGCTGAAGGGAGGCGGAAACCATATTCTACTAAAGTTGATTTTCTAATATAGTTACCATTATACATACCTTGGATTTGAGGAATAGCGATATGACTTTCGTCAATGAACAGTAAAAAGTCATTTCCAAAACGAAAATGATAATAATCAAGCAAGGTAAAAGGCGGATCGCCGGGTTTCTTAAAAGATAAGTGACGTGAATAATTTTCAATGCCTTCGCAATAGCCGGTTGATTGTAACATTTCAATATCGCGATTAACTCGAGTTTTTAATCTAAAATATTCAGTATGTTTATTTTGCTGTTTTAAAAGTTTTAAATGATCTTTGAGCTCTTTTTTAATGTTGAGTATAACTAAATCAAGCTTTTCTTTATCAGTGATAAAAAGCTTAGCCGGATAAAAAGTAAATGATTTTATTTTTTCTTTATTAAAATCTGTTTTATTTTTGATGTTTAAAAAATCTTGACCTTGGTTCTGAATATTATTAAATTTTTTAGAAATTGATTTTATTTTATTTTTTTCAAGCTCGATTTCAATAATTTCAAGGCCATTGGGAAGAAAAACCTCAATGATATTTTCTCTAAATCTAAAGAAACCAGAATCGGAAAGATTTAAGTTTTTAAGAGAAAAATGGATAGTAACTAAACGTTTAGCCAATTCGCTGCGAGTAAATTTATCATTAATGTTGATAGTAAAAGAGGCTTTATTAAAATTTTCTGGGCTGCCAACATCGTAAATTGCTGATACCGAGGCAACAATAATAATATCGTTATGGTTCAGCACACTGGTGATAGCGTCATGGCGTAACTCTTCAATATATTTATTAATTTTTGAATCTTTACTTATATAGGTATCAGTCGAAGGCAAATAAGCTTCTGGCTGATAATAGTCATAGAAGCTAATAAAGAATTTAGTTTCGTTCTTGGGAAAAAAAGTTTTGAATTCGCTAAATAATTGAGCGGCCAAGGTTTTATTGGGCGATAAAATTAAAACTGGTTTTTGAATTCTTTGGATTACGTTTGAGGCAACATAAGTTTTGCCAGAACCGGTAATGCCTAAAAGCGTTTGGTAGTTTACGCCAGCATTTAAATTTTTAGTTAATTTTTGTATAGCTTGTGGCTGGTCACCAGTCGGTTGAAAGGGTGATTTTAGTTCAAAATTACTCATAATTTTTACTTGATTTTAAGGTTTTTATTTGATATTATGATATTATACTATAATATTTATTAAAAATAAAGCACAATGCAAAAAATTAAGAAATTTGTCAAAAAGATATATAAGTTAGGAATAACGCTTTGGCATTATTCGTGATCACTAATTGGTAGAATAATTTTAACCGGTGTTCAAGACAAAATGGTGATAGTTGGTATTACTGGCACTAAGGGCAAAAGTTCGGTGGTTAGTATTTTGTCTTTTGTGTTAAAATCATTAGATATTAAATATGCAAGTTATTCAACATTAGAGATTAGCAGTAATCAGGGCTCGGTTTTGAATACTCAAAAAATGACTATGCCGGGTCGATGAACATTGCCAATGTATTTTCGAAAGGCTTATAAAAATGGAGCCAGAGTTGGTATTATTGAGGTTACATCATCAGGGCTTTCGCAATTTCGAGGTGATGCTTTTAATTTTGATATCGTGGCAATTACTAATTTGCAAA
>ERZ795059.6284-NODE-6284-length-10565-cov-6.164320_pt1 | contig 10565 bp, 6 predicted proteins | sample MGYA00375143_ERZ795059 | MGnify/ENA primary metagenome ERZ795059 (study PRJEB30188, sample SAMN05720168) | activated sludge metagenome | isolation source: Anaerobic digester | place: USA | collected 2015-01-07 ... | reverse complement strand
TCCATCCGAGCAACGTCTGCTTTCTCATCGCAAAAACCTCTAAACCCCCCGGGGGCGGGAATCGAAAGATCATTATGCGGAAATCTTTCCGCCTGTCAAGCGGCGGTCCCGGGTCACGACATCTTGGACGCCTCCCGCGGCTAGGGGGATTGAATTTTCCGGCCGCGACAATGTCTCTTTTTGACTGATTTTCATAAATAAAAGAAAGAATGGCGGCGGAGCTCGCCGCCGATTTGTTCTGGAGCGGCGGCCGCGCTTTCCGGTATAATGGAGAGGCGATGCTTGGGAGCTTGAAGGGAAGGGCGTTGGGATTTGCCCCGATCGTCCCGGGCCTGGCCGCTTTCGCCTCGGCCGCCTTGATCGCCGGCCTCGGTCTTTCCATCCAGTCCATCCGACCGTCCTCTCCGTCCGGCGACGATCTTATCCTCGACGGCGGCTTTGAGGGCGATCCGCGCTCTTTCCCGTTCCTCCCCCGGCCGGGCGACCCGGGCGGGCTTTTCCTTCAGGATGAATTCTCCCGCGGGCCGGGAGAATATTCCCTGTGACTAAAATCAAGGCTTCATGCGCTTTTTTTAATTGAAAAGAGGCTTGACCTCCTCCAAGGCCGATGCTATCGTATGGCGCTTCCCGGCCCATGCAATTCCTCAAGATCCGGCACGCCGCCGAGCATAACCTCAAGGACGTCGACGTCGACATCCCCCACGGCCGGATGACCGTCGTCACCGGGGTGTCCGGCTCGGGCAAATCCTCGCTCGTCTTCGACGTCGTCTATCACGAGGCCCGCCGCCGCTACTTGGAAACGTTCTCGGCCCACGCCCGCCAATTCCTGGGCAAGCTCCAGCGGCCCGACGCGGCAATGATCAGCGGCCTCGCCCCGGCCGTGGCCCTCCGCCAGCGGACGTCGGCGGCCGGGCCGCGCTCCACCGTCGGGACGATGACCGAGATCCACGACGACCTCCGCCTTCTTTTCGCCCGTTGCGGCGCCGCGCCCGGCGGCGGACGTCTTTCCCGCCGGATGTTTTCCTTCAATACGGCCGAGGGCGCCTGCCCGTCCTGTCGCGGGCTGGGCGTGGAGGACCGGATCGACCCGGATCTCTTGATTTCCGACCCCGGCCGCAGCCTCCGCCAAGGCGCCCTCGCCTTGACGACCCCCAACGGCTACATCATCTACTCCCAAGTGACAATGGACGTCCTGGACCGCGTCTGCCGGGCCCATGGTTTTTCCGTGGATGTTCCCTGGCGCGACCTGACCGGGGCCCAGAGGGACATCGTCCTCAACGGAAGCGACAAGATCCGCATCCCCTACGGGAAACACCCGCTGGAATCCCGCCTGCGCTGGAAGGGCATCGTCGCCAAGCCCCGGGAAGAGGGCGTCTACAAGGGCATCCTGCCGGTGATGGACGCCATCCTGAAGGCCAAGCGGAATAAGAACATTCTCCGTTTCGCCCGCACCCTCCCCTGCCGGGCTTGCGGAGGCCGTCGACTGCGGCCCGAGCCGCTGCGGGTGACCGTCGGGGGCCGGACGATCGCCGATCTCAGCGAATTGAGCCTGCGGGCGTTCGACGCGGCCGTCCGGGAGATGAGCTTCGCTCCCCCGGACCGGGCGGCCGGCGAAGCCATCCGCGCCTCGCTCCAAAAAAAAACAGAATTTCTCAAACGGCTGGGCCTCGGCTATCTCCGCCTTGACCGGCCGGCGGACTCCCTTTCGGGCGGCGAAATCCAGCGCCTCCGATTGGCCGGGATGGCCGGAAGCGGGCTTCGGGGCGTCCTCCTCGTCCTCGACGAGCCGACCGCCGGCTTGCATCCGGCCGACACGGCCCGGCTGCTGGATCTTTTAACGGAGATCCGGAACAACGGCAACACCATCCTCGTCGTCGAGCACGACGAGGACGTGATGCGGGCGGCCGATCACCTGATCGATCTCGGCCCGGGGCCGGGAGAGGCCGGCGGCCGGGTTCTTTTCAGCGGACCGCCCTCGGAAATCGTCCGGCTTCCGCCGGGCTCGAGCCCGACCCGCGACTTCCTGGCCGGCGGCCGGGGCCCCGCTCCGTCTCCGGCGGCGGCCCCAGTTCCGCCTCTTGCTCCATCCCGCAAGCCCTCCCCGGCAACCGGCCTCCTCCGCGTCCGCGGAGCGAAGATGCACAACCTCCGCTCGGTGGACGTCGAGTTCCGCCTGGGCGCCCTCAACGTCGTGACCGGCGTGTCCGGAGCCGGGAAATCCACTCTCGTCCGCCACATCCTGGCCGCCCGGCTCCGAAGCGGGCGGCTGGGCCCCGGCCCGGACGCCGAGGGCATCGAAATCGAAGGGCGGGCCGGCCGCCTGGTCGAAATCGACGCCTCCCTCATCGGCCGGACGCCCCGCTCCAACCCCGCGACCTATACGAACATCTCCGACCGGATCCGCGATCTGTTCGCCGCCCTGCCCGAGGCCCAAGCCCGCGGGTTCGGGAAAAGCCGCTTCTCTTTCAACGTCCCGGGCGGCCGGTGCGAAACGTGCAGCGGCGCCGGACTCCTCCACATCGGCATGCACTTCCTGGGGGACGTGGATGTCGTCTGCCCCGAATGCGAGGGCCGCCGGTTCAATCCTGAAACGCTGGAGATCCGCGACCGGGGAAAAAACATCCACGACGTCCTGGAGATGAGCGTGGCCGAGGCGGCCGCCTTCTACGCCGGAACACCCAAGCTTTCCTCCATCCTGGAGATTCTCAAGCGCCTCGGCCTGGGCTATCTCAATCTCGGCCAAAGCTCGACGACGCTTTCCGGGGGCGAAGCCCAGCGGGTCAAGCTGGCCTCCGAGCTGGGCAAGACGATCTCGGGGCCGGCCGTCTACATTTTGGACGAGCCGACGACCGGGCTTCACCGGGCCGACATCGAAAATCTTCTGGCCGCCCTCCGGGACCTGGTCGCCCTCGGCCGGACGATCATCGCCATCGAGCACCACCCGGACGTCATCCGGGCGGCCGGCCTGGTCGTCGACCTCGGGCCGGGAAGCGGCGAGGACGGCGGGCGGGTCGTGGCCCGAGGAACGCCGGCGGAGATCGCGGCCCGCGCGGACTCGGCGACCGGCCGGGCCCTTCGGGGCGAATACGAAATCCAAGCCGCCCGCCGGGCGGAAGCTCCGCCCAAGCCGGAGGCCGAGGGGCCGCTCGTCCTCGAGGGCGTGACGACCCACAACCTCCGCGGGATCGACGCCCGCTTCCCCTTCCGCAAGCTGACGGTCGTCAGCGGCCCGTCCGGAGGCGGAAAATCCTCGCTGGTCTTCGACACGCTTTTCGCCGCCGCCCGTCAGAAATTCATCGAGAATTTTTCGGCCTACGTCCGGACCCTGATCGACAAGGGCGTCCGGCCCGATTTCGCCGCGGCCCGGGGATTGACGCCGCCGGTCGCCGTCGGCCGGTCGGCCGCCGTCCCCCATCCCCGCTCGACGGTGGGGACGATGACCGAAATCCACGATTACTACCGGCTGCTGTTCTCCCGGGCCGGGGTTCAGCCTCCGGGATCGAACGGCCGAACGCTTTCAGCCTCGATGTTCTCCTTCAACCACGAACAGGGCGCCTGCCCCGCCTGCAAGGGCCTGGGAACGATGACCGTCGTCGATCCGGAACGGTTGATCACCGATCCCCAAAAACCGCTTCCCGGCGGAGCCATGGACGGGACGAAAACCGGCCGCTTCTACGGCGATCCTCACGGCCAGCACATGGCCGCGCTCCTGGCCGCGGGAGCCGCGGCCGGAATCGATTTCCTGAAGCCGTACGAGGATCTCTCGGTCGAGGCGAAAGAGATCGCCCTTCGGGGAACGGGCGACCGTCCCTACGACATCGTTTGGTCGTACCGGCGCGGCGCGAGGGCCGGGGATTTCAAGTTCCGGGGGCCGTGGAAGGGGCTGGCCGCCCTCGTCGGCGAGGAATACGAGCGGAAGCACGCCGACCGCCGGGGCGAGGCGATGAGGATCCTGATGAAGGACGATCCCTGCCCGGCCTGCGGCGGCCGCCGCCTCAAGCCCGCCTCGCTGGCCGTGACTTACCGCGGGCTGAGCATCGCGGATCTTTCGGCCCTCAGCGTGGGCCGGAGCATCGAATTTTTTGAAAATTCGGGCGGAGCGCGCCCCGGGGCCGGCGTCTTGGACGCGAAATCGGCCGCCGTGACCGCGGCCGTCCGAGGGGAGATCCTCCGCCGTCTCCGCCTCCTCAAAGACGTCGGCCTGGATTATCTCCAGGTCGACCGCCCTTCCTCCACGCTCTCGGGCGGCGAGGCCCAGCGGATCCGGCTGGCCGGCCTGCTCGGCGTCAAGCTCACCGGGGTCACCTTCGTCCTCGACGAGCCGACGCTGGGCCTTCATCCGCGGGACACGGCCGATCTCCTCGGATTGATCCGGGAGCTCACGGCCGAGGGCAACACCGTCGTGGCCGTGGAGCACGACCGCGATGTCATCCGGGCGGCCGATTTCGTGATCGACCTGGGACCCGGGGCGGGCCGCGAGGGCGGCCTCATCGTCGCCGAGGGGACGCCGGCCGATATCGAAGCCAATCCCTCCTCGGTGACCGGGCCGTATCTCCGCTCCTTGGGGACGGTTCCCGAGCCGTTGACGGGAACCGCCGGCCCTCCCCTGGAAATCTCCGGGGCCCGGGCTCACAACCTCCGGAACATCGACGTCTCGATTCCGTCGGGCGTCCTGACGGCCGTGACCGGCGTCTCCGGAAGCGGGAAAACGAGCCTCGTCTTCGACGTCCTCCTGGCTTCGCGGCGGGCGGGCCGGGCCGTTTCATGCGACCGGATCGGCGGTCTCGAACGGTTCGCCCGGGTCGTCCCCGTCGGTCCGGAAGGGACGGCCGAAAGCGCGGCCGGCATCCCCCTGACCGTCCTCGGCGTCTTCGACGCCGTCCGGGGACTGTTCGCCGCGACCGCGGAGGCCGAAGCCAGGGGATTCGGCCGGCCGCATTTTTCGTATCTCACGCCCCAGGGCCGGTGTCCCGAATGCGGCGGCACGGGCCGGAAGACGGTGAGCCTGGATTTTTTAGCCGACGTCTCGGAGCCTTGCCCGGAATGCGGCGGGAGGCGGTATCAACCCGCGATTCTGGAGGTCCGCTGGTCGGGCCGGACGATCGCCGATATTCTCGAGCTGACCGCGGCCGAGGGCGCGGCGGTTTTTTCCGGACAACCGAAAATCGCCGCCGCCTTAACCCTGCTCGCCGATATCGGGCTCGGCTACCTCCGCCTCGGCCAGGGCCTCGACACGCTTTCGTCGGGCGAGCGCCAGCGCCTCAATCTGGCCGCGGAATTGTCGGGCCGGACGGAGGGCCGGATCCTTTATCTATTCGACGAACCGACGACCGGGCTTCATCCCTCCGACGTCGAGCGGCTGCTGCGGCTCTTCGGGAAGCTTCTTTCCGCCGGACATACGATCATCGCCGTCGAGCACGACCTCGATTTGATCTCCCGGGCCGGCCATATCATCGACCTGGGGCCGGAAGGCGGCGACCGTGGCGGATCGCTCGTCGTCCAGGGGCCGCCGGCCGCGGTCGCGGCCTGTCCGTCGTCCCACACGGGAGCGGCCCTCCGGGCTTTCCTGCGATAATTATTGGCCAAAGCATAGATGCCGACCGGTACCCCGACTATACTCGCTCTGATTCCTGACGCCCCCGGTCTATCACTCGTACTCCGGCTCATAGCTGCATATGCAAAAGGGCATATCGTCGTTATAGGGATGATTTTTACATGTTTGAATCGGAATAGGCATATTCTCTAGAGCTTTCGCAATTGTCATCACTTGGCCATCCAATTTCATACAAACTTCACACATCCTACCTGTGAGAAGATAAACGTTCTTGATCCCATCTTTCTTATAAGCTGCTAATTTCGCCTTCGCGCCCGCCTTCAAAATATGGAATACATTTAATCCGCTCGTGTTCAGCATGATGGCGAGGTTACGATATTTCTGCTCTTGCTCATGTTGGTCTTTGACCTTCAAAATAAATTCATTGAATAAACTCATAGTTACTGATATTTTTGTCGGAGCTATTCCAGCCTTTTTCGCCAACTCCTGTTCTCTTAACAGAAATTGCTTCTCGGTCAAGCCGATGGATTCCAATCCCTCTTTCAATTCTTGCCGTTGCCATTCTTCCTGCCTCCTTCGAAAATATTCCTCTCGGCGTCTGTGGTACTCTTCCATCGTAAAGAGCGTATGATCTCGGTAGTAAATCCATTTTCGGCAGTGAGGGCACTTAAACCTATTAACCGAGTACTTAACCAATTTCTCTTTGCAGGTTGGACATTCCAGGATTATTTTCGTCTCAGCTTCGACTCCTGTAGTCAAAGGCTCCAACTTATTGGGCTTTATTTTAAGCCGTTTAGTTAACGGATCAAAGATCAATTGCGACGCGATCTTTTCCTTGAGCCCGTCTTCAATGGGCTTCGTTTCAGGCGGCTGCTTTTTCTTAATGAATGGCCACATCATTTCCTCCCAGATCAGCTGAACAAACGAGCTATAAAACGAATCCCGGCTAGATAATCATCAAAATTTTTTAATCCCGTTTTCGCGCAAGAAACCCTCATGCTTTCCTGCTACTTCCAGCGTATTCAAGTGCTATAAAACCGCCCAAACCGAACCCCTACGAATAATACGAATATAAAACTAGTATCCATTTTGGACAACCACCAGCCTCGCCGCCGCGAGCGACGCCGTCCGCGTCCCCGCCCCTCCGCTTGCTCGGGTTTCAGGCCTTGACCGGGACGGCCGGAGCCGCCTGGCGGGTCGAATACGACAGGGCGACCAGGACGACGCCGATGACGGCGACGACGATGGCCGTGTTGAAGACCGGCGTGAAGAGGGCGCTCATGATCCGCTCGGGAATCCAACCGAGCTTGTCCAAGAGAATCGAGTCCCAATCGCTCCGCCAACCCCATGACCAATGCATCCACCGGCCGCCGGCCGCCCAGCCGACGACCCGCTTGAGCAGGAGGGCCATCAGCACCACGGGAAGGCTTCCGGCCAGGATCGAGATCCCGCCCCAGCGCATCCGTCCGGCCGAGGTCCGGTTGGCCAGGAGAACGCCGCAGAGGATGACCAGGGCCGGAATCAGGAAGAGCAAGTAGGACATCGTCGACACGGCCCGGGAGATGCCGACGCGCCCGAAGGGATAGCTATCGACATCGTCGAAAACCCGGACCGAATCGTCCATTTTTTCGACTTCGCGCGTCCGTTCCGCGCGGAGGACCGCTTGGGCGGAGGCCGCGTCGACCGGCCGGCAGGCCGGGAGATCCTCGACCCGGACGAAGCCGGCGGACAGGCGGTCATCCCAGACTTTCAGGCCCTGGTCGTCGCAAGGCGGCAGGTGCTGGACCAGGCTCTCGAAGAACCGGTCCATCTCGGGGTGCAAGAGAGCCGCTTTCAGAGGCCGCATGTCGATCAGGATGGGCTCGACCGGCGCCTCGCCGCGCATGATCCCGCCGACCCGGCTGAGCGAGGTCGAAAGCTCGCCTTGCAGCCAGCCGAGCATCCCGGTTTTTTCCATCAGCTCGCCCGGCCTAATGCCGGTTTCGCGCGCGGCCCGCATCCAGGCCCGGGCCGACTCGTCTATCCACCGGCTTTCGGACTCAGTCGCGGCGAACACGTCGTCGATCGAAGCCGGGATGTCGGCGATGATCTTCCGGGGCAGGTCGGAGAGGAATTCCGAGGAGACGGTCGCCCGGACCAGGCCGACCGCCCAGATCATTCCGAACAAAACGGGGAGCCCGATCAAAACGATAAGAAGAGAACCGAGAATTTTACGTCCGGCCATTTGCCTGCCTCCAGCCGAGAAATAAGACCCTTTCCGCCCTATTATACGGAAAAATCGGCCGCGGAGTTCCAGCCCCCTCTAAGCGGCCCGCGCGATCCGCTTGCCTCCGTCGGGTTTCGCGCCGGCTTAAGAGAATCCTCTCCTTCATCTCGGCCTCCCCTCCTCGGAAAGGGATATGATCGCCGGGCCGCATCCCCCGGGGCGGCCGGCGCTTTACGCCCGCCCGCCGATCTGGTAAATAACGGCCATGGACAAAAAGCACGCCGAAGGATGCATCCGGATCGCGGCCGCGTTGTTTTTCGCCGCGGTTTTCGCCTTGGCCGGCCCGGAGTCCGCCTGGAAAGACCAGGTTTCCTTTCCGCGGACGTCCGCCGGGCTCAGCGTCGAAGCCTATTTCGAGGCGTTCAACGCCGGAGTCCCGGCCATGAGGGAGTTCTTTTCCACCCATACGGCGAAATCCGCCCTGCCGAGAGCGTCCGTCGAGATCCGGGTGGAGCGCTACCGGCAGATGAAGGAGCGCCTCGGGGTGCTTCGTCCCCAAAAGATCGTCGCTTCGCGGGAAGACTTCATCAGTGTCGTCGCCGCCGCGGAAAAAGGGCAGGTCGTCCGGCTGGAATTCCAATTCGAGCCCTCCGCCCCCTACGGGCTCCTCGGCGTGCGCCTCGAGAGAGAAGAGCCGGAGGCGGAAGGCGCGCCGCCGGCCGAGCCGAAAAAGGACGAGGCCGGGCTCCTGGCCGCCGTCTCGGCCCTGGTTGACGAGGCCGTCCAAAAGGAAGAATTCTCGGGAGTGGTCCTCGTCGCCAAGGACGGAACTCCCGTCTTCGAGCGGGCTTACGGCCTGGCCGACCGGGAAGCCGGAATCCCCAACCGCGTCGACACGCGATTCAACATCGGCTCGATCAATAAGTCGTTCACCGGCCTGGCGGTCCTCCGGTTAGCGGCCGAAAACAAGCTCTCCCTCAACGACCCGGTCTCGCTCTACCTGGCCGATTATCCGAATCCGGACGTCGCGGCCAAGGTTCGGGTCCGCCATCTCCTCCACATGACCTCGGGCTTGGGGGACTTTTTCGGAGAGCGCTACGAAGCGACGCCGAAGGAAAAGATCCGGCGGCTGGAGGATTACCTCCCCCTGTTCGCCGACAAGCCGCTGGAATTCGAGCCCGGCACGCGGGAGAAATATTCAAACGCCGGCTACATCGTCCTGGGCTTGATCATCCAGAAAGCCTCCGGGATGGATTACGCCGCCTTCATGGAAGAGCGGATCTTCAAGCCCGCCGGGATGGCCGATACGGGCTGGATCGACAAGGATGCCCCTCTTCCCGAGCGGGCCGTCGGCTATGTCCGCGAGGGCGCCGTCCTGAAGCCCAACACCGACACCCTTCCCGGGCGGGGTAGCTCCGCCGGAGGCGGATATTCCACGGCCCGCGACCTGCTGAGCTACACGACCGCCATCGCTACGGGCATCCTGCCCGGCGATGTCGAGAAGATGGGCCAAGGCCTGGCCCTCGCCGGCGGTGCGCCCGGCCTCAACGCCGCCCTGGAATGGGATACGCGGAGCGGCTACGTGATCATCGTCCTATCGAACTTCGGCCCCCCAAGCGCCGAGAAAATCGCCCGTCAGATCCGCGCCTGGCTGCCGCGCTGATCCCCTTCCCCGGCGTAATGGGCGGCCAGGACGCCGTGCCAATCCTCCGCCGTCTTGACGGCCACGAAGGCCATCCGGACGCGCTTGGGATGGGGATGGACGCGGGCGTAGCCGATCCCCAGGTGGCGCATCGTCATCACGCCCTTGCGCTCGCCGTACGCTTGGAGGCAGAGGCCGTAGTGGCGGAGAAGGACTTCGCGCTGCTCGGCGACCGTCGGCGGCGGGGCCGGCCGGCCGGCGGCCAACTGGCGGGCCTGGCGGAAAATCCAGGGATTGCCGATGGCCCCGCGGGCCGCGGCGGCTCCGTCCACCCCCGTCTCGGAGATCATCCGGAGCGCCTCGGCCGCCGAGGAGACGTCGCCCGAACCGATGATCGTCCGGTCGGGGAACGCTTTCTTCACGGATTCGAGAAATCCCCATTCGGCCTTTCCCGCGTACTGCTGGGCGACGGCCCGGGCATGAACGCAGAGGGCGTCCGCGCCGGCTTCGAAAGCTCCCCCCGCGATTTCCCAAAAGGCCCCGGCCTCGGCGTCCTCGAGGGCGAAGGACCGGCGGAGCTTGATCATCAGGGGCCGGTCGGGGACGGCGTCGCGGACCCGGCGGACGATCTCCAGGACCTCCGCCGGCCGGGTCATCAAGTATCCGCCGCGCTTCCGGCTGACGACCTTGCGGACGGGACATGCGAAATTGAGGTCGACGACGTCGAAGCCCAGGTCGCGGACGACCCGGGCGGCTTGGGCCATCAGCTCCGGGTCGCTGCCCATGAACTGCCCGCCGACCGGATGATCGCCGGCGTCGGTCCTCAGGATGAAGCGGCGGAGCTTGCTTTCGTGGAGGAGGAAGCGGTCGATCATCACCTCGGTCGTGGCGAACGTCGCCCCGAGCGAGCGGCAGATCGTCCGGAACGGCAGGTCGCTGTAGCCGGCCAGCGGGGCCAGGACGACCGGAAAATCGAGCCTCAAGGCGCCGATTTTCAGGGGCTTCAGGGAGATCTTTCCGGCCGGGGACATTGACGACGACGACATGGCTGCTGCGGCCGCGGCCCGGGCGGGATTCTTTTCCGCTCCTCAGCCGAACCGGTAGTGCTTGCGGACGGGCTTCCGGAAGCCCCTGAAAATCGGCGCCTTGAGGCTCGATTTTCC
>ERZ795059.6260-NODE-6260-length-10590-cov-4.818889_pt1 | contig 10590 bp, 7 predicted proteins | sample MGYA00375143_ERZ795059 | MGnify/ENA primary metagenome ERZ795059 (study PRJEB30188, sample SAMN05720168) | activated sludge metagenome | isolation source: Anaerobic digester | place: USA | collected 2015-01-07 ... | reverse complement strand
CGGTGATCGGTGACCGGTGATCGGTGACCGGTGATCGGTGATCGGTGACCGGTGATCGGTGACGACTGACGACTGACGACTGACCAATGACGACTGACCAATGACAATTCACAAATGACGAATGACATGACTGCCGCTACTTCCACCCCGTCCTGGATCGTCCGCCGGCCTGCCCGCTGGTCGATGCCCGTGTGTCTGCAGCCCCGTGCTCCGCGCCGTTGCCGAATTGTGCGGGCGGAGGACAAGCGTCCTGTGCGGCAATCCCGCTTGGGTTTCCACTTGCGGCCCCACGGCCACTATCAACTGGAGATCGCGGTGGACGGCGAGAGCGACGAGCCCTGCTCGCTGTCCTTGGTGGCTGGACCGTTGCGGCGTGCGAACGACCAGGAGCAGCGGTTGACGCAGGACGGGTGTACCGTGACGCGCTACGACCTGCAGTTTGCCCGGCACGACGACGCGGTGCGGCTGCCGGGGTGCTGGTGGTCGCGAATGGAGCCGCTGGTGGCGAGGTTCGAGTACGGCGACGGGCGGGACGACTACGAGCACACGCTGTGGCTGGTGGTGACGCCGCGCCGGTTATGGGCGCTGTTGGCCCTGATCAGTTCCGCCATTCTGTACGGGTTGGTTCCGTGGCTGTCCCGGCGGATTCTGGAGGAAGGCAACTTGTCCGCCGCGTGGTCGCAGGTGCTGCAGGTTCTGGCCCGCCCGGCCGTCTGGCAAGGCTTGATGCTGGTGATCCTCGTGGTCTGGCTAGCCGTCTTTCTCAGCGACCGAGTCCACCTCTGGCTGCGCGCCCATCGCTTTCGTCGCGAGACCTGCCAAGACATCCAGCGGTACGCGTCGCCCGCACCGTAGGCCGCGTCGCTCCGCGAGCGGAACCGCGTCGCGGAGCGACGCGTCTACGATGTTCGCCACAGTAGCCATCACACTCCGTGTGATGATCAGCAAGAATCGCGTCGCGGAGCGACGCGTCTACGATATTCTACGCCCGCCAGGGCCGCTCGCGGTTCTCCTCGCGGCGAACCACGCGGCTGACCAGTTCGCTGTTTTCCTTGATGTGGAAGTCGAACATGCCGACGGCGATGAAGTCCGCCCCGTTCTTGAAGGCGTAGGGGAACGCCTGCTTGGGGTCGAACGCGCCCGCGGCCAGGACTTTGAAGGCCAGCCAGGGTTTGGTCACGGTTTTCATGAATTCGATGGTCTGTTCCGGATTGATGCACCACATGTTGTCGTACCAGCCTTCGCCGCCGTCCAGCCAGATAAACTCCTTGCGCAGGGCCTTCGGCGTAGCCGACGGGTACTGGTCGCTGTGCAACGTCTTGACGTAGAAGTCGCAGGGCACCTGGTGCTGCTCACAGAGCATCGGCACCAGCAGCGAATGGCCGCCGACGCCCACGGGCAGATCGTGCCGCTTGGCCAATTCGACCGCCGTGGCCAACTCCTTGATCGCGCCGGCCTGGGCCAGGCGGTCGCCGGACACGCCCCAGACGTACAGGGCGACGGCGCCGGTATCGACCTGCTTCTGGATGTGATCCTTGAGCGCCTGCTCGGCCTGCCCCATCGGGACTTGGATATGCGGGATGAACTGCATGTGCCCGCCGAATTCGCGATTGTAACGCTCGATGAAGTTCGCCCCGGTCTCGAAAACCGTGTTGATCCCGTGGGCCTCGGCCAAGCGCAGCGTCTCCATCATCTTCTCTTCCGTCACGTACGCCCGGAACAGCTGATTGACGTACTTCAAGTCGCGGGCGTGCATGTAGCCGGAGACCAGGTTGCCGCCCAACAGCAGCCGGCTGATCTTGGCCTTGCCGATCATGCCGTACGGCATCGCGTCTTGGGACGGCTCGGAGGGCGTAGAGGGCGTAGAGGATTCCGCCGCAGCCGCCGTCCCCAGGCTCAGTCCGGCACACGTCACCGCTCCCGCGACCCCGGCCACGGTTAACGATCCACCCAAAAAGTCACGACGACTGACGCGCTGTGCTGCTGGCATGCTTTCGGCTCCCTGCAAAGAAACGCCACGTCCGGCGCCGGACCCCGCCGAGCGTGCTTGTTCGAGCGGGTCCAGCGTCGAGCGCGGACAAGGTTGGAGTTCAATAACACGTACTAGTCAAGCCAGACGGGCAGACCATGTCAAGGCCGATGCGGTACGGCGGTCCACGCTTTCAGGTGCAGGGCGGGACAAGCCTCGTGCAGAATCTGCAGGATGTTCCGGTACCAGTCGAACGGTTTCTGATGGTGCAATCCGCCCGCAATGTGCATTTCGGTGCAGCCGCAATCGACGGCCTCGCGCCCCCGCTCGACGATCTGCTCGTCGGTCATCACGTAGCCTTTGGGATCGTGCAGGTCGGCGCGAAACGCACAGAAGTTGCCGCGGTAGATACAGACGTTGGTCGGCTTCAAGTGTGTGTTGATGTTGTCGTAGGCGACGTTCCCGTTGATCCGCTCTCGGACCAGGTCTGCACGGCTCGGAGAGCCATGCTACGAACGGTCACAGCCACTCGTCGAGTTTCTCGTCGAGATCTTCCCCCGACAGTCCCATGGCGACCGCGGCCAGGGCGTACAGCTTCTTTTCGACCGGAGCCAGTTCTCCATCGGCGGCCATGACTTCCAGCATGTCGCGCAGCAATCTCTCCCGATCCTTGGGGGCCTCCGGAAACGGCAGCGACGTGGGCCCGCTCCGGGCGAACTCGAGCGCTTCCTTGAACTGCTCGTCGGTCAGGCCCCAGCGATGGGAGCGCAAGGCCAGCAGTTCGGCCTCTTCGCTGGTGAATTTTTTGTCGGCGGCGGCCATTACCATCAGGATTTTGAACATCTCCAAACGTTGCATGGACGTCCTTTCTGTGCTGAGGTTAACCGCAAACGAACTCCGCAGGGCAACTTGCCGTCACTCGACTTGCCAGTTGGCGGCATTTTTGCCCCACCGCTGTGGCTTGGACCATTTGACTCGCCCCAGCCAGACCGTGCCGTCGGCGCCTCGAGGATGGGGCTGGGTGCCGAACGCGAACTCGGCGTCCGTGACCCAGGACTCGTGCGGCGTGATGGCCGTGGCGCCGAAGTTGCCCAGCATCACGCCGCGCTCCGGCAGCAGCGCCCGCTCCGTCTGGCGGATGACCTGCAACTTCGCCGGATCGACCTGAGCGACGAAAATGGGCGCCCGGTTCCGCGCGATGTGGTCGTTGTCCGCTCCACGCCGCGTGTACGTCAGAAACAGGCCGTCGCTGTGGACCAGCCAGTGCGCCTGGGTGTTGTAGCTGCCCAAATCCTGGCCGTCGTCGAACGTCCACGGTCTGATCGGCTCGAAATGCAGGCCGTCCCGGCTGGTCGTGACGTACCCCCGCGCGTCGTTCCGTAGCGTCAGGTAGTACGTGCCCCGGAAAAACGCCAAGGATGGCTCGCACAAGCCGCGGCCGCCCGCCAGCGCCAATTCGTCGCCGTGTTCGACGTACTTCATCTCCTGGCCGTCGAACGTGCAGCGCAGCACCGTGGCTTGGTAATCCGAGCCGGTGGGGCCCTTGAAGTAGGTGGGGACCAGCAGCGTGCCGTCCGGCTCGACCAGCCACTGCACGCAGCCCGGCGCGACCAGGAAGAACTTGCCGTCGGTATCGGGCATGGCCAGCATCTTCCAGGAACTCCACTGGCTGGTCTTCGGGTCGAACGTGGCGTAGGCGCACTGGTGCGAGCGGGGCTGATCCAGCAGTTGCCCGCCTTGGGGGCTGTAGCGAAGCTTGATGCCGACGGCGATCAGCTTGCCGCTCGGCGCATGCCAGCCGGGCGTGACGTCGCACACGGCGATGGTTTCGTTGTTCGGACCCTTGCGCCAGGCCAGTTCCGGGATCTCCGTCGGGCCGGACCACGTCTTGCCCAGATCGTCCGATCGCAGGAAATACATCCCGGAGTAGTAGTCGCTCACCACGAGATGCTTTTGGATCGTCATGATCACCGCTGGCTGGCCGTCCTTGCCGACACCGGGCAGAGGAGCGACACGCGGATGGAACCAGCAGAAGTCCGGACGCAACTGCCGGTGGGCGACGTCGGCCTGGACCTCGAAGGGAAGCGTCTGGGGGCGAGCCGGCGAATCGTTGTCCTCCGCCACTCGGCCAAGCGGGGCCTGGACGAAGCGGATCGGCTCACGGCGATGTTCTCCGCCGCCTGCCAACACCAGGGCCGCAGCCAGAAGAAGAAGCGTACGCGTCATGGCTGTTCTCCATCAGGTTCGGGCGCGAGCAACGGGTAGCCGAACACGACTTGAACTTGTATCCTTTTGGCATGGACGTCTCAAGATCGTGTCTGATTTCAAGGTTTCATCCGGCACTGCAAAGTATGGCCCGTTTCGGACGGAATCGCAATACAAGCCCGACGGGCCAGCGAGTCATGAAAGGAACCCGCAAATGACGCACGTGATCGGTCCCTGCTTCCTGGCGATTCTGGTCTCGACGGTGGCGGCTGCAGCGGACGAATCCGCACCGCAGCTTTCCCGGACCTGGCCTCAAGCCTACGCTGTCGAACGCAACGACGGTTCGGGCACGCTGACGCTCCGTACACCGTACTACGTTGTCGAACAGGACCTGAAAAAGGGCGGCGCGATCACGCGCATCGCCCTGACACACGGCAAGGCCGCCAACTTGCTGGTCGCGCCCTTGGAGACGCGCGTGCGGGATGATCGCGGAGCCGTGTTTTCGGACCTGAAGGATCCAGCCCCGAAGGTCACGCACCGGCGGGAGGGCCTGAATGAGACCGTGACCGTCGAATGCACGTTGCGCGGCCAGGACGGACAGGCCTCGGCCTTGCGGGTCAAGACCACGCTTGCGTACCGGTGGGGATACATCAGGATCCGCAAGGAACTGCTGGCTCCGGACGGGCAGGGCGTGCGGGAAGTCTGTCCGCTGGCCACGATCCTCACGCCCAGCCTCTCCGACTACGGCTATCGGAAGGGCCTGACGGAGGAAGACGGAGCCCCGCCGTTTTCGTTTGGGAGCAATGTGTGGGGCAAGCTGCGCGTGGGCAATCCTACGGACCAGACGCTGCAGACCCGCCACGTGCCGCGGTCCATGATCCTGGTCGACCCTGGAGTCGAAGGCTTGGAGTGGTTTGTGGGCTCCGACCTGGCGCAATGGGATCTGCAACTGGCCGGACGCCGGGGGCAGGGTCAGTGTCTTCTGCAGACCAGCCAGGATCCGCCCGGCTTGGCTCTCTCGGTCTCGCCCCTGTGGAGCGCCGACGCGGGAGTGCCGTTGCCGGCTTCCTGTATCTTCGACTTCTACGTCGCCTTCCCGATCCTCGACGGTCGCGCGCACGGGCCGTGGCTGCACACCAACTTCAACCGCAACCGTGGCGACTGGGTGTCGGCGGACACGATCAAGGGCTGGGCGGAGAAAGGCATCCAGACGGTCCACTGCCACAACGACGGCGACTACTACAGCGACGGCCTGTTCTGGCGCGACGGCTCCTACCCTCCCTACCCGGACATGGATCGCTACGACCAGGTTCTGACGAACTGCCGGCAGGCCGGGATTCGGACCGCGACCTATTTCTCGAACAAGGAGTTGCACCCCAGCACCAAGGAGTTCCAGGAACACGGCGAGGCCTGGGGACGCAAGAATCTCAAAGGAGAACTCCAACACAATTTCTACCGCCCCGGCGCCGAGTACGGTGCCCAGATGTGCCTCCGCTCCGGCTGGCTCGAATTCCTCAAGTTCTCCATCGACCGCGTGCTCAAAAACCATCCGCTGAACGGCGTCTACTACGACTGGAACACGGCCTTGTTCTGCTGCAATCCGCTGCACGAAGCCAACGCCGGCCGCGCCGCGCCGGCCAAGGGCCACTGGGACATCGACGAACTGCTGGACTTGATGGAGTGGACTCGGAATCGCGTGGGGCCCGGCGGTCTGGTGATCATCCACAACACGACCACGCCGATGTTTGCCACCGAGAATTTCGCCGATTACGTCGTGGCCACGGAATGGGGCTACCGGAAATGGACCGACCGGGCTCCGGACCTGCAGGACTTGCCGCTCGAATGGAACCTGGCCGGCGCTGTGCCGCGAGGCGTCATCAGCTACGGCACGATCGACAAGAACGCCCCGCGGCGGCTCCACCGGCTGTTCGCGTTGGAGGCATTCTTGGGCGGCGTCGCCCCTTGGCCGGCCAGCGAGGAGACGTTCGAACTCGTTCCCCTGCTGAAACCGTTGGGCGACATCAGGTCGTATCGGTTCGCCGATTGGCGGAATCAGGCCGTCACCTTGTCCGATGCCCGCTGTGCCTCGGCCGTCTACAGCCGTGCCGACGAGGCCTATCTACTGCTGGCCAACCTGGACCAGGCGCCGCGCGAGGTCACCTGCGTGCTGCATCCCGACAAGCTCCCGCATCCCCTGACCCAACCGGCCACGGCCCGCCAGCTACCCGCGCCCGCTGCGGCGTCCGGCAGTCCGGACCAGCCCGACGCCACGGTCCTGGACGTACGCCAGTTGGTCGGTCCAGGCGTCAAGATCACCATCCCCGGAGACGATGCCATCCTGGTCCATGTCCGCTGACCCGCGGGCGATCCCCCCTGCGGTCAAGATGCCTGCAAAACACAGCTCCCTCGTACCGGCAAACTTGCTGCGTAGCAAGTTTGCTACGTAGCAGATTTGCTACAATGGCACACGGCAAGGCGTTTGCGGGAATTGAGAACCGCCGAAACTGCCGGTGCCGTCATTCATGGCCACGCGCACAGCGAATCGACATAGGCCGCGCTGCCGTCGCGGACCCAGATGTCGAGTTGGGCCTGCTCCTTGAGTTGCTGGCCGCGCAGCCGCGGCACGGCCACGAACTGGCAGGGAACTTCGGCCAGGCTGCTCATGTCGCCCCACAGCTTTTCGAACTGAGCGACGGGGAAGATGTCCTCCTGGCCGTGCCCCCAGCGCTTCTTGACGTCTTTGAGCGTGATGTAGGTGGGCAACCGGTGACTGAAGCGGCGAATCGCAGCCGTCACCTTGGGCTCGTCCGCCAGGTCGCTCCGCGCCAGTCCGAACGCTTCCAGCAGGCGGTCGATCGTGATCCACGTGGTCATCGAGTTGTAGTAGCTCAGGCGGAACTCGTCTTCTTCCCGCGGCATGGCCAGACCTTCGACCAGGCGCACGCGGCCGCCGACCCGTGCCAGTCCGCCGCCTCGATCCTCGATCCGCCGCGGGATGACCTCGAACGTCAGGCACGCGCCGCGGCGGATGTGCAGCCCCAGCAGCCCGGGATCGACGTCGGCGCCGAGCGTATCGACGTTGTGGAGCATGAGGTACTTGAGTTGCGGCCGCTCCGACAGCAGCCTGGCAAGCATCCCGTTGCGAAGCAGGTTGGGAACCTCGAACCAATGCCCGGTGGGGTGCAGGCACTGCAGCGGCAGGTTGTCGGTATAGTCGCTGCCGCCGCCGGCGGACTGGGCCCAGCCGATCAGCGACGCGTGCAGGCTCTCGCGCACCTTCTGCGCCTGGATGTCGAGGATCTGTTGGGGCATCTCCTCCCAGGCGAACCGCAGGTCGCGGGGCATGGGCACCATTCGCAGTCCGACAGAGCGGCCGGGCGACAGGAGCACGGGACCGGCGACACTGTCGTCGCCGCGCTGCTGCAAGAACCGCGCGATGGGCTCGTGCGTCAGGTAGCTGGTGGAGATGATGTACGGCAGCTCCGCGCCAAACACCGCCGCCACGCGACGCGCTTTGGCCAAATGGACCTCGATAAAGTTGCGGTACTTGCCCTGGAACCGGCAGAAGGGGTGCAACGCCTTGACCACGCCCGCTCCTTGCGTCCAGCGAGTGCCGGCGCCGCCGGCCAAGGCCAGCGCCGCCGCCTCGCCGCCCGCCAGGGACTCCGTGCCGCAACGCCGGTCGTCCGCCTCGGCGGTCCGTCCGGACAGCCAGTCAATTACGTCCTGCTGGTCCACATCCTCGACGACGGTGCTGGCCGGAAGGCGGTTTTGCGCCAAGCCGATCCGGCCCGCCCGCAGGTCGGCGCGGATCTGTTCGTGGAGTTCCGGATCGAAACCGTTTTCTGCCAGGATTTGGTGCAGGTTCGGTTGGTCGACCTGTTCCTCGGTGGGCGGCGGGAACAGGGCGCCGAGCACCAGGTCTGTGGAACCGGCCAGCCGCGGATGGGTCCGGCAGGCGGCTGCAAACTGTGCGATCTCGTTGCGGACCGCCGGACTCAACTGTTGCACGTCCTGACGGAGCCATTGGTTGGCGCAGATCGCGTAGTAACCCGGCGGCATCAGGGCGTCCTTCCCCTGCCACCGCGCCGCCGCGGTCCCGGCGTCGTTGATGGCGAAATCATAGACCACCGGCTCCATGGCAAACGGCAGAGCACTGTGCAGGCGGCGTTTGGTCGCGCGCATCAGATCCTGCAGGTAGTCCTGGGCCTCGGCCTTGCGCGCGGGATCGACGATGAAGCCCATGCCGCCCCCGGAAATTCCGCCCAGCATGAGAAAGCCCCAGTAGGCCGGCCCGAACTTGAGGCGGACTTGGTCGATCAGGGTTTCGGTGTAATGATTCGAGGCCCACGGAATGATCGTCTGGATCGGGCCGCAGAAATTTTCGGTTGTGGCGCGGGCAATCGCGGGAACGTCGCCGCAGTGCAGGGCCGCCTCGATGGACCGCATCACGCCCATGGCCTGCTGCCGGGCTTCCCACTCGGCGGCAGAACGGAGCAGGTACTTTTCGGTCACCATCTCCAGGATCGGGCCGACGTTCTGGGCCATGCCGCCATGCACCAGGATGAAGCTGTCGCAGATCTGCTGCCGGGTTTGGCGGCTCACTTCGGACAGGCTGTAGATGTGATGATCGGGCAGCAGTCGGCCGCGGCTGACGCCGAACTCCGGATCGCCCGCTCCGGCGACCTGCCCTTCGATCATCTTCATCCCCGGCCAGATGCCGCCCGAATCCTGCCAGCCGCCGCCGGAACCGCCCAGCCACTCGCCCAAGATGGCCCGCGCCGCGACCAGTTTTCGTTCCGCCTCGCTCAGCGGTCCGCTCAGCGAGGCGATTTGCGACGTGGCCCGCATGCAGGCCGTGATGATCGCGGCCAACAGGTTCGTCGATACGGCCAGCCGTGAGCCCTTGGGGATATCGTTCACCTGGCTGACGATCTCCAATCCCAGCCCGGGGCCGATCAGCCGCGCCAGCACATCGGCCAAGTGCTGTCCCGACCCCTCGAGTCCCGGCGGCACAATCCCGGCGGCAATTACCGCGGCCTTGAGCAGGCCCAGGTAGTCCTTGGCGAAATCGAACACTTCGCCCAGCGTGGTGACGTCCGCCTTGCAGCGCAGATCCACGCTCACCAAACGCAGCACCGGCTGGTCGATCACGCGCAGGTAGACCTCGATCGGCGGCCGCGGCTGCGGATCGCGCCCGCGGACTCCCAAGTCCACGGACACGTTCAGCACGCGCGCCCCTTCGGGAAAGTCCATACCCAGGAAGAAAATATCGCTCCAGCCGCTGTGCGACAGGTCCATTCGAACCGGTGTCCGCTCGACCAGGATGGGAAACGGAGTGGCCGGTCCGGCGCGCTCCTTCAATTCGCGTCGCAGCTGCAGCGGGTGGTCGGCCGGATGACCGATGCGGAACATCCACTGGTTGCCGCGCACGGCGCGGACGCTCCGCCGCACCTGGTCCGCCAACGTCTGGAACCCCAGGGCCTGATAGGCGGCGGCCAGCGCGCTGGCGATCGCATCGCTGGGCCCCTCGCGGTGCTGCGCGGCCAGAAACTCATCGACCGCCTCCTCGAACCGCCGGTGCAGCAGCCGCTCGTAGCCCGCGAACGGCACGCGGGTCCGCGCGTCGGACGCCAACTTGGACGGCAGGTGATAGCGGTAGATCGAGCACAGAAAGAAGATCGCCCGCACCCGCTCGTACAGGTTTTCGCTCTCGTGCCGGAAGCGGTCCAGCTGGCGCGCCGCGTCCAGCAGTTGGGCGGCGTCGGCCGTGTGGCAGAATCCGTCCAGGGAGCGGTTGCGGATTTGGGCATCCTTTGTCGTGATGATCGTGATCAGCTCGTGCGGCATAGAAAGAATCCCAGCACTTGGTTTATAGTGCCGCCTTCAGGCGGTTCTTCTTCCTAAATAGCTCTCAATCATGGCTTCCACCGACGCAGGGTCGGTGGGGAGCGGCAGGTGTGGAGCGGCGGCAGCTGTAGCTATCAGTTGTTGCTCCACCGACGCAGGGTCGGTGGAAGCAGAAAAATCGCACAGTAGAATTACGCTCAACGCGCGGCCAGCAACTCAACCAATTTGGTCAGGATTTCCTCGCGGTCGCGGCCGCTCAGCGCCAGCGCCAACTGGGCGACGAACATGCCGTACTTGACGCCGATGTTGTAGCGCGTCCCGTCCAGGTCCAGGGCCAGGTACCGCTCCCGCTGGGCCAATTGGGCCAGCGCCGGCGAGAGCATGATCGGCCCGCCGTCGCTGCGAGCGTCTGCGATCATCTGCCCCAGCAGATCCATCACGGCCGGCGTCAGCACGTGCATGCCGAACAGGCACAAGTAATGCCCGGCGCGGAGACCGGGCACGATCAAATGCTGTTCGGCCGTGGTGGGCGTGGGCTTTTCCAGCACGCGTTCGATCTGGTAGTA
>ERZ795059.6258-NODE-6258-length-10593-cov-5.869994_pt1 | contig 10593 bp, 8 predicted proteins | sample MGYA00375143_ERZ795059 | MGnify/ENA primary metagenome ERZ795059 (study PRJEB30188, sample SAMN05720168) | activated sludge metagenome | isolation source: Anaerobic digester | place: USA | collected 2015-01-07 ... | reverse complement strand
GCCTATTGTTAATGCCAAAATACCAAACGTTCCATAAATAATACCCACATGACCGGTTGTTAATCCTAAACCTCCTGCTTCCCTGCTATCAAGCAAAAAAGGAGAGGCAAGTTTTACAATTTGCGATTCGCCTAAACGATAAATTAAAAGGAATGTTAAAATAAACCCAATATTTTGCTTTTTGAAGAAAAGAGCAAATGTTCTAAAGAATTCTTTTAAAACTCCGTCATCGGTACGTTTTGCGGCAACATCAATTTTGGGATAAGGTAATACAAATTTATGATATGCAAAAAATAATCCAAACATAATAGCAAGAACAGAAAAAGTTATTACCCAAGCAAGTCTTATATTTCCGCTGCTAAACTCAAAACTTGCATCTGTTTGATAAGTTAGTTTTGGATCTAATTGAATTAATGAAAATGCCGGTTTATCCCAATTGTTCTGATTAAAAACAAATCGAGTCCCTTCAATTAATTCTATACTTTTATCACCGCCTGCACGTGTAAAATTAACAACAATATCTTCTTTAGTATCAGGCTTTTTCGATAAGTGGAAATATATTAATCCATAATTACCTGTTGTTTTTTTATCAACAACTACCTTTTTTGTAGGACCAAAATATTCACGAATGAAGTGCTCTAAAGGATTTACAATATAATGTCTCCAAACTCCTTCGTTTTTGGTTTCTGCTGCAGTAGTATTTTCAACAGAATAAAACCCAAGTTTTGTATTATGGTTTAATACTTCTGTTTTAATTGAATCGAATTTTTCTATCGGTATTTTGCTTGTTGCTACTTGAACTGAAGTTTGCGAAGCAATTATTCTTAAATCACCATCAATCGGTTTTACACTAACCGAATCTAAAATTATTTCCTGAACAATATTTGTATTTGGTTTACTTACAAATGTTATTTTATCCGAAGGCAACCCCGTAGAAATTTCAAAATAACCGGCAAGAATTATTAATAAACCTTGACCGGTAATCATTGCAAAACGATAAAAAGTACTTCTAATACCCACAAAAAAAGCTTGTTGATTTTCACTTAAACCCAACATATAAAAACCGTCTGCGGCAATATCGTGAGTTGCCGAGCTAAATGCAATTAACCAAAAAAATGCAAGTGTATATTGAAAAAATGCCGTTGTTGGTATGGTTAATGCAACTCCGGCCAAACCTGCCCCTACAATTAACTGCATTGTTACAATCCAAAATCTTTTAGTTTTTAATAAATCAACTATCGGTGACCATAATGGTTTTATTACCCAAGGTAAATATAACCAACTTGTATAAAGGGCAATATCTGTATTAGATAAACCAAGTCTTTTGTACATAATAACCGAAACGGTCATAACTACTACGTAAGGAATACCTTCTGCATAATACAACGAAGGGACCCACCACCACGGATTTCTTTCTTTTTTTTCAGCTGACATCAATTCGTTCCTAATTTACTTAATTAATCTATAAACTTTTTGACATTAAAGCAGCACCTATTGCAGGCTCGTATATCGGTTCAATTATTTTTATGGTTTTTAATTCATCTACTTTTGCTGCAAATATTTTTGCATATAAGTTGTCTGTTGTAATAGTTCCGCCAATTAAACTTAAATTCATTACTTCTTCATTAAGTTTTAAATACATACTTTTTAAATGAAGAATTAACTCTTCCGATTCTTCTTCCAAAATACTTACACAAATTGGATCCCCCTTTTGTGCAGCTTCAATAACAGAAGGAGTTACCGAAGCAATATCAAAATTGTTTTTATAAATTTCAGTTATCAACTCAGATGTATCTGTTATATTAAATGTTTTAGCTACAATTTCTCTAAGCAAAGTCTCTCTTCCTCTACCGTCAAAACACTTTGAAAGGGCTATTAAACCTTTTTTACCAATTGAGTAGCCGCTTCCTTCGTCTCCCAAAAATCTGCCAAAACCTCCTACGCGGTGTATAACCCCTTCTTTATCTTTGCCAAACATTATCGATCCGGTTCCCGCAATCAATATACTACCGGGTTTTCCTGCAAACGAACCTTCTAAGGCTACCCTGGCATCGCTTTCTACTCTAATTTTATCAATTTTTATTCCTTTTGCATAAAACGATTCCACAATCCCTTTTTCCAATGTTTCGGCATCGTTTCTTCTTCCTGCTCCGGTTGTACCAATTACAAAACCGCCAATATCTTCATATTTTATTTTTAATTCGGAAACAGCTTCAATTATAATATCGCTGAGCATTTCAGATACTTTTTCAACACCTTGAATTAAAAAATTAGATGCACCCCCCTTGCTTTCATAAACAACTGCCATTTTTTCATCCGTAACAACACATTTGGTTTTAGTGCCGCCGCCGTCCATTCCGATGTAATACATAGTTTCCCTATAATAAATTTTAAATCCTATAAATATAAAAAATTATATTAAATATAAGTAGCTAAAACGTTTAATTTCTTATTTTTTTATTATTTTTTATATTATTTAATAATAAGTTATTTTTTAGTATTTTATTTTATCTTCACTATTTGTATCTTAGTTTTTTAAATGGAGAAATTTTAGCATGCTTTATCTACTATTAGTTGTTTTAGTTTGTTCAGTACTTTTTTTGACTTATTTATTACTGAAAACAAAAAAACATTCTAATAAAAACGTTGATTCTACTCAATTAAGCTCGATACAAAAAAAGTTTTCGGAACAACTTGCTAATTGTAATAGAAACGTTCAAAACTATAAAGACCAAATTGTTGAACTTCAAAATAGTATTAAATCATTAAAATTTAAAAGTGATGAACTGACTAGAATAAATATTAGTCTTGAAGAAGAAATTCAACATCTTAATGCTAAACAGATAAAGATTGAAGAACTACAGAAACAGAAAGAAGAATTTTTTGCAATTTATGTTCACGATTTAAAAAATCCTACTTCAACTATTCAAAATTTAACTGAATTATTAAATTCTTACGATCTATCGTTAAATGAACAAAAAGAGATAATTGATACTTTAAATGCCTTATCAAAACGTATAATAAACCTAACAAATGAAATTTGTAAGGTTGTTGTTGAAAATGAAATTAATTTAAAGTTTGAGTTTAAGTTAGGCAGACTCCAAGATATATTAAAAAAGATATATATTCGAAATATTTATAAAGCAAGAAAAAAGAATATTAGTATATTACTTAACGTTGCAGAGGATTTACCCGATATTCAAATTGACCCCGATAAAATTGAAGATGCTTTAGAAAATTTAATAGATAATGCAATAAAATTTTCTCCTATTAATAAAACTGTATTCATTGAAATTAAACAATCTGATAAATCGATAATTATTACTGTTGCAGATCAAGGTTTAGGGTTTACGGATGATGACTTGGATAGAATATTTATTAAAGGTGAAACTTTAAGTGCCCGCCCTACTGCAAACGAACCGAGCAGCGGTTTAGGACTATGGATTGTTAAAAGAATTATTGACGAACATAAAGGGAGCATTTCGGTTGAAAGTAAACCTGAATACGGTTCAAAATTTATTATTAATTTGCCTAAAATTATTTAGACTTCAGTTTATTCTTTTTCTCCATATATCATATAAAAATTTAATATTGTATTAAATTCTGTATTCTTATTTAACTTCAAATTATTTTCGATATCTGCTTTCATCAATTTAATTCCAATGTTATACTCTTCATCGGTTATATCAGATAATTGTGAAGTTGCATCTTTTACCAAAAAGGTATCATCAAAAATTTCATAGTTTACTTTTTTATTAATAACTATATCCGAATGCTCTTTCTTTACATTCTTATATCCTGCTTCTTCCACCCAATCCAAAATATCATCAATAGCCGGAAAACGTTTTTGATCGTTTTGGTATGTATTTTTAAAATATTTAAAAATATACCATTCATTTTCAATATCAACAGGATTAGTTGCAAATATACAAAACTTGCCCCCATGTTTAAGTAAGTTTATTGAAGAAAGCACAAATTCTTTAGCATTTGGAAAATGGTGCATTGCATTTATTGAAAATACTATATCAAATATCCCCTGTTTAATTGGTAATTTGTTTGCGTCCCCGCAAAATAAATTTAATCCTTCATTTATTTTTGCTTTTTTTAACATTCCCAACGATAAATCCAATCCGTATAAAATATTTATTTTATCTATATTCGATAACCAATAACCTGTACCGCAACCAATTTCAATAATTTTTTGCGATTTATCCCTATCGGTAATACTTTGTAATTTATTTACAATTCCCGGTAGTTTACTGGTTTTATATCTTTCATCATATATCTTTGAAACTCGGTTATAATCAGTTTTCATTATTAATCTCAAATATCACTGTATCAAAATACTTATTGTTATATTCATCAATTACTTCTACTTTTAATGTATGTACGCCATTTACTAAATTATTGGGTAATTTACCTCTCCAGATATGTGAAGTATTTTCGGCATGCATCCACGATTTAAATAGTGAAGGGTTGTTTTTGATCATTTTATTTATGGTTGCATCCCCAATTATATAGTTATCTGCTTCAATTTCTGTTTTATCATTCAGAAAAAACTTTACTTTACTATATTTGTTTCCGTTAAAAACATTTGCATAACAAAATAAGCTATCTAAATTTTTATTTAAACCTATCGGTTCAATAATTCTAACTTGATATTCTTTCGGATGATTTAACGGAAAATAACTCTGTTTATAATCGTTTCCGGTAAATTCAAATACATTATAACCTCGCGGCGTTCCGTCTAATTGTAAAGCAAATGGAATACCACGATAATCTTTTAATCCGCTCCACCAACTGCCGCAAACCGCACCGCATATAAACTGTCTAATTTCTTTATTATTTTTTGTATAATAAAAATTGTGTTCTTGTGTATGAGTATGACCGCATAATAAAATTACTTTTTCTCTAACATCTAATATATCAAAAAATTCGTCTTTGTTTAATATTTTATTTGCATCATAATCTCCGCCAATACTATTTACCGGAATATGCATGCTAATTACAACATTCTTACTTTTATCTGTATTTTCTAAATCACTTTTTAACCATATTAGTTGTTGTTTATCAATTCCGCCGGTATAAGTTTTTTTCCCGTCAATTTCACCCTTATAATCAACATTATCCAATACAATAAAATGAACATTACCATATTCAAATGAATAATATTGAGGACCATATACTTTTTTAAAAGTTTCAAAAGATAATTTATCCCCTACGGACTCGTAATCTACATCATGGTTTCCTGGTACAAAGTACATCGGAATATTTAATTTAGATAAAACTTTATTAGTCGGGTCGTATAATTTTTTAATATCATAAACAATATCACCCAAAAATATGGCAAAATTGTAATTTGCATTAACAAATTTGCTAACAAAATCGTCTCGCATATATCCAATTTCTACTTCGTTACGGCTTTGAGGATCGCCTAATACAAGCACATTAAAGTTGTTATTATTTTCCGTTTTGTATAAAGGGAAATACAGCTCGTCATTACTTTTGCCTATTGATTTAATACCACAACTAATTTCATCATCGTACTTGTTATAAAAAATAGGTATATTATATTTGTTCAAAGGTAAATTATAATTAGATGGTTTAACAACAAAAATAAAGTCGTTTTCTCCTTTTGGCAGTTCACATTTTCCGTTTTTATCGGTTTTTACCGTTGTATATTGGTTAGATACTCTTATCCCTTCCAGTACTTTTTCGTTACTATCATAAATTAAGTTATTATTTGTATCCTCAAAAACAGTAATTTTAAATGTTGTTTGAGCAGAACTATAAGTTGCCATTAAACTAATAATTACAATAAAATATATTATTCGTTTTAACATAAAAACCTCAATTGTTTTTGTAAAATTAAAACTAATTAGTTAAATTTTAAAATTAAATAATAATAAATATTCCGCAAACGAAACCTTTTGGTCAATTTTTGTGTTAAAATTTAAACAACAATTCTTAATTAATACAGAGGTAAAAAATGATATCCGAAAAAATGACAGCAGCTTTGAACAAACAACTTAATGCAGAATTATTTGCTTCATATTTATACTTATCGATGGCTGCTTACTTAGAAACTACTCCTTACGAAGGGATGGCTCATTGGATGAAAGAACAATCAAAAGAAGAATACGGTCATGCAATGAAATTTTTTGAGTACATTAACGAAGTTGGGAAACGTGCTAAATTAGAAAAATTAGAAGAACCTAAATTTGAATGGGAATCACCTAAAGCTGCTTTTGAAGGAGCTTATGAGCACGAATTAAAAGTAACAAAAATGATTAACGATTTAGTTGCTTTATGCCGTGAAGAAAATGATTACGCTACAGAAGCTTTCTTAAACTATTTTGTAAAAGAACAAGTTGAAGAAGTTTCTTCAGTTACAAAAATTCTTGATAAATTTGAAGCAATTAACGGTAGCATTGGCGGTATGTTCCAATTAGATAAATCTTTAGGAAAAAGAGAATAGTTTTTTTTCTTGATATTTTTTTAATGCCTGCCCCAAAAGGGTGGGCATTTTTGTTTTAAAGTAACGTGGTGGAATAGTGGAAGGGTGAAACCTGGAAAGGTGGAAAAGTATAAAGAGATAAAGTACCTTACCCAACATTTGTTTGGTTTTTACTTAACCTTAAACATTGCTTTTGAACCAGGATTTTCAGGATAAAAACATTGATTTACAGGATAACACCAATTCTTAATAAGACCCAGCGGGTCGAAATTATTATAACTTACACCGGCTAAAACAAATTAGCCCCGTAGGAGGCGATATTATAAACTGTGGAAAAGTAGAGTAGTTCATCCCCGACAGCGGGTTGGTTTTTACTTAACCTTTAACATTGATTTTTAAACCGGGATTTTCAGAAATAAGATTAATTAAAACGAAAAACCAAAAACTTAATTAGACCCAGAGGGTCGAAATTATTATAACATACAATAGCCTATACTAATTAACCCGTAGGATGCAATATTATAAACAGTGAAACAGTACCTTACCCAACAGCGGGTTGGTTTTTACTTAACCTTTAACATTGCTTTTGAACCAGAATTTTCAGGATAAAAACATTGATTTACAGGATAACACCAATTCTTAATAAGACCCAGCGGGTCGAAATTATTATAACTTACACCGGCTAAAACAAATTAGCCCCGTAGGAGGCGATATTATAAACTGTGGAAAAGTAGAGTAGTTCATCCCCAACAGCGGATTGGTTTTTACTTAACCTTTAACATTTAACATTTAACCTTAATAATTTAACCTTCAACACTTAAAATTAAATACTTAAAATCTATTCAAAATTTTTTTTATTTTTTTCTTTTCATTTAGTATTTTTTTTTGTAAATTTGTTTTCTATTATATTTAGAATTGGAGAAGAAATGTCTCGTACATGTCAAATTACCGGTGTTAAACCCAAAAGCGGTCACAGCATTTCGCATGCACATAATAAATCTAAACGTAGATTTTTACCAAACTTACAAAAGAAAAGAATTTGGGTTAAAGAATTAGGACGTTTTGTTGCCGTTAAATTAAGCACACGTGCTTTAAGAACTATTGCTAAAAACGGTACAGCCGAATTAGCTCAGTTAGTTAGAGATAACAAAATCTAAGAGTTTTATACTATTTAAAATAAAAGCTCATACCTATTAAGATATGAGCTTTTTTAGTTTTAAATTTTTTATCTATCTTGATTTTGTTTCTCTACTTCCCGTGTTTCCTCTATTAGTATTAGTCTCTCTTTTTACTTCGGTTCTTTCTTGTCTTACTTCAGTATTGTTCGATTTGTTTTCATTACTTCTTAAAGTTCCCGAAGTATTTCTTTCTACCTGACGGTTTTCAAAAGTCTGTTTGTTTTCTACTCTATTAGTTTCAACTTTACGTTCCGTGTTATTGCTTCTTAACGTTGAATTATTTTTATCAATATTATTATTTTCTCTGTTTATTCTTACATCGTTATTTCTTATAGTAGTGTTGTCAGTTTTATTATTTTTTATGATATTATTTTCTCTATCAACCGAAGAACCATTTTCTCTATTAAATTTTGTATCATTATTTCTAATTATTTCAGAACTTGAATTTTCATTCTTCCTTTCAATTTTATAATTTTCGTCAACAACTCTATCTAACTTTAATGATGTTCTGCCAACCGAATTTTTTGCATCATATCTTTCAACATTTGAATATTTTCTTGTTTCTATTTCATTTGGTATATATCTTTTAACCTCGGTAATTGATGGACGCAAATCTTTAATATTATCAGTATTTACAATGTTTCGTTCTGCAAATCTATATCCGCTTTTATTTTCTATAAAATCTCTATTTATTCCATGGTTAAATATTCTTTCTTTTGTATGCGTATAATTGTTTCTAATTTTAGTATTGCGATACAATGATTTTTTATAATGCGATTTTAATCCGTAACCCCAAACATTATCATTACAAAAATGTTTATATCTTACAAAGTACCAATAATTTATAGGAGCAGTCCAACTAAAGGTAAAAACTATACCGGTATTGTATCTAAATAAAGCATAAGGAGGTAATGGTGCCCAACCAATATAATCATCGTCATATCTCCATTCTACCCAAGCCGGTGCCCAATCATAACTAGGATACCAAACCCAACCATAATAATCATCAAAAAACCATCTACCGTAATGGTATGTTATATAACCGAATGATTCGTAACTATCCCAATACCATCCGTCACTGGTCCACAACCAACGACCTACACTATAAGGCTGCCAATCTAAACCCATATTCCAAGGTTTCCAAACATATACCCCGTTTTCTATCTCATACCAATCGCCAAATGAATTTAAGGAATTATAAAAGTACCCAAAATTAACTCCAACCCTAAATGATATCTTGGTTTCGCTTATTATGTTAAACGAGAATAAAAGAACTAATATTAAAATCATCTTTTTCATTGTGTACCTCGGTTTTTAATAATTCTGACAAAATAAATACAAGTATCGTACCATACTTAAAACCGATAATATTTATTATATTTTTACCATATTTACTAATTAAGCTTCTTTTACATAAAATTTTATGTCTATAAAACAATACAACAACATGTAAAAAGTGCACAAATTTTGTATTGCAAATTGAAATTAATTATTTATTTTTACCTTATATAAAACACAAAATAGAGGATAAATTATGAACCGTTTTTTTAAGTATTCTATTATTATTGCAGGAATATCCGGTTTATTAATAGGATGTAAACCAAAAGAAACTAAACAAGAAACAAGTGAATTGGAAATTATGAAAGCAAAAGTAGATCAATTTGCCGAAGTGCAAGTTAATTACGACCACAATATTTTAGATGAAAAACAGAAAGTTGTATTACAAAAACTTTATGAAGCTTCTAAAATTATGGATGAAATATTTTTAGAACAAGTTTACCATAAAAATTTTGAGATTAAAAAGGCATTGGAAAACTCCAACGATCCTGTAGATGCAGTAAGATTACAATACTTTAATATAATGTTTGGACCTTTTGACCGATTAGACCATAACAAGCCTTTTTATGGAACAGAAACAAAACCACTTGGAGCAAATTTCTATCCCGCTGATATTACAAAAGAAGAATTTGAAAACTATGTTAAAGCTAATCCAAATAAAGAAAAAGAATTAACCAGTGAATTTACCATAATCAAAAGAGAAGGTAAAGATTTAGTTGCAGTACCTTATAGTATTGCCTATAAAGAAAAGTTAGAAAAAGCTGCAAAATTATTAAATGAAGCAGCTGATTTTGCCGAAAATTCTTCATTAAAAAAATACTTGCAACTACGAGCAAAAGCGTTTTTAAGTAATGATTATTACGAAAGTGATGTTGCTTGGATGGATTTAAAGGATCACGGTATCGAAGTAGTTATTGGTCCTTACGAAGTTTATGAAGACGAAATGTTTAATTATAAAGCAGCTTTTGAAAGTTTTTTAACTATAGTCGATCCGATAGAAACAAAAAAACTTGAAATATTTAAAAACTACTTAGATGCAATAGAAGAAAATTTACCTTTGGCAAAAGAATACAAAGGTTATAAACGTGGCAGCGAATCACCTATTTACGTTGTTCAAGAAGTATTTGGTGCCGGCGATAATAAATCCGGTGTACAGACTTTAGCATTTAATTTACCGAATGACGAAAGAGTTAGGCAAGCAAAAGGATCGAAGAAAGTAATGTTAAAAAATATTCACGAAGCAAAATTTGAAAAATTATTAAAACCCATAGCTCAACTCGTGCTTGATGAAAAAGAATTATCTTATGTAACATTTAACGGATTTTTTAATCATACATTAATGCACGAAATTTCACATGGAGTAGGACCCGGACTTATTACTAAAGACGGTAAAAAAACTGAAGTTAAAAAAGAATTAAAAGAAACATATAGTAAAATTGAAGAATGCAAAGCAGATGTTTTAGGAATGTTTAATAATATTTTAATGCTCGAAAAAGGTGTATATCCAAAGGGATTTGATAAAGAAATTTATACTACATTTTTAGCGGGAATTTTCCGTTCGGTTCGTTTTGGTATTTCGGAAGCACACGGTTCAGCTAATGCAATTATCTATAACTATTT
>ERZ795059.6255-NODE-6255-length-10598-cov-6.228113_pt1 | contig 10598 bp, 11 predicted proteins | sample MGYA00375143_ERZ795059 | MGnify/ENA primary metagenome ERZ795059 (study PRJEB30188, sample SAMN05720168) | activated sludge metagenome | isolation source: Anaerobic digester | place: USA | collected 2015-01-07 ... | reverse complement strand
TGGCCTGTCTGGCCGGGGTTTTCGCTTGCGCCCAGCAGCAAACAAAGGTTGCCACCAGCGGTCAATATGACGAAGCGCGACGCGCGGCCCAAAGTTATCATGGGCCGATTCACGCCGCGGCGAAACAGTTGTACGACCAGGGCCTGGCGGCCTACAAAGCGGGCCGTTACGCCGAGGCGGCCGATCTGCTGGGTCAGGCGGCCGACGTGGGCGTGACCAATTTCCCGATGCGCGACGACGCGCGCGTGTATCAGGCTTATTCGCTTTTGAAGATCCGGCAGCACTATGAAGCGTTCAAGGTCGCCGAGCAGGCGGCGCGCGACTATCCGCAACGGTGGGAGTTGCGGTTGATCATGATCGAGTTCTGGCTGTGGCGCGATCGGCTGGACGATGCGCAGCGCGAACTGAACCACGCCCTACGCGTCGCGCCCGACGAGCCGGAAGTGGTGCGCATGGCTGTGCGCATTCTGCATTACCGCGGCGAACTGGTTGCGGCGTGCGAGATGGCGCGGCACCTGCTGATTCTCCAACCCGACAACCAGACCTACAAAAGCCTGGCCGCCGAGGTATATGTCGATTACGGGTTGCAGGTCGAACGCGAAGGCGATCGCGAGGCGGCGTTGACCACGTACTTCGCGGCGGCGGCGCTGGATCCGAACGACCCGACCTCGACGTTGTTGATCGGCCGGGTGCTGCTGGCGATGAATCAGGTCGACGCCTCGCGACGCTACACGCAGGCGGGCCGGGCGAAAGTCAAAAATTCGGACGATTTGCGGCGTGATGTGTTTTCGTTGGAAAATTATTCCGACCAGGTCGACGCCGACGAGCATCTGCGCATGGCCGATTTCTACTTTGGCCGCGATCAGGCGGAGATGGCCGCGCAGGAGCTGGAACTGGCGCTGATCGCCGATTTCCGGCAGGCCGAGGTCTGGAAGCGCTTGGGCCTGCTGCACGCGCATTACCTGGGCGACGTTTTGCGCGCGCGCCAGTGCCTGCACGCGCTGTGGGTGCTCGACGCGCCGGGCGAGGCGGCCGCCGAGTTGCAGGCGGCGCTGAAGCTGGAATCCGAGCCGTCGCTGCCGCCCTCGCCGGGGTTCATCGAACGCGCCGAAGAGGGCTTGGCGTATTCGCCGGAGCAGCGCAAAGTGACGCAAACCGGACCGGCGGCGGCGGGGCAGCAACGCGTGTATTTGACCTTCGTGGTCAACAAGGCGGCCGGCGAGCATTCGATTCGCCTGCGGGTGGAAAATCCGGCGGGTCGGCCGGTGATGGACGAACGGTTTGTCATGGAATTTTTCGGGAACGAGATTGCGATCGTGCGCACCGGGGTCTGGACGACCCCCGGCCAATACCGGGTGCAATGGTGGATGGACGACATGGAGCGGTCGGTGAAAAATTTCGTCGTGCAATAGGTTGGATCGAGACGCAGGGAGACTATTATGAACGATGGACAAACCAAGGGTGGAAAAGGGAAGAAGGATGCGGCGGAAAAACGGCGCGATATCCGCGTTCATCTGAAAGCGCGCGTCGATTACGAGCTGCTGTCGGAAGACACCTTTCTGTTTGAGTACACCTCCAATGTCAGCCGCGGCGGAATTTTCCTGGCCACCCGCAACCCGTTACCGGTGGGCACGGTGATCAGAATGCATTTTTCACTGCCCACCAACAACCGGAAAATCGAAGTGAAAGGCAAGGTGGCCTGGATCAACGAATTCAAACCCGGCAAGAAGAATCGCAACCCCGGCATGGGCGTTGAATTCGTCAATCTTACCGAGGAAGACATGACGGCGATTACGCAGTTGATCAAAAGGAAGGCGTTGTTGGCCGACGAATAAGGAGGCGGCGACATGTGCGATGAACTGCAAGGCAAGGTCGATGCGCTGCAGGAGGAGAATGCGCGGCTGAAAAGCGAAGTGCATGCGCTGCGCGAGGCGTTGCACCGCGAAGGCGAAGCGCTGGCCACCGGCGAAATCCGCTTGAAGCTGGCGTATCTGTCGACCATTCAGGCCCTGGTGCGGGCCATCGAAGCGCGCGATCCCTATACGATCGGTCATTCGACGATGGTCAGCATCATGGCGGTGGCCGTGGCGCGCAGGCTGGGTTTGTCTGAAGACGAATGCGAGCGGGTGCGCATCGCCGGGACGCTGTTGGACGTCGGCAAGATCGGCATCGCCGGCGAACTGCTGACCAAGCGCGAGGATCTGAGCGAAAAGGATCTGCTGGCCATGCGCGAACACGTGCACATCGGGGCGCAGATCGTCGAGCCGATCATCTATCCGTGGGACGTGAGCACGTTGATTTTCCAGCACCACGAGCGGCTGGACGGCAGCGGCTATCCCGACGGATTGGCCGACGGCGAGATCCAGCGCGAGGCGATGATCCTGGGCCTGGCCGACGCCTTCGTGGCGATGATCGTGCGCCGGGCCTATCGCGAGGCGCACAAAGAACCGGAGGTCGTTGCGTTTTTCCAGAAACAGGCCGGGAAAACCTACGACAAACAGTGCGTGGACGCGTTGGTCGAACTGCTGAGCACCGACCCGGATTTGCGGCGCGAAATCGACCGGTTCAAACTGACGATCGAGTGAGCCATTTGACAAGGCGGGCGAACCGTAGAATATAGAACGCTCGTGAAGGCTTCATTTTCTCAGGAGGAATGGGATGAATCAGCAAGGCCAGAACCGCCGTCGACGGTACTTCATCGATAAGCAATTCCAGAGCAAGTACGTCGCGCTGCTGGTGGTCTTCATCGTCGCCTTGGGCGCCGCAGGCATTTTGATCCTGATGGTCGGCGGCAACGAACCGGTGCCCGCCGAATCCGCGCAAAGCGATCTGAACGGGGCGATCATCGCGATGTTGATGGTCATCCTGGTGTTCGTGGCCTTCACCATCTGGTCCGGCGTGCGCTTCTCGCACCGCGTGGTCGGCCCGGTGTACGCCTTCAACCGTCACCTGAACTGGATCAAGGAAGGCAACTACACGCGCAATCTGCAATTGCGTGAAAAAGACGAATTCAAGAACCTCGCCGCCTCGCTCAACAGCATGCAAGAAGCGTTGCGCAGCCGCGTGCGCGACGACATCGAAACGCTCGGCAACATCGAAACCGGTCTGGGCGAATTGACCGAGGTGCTCGGGCAGGACGGTTTCGACCGCGAACGGGCGCTGGAGATGATCAAGCGCTTGCGCGGCGAAGCGGAATCCACGCGCGTCAAGAACGAAGGATACATCACGAAATGAGCGAACGCGCGCCGCACAACGATCCGCACCCGGACGCCATGGAAGCCAAGGACCTGTGGCTGTTGCTGCCGGCGATGACCGTGAGCGGACTGGTCGGCTTATCGGTCTTCTTCCTCTACTTCTGAGGCGCATCCGTATCGAACCGACCCGGCCCCGCGGCCGGGTTTTTTCTTCGGCGAACTTGTTAAAAAACCTTGTTTGAGGCACAATACGTTTTCACGTGCGGCAGGCGGGGGAACCGATGGCGAAGAAGACGACGGCGATGGAATTGTCCATCGTCGTTCCGGTCTACAACGAAGTGGAGAGCGTCGCGGCGTTGGTCGCCGACGTGCGCAGGTACGTGGCGCCGCTGGGCCGCCGCTATGAGGTCCTGCTGGTCGACGACGGCAGCACGGACGGCTCGGACAAGCTGCTGGACGAACTGGCCGCGCAATTTTCCGAAATCGTCGCGCTGCATTTGCGCCGCAACTTCGGGCAAACCGCCGCGCTTTCGGCGGGCATCGACGCGGCGCGCGGGGAAATCATCGTCACTCTCGACGCCGACGGGCAGAACGACCCCGCCGACATCCCGGCGCTGCTGGAAAAAATCGCGCAGGGCTTTGACGTGGTCAGCGGCTGGCGGCAGAAACGGCAGGACGAGGCGCCGCGCATGTTCGTCTCGCGCGTGGCCAACCGGATGATTTCCGCGATCACCGGCGTACGCCTGAACGACTACGGCTGCACGCTCAAGGCCTACCGGCGCGAGATCATCAAAGACGTGCGCTTGTACGGCGAGATGCACCGGTTCATTCCGGCGTTGGCCAACTGGGTCGGCGCACGCGTGGTGGAACTGCCCGTGCGGCATCATCCACGGCGGCAGGGGACGAGCAAGTACGGCATGGGGCGCATCTACCGCGTGCTGTTGGATTTGGCGACGGTGGTGTTCATGCTCAAGTGGTCGACCAAGCCGATCCGCATTTTCGGCGGCATCGGCCTGCTGGCGGCGCTGGCCGGCGTGGGCAGTTTCGTCGCGGTGGTGCTGATGAAACTGTTGGGCGGCATGGACATGACCGGCAACCCGTTTTTCCTCACCGGCATTTTGTTCACGTTGGTCGGCGTGCAATTCGTCATGATGGGCCTGTTGGGCGAAATCAACGTGCGCGTATATCACGAGGCGCAAAACAAACCGATTTATTATCTGCGCGACCCGGCCGGGCCGCGAAAGGAAGACCGATGAGCGACGCGAAACGATTGCTGGACTTTTTCGCCGCCTCGCCGACCGCCATGCACGCGGTCGCCTGGGCCGCCGACGAACTGACGCGGGCCGGCTTCACCCGGCTGCGCGAAGAGGATGGATGGCAACCGCTGCCGGGCGACGCCTTTTTCGTCACGCGCGGCAACAGCTCGCTGCTGGCCGGGCGCGTCGGAACCAAAGCGCCGGCCGACCGCGGTTTTCGCATCGCCGGCGCGCACACCGATGTGCCGGGGCTGCGCCTGATGCCCAACCCGACGGTGGAAAAAGAGGGCTACCTGCAACTGGGCGTCGAGGTGTACGGCGGGCCGATCCTGGCGACGTGGACCGACCGCGACCTGACCCTCGCCGGGCGCGTGATCGTGCGCGGGAACGACGGTCTGGTCGAGCGCGCGGTGCACGTCAAGCGGCCGGTCTGCCGCATTCCCAACCTGGCGATCCATTTCAACCGCAAGGTCAACGACGACGGCCTCAAGCTCGACAAGCAAAAGCACATGCGGCCGCTGCTGGCGCTGGGCGACAAGAAACGGCTGGAGACCGATCCGCTGCGGCAACTGCTCGCCGCCGAACTGGGCGTCGAACCCGCGGCGATCGTCGATCACCGCCTGGAGGTGGTCGACGCGCAGCCGCCGGCGCTGGGCGGGCTGGACGAGCAACTGCTGTTCACACGCGGGGTGGACAACCTGCTGTCGTGCTATTGCGCGGTACGGGCGTTGACGGCGCTGCCGGCCGATCCGGCGATCGGCGCGCTGATCGTGCTGTTCGACAACGAGGAGTGCGGCTCGAACACGGCGCGCGGCGCGGGTTCGACCTTCCTGGACGTGGCGCTCGAGCGCCTGACCGGCGAGCGCGAGGCGCTGCACCGGGCGATCGCGCGCAGCCTGCTGGTGAGCGTCGACGGCGCGCACGCGGTGCATCCGAACTACGCGGACATGCACGAGCCGCAGCACAAGCCGGCGCTGGGCGGCGGGCCGGTGATCAAGATCAACGCCAACGAGCGGTACGCGACCTCGTTGGCCACGCAGACCTATCTGGAGCAATGCGGGGCGGTGGCGCGGGTGTCGGTGCAACGCTTCGTCCAACGGGCCGATCTGCCTTGCGGCACGACCATCGGTCCGATCAGCGCGACGCGCCTGGGCCTCGCCACGGTCGACGTCGGCGCGCCGATGCTTTCGATGCACTCGATACGTGAAACGATGCACGTGGACGACGCCGCGTCGATGACCGACCTGTTGAGCGCGCATCTGGGCGGATCGATCGACCCGGTGCGCTGACGGCGGGGGATGATGAACCGCAAGCGATGCCGTTGGCTGCTCTGGCTGTTGCCGCTGTTGCTGCTGGCGGCGGCTTGCCAAGGGTCCGACGACAAGGTCGATCGTCCGCCGCTGGCGGATGACGACGACATCGTCGACGACGACGGTTCGCTCGGACCCGGTCCCGCCATCGACGACGATACGACGCCCGCCGACGACGATACGGACGAACCGCCGCCCACCGACATCGAGTGGGTCGATTGCGCGACGTTCTTCGAGCCGAACCTCCAGGCCTTCATCCCTTGGGACACGCGTTGCGGCCAGATCCAGGCGCCGTGGAAGCGCAACGACCTGGACAGCGAAAAAACCATTCCCATCCGCTTTGCTGTCGTGCCCTCGACCGCCGAAGTTCCCGCCGGCGTGCTGGCCGTGCACCTGGGCGGCCCCGATCCGAACCTGCGCAACTTGACGCTGTTCCGCCTGGCCCCGCGCGGCATTCTGGCCGACGAGTTGCGCGGTGCGTTTCACCTGTTGTTCGTCGAGGGGCGCGGATCGTCTTACTCTTCGACGCCGCTGGTCTGCCCGGCGGAGATGATCGGCGAACCATACCGCAACCAGGTGCAGTTTCGGCGGCTGGTGCGCCAGTGTCTGGATGCGCTGCCGGCGGAATACAACCCGGCCTATGCGATGACCATCGACAGCGTCGACGATCTGGACGACGTGCGCCAGGCGCTGGAAATCGAGAAGCTGTACCTGTTCGGCAACAGCTACGGCGCGCGGCTGATGCTCGAGTACCTTCGCCGCCACGGAGACAACGTCGAGGCTTACCTGTTCGATTCGATGCTCGCGCCGCAGATGAGCGGCAAGCACGACATCGACCGCGTGCTCAAGACGCTGGCCGACGATTGCGAAAACGACCTGTCGTGCCCGGTGGCGGCGATCGACATCTGGACGCTGACCGAGCAGGTGCTCACGACCCTCGACGAAACGCCGCTCCTGCCGCTGCTGCTGGGCATCGACGGATACAAACTCACCGACGTGCTCTTTCACCTGGGCGACCAGCCGCAACTGCTCGCCCAATGGCCGCGCGTGCTGGCCGACTGGCGCGAGGGCAACACCGACACGCTGGTGGCCTGGTACGTCGAGTCGCGGCTGACGCTGCCCTCGCGGGTGGATCTGCCCTACGACGGCGAGACCTTCCAGTACAATCCGTACAGCGACAACATCATGTGCCACGAATTCCCGGGCTGGAACGAGTTCGCCGACGATTACGCGCTCGACCGGCTCAGCCCGCCCTATGTGCCCTTCGATCAGATCACCTGGATGGCAGCGGTGTCGTGCGAGGAACTGGCGTTGCGCGCGGCCGAACCGCCTCGGGTGGACCGCTCGGCGGTCAAAAGCGACCTGCCGGGGTTGGTCATCGCGCCGCGTCTGGACGAGGACACGCCGTTCGTCGACGTGCTCGCGGCGATCGCCGACGGGTTGGGCGGCGCGTATTACGTGACGGTCAACAGCGATCATTCGATTCTGATCGACCTGGGCTCGACGCAACTGGGCCTGACCACCGAGGATCAGCAATGTCTGCGGCAGTTGGTCGTCGATTGGCTGCGCGCCCCCTTCAATCCGGCCGAGCGCACGTGCGTGGCCGGCCTGACCGCGCCCCTTACCTTCACCGAAACGCGCTAGGGCGCGCGGACGGAATCTTGACCCTGCGGGCCGCATCTGTTAGAAAAGCAAAGTATTTTGCGATGCGCGGGCAATTAATGGGGAGTACATACCGATTTGTGGAGGACAAGATGAAATTCAGACTGTTGTTGGCGCTGCTGTTGGCGCTGACCATGACCATGGGCGTGACGTTGCTGGCGTGCGACGACGACGATGACGACGACGACAACGACGACGAAGCCGACGACGACGAAGCCGACGACGACGATACGACCGACGACGATACGACCGACGACGATACGACCGACGACGATGACGACGACGATACGATCGACGACGATGACGACGACGATACGATCGACTGCCCGGCGTTGACCGAGGGCGAGGCGGAGAAATTCTTCTGGGCCGGCGAACCTCCCTTGATGGGCGGCCAGACGCTGATTGCCGGTATCGAAGCCTACGGGCACCAGATCCTCGGCGTGGCCGGCGTGATCGCCATGCACGGTTTGAAGGTCGACCAGTTGCAGTGGACGATCATCGATCCGGACGATTCGCTGCTGGGCGCGCACGACCTGAAGATTCCCGACGGCGGCACAATCGATGACGGCGATCCGAACATGTACGTGGCGATGATCTACAACGCCTCGGTGACCGGCACCTACGACGAGATGTGGGTCAGCGTGTCCGGCTGCGTGCAGATCGACGAAATCGGCTGGGTCGGCGAAACCTTCACCGGCTCGCTGGAAAACGTCATTTTCCGCAAAGTGACCAACGAGACCACGGGCGAGCTCGACTGGGCCGGCCCGGTGGGTTTCATGGGCAGTTGGACCGCTTCGGGCACGGTCATCGCGCAGTAAAACGCGAAAGTCTATGAATGAACGGGCGGAAGCGATTCCGCCCGTTTTTGTTTAAGGCTAGGGTTTGCGGGTTATTGTGCCAAGCGGGCCTATATATGGGGGTGGGCGCAGGTATGCAATTTTCGAAGAAAAACGCTTGACAGGTCGCGCGGTTTTATCTATGTTCGCCCCCTCGTGTGAGAGAACTATCTGGCTCCTATGTCCCGAGCTAGACGATAGATGTGTCTATAGCGAGTAAGGAGACTTCGACTCATGAAGCGGACTTTTCAACCAAGCAACCTCAGAAGGCTGCGGAAACACGGCTTCCGGCGCCGGATGGCGACCAAAGCCGGTCGTGAAGTGATCAAGCGTCGGCGGGCCAAAGGCCGTAAACGGTTGGCGGCGACGATCCCGAGCAAGTAAGGGGGAAGCGGGCGACGCGGCGAACGTTTACGAAGGATGATCGAATCCGCCGCCGGGGAGATTTCGCGCGCGCGATGCGCACCGGCCGCCGGTTCAAGACGCCGAATTTCGTGTTCGTCGAGGCCAAGTCGATGGGGGCGCGACCGCGCCTGGGGATCACCGTCAAGCGCACCGTCGGCAAAGCCCATCTCCGCAACCGCATCAAGCGGTTGTTGCGCGAGTATTTTCGGCTCCATCGTGAACGCTTCGCCCCGTATCGGGATCTGGTGGTCATCGTTCGGCAGGAACAGCAGGTTCGCTGCCTGGCCGACGTGGAAACGGACATGACCGCTTATTTCGCCGCGCGCGAACAATTCCCGAATTCCCGCCCGCGTTAGGCGGCGGTTCCATGGGCCCTGACGAACGAAAACCCGGTTGGCCCGCGCGTTTGTTGATGAAACTGGTGCGCGGATATCAACTTGCCCTCAGCCCGTATTTGGGCCGCAACTGCCGATTCACTCCTACCTGTTCCAATTATGCGCTCGACGCGTTGCGCCTGCACAGCCTGCCGCGCGCGTTGGCGCTGACCGTCTGGCGGATCCTGCGCTGCAACCCGTTCGTTCCCGGCGGATACGACCCCGTGCCGCCGCCGAAACAGAAGGGACGTTAATATGGATCGCAACTTTATCATTGCGATGGTGCTGATGGTGCTGGTCCTGTTCGCCTGGCAGGCCCTGTTTGCGCCCAAGCCGCCGCTGCCCGACGAGGCGGCGACGACCCCCGGCGGGCCGGCCGCGCAAGCCACCGTCACGCCCACTCCCGCCCCGACTTCGGCGACCGAGTTGAATACGCCGACGCCGTCCGCCGAAACGCCGCCGTCCGCCGCAACGCCGCCATCCGCCGAAGGATCCGGCGAGGAGGTTGTCGCGGAAGCGCCGCCCGCGCCCGCGGTCGTCGAGCCCGCCGAATGGCCGGTGAAAAACGAACGGATCGACGGCGCGCTGAGCAACGCCGCCGGCGGCAGCGTCAGCCGGTGGAAGCTGGTCGACTACAACCTGTCCACCGCCGACAAAGACCGGCCCGAGGCGCAGCGCGAGAAGGTCAACCTGGCCTTGATCAAGCGCGCGCGGGAGAAAAAGAAGAAGGAAATTCCCCAGACGTTCGCCGATCAACCGCAGCTCGTGTGTGCGCTGGACGGTCTGGCCGAATTGGATGGCAGCCGCGCCTGGTCGGTCGTCGCGCAAAGCCCGACCGAACTGGTCGTCGAGCGCAGCGCCGGCGACATCACGATCAACAAAGCGTTGCGTCTGTACAGCGGCGGCGCCGTTCCGGCCGATCGGCCTTACAACATCGACGTGGCGATGCGCATCACCAACCAGGGCGCGCAGCCCGCGTCGGTCAAGCCGTTCTGCGCCGTGTACGAGCAGATCGTCGCGGACACCTCGTCGTTTTTCTACCGCGACTACAACCAGATGATGCAGCTCAACTACATCGACAACGATCTGGAGATGAACCACATCTCCAAGGTCAAGCCCGACGAGGTGCCGCAGGGTCCGACCTACTGGACCGGCTTCGCCGACAATTATTTCGCCACGCTGGTCGGTCCCGATCAGGACAGCCTCGGCGTGGCGCAGGCGCGGGTGACGCTGCGCAAGATCGGCGAGAACATCATGGAGGCTCGGCTGGTAGCCGAGCAGGTCGACCTGGGTCCGGGCCAGACGAAGGAAGTGATCTTCAAGGCGTACATCGGCCCGAAGCAGCGCGATTACATCCAGGCCGGCGACAACGGTCCGAAGCACCACTTCGATCGCGCCATCGACTTCGGCTGGTTCGACATCATCGCCCGCTGGCTGATGGTCGCGCTGATCTGGCTGGCCAAGCTGACCGGCAATTACGGCGTGGCGATTTTGATTCTGACCGTGGTCATCAAGATTCTGTTGTTCCCGTTGCAGCACAAGAGTTTCAAGTCGATGCGCC
>ERZ795059.6248-NODE-6248-length-10603-cov-5.434774_pt1 | contig 10603 bp, 14 predicted proteins | sample MGYA00375143_ERZ795059 | MGnify/ENA primary metagenome ERZ795059 (study PRJEB30188, sample SAMN05720168) | activated sludge metagenome | isolation source: Anaerobic digester | place: USA | collected 2015-01-07 ... | reverse complement strand
TCTCTTCGGAGTTGTATCAGGTCCTCGTTTTTATATGCAGTCTGAATGCTCTGACTAAGCTTTACTCTTACTTCAGGACGTTTAGCTACGTTCAAATCTCCAGGTTGGAATCCAGATGTAGTCGCTCGCCCGTATCTCTCTAATTGAGTTTTTCCTTTATAGAGATTTCGCGGCCCGCAGGTACTACAGTAATCACTTCGAACAAGCTTAGGTTTGCCGCAAGTAGGGCAGGTAGACCGAAGTTCTTTACAGAAAGGGCAGACGGTGGCCTTGCTGTCTCCAGCTAAAAATGAAGTCCCGCAGTATCTACAAGTACAGGGTTTAGTTTTTGCTTTCATTCTTAATTAGTGCTTCTATCCAAGGAGACCGTGCGGATGCGCACAAAATGCTAATTCCTTGTAGAGTAAGGATATACTATAACTCCTTATTCTACACGGAAATAAAAGTGCAATAGCTTTTTGACTTTCGCCTCTCAAGCTCGATATAATCTATGCAGGCAGGGTAACGGTACCGAGGATGATAGCCCTCGTTGGGTTCGAGCCCCTTCTTGCCTCTACGAAAGATTCAGGAGGACCAGATGAGCAAGTATACCGTGAAATACGCGAAGTACGTCCGCTGGAGCATCTGGCTCGGCGACAAGCTCATCGAGGGTGGTTTCTTCTCCAAGGAGGCTGCTGAGGCCTACCTTGAGAAGGAGTATCAGTCGTGAAGCAGACTCGCGTTCGCAAAGACTTCTACCTCTCAGAGGACTATGATGCATACCGAGCTCGGTTTGCGTTCGAGGCCTTTGTTCGGGAGAAGCTCAATCTTAATCAGAAAGATACGGCAAAGCTTCTCGAGCTTGCTGATGAGATCCATGACGCCTCTTATGGATCCGGCCGTGCTAACGCAGAGCTGGATGCCGCTGAGAGTCAGGGATGGTAAGGCACAAAAGTTTTTGACTTTCCCTGCCGCTTGTCGATATAATCGGTGAGCAGCAGAAAGTCTGCAACCTCAAAGGAATGCCTCTGAGAGGCGAGGGAAGGAGTAATATGGAGTACAAGGGAATCCCTGGATTCGAGACCAAGTTCGAGATCGGCGAGGACGGTATCGTTCGCAACATCAAGACGAAGCGTGAGACGAAGCCGTACCACACGTCCGAGAAGACGGGACCGATGGTCCACCTCCTCGACGCGAAGGCGGATAAAGAGGCTCGCCTCTCCGTCATTCGACTCGTCGACGAGCTCTTCGGCAAGAAGGTACCTGGCTGGGATCTGGACCCTGCGACGATTCCGGTCAAGCAGGCTGTCGAGCGTAAGCCGCGGCTCACGGATACCGAGCGAGCTGCTCGCGAGAAGTCCAAGGAGGACGCTCGCGTGAAGCGCGAGGCTGAGCGTGCGAAGGTGAAGGCTGAGCGCGAGGAGAAGAAGGCCAAGGAGGCCGAGGAGAAGGCGAAGGACGTGATCGCGAAGGCTCCCAAGGACGCCGTCGTGACTGCGGTGCCGAAAACCGCCGCGGCTCCTGAGAAGGAGCCGGCTGCTGTCGAGATGGCCTAAGATCCATTCAGCGAATAGTAACGAGAGGGCCTTCGGGTCCTCTCTCTTTTTGTTCTCTGACTAACTATGTTAGAGGATATTCGTATGAATGAACAACTGAGAAAACTCATAGAGGAAATAGACGACATAGACGAGACCCCTGGAGACGTATCGAATTTCCAAGCTCCTACGAAGGAAGAATGGGAATACGCTGATGAGGATAGCCTCTACAACGAATCATACGGAATCGATCTAGCGGCAGATCTCCTCTTAGATAATGAACCTCAATATCTAGGAAGTCTATTTACGGATCTTGGGGAGCTCTTTCGTGTCTCTGAAGGAAACCGTACGCTAGGTACAGATGTGCTTCAAACTGTTCGTCAGTTTACCCATACGATCAATATTACTCTTCAGGGTGAAGATGGAATGATTATGAGGCCTGAGAACGATACCGAAATTCTACGCTCACTTAAATATGCTTTCGATAACATTATTAAGAGAGTGAAGAGGGATGTGAAGATATAATGCGCAACAAATCAAGTCCCTATTACAAGCTCCTCAATGAGACCCTCGAAGATGAAGACTTCGGGGATGTATCTAGCTTTGATGAGCCGCTCGGTCAAGCGGGTCAAAGAATTCGAATTACAGTAACTAAGGAAGACCCGGCGTTTGCTAGTATGTACGACGATGCCTATTCCGGCGCAACCGGGGAAATTCTAGAAGAGTATGAGAATGAGCAGGACGACGATGACCGCTGGTTCATGATTCTTCTTGATAATGAAGTCGACGGAAACTCCCGAATCATTCTACCACGACGTTGGTTTGCAATTGAAGAAGACAATGGTGACGTCTCTAATTTCGAGATACCTGTTCAGGCTGCTCGAGAAGATATGTTTGATTCGGCTGAGGAGCCTACGGGGCTAGAACGTGGGCCGTACTTCAATGAAGGCGTTGAAGATGACGAAGAGGATGAAGGCGATGTCTCCGCTTTCGAAGCTCCAGACCTTCCGACCTACCGCGGCGAAGTTCGCATAGCTGATATTGTCGATGAGTACCGCGCTAGGCAGACAGATGAAAATATTAGGACCTTCACCGTCCAGTATCTTCTTGATCACATACCTATGGAAGACTTTGTAGAATACCGTCGTAACCGAGATGAACTGCAGCAGCTATTCAAGGCGGTCGCTAAGGAACTTAAGCTCCATGAGAGCATCGACGATGAAGACGACACCGGAGATGTTTCTGGCTTTCAAGCTCCAATAGGCCTCGTTGGCCAGCGAGTTCAGATTGATATTGAACCGCTACATAGAAATGATTTCAATATCAAAGACCTACAGGGGATGCACGGGGTTATTGTAAGAGCAGAGAATGCTCTTGAAGACCAGGATGAGTCTCGCCTCGTAGTGCAGCTTGATAACTCCGAACACTGGTCTTTCCCGCGGGCATGGGTTAAGCTTACGGAAGCCGTCGATGAAGAGGAAGGCCCTGGAAAAGAAGGAAGTAAGATGGCTACATACAAAGACGTTCTTCGCGAAACTCGTCTATATGAGAACGCTGAGGATATCGCCCAGGACCTAAGCCAGATGCAGGGTCAACCAGTAGAGTCTCCTATCCCGCCTCCGCCAGACGCTGCGCCTAAAGCGACAGCACCTACGGCGTCACCAGCCACGGACCAGGAGCAGCAGGTTCAGGCACTCTTTACTAAGTACTATCCGACGATGGGCACGCCGGGGGCAGTTCAGCAAATCTCAACTGATCTCAAGCTCCCGTATGCTGCAGCCCACGCTATGGTATCGCACTATCTTAGCCAGTTCACTGAAAGCGGCTATGATAAGGATTGGTCGATTCCTCTTCCTGGCGAGACCGTCAATCTTGTAAGTACGGAGATGGCCCCATTAGATAAACCTGGCGTAAATATCCTAGCCGGGAATACCCCAGATATTCATGCTGATTCAGAATTTGATCTGCCTGAATATACTAAACTAGGAGCATATCGTAAACGAAAGCCTTATGGTGAGAGTATCGAGGAAGTAGAAAATGAAGGAGATGTGGCTGGATTTCCTGGACCTCCTTTCCCCGTGGAGGACATGCGGGCTATCTACGATACTCTAGTTGAGATAAATGATTTTAAGAATCAGATATCCTGCTTAGAGGGAGATGATGAAGATAGAGCTTGGCGATATGAACGCCTTATAGCTTCTATAGCTCACGAAGAAGAGTTTCTAAAAAAGGAATACAATCTAACAAGAAAAGAAGCTCAGGAACTTGTACAAAAGTACCGAGGGGTAATTAGAGAAAATGTAGAAGACGAAGTAGAGGGGCATGGGGATGTGAGTAGGTTTGCGCCCCCACACTACGAGTCTGGTGATCGAGTTAAAATCAATATTCCACAAGAGCTGTTTAGCGCTCTCGATGCCGACACCCAACGACTAAATGGTCGATCTGGTGTTATTGAAGACCACGAGTCGGCTGACGAGAGCCATACAGGAGAAGAGCGCGTACTGGTTCTTATAGGCGAGACGAATGGTCGATTCGAATGGTTACCTATGGCTTGGGTTCAGTTCCTCGATCCACTAGAAGAGGCTACTCAGGAGGATGATGTAGAGGACTTTGGAGATGTTTCTGATTATGAAAAGCCGGGTTGGAGACTATATTACGTCGATTACGTTATATATAACTCTGGAAGCGAATTTCATCATGCTAAGTTCGCTGCGCCTGACGACGAAACAGCTCTACAACTTGTTGTTGAAGGTTTCACCGGGCAGGCATTCGAAGAAGCGGCTGCTGATTTCGAGACAACTAATGCAGAAGAGATTTTAGAGAATTTCTCTAATAGTGATATGGATATTATTGAAATCTACCCGGTAGATGAGAACACTAGAATCTTCGTAGGAAACGGTTCGTTCGATGGATACAGCGAAGATGAGGATGAGGTTGTAGATGAGGATTGGGAAGATGAATGAACTAACACGGTTCTTCGAAGCCCTCGAAGATGAAGAAGACTATGGAGATGTTTCCCAATTTCCTACACCCGAGTTTCTCGTAGATAAAGATGTGCTCTCTGTATTTGAGCAGGCTCTACAAAAGCTGAAGGATACATATTCAGCATTTGAAGGATGTACTTACACCGCAGAGCCCTCTACAATCGTCGGAGGGTCTGTTAGCTGGGACGGTGTAGTAGATGAAGGCACAGGGCTTTCCATAACTGGAGTTGTTAGAATTCAAAATATACTAGTTCCTAAGGCTATTGGAAAGGAGTTTCCTTTCCGAATCTACTATACCGCACAAGCCGGTAAGTACGCTCCACGAGCAAATACTATTACTATTCAGATCCATAGTAAAAATGGAAGAAACGCGGGACGAGGAATACAGCCGTACTTGAGTATCTATTTTGAATACGAAGTAATCACGGAACGGCTACGAGGACCGGTTGTCCAGTCCTTTAGTAAGGGAGATGGAGCTCTTATTAAGAAAGATGCCGTACAGTTTTTAGAATCTCTAGAGGATGAAGAAAGCGAAGGCGACATCTCTCAATTTCAAAATCCTGACGAAGCTGCTAAGTTCGATCCGCAGCATGCACTCGGGCTTCTAACTCCTCTTATTGTTGATCTTCTAAAAGTGGAGCCTCAGGGGGATTGGGTAATAGAGAAGAATTGGGAACAGAAGGATTACGCAAGTCTCTTTATCGCCCCACCGAGGGACTATCCGTTCATTGAAGAAGCTAAGATGATTGTTAAGCTAGAACCTAATCACTGGTGCTACTACAACCCTCACAATAGCGACGAACGAAACGAGCTTACAAATATGACACCAAAGCTAGAAGTGATAGTTGGTAACATGTGGAGCTTGATTGATCTACCTCAGTTTGGCAAGATCTTCTACGACAGATTCAAACGAGAACTTGTTGTAGGTGAGCAGGATGAGATATCATATTCACCTCCACAGCCTACTAAGAAAAAAGGTAGACGATAATAAAAAAGCCCCGCATTGCGGGGCTTTGTTATGTTAAACGCCTGGCTTTGGTCCCCAGGCCCAACACTGCAACCTCGTAGTCGCCGTGCAGCCTGTCTCTTCCGCCATGCGCCAGACGACCTGGCTTGACTCAATGAGCTCTTCACGGGTATTTCCAGCCGGCATCAGGAAGATGCGCGACGGGTGAACAGTTACGAATCCAGCATCAACGAAATCCTTTCGGATCTCATTCCAGTCATCCGGCTTCGAGATAACGAACTTAAAGCTAGAATACGGATGCTTTGCAATCTCAACGAGAGCAAATGGAACGATACGCTTGTCCTTAGCCATACCAGACGAGGCCAACTTAGGTGAACAGTTGACGAACGAGAAGCGCTGATAGAACTCCTGTGATCCGCTGAAGATAGTTCCATTCGTTTCCACTTCGTAGATCGGCGGGCTGAGCTTGTTCTGAGGAAGCTTCAGAATCGTTGTCTGATAGCTGACTGCCATCTTGTCGATCATGTCGAGCATCTGGATAAGCGGCTCGGCATAGAGAGCAGGCTCCCCACCGGTAATGACTATACGAATCTCTCCGGTGAGGATCTTGTTCATGTACTCAGCGCCGAACTTCTTCTCGATCTCAGCAATAAGGTCATGCGGCTCGTACTCGACGAAATTCTTCATCTGAGTCTGGCTATCGCACGTCCAAGTAGCAAGCCCCTTCTCGCGAAGATCGCCGCATCCGCAGCAAAGATTGCACTTGCTAAGCCGAATGAAGAGAGCACGGCTTCCTAGAGAATGTCCCTCCCCCTGGAGCGAGGCGAATATCTCACTTACTTCAAGCTTCATTTAGACTCCTTCTTCTTCTTATTAGATTTGACCTTCTTCGCGACGGTCTGAGGCTCACCTGGCTGGAACTCAGCTTCAACAGCTACCTTCTCAGCAAGATCGATCGTTCCCTTACCCTTGCTATCGGCTGCTGCCATCATCTCCTGCAAGCCTCCGATACCCTCGACATTCATCTTGACCTTGTCACCCGGGATCGGAATCTCGCTAACAACCTTAATATGCACATCAAGACGAGAAGGCTTCTTATCTGTAGCGCAAGCGATGAGATCAGAGAAGAAGTCGCGAACGACGTCTACGGTCTCACAGCCGTCTCCTAGGATGATAATCTCACCCTTCGGGTCACGAGCAACGTACGAATACGTTCCATCGGGTGCCTTTGCAACCTCGATCATATTTTCTCCTTTACTGTAGACTGCGGCCCGCGGTGAGAACTGCAACAGCTTCCAACGCTCGGCTATGGATTGATTCATCATTACGAACAATGATGACGTAATCTTTAATCTTCTTATCGAGGATATCGTCGAGCTGACGAGCAGCATCTCGGCTGATGTCCTCTACGAACTTCGGACCAGTACCTTCGACCTCATTGAAGCCGTTATCGTCGTAGTAGCCACCAAGGTACGCTAGCTCTCCTTCAACCTTCTCATCCTCACGCTTAAGGATTGCTCGGATTGGTGCGCTAAAGCTCTTGTCAGTAATTCTGATAAGATCCTCGAACCAAACCTGCTGCCCGGGAATGAGCTGCACCGTAACTGCGACGTGGGATCGCTGATTGTGAGCACCGAAGCCAGCACGTTCAATCTTCTTAATAAGCTCGTGAGCCGATGGATCATCCGTCAGCGTGCTTCGAACGTTGCGCCAGACTTCCTTTTCGTAGCTATTAAGGTTATTGAGAATTAGTGACATCTCTTTCGAGCATGGGCAAAGTGAGATGCCAACGTTCTCGACGGTCAGAAGCTCTGTTACGTCATCTCCGTCAGCGATAGCTTCCCAAATAACGTCGACATACTCGACGGTATCGAGCTTGGATGCATACACCTTAGTCCATGACGGGTATGCAAAGCGACACTTGACATATGCAGTCTTAGAATCATGAGCCTTCTGAAGCTCCTTGACAATAGACTCCATAAGGTTGAATGTAGGAGACTTCATATCTGCTACATTGGCAACCATATGGCGCTTAGCCTCGGCCATGATAACGCGACCGCAACGGCTCATATTGATGCCCTTGCTATCCTCTGTCAGTTCTACATAGGCTGAGAAGGTAGCGTGAACCTGAATCGCCTTGCCTTCGTCCTTCTGCCAAACGAGGATCGGAGCTTCTACATTACGTACGCCGACCTTCTTGATCGGCGTTGCATAGAAGTCCTTGCGAGTGTTCTGTACATCTGGCATACAGTCTTTATTGAAGACGCAATGGTCTCCTACAACAACATGAGTCAACTTAACTTCTCCTGAATAGTAACTCCGGGCTGAATCGTGAAGGTATCACAAAGCCCGTCAATGTAATATACATCTATTGCAAAGGATCGATCCGTATCATCATACATAGTGTCGAACCCATCGATGCTCCCATTCTCTACAAGAGGATTAAGCAGATTATTAGTTTTTTCAATAGGCTCATCAACACGATCGAGAATAAGATTTGACAGAAATTCTCGTACAGTGTCTCTAACTCGATTCCGCGTCATTTGTATCTCCTTCAAATAGCTTTTGTACTTCTAAATAAATCATATCGTATAGAATATCTCTCAAACTTCGAGGGTTAAGAGATAATGGAAGACCTACAATTCTTGTAGGATCGACAGATACCCATTTGATATTGAGAGCTTTTTCACCTGACCAGACCTCGGCTCGACCATCCACATCGATAATGACATGCAAATCGAGCAGAGGAAAGGACTCCTGAAGACGCCGCTCGAACTCGTCGATCTCTTCTTTATCCATTACGATTGGAGCGGCGTCTTCCATTAGTATACTACTCCCAATGAAACCGGGTCAGCTACTCCTACCTTTTCGAAGGAAGAGATGCGACCGGCGCAGGACGGGCAAATGCCACAAGGCGTATAGCGATGGAGAATACGTGAATTGCGACCTCCGGCAGGCTCAGATTCATAAACGACGTCTTCATTTGTGACAGTTGGATTATAGCAGGTCCACGTATCCTCGTACGGTACTCCGATCTCCTGACCAAGCTTAATCTCGTCTACCTTCGTGAGGCTAACGAATGGCGCGATAAAGGTGATGTGATGCTTGTCATTGAGATCAGCGATAGCCTGAACAGCTTCGGTGAACTTCTTTGAACAATCCCAGTAATAGTACACGTCGCTATTTTCGTAGTCGCCGTACTGGACGCCGAGAGCAATACCATCAGCACCGACAGCTTCAGCAAATGCCATTGTGATGCTGGAAAGAATAGTATTGCGGAAAGGAACGTACGTCGGAACCTGCTTCTCGGCTTCGAGATCCCCCATAGCTGGAGTTGCTACGTCACCCTTGACCATAGCAGATACCCCGCCAACAATTTCACCGAGAAAACCGATATCGATAATCTTATGCTGGATACCGAGCTTCTTACACGTCTTGATAGCCTGAAGAAGCTCTACGTCGTGACGCTGGTTATAGTTGAACGAAAGCGCTGCGACGTTATCTTTGCCGAGCTTCTTAACCATAAGGTATAGAAGCGTAGTAGAGTCGAGCCCTCCAGAAAGGCTGACGACGACCTTGCTAACCTTGTCGATGTTAGCAGTACCTGCGATGACCTGATCATACATGCTCATTCTTTTCTCCTTGTGAGCTGAGGTATTCTGCAACTCTTTTCTGGAGCTCATGTTTCAGATACTCCTCCGCGGTTGCAAATTGATCGGGCACCTCGCCGTGCACAGCGAAATTAACGCTAGCTTCATCGGGATGCGTCCACTGCATAGTGGCTTTCTTTCCATCAATATACAGATATCCCTTGTCTTCCTTCAGTTCGAACGTATGATCTGGAAAACTATCTTTGAGGATATCTAGAATAGGGTTGTAGATGGTCGTTGTTATCGTTCCAGCTTCAAGCGGCTCTTTCTCATACTTAGAGAGCCTAGCTTCTAACCAGCAAACGTATTTCCACGTAGGATGAGAGAGATAGCTTCCTAAGAATTCTCGTTGACCAGCGTGCTGTACGTAACTTATAGGGAACTTCGTCTGAGCTGTAGTTGGGTCAGTAGATACATCATAACCTGTCTCTTTCTTGTAGAGACGTCGAAAATAATCTAGTACTTGTAGCATGCTAATAATATACTACTAGCGCGCGTTCTTATAACTTAGTTCACCATTCTTTAGTTGTAGGAAAGCTACCGAGGCAACCTTCTCTATTTCGTTCTCTTTTTTGTATCCCCAAGTAACAGTTTCTGTACATAGATCCACTTCGACTTGATACGTCTGTTCGCTAGCACGAAGAGGCTGGGAATATATTCCGATCTTCAAAAAAGCGTTAGGAAAGAGGTGATCGAAGAGAGGCGGAACATCGCGAAGAGGGAGACGGTAAACTCGATCGTCTTCGCTATGTGAGGGCATTAGCTCTAACTCCAAATCATCTGCAGTCTCGGGAAGCTTGTCTTGACTGTAATGCGAACAGTCTATGAAGTTAGGCTTCATGTTATTCTCTTCCGCGATGAAGAGTAGAATACTTCGTACAAGCTCTACGCCGGGTAGAGGCATCTCCGGTTCAAATTCAGATTCTGGTTCATCCTCTTCAATTTCTTCGAAGAGATGAACTAGTTCTTTTTGATATTTGAATTGATCCATGTTCGCTTCACTCCCTTAGTTGGAAGCCTCTTGTATTTAGCTAAAGGAATAAACTTGTTTACTAAGTAGTACTCCAAGTAAAATTGTACTTCAGCTGTAATAGATTCTCCGCGATGCCGATACACCCAATCATTGTGACCTTCATAATTCATTCCCATATTTAATTCTATGCGAAGAGTGCACCCAGTTGCTTTTGATGTGAGGGGATCGGTAGCGTCACTTAGATTAGTTTCTAAGCCAGACCTTCCCTCATCCACATTGCCTTTGTAGTCTTTTAGTACTATAGGCTTAAACGTAGAGAGGGGTCGGGAGAACCCGGTAGCTTTTTGAAAGTCTGCATAGCATTCGTCTATAATACCTGCAGTCGGGTCAGGGAAAGAAGAGACATCTCCCGATGCTTCCTCTTCCTCTTCCACTTCTTCTTCAAGAGTTTCAAAGAATTGATCTAGCTCACTCATGCTGGCTTAGCTCCAAAGGATAAGAGCAGCTCAAGAGTC
>ERZ795059.6243-NODE-6243-length-10612-cov-5.241072_pt1 | contig 10612 bp, 9 predicted proteins | sample MGYA00375143_ERZ795059 | MGnify/ENA primary metagenome ERZ795059 (study PRJEB30188, sample SAMN05720168) | activated sludge metagenome | isolation source: Anaerobic digester | place: USA | collected 2015-01-07 ... | reverse complement strand
TATTCATATGATATAATTATACCACAAAATAATCATAAACAAAAAACTCTCTAGCAATAAGAGAGTTTTTTGAATTCAGAAAAAATTAAACTTTAACTACAACCAGTAGCTGTACAAGTAATAGTGGTATCAGACGCACCTGTTTCGGCTACACCGGTTACAGAGAATGTGCCAGCATCAGGATCATTTATACACGTACCCGCTGAACCGTTATTACCAAAGCTTGGCCAAGTGCCAAATTCAGCATGACTAACGCATAGTTGATCACCAAATTCCCAAGCAGCCGCTGGAGCAGCTGTTGGACAAGCTGTGCCATCAGCGCGTGTTATGGCCTCACCCTCATTATTACATAAAATAATAGCTGGCACTATAGCTGACAAGCTACCTTGCACAGCGGCGACTCTAGCCTTGTTGCGGGCGCTGTTTAAGTTGACCACCGCTACAGTGGACAAAATACCAATAATGGCAATAACCACCAACAATTCAACCAAAGTAAAACCTTTTTTGTTTAACATTTTTTCACCTCCCCTCGCCTATTGGGCGATTACTACTAAAATTAAAGCTTGAGATCCCCAAAGTTCTAACTTTTTTCGCAATCGTCCCAGACTTAATTTTTAATTAAATTTACCCCGTGGAATGTTTTGCCCGCCAGTTGGCGGACAAAACCCCGTTTTGCGGGATTCCACTGGGTAAATTATAGCACTTTTTAAAAAACTCAACAACTAAAAATTAAGAAATGCTCTGCGCCACTTTAAACATCGGCAACATTATAGCCGCTACCATACCACCTACGCCTACGCCCATGATGATGAGAATCATCGGCTCTATCAAAGAAGTGAGCCCCACTACCAAATTATCGATTTCCCGACCATAAAAACTACTCAGTTTCTCCAAAACATTGTCCAATTTGCCGGTGCGTTCGCCTATCACCATCATCTGCCCAAGCATTTTGGGCATAAGCGGCGACCGAACAAATAAAGTAGCAATAGAATTACCGCCCTCGACTTCATCCACTGTATCCAATATTAATTTTTCATAAGCACGGTTATCCACAACCTCCGCTGTGATAGTTAAAGCTGAAGCTATAGGCACGCCGCCTCTTATCAAAGTAGCCAGACCCCGAGTAAAACGGACAATATAAATTTTTTTAAAAAGAGGCCCAAAAATAGGGATTTGAATTTTGATAGCGTCCCAAGTCACTTTGCCAGGCTTTGATCTTGTCCAAAATTTTAAAAATACTACCAGTCCAGCCAAGCCAAAAAGTATCCACATCCACTGATTAGACATGAACTCTGACACTCCAATCAATATCTTGGTTAAAAGAGGTAACTCGGCTCCAGTTTCTTTTAACATGGCCGTCATCTTGGGCACCACAAAAGTCATCATCAAAAATCCCACCACAACCATGCCGCCAATTATAAAAACTGGATAAATCATAGCGCTTTTTATCTTGGACACTAGATCATAGTCCTTTTCCATTTGGTCAGCCAGATACTGCAAAATCTCATCCAATTTACCAGAAGTCTCGCCGGATTTGACCATAGCAATATAAAAATTACTAAAGACCTTTCTATGTTTGGCCATAGCATCAGACAGCTTCATACCGCCATCAACATCATCGGCCATTTCAATAATTTTAGCGATAAATATGGGATTGACTGTTTGCTGACTCAAAATACGCAAAGACTGGACAATAGGCACTGTCGCTGAAATCATAACTGACAATTGTCGAGAAAAAATAACTATATCCTTATGTTTGACGCCACCAATATTAAAATTAAGCCCTTTACTGGTCTTGATTCTGGTTTCTGACAGAGCTAATACTATCAGCTCTTTTTCAGCTAACAAATCAGCCGCCTCGTTTTCTGACAAGGCCTCTACTACGCCGGTGCTTACCCGACCATCGCCTGATCTGGCTTTATATTTATAAACTGCCATAATCTTTTAAAAATTACCGAAAGGTTTGTGGGTCAAGCGCCTGCATACGCGCTTCATCCATTGAAACCTGCCCAGCTCTTACCAACGACAATAAAGATTTATCTAAAATCATCATACCCTCGTCCTTTGAAGTCTGCATAATACTGTTTAGCTGATACAGGGCATTATCTTTAATACTAGACCTGACAGCAGCTGTATTAGTCAAAACCCCTGTAGCTAACGCTAAACCCCCACCTAAACGAGTCAATAAGCGCTGGTTAAGTACGCCAATCAAGAGCTCAGCCAATAAATCCTGTCCCCACTGACGACGATCTCCCGGTAAATTACTTACAAATCTCTCAATAGCTGAAATTACTGAATCAGCATCCATGATTACGATTACCAATTTACCACTTTCAGCCAATTCTAATACATGTTCTTCCATGCCATCCTCATGCAAACTATCTACAAATACCACGTCAATATCCTCATCAATCATATTTTTAAGCCCAGAGACAAAACTATCCACATCCTTACCAACTTCACGCTGTTCAATTACTGATTGATTATTAGAAAATAAATACTCAATTGGTTTCTCCAAAGTCTGAATATGCAAACCTTTGTTTTGATTTAACGTCTCTATCAGAGAAACTGCCGTACTAGTTCGACCACTGCCAAAAGGACCAGTGATAATAATAACTCCCTTGTCCTGATTTAATAACTGAACAATGGCTGGCGGGATGCCCAATTCTCTCGGAGAACGAATCATTGCAGGAATTAGACGCAAAGATATCGCCAAATAGCCCTTTTGATAAAAAAGTTTAGCTCTAAAACGAGCACGATTTGACCAGCTGTAGATAGTCACCAATTCCCTCTGATGATTTAATTTATCTAATTCTTCCTTACTCAAAAAAGATTCAGCCATACTCAAGATAATGTCTGGTGTCAATATTTTCTCTTCCGTCAAAGTGGATAAACGGCCATCAACTCTTATCACTGGATTATTGCCGGCCACCAAATGCACATCAGTTGCCCGGCGTTCAAAAGCAGTATTAAGTATATTGTTTATTAGTAAAATATCAGTCATAATTAAAAATATTCTATTTTATTCACCCAACACTTCTTTGATTTTTTTGATGACCTCTGAGGGGACAAAATGCGCCTTAATCAAGTAATCATTAGCTCCCAGAGCCAGGCACTTATCAATGTTTTCCTTTTGGGAATAATTAGTGAGAATCAACACTTTGATATTTTTAGTGCCATCTTCCCTCTTTAATTGACTCAAAACTTCAAAACCGGAGAGTTCTGGCAAATTTAAATCCAATAAAATCAAATCTGGCTTTTCTTTTTGTGCTAGTTTCAAGCCTTGGGTTCCATTTATAGCCTCGAAAACTTTAAAACCTTCCAATTCCAATTTGGTGACATACATCTGTAAAAGGAAATCGTCATCCTCTACTATCAAAATTTTTCTATTCTCCATATTTATATAAAATTACTAATTTATTAGGCCTTGCTTACTCTCAATATTTCTTCAATACTGGTCAGACCCAGAAGAGTTTTGAGTATACCGTCCTGCTCCATAGTAATAAAATGCTGTTTGGCTAATTCCTCTTCAGCTTGAGTCCTAGAAAAACCCTTGGCAACTATTTCCTGCAACCCTCTAGTGACGTTAATGGCTTCCACTATAGCTAAACGGCCTTTATAACCAGACTGACCGCAGTGGGCACAACCACGACCCTTATAAAATACCAGATTATTTTTATCAATATTACCATAAAGTGCTTCTGCCGGCACTGTCGCTAATTGGTCTTTGATGTGTTGAATCAAATCATTGGGAATTTTTTCTTCAACTTTACACTTGTCACAAATCTTTCGAACTAGACGCTGAGCAATAACAGCATTAAGAGTGCTGGCTAATAAAAATGGCTCAACGTGCATATCAAATAAGCGAGGCACTGCGCCCATAGCGCTATTGGTATGCAAGGTAGTCAAGACCGAGTGCCCAGTCAAGCCAGCGTGAATAGCCAACTCAGCTGTTTCATTATCACGAATTTCACCAACCATTATAATATCCGGATCTTGGCGAAGTAGAGCTCTCAATCCAGTGGCAAAAGTAAAATTAACTTCCGGCCTAATCTGTGATTGATTAACTCCTGGTATATAATACTCTACTGGATCTTCCAAAGTCGCTATATTTACATCTTCCTTATTCAAATAACTTAGAGCCGCAAACAGAGTAGTTGATTTACCAGAACCGGTTGGCCCAGTCAAAAGAAACAAACCATTCGGTTTATCTATATTCTCAGCTACTATTTGGGCCTGCAAACCCATGAAACCCAAATCAGCAAAGGTCGGCGCCTTTTCTGGTGTGTCCAAAATACGCATTACTACTTTTTCATTGCCCATGAGTGGAATAGTAGAAATACGAAAATCAATCTCTTTATTATGGACTTTGATGCGAATGCGGCCATCTTGAGGAATGCGAGTTTCATCAATTTTTAGATTAGCCATGACTTTGATACGTGAGACTAGGGCAGCATGAACATAAATAGGCAAAACAATAGTAGTGTGTAAAACACCATCAATTCTATATCTGACCTTGCTCTGGTTGCCAACAGGCTCAATATGAATATCCGAAGCCCGACCTTCAATAGCATGACGCAAAACCACGGAAACTATCTTGGAAACAGGCGCGCTTTTTACTACCTCTCCAACATCCCCTTCTAAAACACCCAGATCCTCCTTGGGAGCAAAAATAGCTTCGGCCGTATCCAAAGCTTCTCCCACCTCTTCGCCTAATGTTTCGTATTGCTTAGCCGCCGAACGATAACTATCTTCAGATATTATATAATACTTTACCTGATATTTTTTCTTACGAGCTAGAAAATTCAAAGCCTCAACAGCTTTAAAATCTGTAGGGTCAACCAATCCCGCCTCCAAATTATTAGCCTCCTTACTAAAAACTATCATTTGATAATTTTCCGAAAGATCTTGAGGCAAAATATTTAAAATATCCGAATCAATTTTACGGCCTATCAAATTTATATAATCTATATCATAAAAAACGCCCTTGGCTTGAGTCCAATCTTCATCAGAAATTAAAACAAGACGACGAATCTGTTTCTCTAAATCATCAAAGTTGATATAGGTGCGGCTTATCAAACTCTGATACTGCTCGTCGTTAATTAAATTATGTTCTTTTAGCCAAGATAGAAGTTTGTTGGATTCAATTTGTGTCATAATTTACCTTGTTTATTGAGAATTTGGCGTAGATGAAGAAAAAGGATGACTATTGCCCACATTATCACTAATATCAATATCTATATTCAAATCTTTTAGACTGCGGTACTGCGGATCATTATATAGATTTTCAAAAATCGAACTCGGTCTGCCGGATACGCCCAAAAATTTCTCAATATTGTCCAAGGCAATCTCTTTGAGAGTAAAAATTTTCTGGACCTGAATATCATTATTAACAACTTGGATCTGACTTTTGGGTTTTAATATGCCAAAAAGCCACCAGGCGCAGGCTATAAAAACTAACCCCAAAATTACCAATAATACTAATAGAGTTTTTTTATTCTGTTCTTTGGCCATAGCTTATTTATAATAAGTAAGCATATCAAAACTAAAAGTACTGTTATCTCCGCCGCCAGATAATTCTGCAAAGTTAATCGCTTGAATATCAACCAAGCGAATATTGTCTTCTACATCAGTTAGATAACCTTTAAAATTCTGATAAACATCGTTGGTTATAACCGAGTCCCCGGATATTGACTGATTACTCTCAACTAAATTCATGATAGTTATACGCAATATCAATGACTTCATAGGAGCCTTGGCAACTGATACATCGGTATCAACGACTCCGGTCGTAGCCTCAGTTTCACTATCAATTTCTTGTACATTCGACTGCCCAGCAGTATCAGCCTCCACCTTTTCACTGATATCAATGGATGTTAGTTTGAATCCTCTGTTTTGCGCCAATAAATCCGCCATAACAAAAATTTCAGCTATTTTAGGATCAGTTGGAATTATCTTCAGCAGGGAATCCAGATCATCCCGCCTATTTTCTTTTATATTATTATATTCTGATGCTAATTCTTTGATCTTCAAAACCAAGGCTTCATTGAGAGCCTTCCTTTCTTGTGTTTGTGATACTCTAGCCTCAAAAGAACGAATATCAACAATTTTTGGTTTCAATAAAAACCAATAGCCAGCTCCCAAGATTAGTAAAACTACCACCGCTAAAACTAACATGATATAGCGATTAACTACTATCAATATTTCTGAAGGCTGCTCAAATTGTACTTCCTTCTTATTTTTCATAAAAACTAATTGGCATTATCAGTGCTGGTAGCACCGCCCATGGCTTGATTATCATAATAAAATAAATTGGGATTTAAAACTAAAGTTATCTCAAACTCTACACCTGAACTCATATCCTCGGCTGCAGTCACTTTGGCTTCAGTGACAAACTCTTTAGCCGATTCTTGCTCTAAAACTTTCAACTGTTTAGCTACTGAAGAAAAATCTTTGCCAACCGCCTTAAGGGTCAGGGCACCGTTATTACCGGCTGCTAGACCCCTATAATAAACATCACTAATCGTATATTTCTCCAGTAGTGCAAAAAAATTAGTCCAATAAATATGTTTATTTAAAACATCATTGACTAAAGTAATATCTGAACCTAGTTTTTGAATTTCTTTATTTAGTTCCTCATAATCAAGAATTTGCTTCTCCAAATCGGATATTTGTGAAGCCTTAGCAGCTTCTTCATTGGCTATGTTTTTGCCTTGGACAAATAAAGCCCCATAAAATATGCCCACTATCAAAGCTGATCCAATAATACTTAGCACAAAAAGAGCGCTAATTTGACGCCAGCTTCTAGTTCTGACAGCTACCGGAATCAAATCAACTCCACCGCCATTATCAATAAAACGACGACCAAGGCCAGATGATGGTTGATGAAATTTACTTTCTTTTACAATTTTGACCTCTTTTTGTAGCTCTGGTTTAACAATTTTTTTATCACTAGCTATACTAGGAATAGAAAAATCTGTCTTAAAAGAAGTCTCTACTTTGGGCGCTTCCACTGGGGGTTTAGGCACAATAGTCTCTTTGGCTAACACGGGACTAACAATTTGTGTCTTAGCGGGCTGCGCTGAAGCCTCTCCATCAAACATATCAGTCGCTTGATTTGAAACCACCTTTTCCTGATTATCCTTGTCTAACCATTTACTAGGACGATCATTGGATAATCCTTTGACAAAAAACAAGTCATGATTGTTTGTTATTGGCTTCTTTTCCTCAACTTTATGATAAACTTCTTTAACTTTTAGATCCTTGATCTCTCTAGGCTTATCTAATTCGATATCAAAATCCTTACTATGCTTATCCGTCTTTTCTGATTTTTTGTGTTCAACAACAGGTTTAACAGGCTCTATAAAATGCGGCGGCCTCTTAAAACCACTTAGAAATTTCTGCCACCAAGATTGTCCGGTTTTTTTAGTTTTAGCTTGGCCATCAGGGACAATCAAGTCAATCTGAAGATCTCCGCGCTTCTTATTTAACGCATCAGATTCCTTGGTTCTTAAATCTTCCGGCATCAGATTAATATTTTTTTTGTCATCTGCCATTTTTGTTTTATATATCCCTCATAGCCAAACCCACGCTGACCGACATTCTTGGCCCAATTTCTTGCAAAATAGGCTTAATATCCATAGGATATATTATTCTATCCCATGGATCACCGATAATAACCTGCATATTTAGCAAATCTGACAAATATTTGGGTAAATTCGGCAAAAATGCACTACCGCCGGTTAATATAATTTTATCAATGGTGTTGCTACCTTGACGTTGATAAAGCTTAAAAACAAATTTTATTTCATTGATAATTGAATTAAGAGACTTCTGAATTACCTCGGGCACATTACGATCGCCGGTAGTAGATAAACCAAAATCACGTTTGAATTGTTCGGCTCTATCCTTATTGACATTAAGACTATTCATAATAGTCTTGGTAATAAAATCACCGCCTGTATCCAAGCCTCGATTAAGCACTGGCACCCCCTCCTCAATCACGCAAATATCTGCGTTAGTAGCGCCAATATCAACGACCATAACTGTAGATAAATCATTACCCAGAAGCGAACGTGACAAAGCAAAGGCCTCTGTTTCCAAGCTCAATAAATTAAATTTTGCACGTTTGAAAATATCTATATAACGAGCTACCAAATTTTTTGGTGCAGCCGTCAGCAAAATACGATAATTATTGTCTGATTTTGAAGGATTCTTATTATAATCAAATTGTTCTTTATCAACTTTTTCTTGGTTAGCAAAAGCTTTGGTCGAATCCTTCAAGGTTTTTAACATATCATCGCCTGCACTTGCTGACTTTGGCGCGGATTCTGATTTTTTATTATCAGTAACCGGAACATGGTTGGGTGCGGGCTTATTTATATTTTTTTTATTACCGAGTATTTTCCAATCCAAAATCATTTCTTCCAAAGGCACGGGGATAAATTTCTTAGCTTCCCATTTTATAGCCGCATCCAAATCTTTTTTGGGCATGGCTGGCAGATTTATAATAAAATTAAAAACCGAAAAAGTCGGCAAAGCCGCTACCACTTGCCGCGTTTGGGTATGAGCACGGCTAGCGATCTGATTAATATAATCAGCTATAGCTTGATTGTCCTTTTCAATAGCACTGCTTAAAATATTAATAGACACGTCAGCATAACCATAAGTTTTTAATCGGGCTTGATTTTTATAATTTTCAAGCTCAACTAACTTGATGCTGGAAGTGCCTATATCAACACCTAAATAACTAGTAGCACTGGAAAATATATTCATAACTTGATAATTTTTCTTTAATTTATATTATTACCTAACAACCTTTCTAAACTTAATAAAATCTGCTCATACAGAATCATCTTACAGACTTAATTATAACATATTTTGCCTAATTAAGCCAAGAATTAATTTGGTCTCTCGCTATAACGAGGAACTAGCTTGCTAAAATCGACAAAGCCCGGCGGCGGATTAGCCTGCAAACGCCCATCATTGATAAACTGCTCAGCTGGACCACCTGTGTCTTGATCATAATAAGTTCGAGATAATTTAAAATAACGAGCTAAAACATTGCCAGACACAAGGAGCGAATTTAGTGCACAATCTTCTTCACTGCCGTTATAACATGATATAAATTGCCCACAATGTTGGTCAGGATCAGGGTTCAAATCACAACTTGATAAACCATTACCTAGGATAATAAAGGTTCCGGCGATACGACTCACGTTAGGACTAACCAAAACATCTCCCTTTACTACCCACACTATAGATGGGATATTCCTTAAATAAGATATATTATTACCAACAAATTCATAGTCTATATTTTCATTGATCAACAAATCTCCCTCTACCAACACAACTCCCGATGCTATTTCATTGCCAGTGCCGTGATATATGGTCAAAGGTGAATCTACTGATGAAAAATCTTGGGAGTAAAGAACTTTTCCCCCTAAAGGCGTGTTATCTATAAAAAAATCTGTCGCATCATCCACTACCATGGACCCATATTTATTTGGAGATAATTGATCCGGCGTAGTATATAAACCGGTATAATCAATAGAACCCAAAATATTTTGATACTTACCGCTGTCACTATTAAAATTTAAAAAATCTATAGTGGTTCGATATGGTAATTCCCCTTGATAAGCCCCGCTTATAGTACTATCACTGACAAAATTAGTGATTCGACCACTAGATTCAATAAGATAAGAAGCATTATATTGAGAAAATGGCGGGCGATATTTAGCTATGATATTACCTTTAGAATATATACTGCCTCCTTCAACGCTCATATAAGGTCGAGTACTGGTGGAAATCCTCGGACCAAATTGAAACCAACCTAAACCATATTGATCGTTGGCCCAAGCATTGTAAGCCCAGCCGCAGAGATAACCATAGTTGGGCGCTGTCACAGTATTGTCCATATTATCTATCATCAAGCCCGGGGTTTTATAAACACGCTGGCAAGTATTACAACGATTGATATTCGTGCCGTAAGCATTAACCCCACAAATATTATTTTTATCCTCAATAACACAATCCGAACAACTATAGCCTCCCAGCACCTTTTTTAATTCTCCCTTTTTATGCAAAACACAAATATCCCCGACTCCGCCAGCACAAACAGCCCCACCCGAACAAATAGTGCCAGTCAAGCTACATAACTGTGCATCATTGGAATAATAAAAGTACTCCAAACAATTATTGCAATTATACTGCAAGTCAACCACGGCACAGACTCCCTGGTTAGTACCGCAAGCCACGCCGATAGTTTGACAAGCCGTACTCGGTGACAAAGAACAGCCAAGTATCTTGTCAATACTACAATTAAAACAACCATTAATGGGATTAAAGACCGTGGGGTAATCCGGATCGTCGCTAACACTGCTTACCTGGTTGCCTGTGGGAAAGCCCAATTTCCAAGCATCATTGCCTATGCTTTCCAAGCTCAAAATACTGGCAAAAGTATTAGGGTCGGCTGGGTCATACTTGAGAGCATTAAAATTAACTGTAGAGGTCGGCACGCCGCTGGCCGGCGCCTGGGTAGTAGCCCCGCTAGGGTTAGAAAAACAAATCCATCCCAAAACTACCCCTGGGTTGGTGCTTAGTGGATTGCCTG
>ERZ795059.6241-NODE-6241-length-10613-cov-6.316727_pt1 | contig 10613 bp, 8 predicted proteins | sample MGYA00375143_ERZ795059 | MGnify/ENA primary metagenome ERZ795059 (study PRJEB30188, sample SAMN05720168) | activated sludge metagenome | isolation source: Anaerobic digester | place: USA | collected 2015-01-07 ... | reverse complement strand
GACTAATCCTTGCGGGGAACAACCATTATTGCCTTATGATGCGTGTAATTTGGGAAGTATTAATTTGGCTAAGTTAGTGGTTGAAACCCACCCCCTAACCCCCTCCCTTGAAAATGGCGGGGGAAATGGCTCTGCTGTTGGTAGAGATATTGACTGGGAAGAGTTAAGGAGAATAATTTTTACCGGGGTACATTTTTTGGATAATGTGGTGGAAGTCAATGAATTTCCGGTGCAAAAAATTCGAGAAATGGTAAGTAATACCAGAAGAATTGGTTTGGGAGTGATGGGTTTTGCCGATGCTTTGTTTAAATTGGGAGTGAAATATGATTCTGATGAAGGAATTGCCTGGGCAAAAAAGATGATGAAGTTCATAACCGAAACAGCTCGAGAAGCAACAGTAGAATTGGCTAAGGTTCGAGGAACTTTTCCTTTGTGGGAGGTGAGTGTGTTTGTTAACACTGATTACAAACCACGCAATATGGCATTGACGACCATTGCGCCGACGGGGACAATTAGTATTTTGGCCGATGCCAGTTCAGGAATTGAACCAGTATTTTCTTTGGGATATCAAAAAAATACCGTGGAAGGAAAAACTCTTTACAATGTGAACCAAGTGTTGGTTGATGAATTGAAAAAGAGAGGAATTTATTCTGAAGAATTAATTGAGAAGATTGTCAAAAATGGGGGAGTTTTGAAAGAAGTAGAAGAAATACCTGAGGAGGTAAAGAAAATTTTTATTACGGCTTTAGAAATTGATCCGGAATGGCATATTAGAATTCAGGCGGCATTTCAGGAGTTTACTGATAATGCGGTGTCAAAGACAATTAATTTACCGGAAACAGCGACGGTGGATGATGTGAGAAAGGCATATGAATTGAGTTATTCTTTGGGAACTAAGGGGATTACTATTTACAGAACCGGGTCCAGATCGTTTGAACCGCTACAAAAGGTGAAACCTGCGGCTGCTGAAACGGCGACGGGCGAGAAGATTGTAGTGTTGCCGCCGAAAAAGAAGCCAACGCCGATTGTGGCTAGCGGAATTCGAGTCAAGAAAAAATGTGATGTAGGCAGTGTTTATACATCAATTTTTTATGAAGAAGGTGACGGTCCGGTGGAAGTGTTTGTCAACTTAGGTAAGTCCGGGGGTTATCTGGCGGCATCGGCTGAAGTAACCGGAAGACTGGCGTCTTTGGCATTGAAATATGGAGCGACGTTGGATGAAATTTCGGGTGAATTAATCGGAATTTCCTGTGGCCAAAAAGTAGGCATGGGAAGTAGTGCAGTTTTGAGTATGTTTGATGCAGTGGGAAAGTCAGTGTTAGAAATTTCCCGAGGGGAGCAATTAAGTATTTTCGGAGAGCACGATGAGGCGACTCAGGTAGATGTGGTTAAAAGCAGTGAAGAGCTGACTCAGGCGGAAAGTAAATTTGGAGCTTGTCCGGATTGTGGCTCGCCGTTGAGAGCCGAAGAAGGCTGTTTTAAATGCACTAATGTATTTTGCGGATACTCTAAATGTAGTTAATAATACAGATCTTGGATGTTAGATCTTAGATCTCAGTAAAACAATTAAGAAATTAAAGATGTTAAGATCTTAGAGAATAAAATTAAAATAAATTATTCAAAAATTATGAGTGAAAGAGGAGATAAAGGTATAACTTCGGGAGAATGCAGTTTGCCGGTAAGCAAGGACTCTTCGTTTGTAGAGGCAGTAGGGTCGATTGATGAATTTCAGGCGAGATTAGGTCATGCCAGGGTTTTATTGGAAGATGAAGATAATAAAAGATTTTTAGGTATTGAATCTAATCTGTCCGGAGTTATGGGAGTGCTTTTTCAGGGGACTGTTTGGAATAATGGGGAAAAACGAATTAAAGAGTTGGATTCTTGGATAGAGGGTTATACAAAAGGAGAAAATAAATTGAAAAATTTTTTACTTCCCGGAGAAAATGAGATTGAATCACGATTAAATCTGTGTCGGACTGGTTGCAGAACAGCAGAGAGAAGGTTGGTGACTTTGAAGACTGATCGTGAAGAAAATGAAGGGTTAGATTTTGATAATAATATATTAGGTTATTTTAATCGATTGTCGACATATCTTTTTTGGATGTGGCAATCAAAAAAGAATAATTAAAAATTAGAAAAGGGGAATTGGGTGTAACTCCCAAGCTGTGCCGCAACTGTGAATTCTGCAAAGCAGAATGAGCCAGAAGACCAAATCTTTCGAGCATTCCGATAGGTCGGGACTAGGTTGTAAACAATCCAGTCCCGATATCGACTAAGCCTCATCGGGATTGTATCTTTAGGCAAAATTTTGTCGTCTTTGACTTGAAATTTTAGCTAAAGAATACGAAAAAGTAAAAATATGACAAAAGAAGTAGTAGGGTTTTCACCCGAAAAAGAAAAGAAATTTTTAGAGAGATTAAATGAGGGTGATAGGCGGAGAAATTTGTCGCAAGAGCTAAAAACCCAGTTAGAAGAGGATTTTGGGATGGTTGAGTTTACTTTGGAATATCGTTTTGATGATGAAGGAAAACTATTTGATGCCAGGTCAGGCCAGAGGGCAGTAGAATTGACAGCCAGAGGTGGAAGAGATGAAGAAACGGAGTCAATAAGAAAAATAGAGCGGGGTTTGAGAGAAAATCCTGAGGCAACTTGGATTGGTTTTAGTCCGAAGAATGAGAAATATAATTATCCAAGTAATTGTGTTGATTTTTGGCGAGTGGTGGATAATGAGCGGGTGGTTTGGAATAGGATAGTGGTTAAAGAAGGTTTTGAAGATATGAATCGAGTGCGGACATTTTTATCAAAGGAGCCTAAAGTAAAAGATAATTTTGAAATTTTGGCTTCACCGATTAAAACTTCAGGATTAAAATTAACCGAATTGTTTGATTTATTTAGACTAAATGATGTAAGAAATTCTTGTAGTTTAGAATTAATTGAAAGGGTGGTGAAGGAATATACAGATGAATTTGAAAACAATTTTGGAAAAAATTTAACTAAAGATTCTGATTTAATTTTTAGATTGTATTCTGCCTGCTATAGGGCAATATCTAATGGTTATGTAAGTGAAGGGAGTGAAATTTTAAATCGGGGTGATTTAAAAAATTATATGTATGGGGAAATGCAAAGAGTGTCCCAGGTGGATAGTTTTGGTTGTGGGGTAACGACAATGGTTGGCGAGTTTGGAGGAAAAATTGGTTATTATATTGTTGACGGTCAGGTTAAATATGGAGAGGTACCCGATGATTATAAAGAATGTAAGAAGTGCGGTCTTTTTTACAAAGGAGAAAAGTGTCCGTTTTGTTAATTGATATTTTTTGATCTATTTATTGATTTTTTTTGATATATTTATGGAAATTTATAGAAATATATTTTGTCTTTGACGAGGTAAGGTTTTTGGTTGGGGAAAGGATAACTATTAGTAATAACAGTAACCGGATGGGGAATTTGTTTAAAAGTTTTTTCCAGTTTTTTGATGTATTGGGGAAATTGGTAGATACAAATTATATTAGCTTGATTAAAGTCAGCTTTCCAGAAATTTTTGGCTTTGATTTTAGCTAAATGAGAGAGATTTAAGCTTTTGATTTTTTGTCGGGATTGGTGGATTAAAAGTGGGTCCAGTTCGTAACCGATACTTTTAATTCCGTGTTGGGCGGCGGCGATGATAATCCGGCCGTCACCGGAACCGAGATCAATTAGAGTGTCATTTGGTTGGGGGTGAATATGTTTGAAGATAGTTTTTATGTTTTCCGGGGTAGTAGGGTAATAAAAAGCTCCAGGAAGAAGTTGAAGATAAATTATATAGCCTAAATAAATAAGGCCAGGGATGGTGGTAAAAAAAATAATTAAGTAAATAAGCAACATATGTAAGAATACCAAGCTTAGTATCTAAATTGAAATTATTTGAGATAGTTTTAGTGAATTGATTAAAGTCTTCCAGTAGATTAAATTGGTTCAGGATTAAAAATTAATGGTTTTTTGATAAATGGCAAAGGAAGACAAATTAAAAGTTGAATTGTTGGGTTACACATCTGATCCGGAGCAGAATGTGGTGGCGGCGATTCGGCAGTGCTATGCGTCGGTGGGAGCTAAAGAATTGAAGGAAAAAACGACTGATGAGGTTAAACAAAGGTTAATTAAGCAGGTGATTAATTCAGGTCATACGTCAACGTTGGAACATGCCAGTTTTACTTTTGCTATCGATGGAGTCAGTCGAGTGACGGAGATTCATTTAATCCGACATAGAATTGCGTCATTTTCGATTCAATCGGGAAGATATGTTAAACGGGGAGATGCAGCTTACAGAGTGCCACCAAAAATTAGGAATCTGGAAGATAAAAAACTGTTGGAAAAATACTTGAAACATTTGGAGAATTCTCAGGAACTTTATAATGAGTTAATTGATGCAAGTATTCCGGCTGAGGATGCCAGATTTTGCCAACCCCAATCGGTTCAGGTAAAAATAGTGATGACGATGAATGCCAGAGAGTTATTGCATTTCTTTAGGGTTAGGTCGTGCACCAGAGCTCAATGGGAAATCAGAGAGGTGGCCAAACAAATGCTGGATTTAGTTAAAGAGGTAGCACCAATTATTTTTGAGAACGCCGGTCCGCCGTGTATTTCAGAAAAAATTTGTGATCAAGGAAAAATGTCTTGCGGTATTTGGAAAAATATTAAAGGGGCAAAATTAAAAGATGAAATCTAGAGGAAAATTTATAGTCATTGAAGGGATTGATGGTTCAGGAAAGGGAACACAGACAGAATTGTTGGTAGAAAGATTAAAAAAAGAAGGGATTGATTTGGTAACTGATGATTACCCTCATTATGAGACAAGTTTTTGGGGAAGACTGGTGGGTCGATTATTGACTGGAGAATTTGGAGAATTATTTACGATTAGCCCATATTTGGCAGCTTTGCCTTATATGTTGGACGAAGCTGATGGAAGTAGAAAAATAATTGGGCCAGCCTTAGAAGTTGGGAAAATAGTGGTGTCGAATAGGTATTTTACTTCGAATGTTCATCAAATTGCCAAAAAATCAGAAAGCGAGAGAGAGGAATATGCTAATTGGTTGTGGGAGGCGGGTTATAACCAAATGGGAATTATTAAACCGGATTTAGTGTTAGTAATGGCGGTGGAACCAGAAATTTGTCGAGAAAATATTTTGAAAAAAGCCAAACGAAATTATATTGGTCAGGAAGTGATGGATCAGGCAGAGGCGAATTTTAATCACCAAATGGAGACAGATAAAGAATATAAAAAAATGGCAGAAAAAGAACCCGACAGATGGGTAATTATTGATTGTTGTCGCGAGGGTAAATTATTACCAGTAGAAGAAATTAATCAAATTATTTGGCTTGAATTAAAAAGGAGGAACATAATTTCATGAAGGGAATTAAATTAATTGCCGGGACATCGCACCCGAAATTGGCGGCAAAAATTGCCAAGAAATTGAACTTACCACTGACGCCAGTGTTAATAAAAAAGTTTTTGAATAGCGAAATTTATGTGAGAATTGGGGAGAAAGTTAGAGGTGAGGATATTTTTGTAATTCAGACTTTTGGGGATAATGTTAATGATAGTTTAATGGAACTTTTAATAATTATTGATGCCTTAAGACGATCATCGGCGGGAAGAATAAATATTTTGTGTCCGAATTTGTGTTATTCCCGACAAGACAGACGGGTTCAATCGCATGAACCGATTTCGGCTAAATTAGTGGCTAATTTAATAACTGTGGCCGGAGCTGACAGACTAATTACGGTGGATTTACATGCGTCGCAAATTCAGGGGTTTTATGATATTCCGGTAGATCACCTGATGGGTTATCCGATGATTGCCAAGTATATTCAAAGAAAAAAGTATAAAGATTTGGTAATAGTGGCGCCGGATATTGGAGCGGCCAAAAGAACCCATAAAATGGCGGATTTGTTTGGAGCACCAATTGCGATTGTGGATAAGGTAAGAACAGGTCATGGGTTGTGTGAGGTGGCTCATGTGGTGGGAGATGTGAAAGACAAAACGGCAATATTGATTGATGATATGGTGGATGGCGGCGGGTCGATTTGCGGAGCGATTGAGGCGGTGAAAGAATTTGGGGCCAAAAAAATTATTGCCGGGGCGACTCACGCCTTTTTGAACGGTGAAGCAGTGAAAAAGCTGAAAGAAAGTTCGGTGGATGAAATAGTATTTTTAGATACTGTACCGATTCCCAAAGAAAAAAGGTTTAGTCGGATGAAAATTGTATCGCTGGCGCCGTTGTTGGCTAAGATAATCAGACGGATTCATACCGAAAGGTCGTTAGGGGAATTGTTTAAATGGGAAGATCAGAGAAAAATATTGTAAAATGAGATTATGATATAGAGAAAGTTTTGTCTGGTTTTGAGTTACAAGTTTTTTAAAGGATTTTATGATTGATAAACAAATTAGAGATTTAATTCAAAAAGACCTGCCTACGCAAAAAGCTACGGCAAGGCAAGAGAAGAAAGATATTATTTTTGATTTAATTGAGGCTGAAGATAAGAGACAGAGAGAATTAATTCATTTGATTCCGTCGGAAAATTTTGCTTCGGATGAGGTGAGAATGGCGTTGGGGAGTTGTTTAACTAATAAATATGCTGAGGGTTATCCAGGACGACGCTATTATCAGGGAAATAAATTTATTGATGAAATTGAGAATTTGGCCATTGAGAGGGGTAAAAGGTTATTGGGAGTGGAACATTTAAATGTTCAGCCATATTCGGGGAGTCCGGCTAATAGTGCGATTCAAATGGCATTACTGGAAAGAGGAGATAAAATTTGTGGGTTGAAATTGTCGGCTGGGGGACATTTGACTCATGGTCATCCGAAGATTACTTTTTCGGGAAAGTTTTTTGAAAGTGTCCAGTATGATGTGGAAGCAGACGGACGAATTGATTATGATAAATTGGAAGAATTAGTTTTAAGGGAAAAACCAAAAATGATTATGGCGGGGACGACAGCTTATCCATATATTTTGGATTTCAAAAGATTTGGAGAAATTGCCGATAAAGTGGGGGCGTGGTTGGTGGCGGACGTGTCACATATCATTGGATTAATTGTGGGTGGAGTTCATCCGAGTCCTGTACATGATGTACATTTGATTATGAGTACCACTCATAAAAGTTTACGAGGGCCAAGAGGAGCGTTTATTGGAGTAACTAAAAAGGGCTTGGAGAAGGATGTAAAGCTGGCAGAAAAAATTGATAAAGCAGTATTTCCGGGGCTTCAGGGTGGGCCGCATGAAAATAATATTGCGGCCATGGCGGTGGCTTTTGCTGAGGCAGATACCCAAGAATTTAGAGATTATGCCAAACAGGTAGTTAAGAATGCCAGTGTGTTGGCCGAAACGTTAAAGAAGAATGGTTTGAGAGTATTTGGGACAGAAAATCATTTGATGGTGGTGGATGTAGGTTTAGAAAGACCCGCCCACAGCGGTGCAGTTTTGGCGGGCAGGGGTAAAGAAATGGCAGTGAAATTAGAAGAGAATGGGATTGTGTGTAATGCTAATACCATTCCTCATGAACAGGGGAGTCCGCTGAAACCGTCAGGAATCAGAATCGGAACTCCGGCCATGACGACTAAAGGCTGGAAGGAAAAAGAGTTTGAAGAATTGGGAAATAAAATAGCGAAGATAGTAAATAGTTAATTAGCTAGTAGTGAGTAGTAATTTTGTAGAGACGCATCATGATGCGTCTCTATTTGGAGTTGAAACCTACCTGTCAATTTGTGACATCCTCCCTTAAAAAAGGAGGAAGTCTTATAAATTTAAGGCTGCTCCCTTTCTTTAAGGGGAGCTGTCCCGATTTATCGGGACTGAGGGGTTTTGTATTTGAAAACTAAAACCAGAGTGGTAGTGGTGATAATCAAGCCGAGGTATTCGAAAATTTGGGGCCAGAAGAAAATATGAATATCGTTGGTAGTGAGATTTTTGTTGGCGGGTAATTCCCAGGCGTTGGTCCAGTTGTTAGCCAAGACATGATTTTTGAGGAAGACAGGGATGCCAAATTTGAAATAAAAGGCGGACCAGCCAGAGGAATAGCTTTGGGGATAAAAAATGTAGGTTGAATTTGTGGGCGAAGAAAGAGTTTCTTTTTGGTTTATCAATGAATTAAAGTCAAAAGGATAAATTTTAACTGAGTTAATTTTGTTTTGACTAGTAATTTGTTTGAGAGGTGAGGTATTGAAGATAATGTTGATTCCGGGTTGGAAATCATCAGTTTCAAAAGCTGGGAGAATAAACCAAGAGGTGGTAGTAGATTTTTCGAGTTTAGTGTCGAAATATTTGTGACGAGAATTGGTAGAAACGGCACTAATTTGAGTGGGAAGACCGGAAATATATTGATAATTAACTTCGACGAGATAATTTTGGTTAAGCTTAGCTTGGGGAAAATTGTAGACAGTGAGAGAGGAATTATCTGCGGGAAGGCCGATAGTGTACTCAGAATTGACAGAATTATCAATTTTAAAAGTAGAATTTTGGTTATTACTAGTTAAAGTAATGGTGTTGGAATTTTTAGTAAGGGAAAAATTTTGTTCAGAGGTGAGACGGTTGGTAAATAAATTTATAAACGGATAATTGTAATTAGGTTGATTACTATTGATATAGTTATTGAATTGAGAGAAAGCCGGATCGGAATAATAAAAATTAAATTTATTGACAGAAACGGGATTACTAACTAAATATTTTTGAGTGGAGTAGGGAGTTTGATAGATGGTAATTTGACCAAACTGACCAATTTTTTGGAGAGAGGATAAATTGTCTAATTTTTCTTTGGTGGTAATAGCGATGTTGTTGTAAATTTTTTCATCAGGAAAAAAAACGTTATTATCAAAAATAAGATATTGAATGGAATATTTTTGAAAAATTTTATTTAATTCTAATGAATTATTTTTTTGGAGGGCATTGCTAAGTTCCCAGTAATATTGTTCGTTTTTGAGATTCCAGACATCAAAAGCTCGATCTAAAATTGGTTGTTCAATACCATACCAGAGAAAGCCGGAACCGCTTGATCCAAAACGATAATTGGTCCAACCCCAAAAAGAACCTTGAGGTAAATTAGCAATGCGACCGTTGGGGTTTTGGGTTTTGAAAAATTTAATCAGATCAAAATATTCTTGAGGAAGATTTTTTCTCATGTCAGGAGAAATATAGTTACCTTTAAAACCAGGGAAGGAAAAAATTATGATGGCAATAAAACTAAAAATAGAAAAATATTTTTGAAATTTGGCGGGAATTTTTTCGATAAGAGTGGCGATAAGACAGGTAAAAGCAAAAACGGCCGGAGTAATAAATTTGGTAAAAGGGGAACGGAAAATTTGGTTAATTAAAGGAAGTTGACGGAGGAGAAAATTGATTTGGGTAAAAGGAGGAATTTGAGAGAGGAGAGTAATAGCAGAAAGTAAGAATAGACTAATGAGGAATTTATCGAAAAGAGTTTTGGGTTTTTTGAAAAGAGAAATAATAAAACCAAATACGGCTAATAAACCAAGAATAATGCCGGCAGTAATTGGGATGGGTGAGGAAAAATATTGCCGCCAAGTGTCCATTAAAAAGCCGTCGTTTTTGGGAAAATCGTAATAATAACCACGGAGTAAAAGAAAGTCTAAAATACCACCACGGTAAGAATTTCTTAAAAAAGTTTCATCATTGGACATGAGATTACCAAAACCATTAGCTGGGCCATTGAGGTTGGTAAAGAGAAAGTAAATTAAAGGTAATAACCAAAAAGAATTAATGAGACCGATTTTGATGAGAGAGAAAAAAGATTTGGGGTGAATAATGAGAATAATGAGGAGAATTAAGAGGTAGACAATAAATACAGTTTGAACATAAAAAGAAGGAATAGCTAAGAGATTGATTAAAATAAGTTTGACGAGATTTTTACGATTTGGTTGATGGAGGTAGTCAAATAAAGAGAAGATTAACCAGGGAAAAAATCCCCAAAAGGTAGAAAATGTTTCCAGCGGGACCCAAAAATTTTGGACAGAACCGAAACTGAGAAGATAAAAAAGAGCGGCAATAAATGAAGTGGATGATTTAAATTTAGCGGTATTTTTTAGACCAAAATAAACTCCGAAAGTGCCTAAAAAAATCATGGCAAAGTGCCAGAGATAACGAATGAGATTAGAAGGAAGAATGAGAGTGAAAGGAAGAAGAATGAGTTGGCGGATAAGGTCAGTACTATGAGACATGCCGCCGACAAGTCCTAATCCTTGGTAGGTTTGCCAAACGGCCAAGAAGGAACGTTTGAGATTGAGCCAGATATTCAGTTCCGGCATGAGATTATCCCAACCAGTCAGAAAAGTATTGGGAGTAAAGTTGCGCCAGCAAAGGATGGAAATAATTAAACCTAAAATTAGCGGGTAAAAATTTTTCTTAAAAAAGAGTTTCACTAGTCAAATTATAGCTGAGATTGAGCGAAGGAACCAACGGTAATACCGGTGGGTTTTTTGATACCGCGGATACGATACCAGATTTCGTTGATAAGGTAGTTAGGGATCAAAAGGATGATAACGATTTGCATTAAATTAAGGATGATGGCTTTTAAACTTGGTTTGAAGCCTAATTTAAGAGCATTAAAACGACTTTTGAGAGTTA
>ERZ795059.6237-NODE-6237-length-10616-cov-6.416248_pt1 | contig 10616 bp, 7 predicted proteins | sample MGYA00375143_ERZ795059 | MGnify/ENA primary metagenome ERZ795059 (study PRJEB30188, sample SAMN05720168) | activated sludge metagenome | isolation source: Anaerobic digester | place: USA | collected 2015-01-07 ... | reverse complement strand
GATATTATTCTTCCGGCGCGTATTATCTCAAACGGGCCGGAAGCGGCCGGACGCCTTTGCCAAATTATGGAGAATATAGAACCGAACCGAGAAAAGAGCGATGCCGAGCTGGTATCCCTGGCCCTAGCTAATCGGGACGATTTTTTATATATCGTCGACCGGTACCGGCCACAACTCCTAAGCTATATTCGGCGCCTGACCAATATTCGTCCTCCTGACGCCGAAGACCTGTTGCAGGAGATATTTATCAAAGTCTATCTCAACCTAAATGATTTCGACCGCAAGCTCAAGTTTTCTTCCTGGATATACCGCATTGCCCATAATCAGGTGATAAGCTCATACCGCAAGCTCAAGGCCAGGCCGGAGGGAAATGAGATAGACTGGGAAGAGCCGGCCGTGAAGCGCATCTTGGCCGAATCCGACGTGGCTGGCCAAGCCGATCAGTCTTTACTCCAGGAAGCGGTGGCTGGCGCCCTAGGCCGCTTACCGGATAAATATCGGGAAGTCCTAGTCCTGCGATTTTTAGAAGAGAAGAGCTACCAGGAGATATCGGATATCATCAAGAAGCCCGGTGGCACCGTCGCTTCCTGGCTCAACAAGGCGAAAGAGGCATTTAGGGACGAGTTTCCCAAGAATTTTCAAGAGAGATAATCATATGGCAGAAGAAAACAAGCACAGAGGGCAAGAAGAATCTGGCGATTTCGACCGCCGGCTTTTGGACAAGATGAAGGCAGAGAATCTGAGCCCCAAGCCGCGCTGGCGCTTCCTGCTCAAGAATTATGTCGTCTGGATTTCCGGCGCCCTGGCCCTGCTTATCGGCGCGGCCGCGGTTTCAGTCATGGCCCACCTTTTCCGCTATCACGATTGGCGCCTATATGCCGCGGCCGAGGCTAGCGCCTGGGAGGCCATTGTCCTGGCCCTGCCGTATTTCTGGCTGATATTTCTGGCTGTTTTTGTTTTCATCGTCTATTATAATTTCAAGCATACCCGGAGCGGCTATCGATATTCTTTAGCGATTATTATTTCTGGCAGCATTTTAGCCAGTATTTTGCTCGGCCTGATCTTATTCCGTCTCGGCCTGGGCCGGGCGATAGATGACCTGCTGGGCGCTCGGGCGCCGCTCTATCGCGAAGTCATCAATCCTCAAATGGGCTTCTGGCTTAATCCGGAAGGCGGCCGGCTGGTCGGCATCGTGCAAGCCCAGTCTGAGGCAGGAACGTTAGCGGTAGCGGATCCGGAAGGGAACATTTGGGAAGTAGAATTGGATTTAGAAGAAGAACTTTTGCCAATAATGATGGATGACAGATTCGCCGCGGTCGGCCCGATTGCTACCACCGCCGATCTGATTATGGCCGGCCAGCCTTTGAGCTTTATCGGCGAAATTACGGAAGAGGGAAGTTTCAAGGCCAAACTCATCCATCCCTTAGTGCCTGGGCGCCGTTTTTTAGAACGCGGACCGGAACACCTTCGGAAAGGAGGCCAGGGACAGCCCGATTGCCCGGGGCGATCCTGTTATAATCAAGGGCCGCGCTTCCAGGTGGCGCCATAACGTAATCAGGCTTATATTTATTTTCATCAGAAAAGCCGCCTTTATCAAGCGGTTTTTGCTTGGAAGAAAATGTCCTTGCCCCGCGTATTACCTATCAGAACGAGCGCTCATATAATTAACAATGCTTCCTCCGTCTCCTGCCGTCGCGGACTGGGCAGAAACGCGGGGAAGCGAATAAAACTATGAAGAAAAAGAACATTATCGCTAGCCTGGCCGCCCTGGGAGTCCTGGGTCTGGCCACGGCTAGCTTAGCGGCTTCAAGTGCCGCCTCAAATGCGACTGGCTCAGGCAACGAAAATGGAGATCGCGGACGCGGTTTCGGCCGTCAGCTGAGCGATGAGCAGAAGGCTGAGATGGAAGCCAGGCGGACGGAAATGGAAAGCCATCGCCAGGCCGTGGAAGCGGCTCTGGAAGCCGGCGACTATCAGGCTTGGCTCTCAGCCATTGGCGAAAATCATCCTCTGACCGAGAAGATAACGGCGGAAAATTTCCCGCAGCTGGTCAAAGCGCATGATTTGCAGCAGGAGGCCAGGGAAATAATGGCTTCCCTCGGCCTTGAGACCGGACCCTTCGGCCCGGGCGGTCGCCACGGCGGTCCCATGGGCATGGGGCTGGGAGCCGGCATGATGTTCAACAACTAAATTATCAGACATTAATTGTCAGTGAAAAAAAGCTGTCTTATATAAGGCAGCTTTTGTTTTTTATGAGGAAATGATAAGATTTAATCATCTAAAAAATTGCCGATGACTAAAGAGTATCAATATCACAGCCTGAGCGCTGAGAAGACATTTTCCCGCCTAGTTTCCGGGCGGGAAGGGCTAAGCCAAGATGAAGCTAAGGCGCGTTTGGCTAAATACGGCCCTAACCGCCTGCCCAAGGACAAGCCTCTTTCTGATTTGAGGCTTTTTTTCGACCAGTTCCGCAACCCTTTGATATATATATTGCTGGCCGCCATAGTTGTCAGTGCCCTGTCCGGCCACGGCAGCGACGCGGCCATCATTACCGCAGTAGTTTTAGTCACCAATGCCTTCGGTTTCTGGCAAGAGCGAAAGGCCAATCGGGCCCTGGCTCAGCTCAGTCATTTGGTGGTGCATAAAATCCGGGTCAGGCGTAATGGCCAGACCATGGTCATAGTCAGGGAAGAGCTGGTACCCGGCGATGTGATAGAGCTGGCGGCTGGAGAAATCATTCCGGCCGATGCCAGGTTATTCGAATTGCGCGGCCTGCGCGTCAATGAGGCGCCGCTCACCGGCGAATCTCTTCCGGCCAAGAAATCGCTTGAGCCTTTGCCGCTTGATTCTCCTTTGGCTGATAGGCATAATCTTGTTTTTCAAGGTACCATTGTTTCGGAAGGCTCGGGGTCGGCGGTTGTTGTCGCTACGGGGATGAATACGGAAATCGGCCGGGTGGCCGAGATGATCAGGCAGACGGCCGATCCGGCCACGCCGCTCCAGAAACAAATCAGCCGTTTTGGCTCGCGCTTAGGTATTTTTTTGGTAGTGGCCAATATCATCATCTTTGCTATCGGCGTGTTGAGCGGCCGGCCGGTTTTTGAAATGTTCTTAGTGGCAGTCGTCGTTGTGGTCTCAGCCGTGCCCGAAGGCCTGATCCCGGCCATGAGCATCATTTTAGCCATTGGCATGCAGCGGCTTTCCAAGAAGAACGGCCTGGTGCGCCGGGCCTTGGCCGCTGAAACCCTGGGTTCGGTAGGCGTTATCTGCGTTGATAAGACCGGCACCCTTACCCAAGGAGAGATGCAGGCCGACAGGCTAATCACCCCAGCCGGTATATTTGAGTTCGATTATGAGGGCGACAAAAGCTTATCTGGCGATAAAAATTCCAGTTTGATTTTGAAGATATCCGCTCTCTGTAATGAGGCAATCGTGGAAAATCCCGATGAAGAACGGGGGGAGTGGAAGATAAACGGCAGTCCGACTGACCGGGCGCTTCTGGCTGTTTCCGGCCGTTTCGGCTTTGCCCGCCGGGCTCTGGAGATCAGCGAGCCGCGCCTGGCCGCCCTGCCTTTTACTTCCGACCTCAAACTGATGGCCACGCTGCACAAATCAGATGGAAATAATCAGATTGCTTATATCAAAGGCGCGCCGGAAAGGCTGCTGGCCTTGGCTGATAGCTTGGATGAAGGGGGGCAGCCGCGCCGCTTTAGACCTCAGGAAAAAGAGAAGCTGGCCGGGCAAGTGGCCCAGCTGGCCAGTTTAGGGGAAAGGGTGATCGCTTTTGGCTACAAGCGGCTGGCAGGGTTTAAGCCTTCTAGCCTGGCGGCTGATTCGCTTCAGGATATGACGCTGGTCGGCTTTATCTCCTTAAAAGACCAGGTACGGCCTGATGTCAAAGAAGCAATTAATCTTTGCCGCCGGGCCAGTTTGCGGACGGTGATTATCACCGGCGACCACCTAAGCACGGCTTCGGCCATTGCTGGGGAGCTGGGCTTTTCCATAGATGAAAAAAACTCCATTACCGGCGCCGAGCTTGATCAATTAAGCGACGAGCAGTTCAAGCGCCGGGTGAAATCCATCCGCCTCTATGCCCGGGTCGATCCGCGCCACAAGCTGCGTATCGTGGCGGCTTTCCAGGAGCTGGGCAAAGTGGTGGCGATGACCGGCGACGGCATCAACGACGCTCCGGCCCTAAAAAAAGCCGATATCGGCGTGGCTGTCGGCACCGGCACTGATGTGGCCAAGGAAACGGCCGATCTAGTCCTGCTTGATAACCGTTTTCTGACTATTGTCGAAGCGGTCCGCCAGGGACGCATCACTTTCAGCAATATCCGCAAGGTTGTCCTGTATCTTTTCACCGACTGCTTTCAGGAGATGGTCATTATCGGCACCTCAGTGATTTTCGGCTGGCCTCTGCCCATTCTTCCAGTCCAGGTACTTTGGATAAAGATGATCGAGGATCCGCTGCCGGCGGCCAGCCTGGCTTTCGATGGTAGCCAGGAAGACGTGATGAAAGAAAAGCCGCGGCCTCGGCATCAGCCTATTTTGACCAAGGAGATACAGAAAATAATTTTTTTCTATGCCCTGATCATGAATATAGCCGCCCTGTCCATCTTCTATTATTTCTGGCATGAGATAGGCGACCTGGCCCGGGCCAGATCCGTCGTTTTCGCTACCTTGGGACTGAGCACCATGGTCTATGTCTATGCCGTGCGCGGCCTGAAGAAATCCGTCTTCCGCATCAATCCGCTATCCAACCGCTTCCTGGTCGGCGCTACCGGCCTTGGCTTCCTGCTCATTTTAGTTTCAATTTATCTGCCCTGGTTAAACCGCTTGCTATCAACCGTGCCTCTGCCGGCCAGCGATTGGCTATTCCCCTTAGGATATGCCGCCTTGTCATTATTTGTCTTTGAATTAGGCAAGAAGCTGGCTCATTTGGGCGCGCCCAGGAAAGATTAGCCTATGGCCATATTATATGAAAATAAGGAAGCTAAAGATAAGGCTTTGTCTTTGCGCAGCGCTGGCCCATCTCGCCTTCTGGTCATCTCCGACTTTGATGGCACCCTGACCCAGACCCCGTCAGGTCAAGCCGGTTTTTCCCTGATTGCCGCTTTGCGCGAGCATGCTTTGCTCGGGCCGGACTATGCGGCCGAAGCCAGGGCTTTGGCCGAGAAATATGGGCCGGCCGAGAATGACTCTAATATTTCTTTGGCAGAAAGAGCCGAGCGTATGGCCAATTGGTGGCAGGAACATTATCAACTGCTTTTCGCTTCTAGTTTGAGCCGGGAGAAAATAGTCGAGTCGGTTTCCCTCTGCAGCCGGGTCTTCCGTCCCGGTGTCTCTGATTTCTTCCGGCGCCTGGAAAGAGGCAGAGTCCCCCTGGTCATCTTTTCGGCCTCCGGGCTAGGGGCGGCCGGCATCGAGGAGTTTTTCCGCCAGCAAGGCGAGGCCGTGGCCAAGGTATTTCTGGCCGCCAACCGTTTTCGCTTCGACGGCTCCGGCCGGGCGGTCAGCCTGGAAGGCCCGCTCATCCACTCGGCCAGCAAGAGCCGGGAAGTTCTGGAGCAGATGCCGTTTTTTGATGAATTGTCAGGCCGGGATAATATCGTCGTTTTGGGTAACAGCTTGGATGATGCTGATATGGCCGAAGGCTTAGGCAAAGAAATTTTGAAAATAGGGATCTGGAATGGCGCTGATCCTTGCCCGCCCGCTTTCCTCTCCCGCTACGATCTGGTCATACCCGGCGATGGCGCTTTCGAGGTTATCGGTGGTATAATGAAAGATATAATTAGATAAACTATGCTGGCCCGCTCAATCAGCGTCGGCATTATTCTTGTCGTCGCCCTGGTCCTGGCCGTCTTCGGCTTGACGATCAGAGGAGGGAAGAATAACCGGTGATAAAAAATAATATGGACAAAAAAAGGAAAGACGATTTCCTCTGGTTCGCCCTAGCTTTGCTTATCTGCCTCGGCGTCGGAGCGCTGGGATCTATTTTTACAGCCCCGGCCATATCCGGCTGGTACGCCAGTCTGATTAAGCCGAGCTTCAATCCGCCCAATTGGCTATTCTCACCAGTCTGGACCACGCTCTTTATCTTGATGGGCGTCGCCCTGTTCCTAATCCTTCGCCGCCCTAAAAACATCCAATATCGCCGCCAGGCTGTCAGCCTGTTTATCGTCCAGCTGTTCCTTAATCTCCTCTGGTCTTTCTTTTTCTTCTTTCTCCAAAATCCCGGAGCGGCCCTCGTTGAAATAGCCATCCTCTGGATGGCCATATTGCTCAGCCTCATCTATGGAGCTAAGGTAAACCGGGCCGTTCTCTGGCTGCTCCTGCCCTATCTTCTCTGGGTGTCTTTCGCTTCTTTCCTGAATTATAGCATCTGGGCGCTGAATTGATTTTATTAAGAAAAAAGCGCTTTTCTAGAAGGGAAGCGCTTTTATATTAGCCAAATTATACTATTGACAATATTTAATATTTTTGGTAATATTGACCAGTCCTAAAGCGTATGGGCGGATAACCGCTTAAGCGTCATTCTTTAGGAAGCCCGACCCGGGGAAAGGGTGAACGTTAAAAACTTAAAGCATTGAAAAAAATTATTGCAATCATCAGCGCGGCCATCCTGGTGGCCATTGGTCTGGGCTTCACCCTTGAAGCCTACTACCTGCAAATCGGCAGGTTCTTTGTTTCCCTCTGGGAAATGGGAAGCCAGCATTGGCTGCCCATCGCCTACACCTCGTTGCCGCTGGCGGTGGGGCTGTACATCCTGCTCCACAAATCTGTCAATGTACCATCGTTGGAGATGAAAGTCTGGCAGGAACATACACTAGCCATCATTTGCTTGGTGGCGGCGGCAGTTTTTGTCGTCGACATCTTTTTCTTCTTCAACTGGCTGGGTTTGGTTAAGTGGCCCTTGATCATTTTGGCTGGAGCGGCTGTTACCGGCGGTATATTTTTAATACCGAAGGCGGAAGTGATTGGCCTGTACGTTTTTCTGCCAATCGCCTATGCCTTGGATGTGCTTATCTTTGATTTCGTCCCGGTCATTACCACCGTCGCTTTCGTCATTATCTCCCCCATCTTTTGGACGAAGCAGATAAAGAAGTGGCGGCAGAGGAAACAATACAGAATTGCAGAGGCAGTTAGACAGAGGGAAAAGAATGACAAGATCCAGGCGATTATGGACCAGGCCCGGAAAGATTCGGTCGGTGATCTCTTCTTGAGCTATTTAGCCAGCGCGGCTAAGCAGGCGCATGAAGACGCCAGGATTAAGCTGTCGGTAATCAAGGAAAAGTACCTGGCTGAGAAGTGGTTCGGCCCGGAAGGTGTCGATTTTGAAGTATGGCAGGATATCTGCAAGAAGATTGGCCAGGCATACCGCTTGATAGAGCCGGAATTCATTCAGATCGTCAGTGAATTTTGTCCAAACAACCTCATTGTCTCCACGGTTGATGAAAGTTTATTGCGAGGCCTAAGAGAGAAAGATGGGAACCTGTCTCCAACCAGTATCTCTTACAAGAAATCAGATTATCTTCCGGTGATGTTTCATCACAGTCTTCGCAAAAAGGAAATCGTCCAGAATTTTTTGGCTTCGTCCTTTAATCCTGACCTGATCTTCCATCCTCGCAAGAGGTATTTCCGCCATGCGGCCTTTATCGCCATGGTCAACATGCTCCTGTTCTCATATGAGAAGGAGGACAATGTCGAAAAACTGGATAAGATTGCCCTGCGCCTGCAGGAAATTCATCAGGCTCTGCGTGAAGCGGAATCCCTGGCCGGGTCAGATAGGGCCAGGGCGGACATCGCTTCCGCAATCAGAAATTTGTATGCTTCAATGCTGAGCTACAATATGAATGTAGCGAAGCTGTCCGTCTAATACGGACAATGAATAAATCAAAAGCCCCGACTTTCCAGCCGGGGCTTTTCATAATCTATAATGCTTCAGGTCTTATCATATCCTCGCCTTTCGCATCAGCAGGGTGTTGGCGACGATGCTCAGCGAAGACAAGGTCATGGCTCCGGCCGCGACCATGGGGTTGAGAAGCAGGCCGAAGGCCGGGTAGAAGGCGCCGGCCGCCAAAGGCAGGGCGACGAGATTATAGAAGAAGGCCCAGAACAGGTTTTGTTTTATCTTCCTCATAGTCAGGCGGGAAAGACGATAGGCTTTCTCCAGCCGGTCCAGCTCGCCGCCTAAGATGGTAATGTCAGCCGATTCTATGGCCACGTCTGAGCCGCTGGCCATGGCGATGCCGACATCGGCCGAGACCATGGCTACGGCATCATTGACGCCGTCGCCGATCATCGCCACCTTGCGCCCGTTTTTCTGCAATTCCTTGATCTTCTCGGCCTTTTCCAGGGGGGAGACTTCGGCAATGACCTGGTCGATTCCAGTCTGGCTGGCGATATAGCGAGCCACGCCCAGGCGGTCGCCACTGAGCATAGCTGTCTTTATTCCCAGACGCTTGAGTTTGTCCACCGCCGCCTTAGCTTCCGGCTTTATCTGATCAGCCACGGCGATCATCCCCAGAAAATCTTGTCCGCTGCCCAGATACATAATAGTTTTGCCGTCCTCTTCCAGGCGGCTGGCTTCCGCCTCCGGAATTGCCAAGTTATGCTCTTGGGCCAACTTGCGATTGCCGAGGTAATATGGCCGGCCGGCAATCAGGCCGCTTACGCCCTTGCCTTCGCGAGCTTGAAAATTTTCTACCGTTTTTAGGGCCAGATTCTCCGCTTCTGCCCGGTTGACCACGGCTTTCGCCAGAGGATGGTCCGAGCCTTTTTCCAGACTGGCGGATATTTTCAGAACTTCATTAACTGGGAGGCTGCCGGCGATTATATCAGTTGTTTCCGGCTGGCCTTTGGTAATAGTCCCAGTTTTGTCGAACACAGCCAGATCTATTTTGCCCAAGCTTTCCAGTGCGGCCGCATTCTTGACCAGGATTCCGTTTTGGCTGGCCAGGCCGAGACCGACCATGATGCCGGTCGGCGTAGCCAGTCCCAAGGCGCAGGGGCAGGCAATGGCCAGCAGGCTGATAAAGCAGGTAATGCCTAGATTTATCGCTTGGTCCCAGCCGAGAGAGGCGGGGGCGAATATCAGCCAGGCGGCCAGGGTTAAGCTGGCCAGAACCAGGATTAAGGGCACGAAGACGGATGAGATCTTGTCAACCAGCTTCTGGATGGGCGCTCGAGAGTTCTGGGCCGCCTTTATTGCCCTGACGATGGTATTTAAAACACTCTCTTCGCCCAGGCGGTTCACCTTTACTCGGATAAGGCCCTGGCGGTTGATGGTGGCGCCGATGACCGTGTCGCCAGCCTGCTTGTCTATGGGTAAGGACTCGCCGGTAATGAGCGATTCGTCTATGGCCGAGCTGCCGGAAATAATAAGGCCGTCAGCCGGTATCTTCATGCCCGGCTTGACCAAGGCGATGTCCCCAAGCTTGATTTCACTGAGCGGCACTTCTTCTTCCCGGCCGTCCTTTTCTATAATCGCCGTCTTAGCTTGCAAGCCGACGAGCTTCTCTATCGCCAAACCTGTCCGGCGCTTAGCCTTGGCTTCCAGATATTTGCCGAAATAGACCAGGACGATGACCACGACGGTGACATCGAAGAAATTCAGGCGGGGCAGGTTAAGGGTGATGAGCCAATCGGGGAAGAAGTATGAAAGGACGGAATAGAAATAGGCGGTGCCGGTACCGAGGCCTATGAGGGTATCCATGTTGGCCCGGCCGTAGCGCAGGAAGCGCCAGACAGCCGTCAGGAAGCCGCGGCCGATCCAGAAGATGATCAGGGTGGCGCTGGCAAAGGCAAAAAATTCTCCGGCGGCCGAGAAGGGTCCAGACCAGGCAGCCTCTTTCAGCGAAGGAAAGAGAGGCAAAAGCAGCATGGCTATAAGGGTCAGGGCGGCCAGAGGCAGGGATACGGCCAGCTTCTGCTTCTGGTCAAGCAGGGCCGCTTCTTTTTCCGCTTTCATCATGTCCAGATGGTTTTCTTCAGCCCCTTTTTCCAAAACCAAGGAGTAGCCGAGCTTTTTCAAGGCGCGGTTTATCCGCCGATAATCCAAGGGGCCGTCGGCTGATATGACCGCTTCCTCGGTCAGCGGATTGACCATGGCCTCGCTTATCCCGGCTTGCCGAGATAATTCTTTTTCCACCGTTTTGGCGCAGGCAGCGCAGTGCATGCCCTCTACGCGGTGGCTTATCTTATTTAACATATATTCATGTATGAAAGTTAGGCTGTTTAATTAGTCAACGACGATGAACTTCCCTCGGTACATGCCCATAGAACAGGAGAAGGGAATAGTGCCGGTTTCCTGGGGCGTGAATTCAATGATATTTTCTCCGGCTTTCAACTGCTTTTGGATCTTGAGGGAAGGGACGATGAGGGCGCTGGCGCAGGAATACGGCGCTTGGGCGTCAATTATCCAGCGTACCGGTTGCCCTCTTTTTATGGTAAAGCTATTCGGGGAATAGCCGCGGCCACTTTCGGTCATCCGTACTATCTGGACGCCTTCTTCCTGGACGCTTGTTTCTGTTGGTGCTTGACCGGCTGCCAAGGTTATCTTAGACAGCTGCCAGCCGTTACCGATATTTATGACCCCGAAGACTATAACCACGGCG
>ERZ795059.6236-NODE-6236-length-10618-cov-6.081038_pt1 | contig 10618 bp, 10 predicted proteins | sample MGYA00375143_ERZ795059 | MGnify/ENA primary metagenome ERZ795059 (study PRJEB30188, sample SAMN05720168) | activated sludge metagenome | isolation source: Anaerobic digester | place: USA | collected 2015-01-07 ... | reverse complement strand
ATTGCCGTTCAATCGGGTTTCAATTTCCATTCTCTGGTAGCTTCATCCAAAGGAGCAATTGAAGGACTGACGAAAGCATTGGCTGCGGAGTTTGCTCCTAAAATCAGGGTTAACTGTATTGCACCTTCGATTACCGATACACCACTCGCTGCCGCATTGTTGAATACAGAAGAGAAAAAAGAAATTAATGCCCAACGCCACCCCTTAAAAAAAATAGGTACACCTGATGATGTTGCCAGCCTTGCTACATTTTTACTTTCACAAAACACGAATTGGATTACCGGACAAATACTTCATGTTGATGGAGGTATGTCTACTTTAAAAGTGTAACTGATGAAATCCTCTTAGCTAAAACCTATTACAGATGTTCTGCAGACAATCAATTTAATACCATCCGATCTTAGACATTCATTCAGAAAATGAATTGCGAATGAGCCAACCTATTACAAAATAGTTAATGAAGGGAGTAAAAAAAGAGCATCTACCGTCTAAACAATGCATTGTATGTGGGCGACCTTTTTTATGGCGGAAAAAATGGGAAGCCGTTTGGGAGCAAGTGAAGTATTGTAGTGAGTGGTGTCGTCAGAGTAAAGCAAAAATTCAAGTATGAGTTTAGTGGCATTAATTTTTCCGCATCAGATTTTTGAAAAACATCCGGCATTAAAAAATAATAAAAAAGTATTGCTCGTAGAGGAGTTTCTCTTTTTTAATCAGTATAAATTCCACAAGCAAAAATTAATCTTTCATCGCGCCAGCATGAAGGCATATCAGTCCTTCCTTATTAAAAATGGCTGCGAAGTGCGCTATGTGGAATCACATGAACCTTTATCGGATATACGAAACCTTATACCATCGATTCAAGAAGAAGGTGTAACGCAGATTCATCATTGCGATACAATAGATCATAATCTTGAAAAAAGAATAGTTGCTCAATGTGTCCGACTTGATCTAGCTCAAGTTCGCTATGAGTCACCCGGCTTTATGCTCTCTTCCAAAGAGATTCAATCGTATTTTACTTCTAGAAAAAAATTCCATCAAACAGATTTTTATATTGAGCAACGTAAGCGATTCAAAATTTTAATTTCGGATGATAATATACCCAAGGGAGGAAAATGGACGTATGATAGTGAGAATCGTCTGAAGTATCCAAAAGGCAAAAAACCTCCGGCCACTACTTTTCCAGAGCCTAACCGTTATTGGCTGGAAGCTGTACAATACGTTGAGCAGAATTTTAAAGATAACCCCGGTAGTAGTAATTCATCTTTTGTCTACCCTACTACTTTTGATGAAAGTCGTGAATGGCTAAACCAGTTTTTAACTACGCGTTTTGAATCGTTTGGTGAATATGAAGATGCGATGGTGGCGCAGGAGTGCATTTTGAACCACAGCGTACTCACTCCGATGCTTAATGCCGGGTTATTAACTCCAAAAGAAATAATACACCAAGCACTTCTCATTGCTTCAAAAAAAGAAATCGCGTTAAACTCAACAGAAGGCTTTATCCGGCAAATAGTAGGATGGCGTGAATTCATTCGGGGTATGTACGCATCTCAAGGGACACTGCAGCGCACGGAAAACTTCTGGAAGTTTAAAAGGAAAATCCCAAAAAGCTTTTGGAATGGAACAACCGGAATTTTACCTATTGACAACACAATCAAAAAAATACTGGATACAGGCTACTGCCATCACATAGAGCGGCTCATGGTTTTGGGAAACTTCATGTTGCTTTGCGAGTTTGATCCAGATGAAGTGTATCAGTGGTTCATGGAATTATTCATCGATGCATACGATTGGGTAATGGTTCCGAATGTGTACGGGATGAGTCAATTTGCTGATGGCGGATTGATGGCTACTAAACCTTATATCAGTGGAAGCAATTACCTTATGAAAATGAGCGACTTTCAAAAAGGAGATTGGCAGGTAATCTGGGATGGTTTATTCTGGCGTTTCATGTGTATTCATCGCGACTTCTTTTTGAAAAATCCGCGCCTGAGCATGTTGGTAAGGACGTTTGATAAAATGGATGAACAAAAGCGAAACAGTCATCTTACAGTAGCCTCTGATTTTTTGGGGCAACTTGATACATAATTGTCAGTTAAAAGAAAGATCAGATTACAGTCAAGTCTTCAGTACGAAGTACGCTGTAAAGTATTCCTCAAGATCAGTCATCCTTTATTTACGCATTTGTCTAAATCATTGCGCTAGACTTCAAGCTGTTTGCAGATGTTCAATCTTGCAGACGCTCCCATATTTTTTCATGATTCAATTTAAATGAACCGACATGCTCCTTCTTCCAACTTTTAGGAGGAATCAGCGAAAGAAACTTTTCATCTTGATTATCACCTACATAAAGATGATAAACCTGACCGATAATGGGTTCAAAATTTACTTTAGCACCGTAAACCATTTCATTAAGGTGATATTCGTCAATCAAGTCCTGATAATTTTTCTTCAGCGATTCAATTTTATTAGTGAAAGTATGATTGAAGTTAGATATGCTGGAATTTTTCCAAGCAGTAATTCCTGTTTCTGTAATTCGTGGTGCACTTATGTTTGTGCCGTAAGGCAACAGGCTTGAGTTATACGACTGCGCGGTCTTATCGAAAACCACACTATCTGCGCGCTCTTTTACCTTAAAATCAGGCAGCGTTTCCACATAAGCAGCCTCCAGTTTTTTAAATTTAGAAACTGAAGAATATTGGTTCAATCCGGTTACACACACATCATGAGCAAGCTCCAGATCTAATTGCCCATCTTGCTTAATAATTTCATCATCGATGATAATATGCTGTATCTCCCCTACTATAAAGCGAGTGCCATTTTCTTTGATCAGAATATCTTCCTTTAGTTTCAATCCCAATTTTATTCTACTCTCCTCTACAAAGGGAGCAGCAAAATGTTCGAGGCGCTCTTCGGTTAGGTTACATTTTTCGAATTCCGATTCTTCTTTTTGAAACGAGGCCGAAGTATAGTGCGCCTGCTTCAGAAATGATTTATGAACGTGGTTGATCGTGTAATATCCCGTTTCAATAATATTTGAATAGGTATGCCGATCTACCGTCACAGGACGCATTACGAACCCAACTAACGGAGGATCGGCTCCGAGATGAACGATGGAATTGAAGATGGCCAGGTTGGTTTGCCCGCTTGAATTCTCAGTACCAACCAGATGCACACTCTTATATCCGGAAATCGAGTTGATAAACCGTATCCTATATTTCTTTTCCCATCCTAGAATATCCTTAAAGTCAATCTTCGTCATAATAAGCTCTACTATTATTGAATACCGGTTATGATTTAATGTACGTCCAATCAAAGTGAAAATTGAGAGGCCACAGATCAATATTGGAAACAATAAAGATTATTGATTGTTTCCGTTAATGTGTTATTAAAGGAAATACTCAATAGTAAAATTCAGATGAAAATTCTCCTCACAGGTTCGGCAGGATCTCGGGCAAAGACATTTACCGCGTTGATAAAGGATGGTAATGAAGCTATACTCGGCACCGTGCTACATCTTGAGCAAAATTCAAGCTTATATATAAGGTAATTAAATGATACGAATCAGAAAATGTGAAAGCCGTTAATTACTCCTGAATGAGTACCTTAATATCTTCAACTAATCGCTCCATTTCAAGGGGCAATGTTCGATTGTATACTCCACGAATTTTCCGTTCCCGATCGATTAACAGGCAATGCTCTATGTGTACAAATCCAGTAGAGTCTTTCGTAAGTCCCATTTCTTCTTCTGCGAAATATGATCTTCGCGCTAACAAATTAATTTCTTCTTTTCTTCCTGTAACAAGATGCCACTGTGAAGATTGAATAGCGTGTTGTGAAGCGAACTCACTTAATTGCTTGACCGAGTCAATCCAAGGTGTAGCCGAATGCGAAATAAACAGAACGTCTTTATTGATTTTAAATTGGTCTGCTCCAGATTTCAGATTATCCGTCATGCTTGGGCAAGAGGTGAAGAAGAAATTCGCGATATAAATTTTACCATCAAACGTTTCGTTTGACACGCGTTGACTGTCTTGATCAATAAATGAAAATTCAGCGATTTGATGAATTGGACTTTTAAGCGTATCAATATTCCACAATGGAGTAAAGTCCGCAGCATTATAATACGGTAATGTTTCACTAATCTCACAGCGACTATAAAGTGTCGCCAGAAAAACAACGCGCAACAAATTAAACCTTCTGAAGACTTCTGTTCATCTGAAAAGGAGCATGCTATCCCATCAAATCCCACCATCAATCAAAAAGCTATACCATTACCAACAGCGGCACTACAAACTACTTCCACGCTGTTTGACATTCACGGACCTTTACAGATAAATACTCGATAACGAGCGATACTATTTTCTGACGAGCGCAAAGAGAATACCTACCTTCGTAAAACCAATAAGCGCCTATAAACCTTCGAAATATTTCATTTCTTTTAGAGAAGGTTAGTATGTTCTTTTCGCTTTTCTTTTTGCGATCCATCCAACGTATTGACAATCTATTAGAGCCCAGTTTGTATTGGGGAATAGAACTTGTTCTTATTCAAACTAAAAAATACCGTTTTGTAAATAGAGGCCTTCTTCAGACCTTTGGATATGACGATTTAAATTGAAAATCTTGTCAAGTCAAATTCAACAACTAAAACAAATTCAAATCAAATTTAAACTCATCCTCTTGCTATTACTTTTAAATGCAGGTTTTGCATCATTTGGTCAGGAAAAAAACAACACTACTGTTGATGAAAAAGGATTAATCAAAGTATCGGTTATGTATCCTTTTGCGGAAGGTAAAACATTCAATATGGAGTAGTATGAAACGAAACACATGCCAATGGTTGCCGGGTATTTAGGCTCAAATTTGGTTAAATACACCATTGAAAAGGGACTTGCCAGTGGCGTTCCCAACCAGTCTTTACCGTATATGGCAATCGGAACATTTTATGTAAAGATCCTCAGCGAGTATCAGGCTGCCATTGCCCCAAATCTAACTGTGATACGAGCAGACTTCGCGAATTACACGAATGTAGCCCCAACAATTTTGGTTAGTGAGGTTATTAAATAGTTTCTCAATCGCCAATCGCTAAAATCAAGAAACCAATGGAGACATTCAACCTGAAAGAATCTGAAGAATACATCGAACTTAAAAATGTAATCAAACTATTAGGATGGGTAGACACAGGGGGTGAAGCGAAAATTCGAATCGATGATCAGCAGATTAAGGTAAATGGTTCAATCGAAACGCAAAGAAGAAAAAAAATAAGAAGAGGAGATGTTGTGATGTTTGGTAGCCACGAGGCTCAGATAAAATAAAGAATTCCGAAGTACCATATCATTGCTATTTTTTTCAGGTTAGTCAACAAGCAATCCACTTCAACACCCTCCATTTCTCAACAAAGCATACACGATATTGCCAGAGACATATAACGTAAACACTCTTTTATTAACGGTGAAGTCAAGATTATTCGGTGTTTTATCAGAATTAAACTTAGAGTGAACCATATTCCATGTCTTACCCATGTCAGACGACCTGAAGATACCATCCGGATGGCCACATAGTAAATATTCGCCCACCTGTTTAATGGATGCGATGGACAAAGAAGGTCGAAGTCCTGCATCAATAGCTTTCCAGGTTTTTCCTTTATCCATTGATATTCGGATCCTTCTGGTTTTGCTGATTGTGTTATACGTTATTGCAGCAAATCCTCCTTTGATATTTTCAACTGCTATACCCACTCCGCCTTCGCTGATTACCCAACGCCAATGTTCGCCATTGTCTGTAGAACGTTTGATTCCTTTTTGATCCTTGCCGATGAGAACACCTTCTGACTCCACGATATTCACTCCTGAACGATTGAAATCAATCGAAGTGCTTTTTGGATAAAGAACATTATCTTTTTCCCACACCGGAGATTTAAGATTGTTTTTACTGTAATACATTTCATTCCCTGCACTTAAATAGAGCTCGGTCTCTCCTACAAAAAAATCCTGAGGCTGTTCACTTTCAGGCAAACCTGCGCTGATGTCTTGCCAGGTCTGTCCACCATCCTTCGATTGGAAGATGATGTTGGTTGCTCCTGACGCAACACCATTTGATGCGACCGGATTGGCCGTAATGGATTTTAAATTCTTTGCCGAAGTTGATGTTGGATATTCCAAAGCTGTATCGCAAGAAAAGATGTTCATCACACAATACAATAAAGTCAGATGTAGTAAACGCATAATATTTTTGGTTTTAGAAGAATGAAATAATGATCACGATTACAAGTGTTATTTTTTTGCTACAATTTTCATCTCCAATTCAATCTTATCCGAAATCGCTTCGTCTGCTAAATCAGCGAAGAACGCTCCAGATTTATAGGTGATATCCCATTTCGTGCGATCAATAGTCAACTTCCCATTCACAGTAACCACTCCGCCCTTCACCTCTACTTTGGCTGGAATCGTAATCGTCTGCATGATACCTTTAATGGTCATTATCCCGGTAACATTTATGTTTCCACCCTCTGCTAATACAACCTTAACAATAGCAAATTTGGAGATTGGAAATTTTTCAACATCAAAAAAGTCAGGCGATTTTAAGTGCTCAATAAGGTCATTGTCACTCGCATGCTTTTCATCTGCAATGGTATTCATGTCGACTTCAACTGTACCACTCGTAAGTTGACCATTGTCAACCGTCAATTCACCTTTTGATAGAGAGATGTATCCGTTATGTCCACCCTTCTTAGCAAATGACATTGAACATTTCCATGTTACACTACTTTCCTTCTTATCAATCACATATTTTTCATTCGCAACAGGTATTGAAGATGTTAAACTTGCCGAAACAGCATTTTCATTTTCCGGTCTATGGTAAGCGGAGAACAATGGAGGAATTGTTAAAAGTAAAAAAGAGATTGTTAAACTGTTGTTAAATGATTTCCTGAAAAGCTTCATAAATAAAAATTGTTTTAATTTCACTCCCGATATCTATCGGGACCAAACGTACGCTGCTGCGTTATCAGTCCTTGTAAATGAATTGTAAAAAGAAATGTAAATGCGTGTAAATTCTGTTTTTACCAGCTTCTTCAGTCACCGATTCGTGGTGAGGTACGGCATTGCCATCATCTTGCTGGCGATCTTTCTTATCGCTTCGTCTTTCACAAAACATTCCGACCGCGACTTACAGGCGAAACAAGTGAACCTCATTATCCGTGACATTGGTCATCGATTGCTGCTGCAGTCGGGTGACGTTACCTCTCGTGTATTGCCTGTTACCGAAACGAAAGAAGGCACATTTCGGCTCATCCTTGAAAATGAATTCGTTTTTAATCATGACTCACTCATGGTGATGACGCAAGAATTGTTTCCCAAAAATCAGTTCCCTTCTGGTTACACCGTTACCGTATTGAATTGCAGAAAAGCCGACATCGTCTATGGTTTCCAGGTAAATAACTCCTCGCCAAGCATCCTTCCTTGCAGCGGAAGAAGTGAAAGCTCAGGTTGTTACCTGATCGAATTTACCTTTCCGGATTTTTATGAGAACTATCCCTATACTCATCTGGTGTATAGCGGTATGCTGTTGTTATTGGGGGTTACCGTATTGGTAGGACGATTCGGAAAAACTTTAACACCAACACCTTTGCAGAATCAAGACCACACTATAACACAAGAGCATGCTTCTGAATTACTTGCACTCGGAGAATTTTTATTTGATGTGAAAGGTCAGCGTTTGGTAAAAGGAGGTGAAGTAATTAGTCTCACCGACAAAGAATGCAAGATTCTCGAATTGCTCAACCATAGTTTTGGCGAACTGATTACTCGCGAAACGCTGATGCAGAAAATCTGGATAGACGAAGGCGTAATCACTGGTCGCAGTCTTGACATGTTCGTATCGAAACTCCGAAAGAAATTAAGCAGCGATCCTCAACTGAAAATAACGAATGTCCATGGTAAGGGATATAAGCTCGAAGATGGGGATTGAATCCTGCAGAGTCACCGAGGCGGTAACCTAGACCCAAAAGTGGCTATGAGGTACACCCTCGATCAGTGCTTCACAATAAAGATCTACACCATCATCGGTTCCATTAGCCACTGGCCTGACTAGACAATACTGGCTTAAAAGAAATGCAATATACATTTCACCCCTACTTCCTATTACTTGGCTTGATCCTATACGCTTACGAAACTGATTGAACTTATCATTCATAATATTTACACATTTCTCCTATAAGAGTCACTCGAAGAGAACTCGGATGCTCACTCAAACATAATCCATTGTGATCAGGATTGAGACTAGATTTATCAAGGATATTCCTCCATCAGATTCACTCGCATAGGATTCTATTTGGAATATTGGAAGATCTATTCAGATTTCAATTCCTCATACTTAATAAGAAGCGGATATACTTTGAAGTTTGTAAGACATCGCCAAATCCATTCAGCTGGTCCATATTGAAAATAGGTAAGCCACACCTTGGCAATCCAGATCTGTATAATGAAAATAACTATAGCAAGACCGAATGCTGACGTACTTCCAAATTCTCCAAGCAGTCCAAGACCCAGCGTTGAATAAATAAAAAGACCGAACATGGCTTGCATCAGATAGGTTGTAAGCCCCATACGACCAGCTGCATAAAAATGCATTAGTCGGTTTCTCCATTTGTCTTTCTGAAACAACTGTACAAACCAACAAACATAAAGTACGGCAAGACAGGCATTCATCAGGTCAAGGAAGGTGAGACCAATGGCAATGTTGGCCTCCTCTGGAAGTCCACCGGAGAGTGCGTTAAGGCCAGCCATAATAGCAATGCTAGTAAGTACTATACCTAACAGCGACCAGAGCGCTATGCGTATCATTTTTTTGATGAAGGTTTTCTTTGCTGCAAGATCTTCAAAGAATTTTTGCTTCCCTGCGTAATACCCCAGCACGAACAAGCCCATGGTGATGTACAATCTGCCCGACCACACCTGATACATCATCTTCGTTTTGAAGTCTGCCAGGTTAGCATTGATCAGGTCCAGGTATGCACCTGATTTGAAGGTATCGTAATAGCGTTCCAGTTCGGACTGGTCAGAGTGTATAATATCATTCAGCGATAGTTCCGAACTGATCAGACCTGCGATGCGTGTGAGAACAGCAGGAACATCCACAATCAGTAATACAGCAACGATTAAAAGATATTTGTCTGGAAGTCGATATGTCAGGAACAGTATTATTCCGAGCATAGCGTAGATAGTCAGGATGTCTCCACGGTAATGCATGTGGTGTACAAGACCAATAAGAAACAGCAATATTAATCTCCAGGAGAACTTCAACAGAAAGCGAAAATCAGAATTGGCTTTGTTGAGCTGGATGTAGAAACTCATACCGAAGAGGAATGAGAAGATCATATAAAATTTCCCGGTAATCAGAATGCCAACAAAACCGGAAGTGATTGAATCCACAATAGTACTGGGTGTCTGGTATTTTTCCGGAGGCATCCCGGCATAATACTGTTCGGTCATGTGTGCGATAATGATACCAAGTAACGTAAACCCTCGGAGGGCATCAATGATCTCAATGCGATCAGTCCATGAACGTGTAGGTTGGAGGGTTGTTGACATGAAACGGAGAGGGTTATTTTGATGATTTCTAACGGAAAGGTAATTATAAAGTTCTTATTGGACTCAGCCTTTGTCTGATTGAGGCACCGCAAGCCCTTCCGCGCAATCATTAAAATCTAAGTTAATTAATCTTTTTAAGTTTCTTACAAAGATTACATCTTACTGAGATTACCTAAGCGCACAAAAATAAGTTTCGCGTTAGCACATGTTATTCAATTTGCTACCTTCGGCATGTCGAACTGTTTCAATGTCAAATTAGCCGTTTACTTAAATCGTATGAGCTTATCTTTTTCATCCATCCGAATTCTTTTTACTGCGATCCTTTTTCAGTTTTTATTCTCTTCACTATACGGGCAAGTCACCTTCCCGCGGGCGAAATTGCTTTGGCATTTTGATTACAGTATGTATGGCATGGCCCGATCAGAGGTAATGGACGAAGAAGGTAATATCTATGTTGCAGGCTTTACTTATGGTAGCATACCGATTCAAAATGGTGATGATGTATCGTTCAATGGTGGTGAACGTGACGGAGTATTAATTAAATTTTCACCGGAGGGCAATCAGATATGGGGTACCTATATTGGAGGAAATAGATCAGACGAGTGTAAAGCAATAACGATCAGTAAAGACGGAAATATAATTGTTGTAGGGGCTACAAGAAGTTCTTCTGGTATTGTTACCGATGGAACAACCTTAAAGGGTATGTATGTTGCCCAATATTCAAAAAATGGTAACAAGTTATGGGCAACCCATTTTGGTGGCAGCAATGGAATTGACTGGATTTCCGGATCTAACAATGATTGGATTGAAAGCGTTGCAGTAGATGGAGATGGAAATATATACATCAGCGGAAAAGCAGAGAGCACTGATCTTTCAAATACTATTCCTGTGTACTCTTTCAAAGGTTATTATGATGCCTTTCTGGCGAAATTTTCTTCCATTGGTGTTTTAGAATGGTCGCGTTATTTTGGTGGAGAGGTAGGAGAAAGTGGTAATACATTGGCCATTGATAACCAGAACAACATTTG
>ERZ795059.6227-NODE-6227-length-10634-cov-5.957936_pt1 | contig 10634 bp, 6 predicted proteins | sample MGYA00375143_ERZ795059 | MGnify/ENA primary metagenome ERZ795059 (study PRJEB30188, sample SAMN05720168) | activated sludge metagenome | isolation source: Anaerobic digester | place: USA | collected 2015-01-07 ... | reverse complement strand
TACACTGGATGGTACACTCTTTCCCTACACGACGCTCTTCCGATCTCATATTGAGCGCAGGGGCCCCTGCTTGCTGCGCCATGGCTTGCAGCAAAGTTGGCAGCAAGCAGGCGCCCCTAGTGTTCGGCCATATTGGCAAGTCACATTCCTGTCACAAAAATGATATCTACTTGCACTTACCCCCGACCTTTGTCACGGTATAACAGTGCTTAAACGAATTCTGATTGTGGACGATGAACCCGCCATTCGCGACATGGTGGCCTTTGCGTTGCGCAAGGATAACTACGAACCCGTGCATGCCGGGGATGCCCGCGAAGCCCAGGAAGCCATAGCCCAGAAAGTCCCGGACCTGATCCTGCTGGACTGGATGCTGCCCGGCATCAGTGGCTTGGAATTGGCACGGCGTTGGCGGCGAGATGAATTTACCCGCAGCGTACCGATTATCATGCTGACCGCCCGCGGCGAGGAAAATGACCGTGTCAGCGGTCTGGAATCCGGTGTTGACGATTACGTCATCAAGCCGTTTTCCGCCCGGGAATTATTGGCCCGCATCAAGGCCGTCCTGCGACGCTCACGCGACGATGAAGACGATGGCTCGGTCACCATCGGGGACGTACGAATTGATGGCGCGGCGCATCGCGTCTATGCGAATGACCAGAGCGTGCATGTAGGTCCGACCGAATATCGCCTGCTGCATTTTTTCATGACCCATGCCGACCGGGTTTATACCCGCAGCCAGCTGCTGGATTACGTCTGGGGTGGCAGTGTCTATGTCGAAGAACGAACGGTCGATGTCCATATCCGCCGCCTCCGCAAGGCACTGGAACCATTCAAGCTTGAAGATATGGTGCAAACCGTTCGCGGTGCCGGTTATCGTTTCTCTGCCTTGCGTTAAACTGCGGCATGCTCAAATTCATCAGCTCGATCAGCCGACATCAAACCCTGAGACGCATTCTCCTGTTTCTTATCGTTTCCGCATTGATCGGCTGGACCACCGGCTTTTTATTGCCTGCACTTCTCATTGCAGCCTTGATTGTCATCATCTGGCAATACTGGCGGGTAAATCATCTACTCATGCGTGCAAAAGCAAACGAAACTTTCGACAAAACGGTCTCGCTGGATATTTACCGCCAGCTTGAAAATCAACTGGCGCATCGCGAGTTGTCGGCGCGACAACGTGCCCGCCGGCTCTTGAGCCTTTTGCGTGCATATCGACAGGCCGGCAGCGCATTACATGATGGCGCGCTGATCGTCCAGCGCAACAGCAGCCAGATTGTCTGGTTCAACAAGGCGGCAAAACGCTTTCTCGGCCTGAGTTATCCGCGCAGCCTAGGCACCAATTTATTGATGCATATCAACAGCACGCGGGTTCACGAATGGTTTCTGGCGGGCGATATCGACGAGCCACTGATGGATCTTCCCTGTCCGCAGGATGAAAATATCCGGCTGAGCCTGCGGCTGCTGCCCTACTCCAACGAACAATTCATGGTCGTCGTGCGCGATGTGACCAAGCTGATGCAGCTCGAACACATGCGTCGCGATTTCGTCGCCAACGTATCGCATGAACTTCGCACGCCACTGACGGTGGTACACGGTTATCTGGACATGATGGAACCGGAAGATAATCCGGAATTTGCTCCCATGATCGAAGAGATGCGCAAGCAATCGGCACGCATGGCGCAGCTGGTGGAAGACCTGCTCACGCTCTCGCGACTGGATGCGGAAGATTCGTTGCGTGAAGAAGTGATTCCGATGCAGATGATGCTGACCACCCTGCGCCGCGAAGCGGAAGCCTTGAGTCAGGGTCATCATAAAATCAGTATCGAAGACAGCGCGCAATGCGACATTTACGGCGCACACAAGGAATTGCACAGCGCATTTTCCAATCTGGTCAGCAATGCCGTGCGTTACACGCCTTATGGCGGCACGATCAGCATCCGCTTTGAGCAGGCTGCCGACAAATCATTGCGCCTCAGCGTGAAAGACAGTGGCTACGGAATTCCGGCACAACACCTGCCGCGGATTACCGAACGCTTTTACCGCGTGTCTACCAGCCGCTCGCGCGAAAGCGGCGGCACCGGCCTCGGCCTGTCCATCGCCAAGCATGTGCTGAGCCTGCATCAGGCAAGATTGGAAATCGAAAGTGAAGTTGGCAAAGGCAGTCAATTCACCTGCATATTCAGCGGTGACCGCGCGCGTTCCCGACCACGATAAGATTATCCGCGCAATCTGCAAGCGTGTCGGCTATCCTTTCCTTCATATTGATCAAAGATGAACCCCGTGAGCACAGATCGCCCCAATTCAGAACTGTTCATCAACCGCGAGTTGTCACAACTGGAATTCAATTTCCGCGTGCTGGCACAGGCGCAGGATGAGAAAATTCCGCTGCTCGAGCGCCTTCGCTATCTCTGCATTGCCTGCACCAATCTCGACGAGTTTTTCGAGATCCGCGCAGCCACGGTCAGAACCGCACTGCAATTCGGTACGCCTTTGCAACCCGACGGCATCCATCCCAGTGATGCCCTGAAACAGATTCATGAAAAAGCCGGTGAACTGGTAAAAGCGCAATACGAATTCTGGAATGACGTGATGCGGCCCGCGCTGACCGAAGCCGGCATTCGCGTGATGCCGCGCGACCAGTGGAATGCCAAGGAGCGCCGCTGGCTGCACGAGTATTTCAAGGAAGAAGTATTGCCGGTACTGTCGCCGATTGGTCTGGATCCGGCGCATCCCTTTCCGCGCATTCTTAATAAAAGTTTGAACGTCGTCGTGGTACTGGAAGGTAAGGATGCATTCGGTCGCAACGGCGGCATGGCGATAGTGCGAGCACCGCGCTCACTATCGCGAATTATCCAGATTCCGCAGGAAGTCTCCGGCGGAAAACATGATTTCGTCCTGCTTTCAGCCGTGCTGTCGGCTTTCATCGACGACCTGTTCACCGGCCTGACCGTGAAAGGCGCGTATCAATTCCGGGTAACGCGCAATTCGGAATTATTTGTCGACGAGGAAGAAGTCGAAAACCTCGCGAGCGCCCTGAAAGACGAATTGATCGGCCGCGGCTTCCGCCCTGCGGTGAGACTGGAAATCGCCGAAACTTGTCCGAAATCGATCATCAAGATCCTGCTCGAGAATTTCCAGTTGCCGGAAAATGCCGTTTATAAAATCAATGGCCCGGTCAATCTGAATCGCGTAACCCAGGTGTATGACCTGGTGAACCGTCCGGAATTGAAATTCCCGGCATTCAAATCTCGCCATGGTTTGCTGGACGAGGATTGCCCTTTCAATACCATCAGCGAAGGCGATGTGTTGCTGCATCATCCTTATGACAGTTTCAGTCACGTACTCGACCTGCTGCAGTACGCCAGCAATGACCCGCAGGTGCTGGCGATCAAGCAAACGCTTTACCGGACCGGAAAAGATTCGAAAATCATCGAATACCCGATTAATGCGGCGCGCAACGGCAAGGACGTGACCGTGGTAGTCGAATTGCGCGCGCGCTTCGACGAAGAAGCCAACCTCAAACTCGCCGACCGTCTGCAGGAAGCCGGCGTGCAGGTCATGTACGGCGTCGTCGGCTACAAGACCCATGCGAAGATGATGCTGATCGTGCGGCGCGAAGGAAAAAAATTACGTCGCTATGTGCATCTCGGAACCGGGAATTACCATGCCGGAACCGCGCGTGTTTACACCGATATTGGCCTGATGACCGCTGATCCTGATATCACGACGGACGTGCACGGTTTATTCCAGCAGATGTCCGGCCTGGCTCCCAACATTAAATTGAAACGACTGTTGCAGTCGCCCTTTACCCTGCACAAGAATTTGCTGAAGAAAATCGATCGCGAAGCCAATCACGCGAGAGTCGGGAAAAAAGCCCACATCATTGCCAAGATGAATGCCCTAAACGAACCCGGCGTTATCAAGGCGCTTTATGAAGCTTCGCAGGCCGGCGTGAAAATTGACCTGATTGTCCGGGGTGCCTGTTGTCTGCGCCCAGGCGTGGCGGGACTTTCGGAAAACATCAATGTCGTGTCACTGGTCGGCCGCTTCCTCGAGCATAGCCGCGTTTACTGGTTCCAGAATGATGGCGACATCGAAACCTATTGTTCGAGTGCGGACTGGATGGAGCGCAATTTGTTGCGCCGAATCGAAACCTGTTTTCCAATCCTGGATCCGAAACTCGCGACTCGCGTGTATGAGGAAGAGCTTGGCAATTATCTAATGGATAATACGCAGGCTTGGCAATTACAATCCGACGGCTCTTATATCCGGGTCGTACCGAAGGCGGACGAAATGCCCTACTCGGCGCAAGGCTCATTGTTGGCGAAAATTTGCGGATAACCCATGCCGATTGAACAATCCAGTCCACTGAAAGATGGCGAGCTGCTTGCCGCTATCGATATCGGTTCGAATAGTTTCCATATGGTGGTGGCGCGCTATGTGCTGGGCCAACTGCGGATTGTCGATCGCATCAAGGAAACCGTTCGCCTGGCCGAAGGCCTGGATGGTGTCGGCGGCTTGAATCAGGAATCGATAGATCGCGCTCTGGAATGCCTGTCGCGTTTCGGCCAGCGCATTCGCACAATACCGCCACAGCATGTTCGTGCCATTGCCACCAATACGGTGCGCGCACTGAAAAGTCCGCAAATATTCCTGCTGCCGGCGGAAAAGGCACTGGGCCACGGCATTGAAGTGGTGGCGGGCCGTGAAGAAGCGCGTCTGATTTATCTTGGCGTCGCCAATGGTCAACCTCCGCGCGAGAAACGCCGCCTCGTGATCGACATCGGTGGCGGCTCTACCGAATTCATCATCGGCGAAGGTTTCGAACCGCTGGAGCGTGAAAGCCTGCAAATGGGCTGTGTCGCCACCACAAAACGTTTTTTCCCGAACGGCGAGCTCTCGAAAAAACGCTGGAAAGAAGCCCAAACCGAAATCACTGCCGAGTTCCAGCAATTTTCCACCGCCTACCGTGAACGCGGCTGGCAGGAAGTTTTCGGCTCATCCGGCACGATCAAGGCTGTCGGCGACATCTGCACCGAAATGAAGTTGACGCAAAACGTGATCACGGTAGCGGCCTTGAAAGAAGTGCGCGAACAACTGCTGCAATTCGACAAAATCGACAACATCAAATTGCCCGGACTGCCGGCCGATCGCCGCCCGGTCATTGCCGGCGGCTTGCTGATTCTAGATGCCGCCTTTACCGAGCTCGGCATCAAACGCATGCACATCAGTGACGATGCGCTTCGCGAAGGCGTGCTGTACGACATGATTGGTCGCCGCAGCGAACGTGATCCCCGTGAAGCATCCATACAAGCCTTGTGTGCTCGCTATGCGGTGGATATGCCGCAGGCCGATCGCGTCGAAAAAACCGCGTTGAAACTATTCGACGATGTCGCCGAAGACTGGCTGCTCGATGGCGAGGAATTCCGTTTGCTCGGCTGGGCCGCACGCCTGCATGAAATGGGACTGGCGATTGCACATAGCCAATACCATACGCACGGTGCTTACCTGATCGAACATTCCGATGCCGCAGGTTTTTCGAAAACCGAACAGCAATTCCTGGCGGTATTGATCCGCAACCAGCGCCGTGGTTTCAGCAATAAAAGCATGCAAGCCCTGCCCGACCGATTGGCGAAATCGGCACAACGCTGCGCCATCCTGCTCAGACTGGCGGTCCTGTTGCACCGCAGCCATGAGCGCGATGCGGTTCCCGATCCAAAACTGCAAGTCACCGGCAACAATCTCAAGTTGAAACTGGAAAAAGCCTGGTTGAAAGCACATCCGCTGACGCAATCGGATCTGGAAGCGGAGCAGGAATATCTGGAAACCATTGATTACGTTTTGACGATTGCGTGAACCTAGGAGCGCTTGCTTGCTGCGCCCTGAGGGTTGTTAGAGTCAAGACGAAATACAATAGCTACGTTCCCTAAATCAATCAGGAGTCCGCGTCGTGCTTTCAGGTAGTTGCCACTGTGGTGCCGTAACGATCGAACTGCCGTCAATGCCGGAGACGGCCACGAGTTGCAATTGCTCGATGTGTAGACGCTTGGCTGGTGTTTGGGCCTACTACGAATTTGGAACTGTCCGAATTTCTGGGCACCCTGAGAACACCCAGGACTATGTTCAAGGTGACAAAACACTCAGAACCATCCGTTGTGCCACGTGCGGATGCGTAACGCATTGGGAACCTATTCCGCCAGAACCGGGTTCACGCCATGGCGTGAACCTTCGGAACTTTGACCCCAAGATATTGGAGTCGGTAAGAGTTCGACGCTTCGACGGTGCCGACACATGGAAATTCCTGGACAGTGACGACTGACGCCTACACCACGTCTTGGCATTGCTGCGGGACGTGACGCCTGACTGTGCAATCAAGGGAACCTCCGTGAAAACATTAGATTCAAGCGAGCGAGTTATCATCCGGCGGTTCGGTCCCTTATCTTGGTTGATCAGCGCACTACGCCCATCGTTGCCAGTACTGCGTTGATTTCGCCATAGCTGTACTGGTCACCGAGAAACTGTTTAATGGGTCCAATGGCAGAACTGCCACTGAATTGCAGAATGGCTTGCTTGATCGGCTCTACTTTTTCTGTTGAAACAAGATCGTTCAGAACTACCTCCCCGCTTGCCATATAGCGAACCAGATGCGCTTCGATAGTATTCGGGCTCAGCTTGCGTTCGATGGCGATCTGCGAAATGGATGCCCCTTGCTGGAACATTGAAAGACTGATTTCAAAAGTATTACTGCCATCGCTGCTGCGGCGCGTGCCGGCTTTCCGTTCGCGTTTTGGAATCTTGCGTTCGATGCGTGATTCGAGTTGATTTTCCTCACAATAATCCTTGATGACGCGGAGGCATTCCGTGCCGTATTTTTCGAATTTCAGGTCACCCACGCCGGATATTTTCAGCATCTGTTCCGAATCCTGCGGCAAATAGGTCGCCATTTCGATCAGCGAGACGTCGGAGAAAATCACGTAAGGCGGTACATTGTCTGCTCGCGCGAATTCGGTTCGCACGACTTTGAGTCGCTCGAAAAGATCCCGGAAATAGTCCTGGACTACCTGATCTGCACCTAAGCCGCTTCGCGCGACTTCATCAACGACCTTGACCAGTTCGACGATGGTTTTCCCTTTCAGTACATCGCGGCTTTTTTCGGTCAGTACCAATGCCGGATACTGACCAGTGGTTTGCGCAAGATAGCCTTGTTCGATCAGCTCCCTGAAGTAAGCCAGCCAGCTGGTTTTCGGAATATCGGCACCAATACCATAAGTCGGCAACTGCTTGTGTTGTTCGCGCATTTTTTGCGATTTCGCACCGCGGAGAAAATCAACCAGATAGGTCAGGCCCATGCGCTGTTCCGTGCGATAGACGGCGCTCAGTGCCTTCTGGGCGATGATCGTACCGTCGAATCGCTCAAAGGTTTTCAGGCAGTTATCGCAATGACCGCATTTATCGGCGCTGTCTTCGGAAAAATACTGCAGCAGGAATTTTCTGCGGCAGGTCTTCAAGTCGCCGAACTGCGCCATGACATTGAGCTTGCCGAGCATGATATCGGTCTGTTCGGCATTGCCCTCCACTTCGGCAAAGGTCTTCAGTTTTTGCACATCGCCATGACTGAAGAATAATAATGCTTCGCTTTCAAGACCGTCACGACCAGCACGGCCGGTTTCCTGATAATAGCTCTCGATGTTTTTCGGCAGATCGTGATGCACGACGAAACGCACATTCGACTTGTCGATACCCATGCCAAAAGCAATCGTCGCGACCATTATTTTTACTTCGTCACGTAGAAACAATTCCTGGTGCTTTTCGCGTTTCGTCTTGTCATGCCCGGCGTGATAAGCGAGCGCGCTGAAACCGTCATTACGCAGGTCCGCCGCCAGGGCATCCACCGAATTCCTGCTGAGACAATAGATAATTCCGCTTTCATTTCGGCGTTTGTCCAGATAATCGAATAATTGCGAGTAAGTATCGCGCTTCGGCTCGACCCGGTAAAAAATATTGGCTCGGTTGAAGCTCGATGCAAATACTTCCGCGTGTTCAATGTGCAATTTCTCGAGGATGTCCTGCCTTACCAGCTTATCCGCCGTCGCGGTCAACGCAATCACAGGCACATCGGGAAACCAGCCTTTCAGCCGGCCGAGCTGGGTGTACTCGGGACGAAAATCATGCCCCCAACTTGAAATGCAGTGCGCTTCGTCAATGGCGAACAAGGAAACGCGGAAGCTTTTCAGGAAATCGATGAACTGTCCGCTGCCTTGAAGCAATCTTTCTGGTGCCACGTAAAGAATCCTGACATCGCCATTGCGCAATGAAGCAATCACTTCCTGTTGTGCGGAAGCTTCCTGGCTGGAGTTTAGATAGGCCGCATTCACCCCGTTCAATCGCAAGGAATCGACCTGGTCCTTCATCAAGGCGATCAGCGGCGAGACCACCACGGTCAGTCCATCCAGCATCAGGGCGGGAATCTGGTAGCAGAGGGATTTCCCGCCACCGGTCGGCATCAATACCAGGCAATCTTTTCTCGCCAGTACGCATTCCACGGCGGCTTGCTGGTTCATGCGGAAATCGTCGTAACCGAATTGGTGTTTCAGGATTTCAAGGGCGCGGGTGATGGGCATTGGCTGCAACGACTGATTCTTGTCTGTAGAACGCATGGTAACAAATGCATCATGCCAGGGATGCAAGGCATCTTTGACGATTGATGTAGGGAAATACTGAGTCTGCCTGCGGAAGTCACTTCAGTTTCAACCACAATCACATGAGCACTACAGCTAAGCGACTATCCTATGTGCATGAATTATAATTCCAAGATAGTCGTTACGTTCATGTTGACACTCGCCTGCGGCCTGGCGGCATCCTGCAGCACAGAACCCGCGACGCAGGATGGAAGCTCGACAATCGGGCAAAAAAAAGAAACGCCGGCCCCGCTGGACGATATTGTGGTTGCCACAGAAGACGAAGTTCCAACCTGGAATGAATCGGTGGAAAAGCCTGAACGTTCAGCAGAAAATGGCAAATCACCTCAATAGTCTGACGATATAGAACGATACGCTCCCCGAAACACAGATCATATCTTCTGCATCTCTTCCGATCGCTGGTCATCATTCTGTCACGCCAATGACACAAGGCTTGCATAGTGGCTGCGCACACTGCGCGCATGAAAAACTATCAGCACATCGAATTGATTACCGAAACCTATCCACCCGAAATCAATGGCGTGGCCTTGACGGTTCAGGCACTGGAATATGGCTTGCGAAATCTGGGCCATCGAGTGGGCTTGGTTCGTCCGGAACAACACGACGAATCGCCGCGCCATCATCAGGATTTGATGTTGGTGGAAGGAGCGCCGATTCCGCGATATCCGGGATTGCGTTTTGGTTTGCCGGCGCGCAAACGTCTGATCGCCCGCTGGACGGCACAACGACCCGATGCCATCTATATTGCCACCGAAGGTCCGCTGGGCTGGTCCGCTATGCGGGCCGCGCGCAAGCTGGGCATTCCGATAGCCACGGGCTTTCATACACGCTTCGATGATTACGTGGGTCGCTACGGTGCCGGTTTCTTGTCGCCCTGGGTATTGGCCTGGTTGCGCCGTTTCCATAATCGCGGCGATGCCACGCTTGTTCCCACTTCCGAGCTTGCAGAGTCATTGGCACAACAGGGTTTTCATCATGTGCAGCATCTTGGCCGTGCGGTGGATACACGCCAGTTCAATGCACATTGGCGCAATGAAGAATTACGTGCGAGCTGGGGCTTGAAACCGGGTGAACTGGCAGTGATTCACGTTGGTCGCATTGCACCGGAAAAGAATATGCCGCTGGCGGTGAAAGCATTCCGCGCACTGCAGGAAAAAAGGCCCAATGCAAAATTCATCATGGTCGGTGATGGCCCGCAACGCACGAGTGTGCAATCGGAAAATCCGGATTTTATTTTTGCCGGCATGCGTCGCGGCGACGATCTGGCGCAACACTACGCCAGTGCCGATATTTTCTGTTTTCCCAGTTTGTCGGAAACCTTCGGCAACGTGACGCTGGAGGCGATGGCTTCAGGCCTTCCGGTCTGTGCTTTCGATTACGGCGCTGCCAGGGAACATTGCAAAGACGGCGTACATGGAAGAACGGTGGGGTTTTCCGATGAGCAGGCTTTCGTCAAAGCCTTCGTCGAGCTTGCGACGCACACCGATCTCAAAAAAATGGGCATGCTGGCCAATGAATCGGTCCAGCACCTGCATCCTGAAACCGTGGCAAAGGCATTCTCGCGTTTATTGCATGAGCTTTCCGACATAAGGAGCGTGGCATGAACATTCGGGTGAAGAACTTTCTGCAACGCGAGCATCAATGGTGTGTCCGCGCCAATACCTGGGCCGAACAAAATTGGGTGCGTCGTTATTTCCAGACTGTCAGCCGGCTCGGTGATGGCATCATCTGGTATTTGTTGGGCGTAATAATTTTACTGGTTGAGGGTTTGCAGGGCTTGCCGGTCTTTCTGCATCTGGCGGCGATGGCAGTTGTTACCAGCACACTTTATCGCTATCTGAAGAAGTGGACAAAACGTCCGCGTCCCTTTGCCAATGACAATCGGATTCATGTCTGGACGGCACCACTGGATGAATTCAGCTTTCCATCCGGCCA
>ERZ795059.6215-NODE-6215-length-10646-cov-7.213105_pt1 | contig 10646 bp, 6 predicted proteins | sample MGYA00375143_ERZ795059 | MGnify/ENA primary metagenome ERZ795059 (study PRJEB30188, sample SAMN05720168) | activated sludge metagenome | isolation source: Anaerobic digester | place: USA | collected 2015-01-07 ... | reverse complement strand
TGGCTGTTCAATGAAATATTTTTTAACTCAGACACACTTTAATGAACTATCCCAATCCAAATTGTATGTGAAAACATTTCAGACATATTTACGTCGTTATATGACAAGTAATTACTTTTGGCCTTCGAAAAAAGAGGCTAAAATCAAGCGGAAATGGATTTTTCCAATTCCTGTTGTAAATTTTATCATTTAAAATATTGAACGAATAATATGAAATTATTGACCACGTGCTTTGCTTTTTTTATTGTTTTAATTTCGCTTTCTGGACAGGGTAAATTTGCAGGTGTTTGGCAAAATATCGACGATGAAGATGGAAAGCCAAAATCTCACATACAGATCTACGAGGAAAATGGCGAACTCAAAGCGAAAGTCATCAAACTCCTGCCCGCAGCTACCGTCAAAGTCTGTACTGCATGTACTGGTGACCTAAAAAACAAGCCCATCGAAGGCATGGTTTTGGTCAAAAATATGAAAAAGGAAAGTGATAAAGTATATACCGGTGGTGAAATATTGAATCCCAAAAACGGTAAAACTTACGATTGTACGATGACCCTGAAAGATGAAAATACCATCAAACTCAGAGGTTTTATGGGCATATCCATTATGGGAAAAACCCAGTACTGGAAAAGGGTAAAATAAAGAAAAAGTATAAAGAAGTATGAAAATATCTGTAGCTCAGATCAACTATCACATTGGCAATTTTGAAGGCACCCTTGACAAAATGTTGCATGCCATTCAAGAAGCCAAAGATGCCGGATCCGATATCGTTTGTTTCAGTGAATTGGCTACAGTTGGCTATCCTGCCAGAGATTTTCTAGAATTTGACGATTTCATAAAAAGTGCAGAATACACTATTGCAAGGTTGTGTGAAGCCTCCAAGGATATTGCAATCGTTGTAGGTAGTCCTACCAGAAATCCAAAACCTGAAGGCAAAGATTTGTTTAATTCTGCCTATTTTCTAGCTGAGGGCGAAATCAAATTCATCCAGCATAAAACCTTGTTGCCCACTTATGATGTCTTTGACGAATACAGATATTTTGAGCCTGCAAAGGAATGGGATATTGTCACCTATAAGGGCAAAAAAATAGCCTTGACTGTTTGTGAAGACATTTGGGATGTTGGAACAGATAATCCCTTATACAATCTCAATCCGATGGACAAGATGATGGAATTTGGTCCTGAATTTATGATCAATGTCTCCGCCTCGCCATTTACTTATGACAAAGCGGCGGATAGACTCAAGGTGATAAAAGCAAACATAGACCGCTACAAGGTTCCCATGTTTTACATCAATCACTGTGGCGCTCAAACAGAGTTGCTTTTTGATGGTGGCAGCGTTGTAATGGCTGCAGATGGCAGTTTCATAGAAATGCCTTATTTCGAAAATTGTACGCAACATTTTGATTTAGAAAAAATACTGCATGGACATTTTCCATCCGAGGCTCAAGAGAAAAACAAAATAAAATTGATTCACGATGCATTGGTGATGGGCCTCAAGGATTATATTGGAAAACTTGGCTTTAAAAAAGCCATTCTTGGTCTTTCAGGTGGTATTGATTCCGCAGTTACCGTAGTACTCGCTGTAAGAGCATTGGGTGCTGAAAATGTCCGCGTCCTCCTCATGCCCTCACAATATTCTTCAGACCATAGCGTAGACGATGCAGTGTCTCTTGCTAAAACATTGGGCATACAATACGACATCATTGCCATCAAAGATATGTTTGACAGCTTTATGGAAAAGCTAGATCCCTTGTTTGATAATCTTCCCTTCAATGTGACAGAAGAAAATCTACAAGCTAGAATCAGAGGAATGCTCAACATGGCCATATCCAATAAGTTTGGAAATATTTTGCTCAACACAACCAACAAAAGTGAAATGGCGGTTGGTTATGGGACGCTTTACGGAGACCTTTGTGGTGGGTTGAGTGTTTTGGGCGATGTTTATAAGACCGAAGTTTATGAATTGGCAAATTTCATCAACAAAGATGGAGAAGTCATACCACAAAATTCCATCAGTAAACCACCTTCTGCAGAATTACGACCAAATCAAAAAGATTCTGATAGTCTTCCTGACTACGACATTTTGGATAAAATTTTGTACCTGTACGTAGAAAAAAGAACAGATCCAAGTGATATCATTGCGGCAGGATTTGATGAAAAATTAGTTCGTCGCGTGTTGAAAATGATCAACATCAACGAATTTAAAAGACATCAAACAGCTCCGGTATTGAGGGTAAGTCCAAAGGCTTTTGGCATGGGTAGAAGAATGCCCATCGTTGCGAAATACCTCAATTGATAAAAAACTGTGTAGGGACAAAAGGCCTTTCGCCCCTATTTTTCTATTGTGGAACCCGCTAAATATTTACATTCATGCACCATCGTTTACAAAACAATAGCGGTCTCTAAGGTATTTACTGATTGTAGATATTGGAAATAAGCAAATTAAGTATCAAAAACCCCCAGAAAAAGGGCCTTTATTGTTATTTTTGCCGGGCGTATGAGAAAACACATAATTAGACAAGAACTAGCAAAGAGAATTTTGATTCTCGACGGTGCCATGGGTACCATGATACAACGGTATAGATTGGAAGACTCAGACTATCGGGGCGACCGCTTTAAAGATTGGCCTCATGATATCAAGGGCAACAATGATTTGCTTTCCATTACTAAACCGCAAGTAATTGCTGAAATACACGCAGCCTATCTGGAAGCTGGTGCAGACATCATAGAAACCAATACATTCAGCGGTACTACCATTGCCATGGCGGATTACCACATGCAGGAATTTGTCTATGAGATGAATTTTGAAAGTGCCAAAATTGCCAGAAAAGTTGCTGACCAGTTTACTTCCAGAAATCCAAATAAACCTAGGTTTGTCGCTGGTTCTGTGGGACCTACCAACAAATTGGCTTCGATGTCTCCTGATGTAAATAACCCAGGTTACCGAGCAACTGATTTTGATGAATTGGTAGAAGCGTTTAGTCTTCAAGTAGGAGCTTTGTTGGACGGCGGAGCTGATTTAATTCTCATTGAAACGATTACTGATACGCTCAATGCCAAAGCCGCCATCTTTGCTGCCAATCTCGAAATAGAAAAGCGAAAAACCAACGATCCGGATTTAGACATTCCAATATTAATTTCAGGAACCATTACCGATCAGTCGGGAAGAACCCTCACAGGCCAAACGGCAGAGGGATTTTACTATTCTCTGGAACACGGTGATCTATTATCCATTGGATTTAACTGCGCATTGGGCGCAAAAGCCATGAAACCTTATGTAGGCGCTTTGGCTAAAATAGCGAGCTGTTTTGTCAGTGTTTATCCCAACGCAGGACTTCCCAATGAAATGGGCCAGTACGACGAAAGTCCTGAATATATGGCTTCACAATTGCGTGAATTCCTGGAAGATGGATTTGTAAATATTTTGGGCGGCTGTTGTGGTACAACACCAGACCACATCAGAGCATTCGCAGAAATTGCAAAAAATTACAGCCCGAGAATTCCTGCTCAAAAATCAAATCAATTGCGCTTAAGCGGGTTAGAGCCTATGGTGCTGACCGAAGAAATGGCTTTTGTAAACGTGGGAGAACGTACTAATGTCACCGGGTCGGCTAAATTTCTGAAACTCATCAAAGAGGAAAGATTTGAGGAGGCTCTTGCTGTAGCTGCTGATCAAGTAGAAGGTGGCGCCAATGTGATAGACATCAACATGGATGAAGGCATGCTTGACGGTGTTGAAAGCATGAAAAAGTTCTTAAATCTGATTGCTTCTGAACCCGATATTTCAAAGGTTCCAGTGATGATTGATTCCTCAAAATGGGAAATCATCGAAGCAGGTCTAAAATGTATACAAGGCAAAGGCGTAGTCAATTCCATCAGTTTGAAAGGTGGTGAGGCTGAATTTATCAGACAAGCATCTTTGGTAAAACAATACGGAGCTGCTGTAATTGTGATGGCATTTGATGAAGATGGTCAGGCTGATAGCACCGAAAGAAGAATTTCAATTGCAAAACGCAGTTACGATATTTTGGTCGATCAAGTGGGTTTTCCCCCTCAAGACATCATTTTTGATTTGAATATTTTTCCTGTTGCTACTGGCATCGAAGAACATAAAATCAATGCGATTTCTTTCTTCGAAGGCACAAAGTGGGTAAGAGCAAACTTGCCACACGCACACATCAGCGGCGGGGTCAGTAATGTTTCGTTTTCATTCCGCGGAAATAATAAAGTACGTGAAGCCATTCACAGTGCCTTTTTGTACCATGGTAGAAAAGCTGGAATGGACATGGGAATTGTAAACCCGACCATGTTGGAAATCTACGATGACATTCCAAAGGATTTATTGGAAAGGGTTGAAGATGTTTTGCTCAATCGCAGGGAAGATGCAACAGAGCGCCTATTGGATTTGGCAGAAAGTTTTAAATCTGTGGACGCAGCTACTGAAAAAGCTGAGCAACAATGGAGGACCGATGTAGTCAGCAAACGCATTGAACACGCACTGGTTAAAGGCATTGTCGAATATATTGATGAAGACGTTGAAGAAGCTAGGCTAGAACTGGAATCACCCCTCAAAGTCATTGAAGGACCATTGATGGATGGTATGAATGTCGTTGGTGACCTTTTTGGTGCTGGTAAAATGTTCTTGCCCCAAGTTGTAAAATCTGCTCGAGTAATGAAAAAAGCAGTTGCTTATTTGCTGCCATTTCTTGAAGCAGAGAAAAAATTGACTGGAAACACTGCTAAGAATAATGGAAAAATCTTGTTGGCTACCGTAAAAGGTGACGTCCATGATATCGGTAAAAATATTGTAGGTGTCGTGCTGGCTTGTAATAATTTTGAAATCATTGACCTTGGTGTAATGGTTCCTGCTGATCGCATCTTAGACGAAGCACAAAAACAAAATGTTGACATCATTGGTTTGAGCGGCCTCATCACGCCTTCACTCGATGAAATGGTGACCGTTGCCAAAGAGATGACCAAAAGAAATATGACCATTCCTCTATTGATTGGAGGTGCAACTACTTCTAGAGTCCACACTGCAGTAAAAATTGACCCACATTATCCAGGAGCAGTTGTACATGTTTTGGACGCATCAAAGTCAGTTCCGGTTGCTACGAGTTTGATCAGCCTTGAGCAGAAAGAAGCATTTACAGCCACCTTCAAAGCGGACTATGCTCGATTTAGAGAAGAGTATGCGAATAGACAAGGAGAGAAAAACTACATAACAATAGAAGCGGCCCGAAAAAATAAACTTCAAATCAATTGGGAAGATTCTGAAGTGAAGAAACCACAATTTCTGGGCACTAAAACTTTTAGAAAGTATTCCCTTTCTGAAATCGCTAACTTCATTGACTGGACACCATTCTTCCAGTCATGGGATTTGCATGGCCGTTTTCCAAAAATTTTGGAGGATGACGTCGTAGGGGAACAAGCGAAAGTATTATACAAGGATGCTCAAGAAATGCTGAGAAAAATCATCACTGAAAAATGGTTTGAGGCTAGAGGAGTAATTGGTTTTTGGCCTGCAAATACCGTTGATGACGACATCATACAAACTTTTGATTTTGAAAAAGTAAATACTGAGTGTGGGTCTTCATGTACAGACCAGGTTCATGACCATTCTTATTTTATTGAAAATAGACAAACCACTCAGGCCTATTTTCCACAATTGCGTCAACAAGGTAAAAAAGGAGAAGGTATTCCAAATTTAAGCCTTGCTGATTTTATTGCTCCTGTTGAAAGTGGAATCAATGATTATTTGGGAGGTTTTGCTGTTTCCATATTTGGAGCTGAAGAAAAAGCCAAATCATTTGAGGCAGATCATGATGATTATAATTCTATCATGGTAAAATCGTTGGCAGACCGTTTCGCAGAAGCCTTTACAGAATTGCTTCACGAAAGAGTGAGAAAGGAATACTGGGGATACGCATCGGATGAAACGCTAGATACAGAGTCGCTTATTAGAGAAAAGTATGTAGGCATAAGACCAGCGCCAGGTTATCCGGCTTGTCCCGACCATACCTTAAAAATTGACTTGTTCAGGTTGTTGGACGCAGAAGAAGCCATTGGATCTGTTTTGACAGAAAGTCTAGCCATGTCACCACCTTCTTCTGTGAGCGGTTTTTATTTCAGTCACCCCCAAAGCAAATATTTTGGTTTGGGAAAAATAGAAAAAGACCAAGTGGAATCATATTCTAAGCAGAAGAGCGTTAGCTTGGAAAGCGCTGAAAAATGGTTGGCACCAAATTTGGTTTATTAAAACATACAAGACACGAAAGTTATGAGCAATAAAATTTTGCTTTTTGTTATTTTATTTAGTTTTATCAGTTTGAGTTATACTTCAGCTCAAGTAGTTTCTGAAACACAAGCAAGGGCAGAATTACAAAAAAGAGGCATTTCAGAGTCTGAATTACGTACAGCTTTATTAGCCAAAGGCATTGATTTGGATAAAATTGACCCAACCAATGCATCAGAATTTCAAAGAGTACAACGCATCATAGAAGAGACTGTTACGGAACTTGAACAAAAAAAAGATAAACCAAATACTGGCACGCCGGCAAGTGGAAGCAACGAAGCTGTTGCAAAAGAGGGTGGTTTAGAAGTTCCTGTACAACCTGTAAATAGCACGGTTGCAACTCCGGTTGTTCCTGTGGTTTCGCCACCTCCAGCAGATAACAATGCAAATGAAACCACCCCTATATATGGTCAAGGTATTTTTACCGGTGGAAATATGAAGGTATTTAATAAGGTCGAAGATGGTCGGGCAACTGGTTCTTATATACTAGGACCTGGAGATGCAGTTTCTGTTTCTATTTGGGGCGCTTCCGTGATCAACACCAGCCAAACGATCGGTAAAGAAGGTTATATACAACCTGAAGGCATGCCCAGACTTTTCCTTTCTGGACTTTCGGTTAACGAAGCTGAAAAATTGGTACGCGCTGCCTACAGCAGGAGAGCTATATTCAACACGAATGACTTTTCATTCAGCGTGATTTCTCCACGTAACCTCAATGTCAATATTTATGGTGAGGTGAAGGTCAATGGTACCTTTTACCTATCTGCGCTCAACTCGGCTTTCAACGCATTGGTTGCTGCGGGAGGATTGACAACTTTGGGTTCTGTAAGAAAGATTACTTTACAAAGAGCTGGGAGTAAACCAAAACGATTGGATGTATACGAATTCATCAACAATCCTATCATAGCAAATGAGTTTTATTTGCAAGAAAATGATTTTATACACGTACCTGCTGCGGAGAAATTAGTTCGGATTACAGGAGCTATTGTGAGGCCAGCAACCTATGAATTGATTGGTGAAGAAAAATTGAGTGACCTTTTAAAGTTTGCAGGCGGACCAAGAGCGAATGCTTTGATGTCAAGTGTGCAATTGAAAAGGTTTGAAAACAATGCGCAAAAAATTGTGGACATCAACTATGATGAATTATTGAAAAACAAGGGAGACCTCACCCTTTTGAATGGTGACGAAATCATGGTGAAATTTATTGATTTTCCGGTGGAAAATATCGTTACTGTAGAAGGTGCTGTTTATTATCCAGATCAATATGCCGTGAGTCAGGGTACACGCATCAGTGAAATATTGAAAAGGGCTCAATTGCGCGAAAATGCAAATACGGACTTAGTTTACTTGCGTAGGGTCAATGATGATAAAACAACGGTAAGGTATGAATTGGTCAATGCAAGTGCAGCAATTGCCAGTCCAGGTACCGCTGCAGATTTACTTTTGACAAATGGTGATGCGCTCATCATCAGATCGTCTGGTGATTTTGCCAATGCCGGGAGTGCGGTGATTTTGGGTGCAGTCAATAGACCTGGTTCATTCCAAGTCAACGTAGATGGTAATCTGTCTTTGAAAGACGCGATTTACATCAGTGGTGGTCTTAAAGAAAATGCAACCAATTTTGGATATCTATTCAAAAATAATCCAAAAACACCGACTGTTAGGGAGTATCAATACATTGATTTAGAAAATGCAGAAATCCTGAATCAAAAGATTAATAGTGGTGATAGTATTGTGATTTACAGCAAAGAAGCCTATACAGATCTTTCAAAAGTTACAATTGCGGGTGCTGTAAGAGCTCCGAGCGATTATGTCTATAATCCAAGTCTTACCCTCAAGGATTTGATCATCCTTGCTGGCGGACTTCGCATTGACGCAGCACCAAATAGAGTAGATGTTTTCAGGCTAGATTATGATCAGAATAAAACCACTAAAACCATAGCAAAGAGTCTTGACTTAAAGAACTCCAATATTTTTAACACAGAATTGGACTTTCCATTGCAACCTTTTGACATTGTGGTAGTAAGACAGGCTCCAGAATTTAGGTTGCAAACATCTGTGACTATTGAAGGAGAAGTAGTTTATCCGGGTATTTATGCCGCTATACAGGAAAATACAAGGTTGAGCTCTGTGATCAAACAAGCAGGTGGACTCACCAATCAAGCTTATAATGCCGGTGCAAAATTATTCAGATCAGGTGTGGGATTTATTGTTGTTGATTTACAAGCAGCTATGAATCAAATAGGAGGGCCTCAAGATTTCATATTGGAAGATGGTGATTTGATTACTGTACCAAAGAGAAACTCCTTGGTTTCTATAGAGGGCGCAGTACATATAGATGAAGTAGCGTCGGACATAGCTCGTGACCAAGGAAAATTATATGTGTCATTCTTAGGAAAAAAGAGTGCTAAATATTACGTACAAGAATACGCAGGTGGTTTTAAGGAAAATGCCAAAACAGACGACCTCATCGTAGAGTATCAAAATGGTAAGATCAAAAAAACAAGTAAGTTTTTGTTTTTTAAGAAATATCCAAAAGTTATGGAAGGTTCCAAAATTTACGTTCCATATAAGGTTGAAAAACCGGTCAAAGAAGGCTCAGAAGATGAAGATGTAGATTGGGGCAAGGTCTTATCAAGTGCGGTGGCACAAGCTACAGCGGTATTATCACTTATCCTGTTACTAAGGGCTGTCAATTAGAAATCAAGATGGTGTAAGAAAACTGGATTTTACCCATTTGGCCTCCAGACTTACCTTACTCCAGGCATTGCTTTCTTCGAAGATAAACACTTCCTGACCTTTCAAAAAAGAACCAACGACCGTGTTTTGTGCACTTGGACCATTTCTTACATTCAGTGTATTTGCATTGACGGTTGCTCTTTTGACTTCATCCGTGTATCTGCTGTAAACCCAATGGTTTTGTGAGTTGGAGATTTTATACCAATTATTTTCAACTTGGTACACTCTAAGGACAGAACCTTGCTGAGCTGGTGTCCTATCATCAGCCTTAGCAAAACCTGAACCGGGACCAGTTCTGATGTTTAGAAATTCGGCTGTTACGAATACATACTTGAGAACCATGGCTCCAGGTAATGTCGATAAAATGTTCCTCACCAGCGGCAAAAAGTTATTTTCACAATCACTGACTTTGTTGCCACCAAAAAAATTGGTTCCCGGACAAGATTTATTACTACTGCCTTCCGATGATATACCATTGTTTCTTTCGCCAGTGCCCAAATCAAACCAATGATGATATACAATTTTGTGCGTGTTGACTTCAATGGCAAAACGTTTGCAAATTGCTGCGCTAGCCCTTACAATAGCGTTTGTTTGCGCTGTTTCCATTTGGTCCTTACCTGTATCAAAATATCCCAAATTTTCAATACAAAATGCGTTGGCATTGTTCCCAAAAATACAAGCAGGACTATTCTCAAAAGATCGACCGGTCACTATAGCACCGTCTGGAAAAATGGTGATGTGTTGGCCTATGTCAATCCATCCATTGGAATGTACATGGTAATTTCTCATGCCTAGTTGCAATTCAAAATGATTATTCCCATCAAAAGAAGAATAGTCTGGGTTGAAAGTATGATGTTGCTGTAAATATAAAATGGTACGTGCTACTTGCTGATTGGAAATCCAGGTTTCAAATTCAGCGATTGACATTTTAGTAAATCCATATTTGGTGTCCATCGTGTGATTTTTTGGTATTGAGAAGAGATGCTACAAAAATAATAAAACATCAGTGATTTAATAAAGGTAATTCATACACACAAAATGGATTTGGTCTCTTCATCTTTTGCCATTATTTGCAAGAAGGGTGTAAAACTGAAGATCGAACATTTAACATATTCGATCTTTGCAAACCCAACTATGCATTTGATTTATGATTTAACATATTCAATCAGTCGTGCCACAGCTCCAAAACCGAAGATCGAACATTTAACATATTCGATCTTTGCAAACCCACCCATTCAATTGATTAATGATTTAACATATTCAATCAGTCGTGGCGGAGCCATGAAACCGAAGATCGAACATTCAACATATTCGATCTTTGCAATCCCACCTAGGCAATTGATTAATGATTTAACATATTCAATCAGTCGTGGTAGAACTCCAAACCGAAGATCGAACATTTAACATATTCGATCTTTGCAAACAGATCCATACAATTGGTTTATAATTTAAAATCTGCAATTAGTCATGGTAAAGCTCCAAAACCGAAGATCGAACATTTAACATATTCGATCTTTGCAAACCAATCCCGTCAATTAATTTATGATTTAACATATTCAATTAGTCATGGTAAAGCTCCAAAACCGAAGATCGAACATTTAACATATTCGAT
>ERZ795059.6214-NODE-6214-length-10651-cov-7.754719_pt1 | contig 10651 bp, 8 predicted proteins | sample MGYA00375143_ERZ795059 | MGnify/ENA primary metagenome ERZ795059 (study PRJEB30188, sample SAMN05720168) | activated sludge metagenome | isolation source: Anaerobic digester | place: USA | collected 2015-01-07 ... | reverse complement strand
TGAACTGCGAGACGTCGCCCATGAGCGCGAGCTGGCGCTTGCGCCAGGCATCGCCCTCGGGCCCGCCCGAGCGGAGTTCGGCTTCGATGACGTCGAGCCGGGCGGCCTGAAACTTGGTGGGCGTGGGGTAGAGCCGGCGGTAGCGACGGAGGAGCTCGGCGTCGGAGACTGGCGCGCGCTGGGGCACCATGAGCAGGACGTGGAAATGGTTCGATAGGATCGCGTAGGTGTGGATGCGCACGCCGCAGAAGGCAGCGACCTGCCAGAGCTGTTTACGGAGAACCTCGCGGGCCGGTTCGTCGAGGAGACGCTCACCGTTCACGACGCGGGTGATGCAGTGGTAGACGGCCGCGGCGGACTCGGCGGGGATTTTGATTCTGGCTTCGCGCATAACGGCCAAGAAAACCGCCGAGTCAGAATCAGCAACTTACGCAGCCATTATTGACCTGTCCCTGTTACGGCCCCTAAAACACAAAGCGCATACGCCTTAGCCCACCGCTAACCCCGCCGGTCCTCCCGGGCTTGTTCAACATGAGTCGTGTTCACCGCTCCGCTTCGCTCCGGGCGAACACAACTCTCCGGGTTAGGCTCCGTCTTTCTTATCGACTGCTGAGGCTATACGAATCAACGACTTCACGGCCGCAATCGAAGTGTATAGAATCAAGAAAGCTAAACATGCCAAAAACGGTAGCGCTGCTATAATGGCGATAGTAATAAAATATGGCATTGATCCCATTGCGGCATACGCAAACGGCTGATCCTCCTTGGTTGCTTGGAAAATATTCCAAAGGATATTCACCAATCCAAACAATATGCCTGAACCAAAATAAAACGAAACAGCTAGAAGTGCGCTCTTGGCATTAAATTCAAGAAGGCCAACTCCTTCTTCTTCTGCCTTCAATTCTTTCTTGATTTCAACATTTAGTAATTCGCCTGCATTCAGAGTCAATACGCCGATATAAAAAAGCCAGATAGACCAAGCTCCAACTTTCACGAAATCACCAATGCCGCCAATTTTTATCGCCGCATACAAACCGAAACCAAACAGAGCGGCGCTAGCGACCAGAACCAGTAGTGCAATCGCCTCAATGTAAACGCTGGAGGACAAATAGCTCTTCGTGCTGCTGACAAGATGCTCGGAAACTTGAGCGAAGCGGCGGGATACATAATCGATGATCAGCATGGATAAGAGCCATGCGATGCCAACTAAGAACATACTAAACGAATCGCTCTTAATGGCAGCAATAATTCCAATAATCAAGCCGAGCACACCCGCGACAAGCGTGCCAGTGTGGCCAATAGTTCGGAATAACGCCAAGTGCTTCCTGCAAACTTCGGCGGGAAATACGCTACGCAGCTTGCTGAGCAGTGTATCGATAAGACGACTTACGATAGCTGATTTTTCTTCGATGGTATTCATTTTTTGTTTTTTGAGCCGGAAAAGGTGAGTGATTTTATATACGGCAAGACAAGCGCCTTCTTTTGTTTTCTTTGCCTAACGTCCAAGCTCACCTACGGCTACCCGTGGCGCGCTTCCTGCCGGGAGCGAAGCGACCAAGCAGGAAGCGTGACGCGGGTAGCCGTTAGGTGCAGCGCCTTGTTCGGCTTAATTTTTTGTGATGTCGGATTGGGCCGTCTTAATAAGCTCCTTAACAATATCAAGATCAGTGACGGTAGCGGCGTCGTGAATGGTTTCAAGTGTTGCTTCGTAGCGGAGTCCATTAGCTGGCCTTCCTTCGGTGAAGACTTTGACAAAAACGGATTGGCCGTCGGAAATAATCCGGACCTCATAATTCTTCCCGTTATGCTGAAATTCCTGTGTATTCATGGATTTGAGGTATGAGGGCGGGCGGCATGCCGCCCGCCCATTGTTTGTTGGATTAAATCTCGCGCTTGTATGAGCCGTTCACTCCGTAAATCTTCACCCTGCCGTTCGACATGGTGCAATGAACCTCATCACCGTTGACAACAGCACTGACGGCACCGCTGCAAATTTGTCGTTGGTAACTGCCATTCGATTTGTAGAGCTTGACATTTCCGTTCTCCACTTTGACTACGTATTGGTCTGCCATATGTTTTGATTTTCTATTGTTGGTCGCCCTTGGTTGATCGTCAACAAAAGCGGGCGTTTCTTTTGTTGCCGAACAGTGTTATTAGGACTCACTGAGTGAGTCTTTGCCATTTGTAAAAAAGCGCAGTTTTTGGCGTCGTAAGATCATGGTTTTCAAGAGTGGGGTTTGTTGGGTGAGTCTTTAGCAGGTTGAAAAAGCGCCGCGTAAAGACTCACTGGCGCCGGCCTTGATGCGTCTGTGGTTGGGACGCGGGCACGGAAGGTCGGATTTCACGGCTTCGTGTGGGCTGGTGCATGCTGGGGCTGGCAACAGGGTGAATTGTGAAGATTGAAAAGTGAAGGGTGAAAACGGACGGCGTGGTGCGCGGGCGGGGCAAGTGACAAATCGGGCGGCGCGCGCGCCCGGCGATCTGGCGCGCGCGGCCCGGTGTGCTACGGCAGTTCGTAGGCTTCCACGAGGGCGACGCCGGTCGTGGCGCCGACGCCGTTGATCTGCGCGGTGTAGATGCCCGGCTCCAGCTCCATCATCAACGCGGCGTCTTTCGAATCCGTAGCCAGCGCGCCCATGCCGACGCTCGAAAAGGCGGTCTTCAGCGTGGAGGCGCCGCCCCAGTTGTCGTTGGCGGCGATCAGCGTCCAGGTGCCCGTCGTCGGGTTGAGTTTCCAGAGGCCCAGCGTGGGGTCGGCGAGGTAGCTGGTCACGCCGGGGGCCAGACCGGGGCCGACGGCGCGCACGACGATCTTTTTCGTGCCTTCGCCGGCGATCACAAATCCGGCGATCTGGCTGTCTGCGCCGGCGCCCACCTGGGTGCGCACGGAGAGCGCGGTGAGGCGTTTGGCTTGGTCGGCGAGCGCGGCGTCGTAGGCCTCGGCCAGGGCGATGCCGGTGGTGCCGCCGACGCCGCTGACGTGTGCGGTATAGACGGTCTGGGGCAACGTGGCAGCGAAGGCGGCGTCTTTGGAGGTGGCGTCGAGCGGGCCGGCGCCGAGGCGGGCAAACGTGTCGCGCAGGGTGTCGGCGCCGCCCCAGTTGTCGTTGGAGTCGGCGGGCACGAAGGTGCCGTCTTGCAGCGCGTAGAGCTGGAGCTGCGGGTCGGCCAGCGCGAGGCCGGCCAGGGTGGTGTCGTGTTTGAGCAGGCCGGGACCGACGCCACGCACGAGCATGGGTTTGCCGCCGCCGGCGAAGGCAAAGCCGAGGATGAGCGATTGCTCGCCGGTGCCGACCGCGGCGCGCACGGAGAGCGCGGCGAGCTGGCTCCATTGCACGGTCAACGTGGCGGCGCGGGACGTCACCGCCGGGTGGATGCCATCGGCGACGGTGCAGCGGAATTGCTCGCCGAGCATGAGCATGGCCGGCGTGCGCACGGTGAGGCGCGAGGTGGTCGTGCCGGAGAAGGACGTGCCGTCGGCGAGGTCGGTCCAGGTGGCGCCGCCGTCGGTGGAGCGTTGCCACTGGTAGGCGAGGGAGAGCGGGCTGGAGGCGAGGACTTCGAACGAGGTGGAGGCGCCGGCGTTGGTGGCTGCGGGGGCGGGCTGGATGGTCAGCACCGGCGGGCGGTCCTGCGGCAGGGGTGTGCCGAGGGCGGCGAGTTTCGCCTGCATGGCGGGCGAGAGGGGCTGGACCAGCTCGGCGTTATAGCTGTGCGAGGTCTCGTCGGTGAGCGAGCCGTTGCCGAAGATCCGGTAGGCGCCGATGGCGTAGCCGAGCGAGTCGGCTGCGGGCGACGCGGCGGCGACCTGCGGATCGACGTCGGTGGTGACGATGGAGAGGGTGTTGTCGAGATTACGGCGGAGATCGAAGGTGCGGAACTGCCTGGGGAAATCGCGCAGCGAGGGGCACTCGACCTCCCAGAAGCCGTTTTCCGGATGCGCCGGGTCGGTCGAGGGGTGGGGCGTGACGACGTTGACGTGGCGGTGGCCGGCGATGAGCAGGACGACGTTGGGATAGCGCTGGAGGGTGGCGATCAGCTCGGCGTCGTTCTTGTAGGACGCGGGGAAAAACTGCGGGAGACTTTTCGTGTCGTTGAGGTCCTTTTGCGGGGCGATGGGGATATGGACCGCGAGGATCATGAGTTGGCCGGCGTCCTGGCCTTTTTGGAGTTCGTCGGTGAGCCAGGCGTAGCGCTCGGGATCGACCCAGCCGGAGCCGAAGTAGGCCAGGGTGTTGGTGGGGCCGGAGGATTTGCAGGTGTCGTCAAACACGATCACCTTGAGCGGCAGATCGGACTTCGGGGTAAAGGAGTAGCAGGCGGCGGTGTTGCCCGTGGCGGTGCGGTCGAACCCGTGGCCCGCCGGCGCCGAGGTGGTGTTGAAAAACTCGCCGATGTAGCTTGCGGTGAGGGACTCGGGGGTCGTCAGAAGGTGGCGTTTTTCATCGGCGACGACTGTCGGGGGCGTGGTGAAGTTTGCCTCGGGGCCGCCTTTGACCACGTCGCCGTAGGGCGTGGTGCCATCGACGACGCCGACATAGACGCCGGTCGCGTCGGAGTTGCCGGCCTGAAAGAGATTGGGGCCGATGTTGAGCACGGTGCTCGCGACGGGAGCGGCCAGGAGCTTGGCGTTGGGATACATGACGCCCATCCAGAACTGGTCGTGGTTGCCGATGACCTCATACCACGGGATCGAGGGATCGAGCCCGGCGGCCTGAAACGGTTTTTGATAGCCGATGGAGTCGGCGCCGCGGTGATCGCCGGAGCTGGGCTCGATGTACTGGCCGTCCATCACGTCGATGAACCAGCGCAGTTCGTTGAACTGGGAACTGTTGGCCACATCCCCGAGCATGACGCCGAAGTCGAAGGGCGACTGCGCATGCAGGGCGTTGACGGTCCTGACGGCGGCGTCGAGGACCTGGGGCGTGGAAAGCATGACCGGCGAGTAGGCCTGCGAATAGAGGCCGGTCGTCGCGGCGCCGAAGTTGGCGGCCCATCCGAAATAGGGCACCTGCGAGGGCGACTCCTTGTCGGTGATGTGGACATCGCTGAAGGAGAAAAACGAGAGGAGCTGGGCGGCGTTGGGCGAGCCGGTGTAGCCGGCGGGCATGAGGTCGAGCTTGCGGCCCTGATCTTCGCCGGGGGCCAGTTGCCAGGCGCTGTAGCCGAGCTCGCGGTAGAGGGGAACATCGCGCGGATTGGCCACTGGCGTACCCAGTGGCAGTGCGATGGGGCGGATCGTCTGCTGGCGGGTCGTGATGGGCAACACGGCCGAGTCTCTATCGCCGCCGATGAGCGACAGCGACGGCAGGACCAACACGCCCAAGAGCGGGAGGAGGGGTAGATGCATCCGCTACTATCGGCGCCAAATGCGATTTCTCAAAGGTCTTGTGCGACTTCGGCCGCGCTGTAGGTCGCTGTACTGGTGGAGACTGCGCATCCGCGTGGCCCTCATCTCGACGACGCCCGACTGATTTGGGCAACGAAAAGGGCGCAGTCCCTGAACTGCGCCCTCTCGTGGTCCTGTCGTTGCGATGCGTGCTCAGGAGAACACGCGCCGCAGCGGCGGGAGCAATCTGACAACCCAAGCAAAGAGAAACGAGCCGCCCAGTGCGATGAGCGACACGAGGGAAAACTTCGGCACCGCGGCCCAGTCCAGCGGTTTCAGCGCCAGCGAGACGAGCACCAGCACGAGCGCGTGAAACACGTAAACACCGAAGGTGTTGTCCGCGAGAAAACGCATCCACGGCGTCTGGAAATTGAATTTTTCGCGGGCGATGCCCATCAGCGCCACGATGAAAGCCACGCAGAAAAACGACTCCCAGAGCGCGTAGAGCAACGCGGAGAGGCGCCAGCCGCCGTTGATGCCCGACTGGCCTTCCAGTGCACCGCCGGTCACCACCGCCACCAACCAGAGCGGCAGGCCGAGCCCGAACGCCGCTGCGAGCCAGCGTTTCCCAGCGCGTGCGTCGATTCGCTCGAATCCGCGGCATGTGCCGGCGATCACGCCGGCCGCAAAGGTCACCACGTAGGCGGAGAAATAGCAGAACTGCAGATTGGCGACGGCCGTGCCGACCGGGTAAATGAGCCGGATGCCGAAGGCGCCCGCCGTGGTCACCGCGATTGCCAGCCACAGCCAGCGGGCCGGCAGCGGCGTGACTGGCTCCTCGGTGCGCGGCTTGAGCCAGCGCGCGAAGGGCACGCAGGCCACCGTGAAAATCAGCAGCGTTTCCACAAACCACAGCGGCCCGGTCCACGAGACGATATCGAGCGTGCGCAGTCCCCACCCGTAGTAGCCGGCGAAGTCCAGAGACGGCTTCAGCAGTTTCACGATCAGCGGATGGATCACGAAGACGTACGCGAGCAGCGGCACGCCGAGCCGGAACAGCCGGTCGCGCACGAATGCCCACGGGCCTTTGCGCGTCAGCGCCGCCGGCACGAAATAGCCCGCGAGCAGGAAAAACAGCGACATGAAGAACGCCTGGGCGTGCGACTGCCAGACCCCGAAAAACAGGAACGAGCCCTGCCCGAGCTTCGAGGGTTCGTTGTAGTACCAGCTGCCCAGCCCGCTATACGTGACCGCCGCGTGCTGGATCACCACCAGCGCGATGGTGAACACGCGCAGGTGGTCGATGTAGGCGAGTCGGGTGTTTTTCGGGCTGTCGCTCATGTGGCGGGCAATGCCTTTGCATGGCCTGTGCCAAGTGCTACGTCGTTTTGCTAATCAACACGTGGCAGCGAGATGGCGTTTTGCCTGCACTTCGGGGCACGCGGGACTTTTCCCGATAGCGGAACCGGGCGTTCCTGAATCTGGGAAAACCCCGCCCGTGCGTCCGCCGTGGACCGTGGTCGCCGGTCTGTGGCGACATCAACCGTGCGCGATGGGCAGGTCGCGTGCGAGGAGCGGACGGCCGAGCCGGCGGCGCAGCCGCGCGCACAGAAACAGAAACAGCTCGGCGGTGGTAAACGTGTCGCCGGCGGCCGTGTGGCGGTCCATCAGCGGGATGTCGCAGTGGGCGCACAGTTCCTCGAGCGTGGGCGGGCGCTGGCCGGGGTAGGCGGTGCGGCCAAAGGCGTCGAGCGTCTGCTGTGCGAGGGCGGCGGTATCGAGGTGCGGGTTGCGCAGCCCCGTGCCGAAGTGCCGGCGCAGCGCCTCGTCGATCATCGCGCAGTCGAAGCTGATGTGGTGGCCGACGATGATCGCACCGTGCAGTTGCGGCAACAGTGCTGCGAGCACGTCGCGCTCGGCGTCGCCGGCGGCGGTGTCGGCCGGCAGGATACCGTGGACGGCAGTGGCGGCGTTGACGGTCGCCGCAGGCTGGCGGACGACCCAGCCGGCGGCCTCGCCCACGCGCAGATCGCCGCCGAGGGCGGGCATCGTGGCCAGCGAGAGCAGGCGGTCGTGGCCGACTTTGAAGCCGGAGGTCTCGGCATCGAGCACCAGGAAACGCAGCTCACTCCACGGACGGCGGCCCGGCACGCGGCGCGGCGTGGCGTCGCGGTAGGTCTGCGCGAGCGGATCGAGCGGTCGGCGAAACGGCCAGAAGTTCACAGGCGGATCGGCAGGTTGAACTCGGTGCGCACCGCGTCCTGCACCATGCGGACGACGTCAAACACGTTGGCGAGCTGGGCGCGTTCGAGCTTCGTGAGATCGGCGGGGTCGATGTAGCGGCCGGAGTCGCCCCGGCGCAGTCCGGTCTGGGTGCGCATGCGCTGGAGCACGTCGTAGCTGTCGCGCGCCAGCGCCGCCACTTCCTGGAGACGGGGGACGTTGCGCCGGATCTCGTCCCACCGGCCGAAGGTGGAGTAGCGGCGGCTGAGCCGGTGGCGCAGCGTGAGCAGCCGGGCGGCGTCGCGCAGCGGGGCCATCGCGCGGTTTTTGATGTCGAACTCGCCCGCGCCGCTGCCGCGCGTTTCCACGACGAAGCGGCCGAAAAAGTTGAGCGGCGGCGGGGTGTCGACGACTTGCGCGGCGAGCCGGCGTTGGAGCGACTCGCTCGCGGCGACGGAGGCGAAGATGCGTTCGCGCAGGGGATCGCAGAGCGATTTGTCGCCGGAGACGAAGCGCATGTCGTAGAGTACGACGGCGCGCAGCAGCGCCTGGTCATCGGTGCTTTCCGGCACGCGGTCGATCTCGGTGCGCCATTCGTCGGCGGTTTTGCACCAAGTGCGGCTGGAGGCCATCACGCCGCCCTGGCAGCGCGCGAAGCCGCAGGCGACGAGCCACTCGACCACGCGCCCGGCGTAGGCGAGGAAGCGCGTGCGCGCGATCTCGTCGGCCTCCGGCGAGCCGGTGGAGGCGAAGACGAGCGCGTTGTCCATATCGGTGCGCAGGATTTGTTCGCGGCGCCCGTCGCTGCCGACGGAGAGCCAGGCCCAGGCGAGATCGGGCAGGGGCGTGAGCGCCTCGGCCATTTCGTCGGCGGCGAGACCGAGCAGGCGGTGCACGAGCTCGTCGTTGAGCTCGGCGCAGATCTGGCCGAGAAACGCGGCGGAGACGCCGGCGCCGAGGTAGCTGCGTGCGATCTCCTCGATCTCGTCGCACAGCTCGCGGAAACGGGCAGGGGTGCGCGCGGCGCGGATCTCGCGCAACAGGCCGGCCGGGTGGTGGCCGCTTTGCGCGAGCAGATCCTTGTGGGAGCAGATGTCGAGTGCGGGCGTGGCCGGTGTGCCGTCCTCGGTGATGCACACCTGGCCGATGCGCTGGCGGAGCATGACGAGCATCGCGGCGGTGGCGCTGGAGTGTGGCGCCACGGTGATGACCGGCGACGACATGATGCGCGTGACCGGCTCGGTCTTGGGCACGCCTTCGACGACGACGGTCTGCATGAGCATGTTGGCCGTGACGATGCCGAGGGGCCGGCGCGCCTCGTCGACGACGAGGATGGAGGGCACGCGGCTGGCCGTCATGCGCTCGGCGGCGGTCTGGAGCGTCTCGGAGGGTTGGCAGGTGAGGAGGTTGGCATGGGCGCGCGGCTCGATGCGGCGGGCGCCGTCGAGGTGGGCCTGGAGGATGTTCTTGGCGCGGCCGGCTACGCGCGACTCGGTGGGCTCGGGCAACGCGACGGCGTCGCCCACGCGGGTGGCCCAGAAGAGGTGGCGGCGTGCGTAGTCACGGGCCTCGTCGTGGGCTTCGAGCAGCGAGCGCAGGGTGGGCCACGGGAGCACGTAGAAGAGGCTGTCTTCGACGACCTGGGCGGTCACGCGGAAGGGCTCGTTTTTGAGCAGGGCGGTCAACCCGAGCACGTCGCCGACGTCGCGCACGTCCACGAGTTCGCTGCGATCTTCGACTTTCCAGATGTACTCCACGCGGCCGCGAGCGAGGAAGAGCAGCTCCTCGCCCGGCCTGTTGCCCTGCGCCCAGACTTTTTCACCGGCGGCGAGCACGCGCACGACCGAGTGGGTGGCCAGGGTGGCGACCGCCGACTCGGGGAGCATGGAAAACGGGGGGAACCGGCGCAGCGCCTCGGCGATTCGGGTGGGGATGACGTTGTGGGCGTCCATGGGAGGCTCGCAGTCTGGCGACGGCCGCGCGGGGGAGAAGATCGAAAAGTGGACGGCGGGCGGAAGACGGAAGGGAGGACGGAAGCGTGACGGGTGAAAAGTGACGGGTGAAAAAGGGGAGCGGCTGTCCACGAATGCGCGCGAGGGGCCACGAGTGGGCTTCGCCGGTGTCGGCAGGCGGTCCGGCTGGAAGGGCTTCCGTGTAGCGGAACGCGTGAGCGTTTCGCCGCCGGTCTAGAGATTGGCAGCTTTGCAATTCAGCGACTTACGCAGCCATTTTTAGCCTGTCCCTGCTGAGCGCTGCTGGGCGGGTTACTTTGTGCGGGATGGTGTCGGGCCGGATGTTGGCTGGCGCGAGCGGTCCGGTAGGGGCGGCTGGGCCCCCTTTCCGGATGTTGCGCTTTGGATGCGGGACGTTGGCCGGTCAATTTTCCCCGGTGGAGTCGTCGGCGGAGTGGCTAGCGTCGCTGGCGTTGAGCAGGGCTAGATGGTAGGGGATCTGGCTGTAGTTGGGCGCAGTGGCACTGCGGCTCACGCCCTGATAGAGGAAGTGAAGGTTGTGCGGGTCGACGGTCATGGTCTCGTCGCAGGTAGACCGGAGCAGTTCGCCGTGGCTGATGTCGTTGGTCCAGAGTGTGCCGCCTGCTTCGGGGGTGACGTTGTTGGGCCCGGCAAAAGGAGTCGCCCATGAGTTGGCCTCATCAAGGGGTTTCCATTCGCCATCGAGGCGGTCGGCCGTGAACGCCCGGAAGTAGCGGTGGCCGTGGAGCCCCATGCATTCGATGAAGCAGAGGTACTGGTCCGTGCCTTTGAGGCGGTACACGCAGCTGCCCTCGAACAGGTCGCCGGCATTGGCCTCCTGCATGATGACGACGGGGTCCTCAAAGTGGTTGGGAAAGTCCTCAATCTTGGTGCGGCTGCGATAGTACCGGCCGTGGTCGTCAGAAAAGAAGAGGTAGGCGTGGGTGTCGTCGCAGATGATCCAGTAGTCGATCCAACCGTCGACGACGCTGGCCGGCGTGCCGTTGAAGAAGGATTTCGGAGCAGTCCAGGTCTCCGGTTTAGCGAGGTCGTCGCTTGTCGAGTAGGTGGGGTGCTGAGAAGATCGGAAGAGCACACGTCTGAACTCCAGTCACACCATCCAATC